>Ga0209157_1000048_pt1 | contig 102392 bp, 85 predicted proteins | sample GraSoiAngelo_135_FD_185892 | JGI IMG/M metagenome (GOLD analysis project Ga0209157, IMG submission 185892) | Grasslands soil microbial communities from the Angelo Coastal Reserve, California, USA - 14_0929_05_40cm (SPAdes) (version 2) | ecosystem: Environmental > Terrestrial > Soil > Grasslands... | reverse complement strand
CGACGATAAAGATAAAACGCGCTCGAGAATTGCTGTTCTCGCAAACGCGTTTCCGCTAGTAGACTCAGTGAGTAGGAAGATTGTGGAGCAGCCTCTTGCAATTTGTCGAAAGCGCGGCCAGCAAGCGCTTCATAAGAGCGCCCAAGTCCATACCAGGCCTGTGGGCTATCGGGATCAAATTCAGTGAGCTTCTGATATTGCCACGTTGCCTCTTCGATTCGGTCCAGGGAAAGCAGTGCACCCGCGAGCATTTGGCGCGCCTCCCGGTGGTCCGGTTGCAGATGTAGGAAAATGTTGAGCGCTTCGACGCCTGCGGCCGTCTCGCCCAATTGCAGACGAGCGGTCCCCAGGAAGAGCCATGCCGGAGCTAGGGCGGGATCAAGCTTGACCGCCGCCTCTAACTCCGAAATGGCTTCCCGTTCCTTGCCGGCCATGTGCATGGCCATGCCGAGATTTAGCAATAGGCCTGGGTTGTTGGGAACCGCCTGATTTAGCTCTCGGTAGAGAGGGATGGCCTGCGCAAAATAGCCTTCCGCCATCAACTGCTTGGCGCGCTGGGACTTAAGCGCCAAACTGTCCGTCTGCGGGAGACCGCTCGATTGTGCCGGGATCGAAGCTAGGCAAAGGAGGGCCAATCCCGTAGTTCTCATAATGACCCGAAACATCAAGCACGACCTTCGATACGAATTATAGCCAGATGAGGTGTCGGCCGTCATAGCTCAATCATGCAATCATGCAGACGTATACGCCGGAAAAGGGCATCCTTTGCTACTATTCTTGCTACTACTGGAAGTGGATTTGCGATTGTTTCGTGACCGCATAAAATCAGGGGATTCGCACACATCGAAAAGGGCTGTTGAAAACAAGAGACATACCAACACTCACCAACCCTTCACCTCCCACTCACCAATTGGGGCTGTAATTCCCCCTCCCCGCCAGTCCTTCACCCGTTGCGCTTGTAGAAGTCTAAACTCTCCACCCTCAGCCTCTCCAATTTTTTGATATTGCCCTGGCCACAGGGATCGTATGAGCTTAGAAAGACTTACCTTCAATAGTAGACTTCCCTCAGTCTACATCCGGTGACGGACTCATCATGCTTTCAGGACTCAGGGCTGAATCGATTTTGCCGTTGTCAAAGTATCTGTCGGTTCCGCCTATATCGCCCCAGCCTCTTGCAGCGCTTTTTTCATGCCCGCCCAACTCTGTCGCGTGGATTCCTCCGGAGTGCCCGCGCCGCGCCAGTGCGTTTCGAGGCTCACGGCCAAATGATAGTCGTCGCGTTTCAGCGCCCTGAATTGCCCGGCCCAATCAATAATGCCCTGGCCCATCGCCGCCCAAGCATAGCCCTTGCCATCTGCCTTCTTTACCGCGTCCTTGCAGTGACAGTGCCCGATTCGATTCTTCGGTAAGAGGTCGTATCCATCCGGATAAGGCTTTTCACCATGCTCGGCTGCGTTTCCTGGATCCCAATTGAGCATCAGGTTGGAAGTAGTTACCGCAGCAAGCACCTTGGCGGCTTCTGCCGCAGTCGCCGTATTGCAAGCAGGCTCATTTTCGAGAACCAGAATCGCGTCTTTTTTCGCCGCTTTTTCGGCGGCGTTCCGCAGCTTTTCATTTATGGCCGCTCGATAAGGCCCTTGATCATCCAGCCGCCAAAAATCGAAACAGCGGACGCGATCCGTTTGAAACACCTTCGCCAGCTGGATGCTTCGTTCAAGCACTTCATCCTGCTGCTCGAAAGTAAAATCAGCGTTGAACTGATCGCGCTTGGGACTGTACTTCGACTTCGGTGCGCCCGGCCAATCCACCTTGAAAAGCGGGCTGGCGATGTCCGTCACACGCAACTTGTTCTTTTCCAAGATGCGCCGCGCTTCTTCGACTTCTTTTGCGTCCAGCTTGAGAAGGTTCTTGTTCCACATGCCGCGCAGCTCGATCCATTCCATTCCAAATTCCTTCGCGGCTATTTCGCAGACGTGCCCAAAGTCCTGACCGATCTCGTCGTTGATGACGGCAATCCGGAATGGGGATTTCATGGGCGAATCCATGGATGCACAGCCTGGGATCGAGGGAAGGGCTGCTGCCGCCGTTGCTCCTGCTGCTCCCAGCCCTTGAAGGAATTCACGCCTCGGCATTCGACCATGCATGCCCGCTTCTCCTCGTACGCTCTCCACAAATATATTCTATTGCGTTTCGATTCGCTGTCCCCTTCAATAGTTTATGAATCGCGGAGGCACGGATAGCTTCGCGAAGCCGGGAAGTGCAGGGATTTGCATTCGGCGTCCGAACAAGAATCCTTTCAGCGCGCCGGGCTAAAAAGTCAGCTTCGCTCCCAATTCCATGGTTCGGTTCCCGTCCGCTCCGCCAATGGTGCCGGTGATGTGGCCGAAGCCAACAGCATCACTGGCGTTTCCGTTTGGCTGATCGAAGTGCGGAGTATTCGTTATGCTGAATGCCTCCGCGCGAATTTCCAGACCAATTCGCTCTCTTATCGGGAACCTCTTAAACATTGCGGCGTCTAGGTTGAAATAGCGCGGACCGGCGAACATAAATCGGCTCATGTTTCCAGCCATCTGTGGCGTGTTGATTGCCGTGAAGGCCGAAGTGTCAAACCACGCCCCATTGGGCGCGGGCCCGATTCCGCCGAGGACGCGGAAGGATCCCACTTGGTTCGGCGTCTGGCGCGTGCCTGGCGCATTGAGCGCGGTTCCGCTGGCGCTGAAATCAAGCGGCCTCCCGCTCATTACCGTCATAACTGTACTCACCTGCCAGCCACCGGCAACCCAGTTCGCCCAGCCTGAATGGAGCAAGGGCTTGCCCTTGCCAAACGGCAGATCATAGACCACGCTTTGGACGAAAGTGTGCTTGCGGTTGTTGCTGACCACCATGTAGTTGCGCTGGAAGTTCAGATAGAAGGACGGACTGCCGCCGTCGTTCCCGCCTCCATCCCCCACGTCCGACCTGTACGCCAAGGCCTTTGCGAACGTGTAGGACGTAGTTAGCAGCAGCCCGCCACCTGTCCTATGATTAAACCTTGTTTGCAAGGCGTGGTAATTCGAGCTGGTTGGCTTAAATAGAAAATCCGTAGCGGCCGTTCTGCCAAACAAGGCGCATAGGGGCCTTTGCGGACAAGTGGCACCGACGGACGCGGCAACCGCGGCATTCAGGTCATAGTCCATCGGAATGTCCACGCCGTGATTCCCCACATAGGCAACGTCCAGCACGAAATTCTTGGGTAGCGCGCGTTCCAGGGCGAGATTCCAGGATTCGACGTACGGCTGCTGAAAGTTCTTGTCTACCACGTTGTATTGGGAATTTAGCCCAATGCACGCGACCCCGGGAACCGGGGGAACTTGGCATACGCCGGATATGACCCCGTTACTCGGCAGTGCCGCTGGGGCTGGCGACGGAAATCCAAAACCCATTGAAGCAATCTGGCCACTGGGCCATATCGGCAGCGCGCCAGCCGTCACTTGGTTCGTGCCATTGGCTTGGCGCACAGGGTAATTCCAGGCGTACTGGTTGTTGGGAAAAGGCTCGAAACTGATGCCGAAACCCCCGCGCAGGACAAATTGTTCTGTAAAGCGATAGGCCAAGCCAAAGCGAGGTCCAAAGTAATGGTAGGAGGTGTCACGGCCGAGGTTCAGCGGGTTGCCCCCGATTCCGGCGAGCACCAGGGTGTTGGTCGTGGGATCGTAATTGGAATAGCCGCCGGAGTGTTGGGGTGTTGGCGGGAGATAGAGCTCCCATCTCAACCCGAGGTCTAGGGTTAGCTTGGAGGTCGGTTGCCACTTATCTTGTCCATAGCTGAAGAGTTCCGTCTCTCGCCACGATCCGGATATCACGGAGACGTCGCGCCCGACTTCCGTGGGCGCGTCGATGAGAAACGCGGCGAAATTGTTACCGCGAGATGTTGCCGACGTCGTGTTTGAAGTCACGAGTGCCGTCGTGCTAGTGCCGAAGCGGAAGACTCCGCGTGGGCTGAACGTCTGGGCTTGCACCAAATCGTCACGCAGGCGCCGGACGTCAACTCCCCACTTGAAGGTATGATTTCTGTGAATTTTCGTCCAGTTGGTCACCGCGTTGATGTTGGTCTCACCGCGGTCCCACGGCAGGGACGCCGAGTAACCAACCATCGGGCTTGAGAATCCGTTCTGGATGTCAATTCCGGTCAGGCCGCTGGTGAAGGCGTCCAGATTGACGCCGGTGATGCCCAGCGCATCTGACGCCTTGGAGCCAAAGTCCGAGTTATGGGCAATATTTCTATAATGGCTCACACCGACACGCGTCTCAACGATCAGGCTTGGGGAGAACACATGCGTATGATTGAGAGCTCCGCTTTGGACGTGTTGTTCACCCGTGCCCTGGAAACCTCCGCCCTTGGGGCCTCCGGCTAAGCCAAAGATCGGCTGATCGTTGAGGCTTTGCACTGCCCGGCTAAACCTGAAAGCGAAACGGTCGTTATCCTTGCGGTTGAAATCAAATTTGGTGTCGAATGCCGTTGTGTTTTTCAGGAAGCGCGTGTTTTGTTGATAGTTGTTGCTGAGGCCCGGGTTCGTTACATTGGTGTGCGGAACGAGCGCAAGAATTTTCAGCGCCAGCGGGCTGAAGCGGCTCGCAGGGATAGTATTGTTGGGGAATGGCGTTCTATTGGCGGGCGCCACAGGAATTGGTTTTCCACTGGCATCAAGCGCCAGGGTCGCGTGCGTGGCATCTGTAGTTTGGTAGGGATCATAGATCGTGGTCCCGCCTGCGCCCAGATTTCCGCTGCGGAAGTCATCGCGCGGTACCGCCAGAATGTCAAACTTTCCGCGTGAATCGTCAATCCGCAGGAAATCGCCGAAGAAAAAAAGCTTGTTTCGCAAGATGGGCCCGCCCACATTGCCGCCATAGTAGTTGTAAGTGGTCGGCGCTTTGGCTAGGGTTTGAAAGAAAGGCTTGGCTGCCAGGGCACTGATCCGGTTGAACTCGTAGGCCGCGCCATGGTAGTCGTTTGTGCCCGACTTCAAAATGACGTTGGTGACGGCCCCACCGGCGCGTCCGAACTCGGCTGTGTAGTTGCTGGTGCCTACGTCGACCGTTTGAATGGCCTCTGCGGGAGGGATGTAGATTTGCAGCAGGCCCGTGCGCTCATTGTCATCCACGCCTTCGATCTGCAGGTTGTTGAACAGGCGAGCTTGGCCGTTCACTTCCGTCGACAAGCTGTCTTGCGCATTGAAGAACTCAGAATGCACTCTATGTGCGCGAGTAGCTCCCGGCACCAGATTCAACAGATTCTGGAAATTGCGATTATTTCCCAGCGGAAGATCGACCACTTGCCTGCTTTCAATCTTGGCGCCGACATCGGCTCGGTCCGTTTGGAGTATCGGAGTTTCAGCATTCACCACCACGCTTTCGGTTATGGCTCCCGGCTCAAGCGTAAGGTTCACGCGCGTGTCTGTGTTCACAACTACATCCACTGCGGATCGCACTGCTTTCTTGAATCCTTGTTTCTCGGTAGCGACTTCATATTGACCTGGGGGAAGATCGGCAAATGCATAATTCCCGCTATCATTAGTCGTCGTGCTACGGCTAAGACCCGTCTTCATTTCTGTAGCCGTGACCCTTGCCTCCGCCACCGCCGCTCCGCTGGCATCCATCACCGTGCCGAGCAGCGTCGCGTTGACCGCCTGCCCCATGGCTGGCGCGGAAAAGCCTAGAAGCATCGTCCCGAGCAGAACAGCCACGCCAAGTTGCCACAACTTGAACAGGCCGGTTATGGCCGGTGCCGCAAATTCTTCAGTCTGGATTGCATGAGATCTATTCCCGCTATGAATCCAAGAGGAAGACAAACCAAACAGTTTTTTCATGACCTCACCCCACTGAGAAGACTCCAACCCCGGTGCAAAGAGGACAACAAACCCTGGAACTGGTTCCACACCCTAACTGACCGAAAACGCCATGTCAAGCCCGATTCTCACGAAACCAATATCTTGCATCGGTTTTCTTGCTTCTTGCTACCACCGCAGATTCCCTAGCCAGCCTGTAGATACGCTCATCCTTTCCGTGTGCTAGACTTACGGCGGTGACCAGGGGTCGAGGATCCCCCCAGAACCGCGCAAGGTGCCAAAGCGCAAAAAGGCCTCAGTCATGGAAGCAGTTCCAAGGAAAACGACGATTCGAGAGGTCGCCCAGGCCGCTTCCGTCGGCATAGGAACGATTTCTCGCGTGTTAAATTCCAGCTCTCAGGTAAGCCGGGAAACGCGTGCGCGAGTAATGGAGGCCATCCGGCGCTTGGGATTCCGCCCCAACGCGCAGGCCCGCCGGATTCTCAAGCGCCGCGCGGAAATGGTTTGCTTTCTCCTGAGCAACCGCGATTTTCTCCATCCCTTTCACGCGCGCATCCTGCAAGGCGTCGAATCGTACGCCAGCGGCTTGAAGCAGCACGTTCTATTCGCTGCGCTGCATTACTCCCCCAGGACGCCTCCCGACAGGATTGACCTCCCGCCCGTTCTTCAGGAGCACGGCTTGATTGACGGTCTCATTCTGGCGGGGACGATTTACCCGAACCTGCTTCGCAGGATCGAATCCATCCATATGCCCTTCGTGGCCTTCAGCAATAATGTGGTTGGAATGGGCGACGAGGAGCAATTCGACCAGGTAGGCTTCGATGATTTCAATGGGACGCTTCATGCCACGCGCTATCTGATCGGCAAAGGGCACCGCCACATTGTCTTCGCCGCAGATGTCTCCTACCCTTGGCTTTGGCGGCGGTTTGAAGGCTACCGGCAAGCAATGCGCGAAAACAAACTAAAACACGTCTTGATCACTTCGCGAAATCCTCAGAGCTTCGTCGATTTCGGTCAAAAGAGCGCAGGGCGAATCCTGTCGCGCCAGCCGCGGCCCACCGCTGCTGTTGCCGGCAACGATGAAATTGCTTATGGGCTTTGGCGGGCGCTGCGCCGGCAGGGATTGAAAGTGCCGGACGATATCAGTCTGGTGGGCTTCGACGATCGTGAAGAGGCCGTTCTCATGGACCCGCCGCTTTCGACCGTCCACGTCGACAAAGAGGAGATCGGCGAAACCTGCATGAAGATGCTTCTTGAGCGGCTCCATCATCCGCGAATGACCTTCAGCCAGCGCATCCTGCCCACGGAATTCGTCATTCGTGGTACAGTCCGCCAACTGTGAGTGTGACGCATTCTATGACTGCCAGAGAATCGATCATAGGCGCCGGTGCGTGAACCGCCGTGTGCCGTTCGCGTACTCAGCCACAACGTGGTCTTTGCCAAAAAGTTTGTATTTGTACGTCGTGAGCCCTTCGAGCCCCACGGGTCCGCGGGCGTGAAATTTGTTCGTGCTGATGCCCAGCTCGGCGCCGAGACCATAGCGGAAACCGTCTGCAAATCGCGTCGAAGCATTGTGATAAACGCCCGCGGCATCCACTTCTTCCATGAAATGCTTCGCGGCGCGCGCGTCTTCCGTAACGATCGTCTCCGTGTGGCCCGATCCGTAACGATGAATGTGCAGAATAGCGTCTTCCGTGTTCGCGACAATCTTGATCGACAGAATGAGGTCGCCGTATTCCGTCGCCCAATCGCTCTCGTTGGCAGGCACGATATCTGCCCTGCCCAGCAGAGCGATAGTTTTCGCACACCCGCGTATTTCCACTCCCGCCTCGGACAATTTCGAAACCATCCTCGGCAAGAAATTGCCAGCGATGTCCTGGTGGACCAGCAGCGTTTCTGCGGCGTTGCATGCCGCCGGGTACTGCACCTTGGAATCAAAGGTAATTCGCACGCCTTTCTCAATGTCCGCAGCCCGGTCCACGTAGACATGGCACACTCCTTCGCCATGCCCGAGAACGGGAATACGGCTGTGCTCGGCTACAAATTCAACCAGCTCGCGTGACCCTCTTGGAATAATGAGGTCCACATCGCGATCGAGCGCAAGCAATTCCATTACGTCAGCGCGCGTGTGCAGCAAGCAGATCGAATCTGGCGGGACTTCCTCAAACCGAGGCAGGCAATTGCGCCAGATTTGCACCAGGACCTCGTTTGTGCGCGCCGCTTCAGAACCACCCTTGAGAAGGATGCCGTTTCCAGATTTCAGCGCCAGAGAAGCCACCTGTGGCACAACATCGGGCCGCGATTCGAAAACTATGCCGATAACCCCGAGTGGACACGATTCTTTGAGGAGCACGAGTCCCTCATCCAGTTCCGTGGATGAGAGCTTCCGGTGGAGAGGATCAGCGAGGCGTGCCACGTCCCGCACACGGGCAGCCATTTCTTTGATTCCATGCTCGCTGATTCGCAGGCGCGCGAACATAGCGGCGGACATCGTGCCTGTGGCGACGGTAGGTTGCGCGGCAAGACAATCCTTTGCATTAGCATCAAGGATTTCTGACCCATGGTCCTCGATTGCCGCGGCCGCCGCTGCCAGTATTTCATTGCGGCGCTCATTCGAAAGCCGCGCCAGCACTCGAGCGGCCACCCGTACCCGGCTCGCCATCTCCGCCACACTTGTCTCTGGCTGTGTTCTTGTGACGCTCATTGTGAATGTCGCAGCAAGACAATGTTATCGCGCCGAACGAGAATGCGCGAAGCCGCAACGCCCCGCTCCTTAACGGAATGAACTCTTTTCCCTGCCACTTCTTCCTGCGCCTGTGCGCTCGCGTAGTTTGCTATGCCCCGCGCAAATTCGCGCCCATCATGGTCCAGGATGCTGACCACATCCATGGGTGCGAAATGCCCTTCGACACGAACGATGCCCGAAGTAAGAAGGCTTGCCTTGCCCTTCAGAATTGCTTGTTGCGCTCCACCATCCACCACCACGCGGCCTCGCACTCCCGCTGCGTGGACAATCCATCGTCTTTTCCCTCGAATGCGTTTGGAAGAGAGAAACGCGGTTCCGATTCGCTGGCCGGCAAATATCTGGTCCAGTACGGATTCCTTCTGCCCGTTCACGATCACCGCGATTCCGCCGCAATCCATTGCGATTTCTGCCGCTTCCAGTTTTGTCGCCATGCCTCCCCGCCCATTCGACGACGGGCCAGCGGCCACTGCTTTAAGATCTGGCGTGATTTCGCCGACCAGCGGAATCAGATCTGTGCTCTTTGAACTCTGCGAGTGCGTGCTTGCCCCTGGGGGACCCTTGCGAAGTAATCCTTCCACATTCGTAACCAGCACCAGCGCATCTGCTTCCAGTCCGCTCATCACCAGCGCGGCCAGACGATCGTTGTCGCTGAATGCCGCGGCGCGGCCGTGGCCTCCTATGGTTTCAATTTCAGCCGTTGACACCGTATCGTTTTGATTGACGATCGGAACGATTCCAAATCCAAGCAGTTTCTCCATCGTCCGTCTGAGGTTGGAATACCGGCGCCAATTACTGAAGTCTTCCTCCGTAAGTAAAACCTGCGCAATCTTGAGACTCCACCCGGAAAAAAGGCTTTTGTAGGCGTCCATGAGCAAGCTCTGACCGACCGCGGCGCACGCTTGTTTGGTTACCATGTCATGAAGCCGCGAGGGGTGAAGGCCAAGCCAGCCTCTGCCCAATCCGATGGCGCCAGAGGACACCAGCACGACCTGGCGGCCGGACTTCACGAGATTCGCAATCGAGCGCACGATTGGCCCAACTCGCTGCGGGCTGAACTGCCCTTCCGCTGCGGTCACCGTGCTCGTGCCAACCTTGACGACAATTCTTCGCGCCGCCGCAAGGCGCCTTTCTCTCTCCGCATCGAGGATCAAATTTTCCTTGTCCATTCGACACTCCGGCCAAATCTAGTCTACGAGTCGGAGTGACGATCCGCAATCGGGCGCGTCAGGCAATCCAGGCTAAACAGTCTTTATCGGGTCTTCCGCTCTGCCCTGTCGAGCGAAAAATAGAATCGGCGCTAGGCTTCCTCTTCCACTAATTGTTCGCCGTGGGCGGCTTTATGGGCGGCGATCACCTTCTCCGCCAGCTCGTTGGGCACGTAGTCGTAGTGCGAGAACTCCATCGAATACGTCGCGCGCCCTTGCGTTTTGGAGGTGAGGTCCGTTGCGTAGCTGAGCATTTCGGCCAGCGGAACTTGCGCCTTGATGATCACGTTGTGCCCTCGCGATTCGCTGCCGGAGATGCGGCCGCGGCGCGAGCTAAGGTCGCCCATTAAATCGCCGGAATATTGATCCGGCGCGTACACTTCCACGTGCATGATCGGTTCGAGCAGCGCGGGACGCGCCTGTTTCATGGCTTCCTTGAAAGCCAGTGAACCGGCGATCTTGAACGCGATGTCTGAAGAATCGACATCGTGATACTTGCCGTCGTAGAGGATGGCGCGGAAGTCCACGACGGGAAACCCTGCCAGAAAGCCGCGCGCGGCCGCGTCGCGAATCCCTTTTTCGACCGACGGAATCCAGTTCTTGGGGATTGCGCCGCCAAAAATATCGTCGACAAACTCCACGCCCTTGCCACGCTCGACAGGCTCCATCTTGATACGGCACACCCCAAACTGTCCGTGCCCGCCGGACTGTTTTTTGTGCTTGCCCTCGACGTCCGCTTTGCCGCGGATGGTTTCGCGGTACGGCACTTTGGGTGGCTTCAAGGTAAGGTCGACGTGGTAGCGTTTGTGCAGCTTGGCGACAACCACTTCAATGTGCTGCTGCCCCGAGCCCGCCAGCAGGAATTCCTTCGTTTGGGGATCGCGTGAAAAACGCAACGCGGCATCTTCCTCTAGGATCTTATGTATCGAGACGCCTATTTTGTCTTCATCGGCGCGTGTTTTCGGCTCGATGGCAAAGGTGATGGAGGGCTCGGGAAGTTGCGCGGGCGAATAATAAATCGGCGAAGTTTTATCGCCGAGTGTTTCGCCGGTAGTCGTTTCCTTCAGTTTGGCGATAGCGCCGATATCTCCTGCGTGAAGCTCGCTCACTTCCGTGAGCTGCTTGCCCTGAACAATCTGGATATGCTGGAAGCGTTCCGGAAGGTTGCGGTTGTAATTGATAAGCGTGGCGTCGTTTTTCAGTACTCCGCTCTTCACCTTGAAATAGTTGATGCGGCCCGCGAACGGATCAGCCAGCGTCTTGAAAACGAAGAGGGACAGGGGTTGGCTGTCGTCGTATTTGCGTTCGACGCGGTCGCCCTTGCCCCCGGCCTCCTTGAAGCCGACCTGCGCGTGCTCATCGGGATGGGGGAACGCATCCGCGAGAAAGGTAAGTAAACTGGCCGTGCCGATGTTGTGGATCGCGGACGTCATCAGCACGGGAAAGATTTTCTCGGCCACGATCGCTTTTCGTACCGCTGGAATAAGATCGTGGATGGGAATCGTGCCTTCGCGGAAAAACTCTTCCATCATTTCGTCGTCGCCTTCGGCAATCATTTCGACCAGCTTTTCGTGGGCTTCTTTGGCCTCGTCGGCAAGCGCAGCGGGAATTTCTTCAATGGATGGTTTGCCGTCGCCATCGGGTTTGTAGATGTGTGCTTTCATGGCCACCAGATCGATAATGCCGCGGAATCCTTTTTCGCTGCCGATCGGCAACTGCAGTGAAACTACGTTTCGCCCGAAAACCTCCTGGAGCGATTCCATGGAGCGTTCAAAACTGGAGAGTTCGCGGTCCATCCACGTCAGCACGAAGGCGCGCGGAATGTCGTACTCGGTGCAATAGTCCCAAACTTTCTCCGTCGTCACTTGAGCGCCCACATGGCCGTCGACCGCGATAAGCGCGGCGTCCGCGGAGATGAGGGACGCCTTCGTCTCGGTGATGAATGTGGAATAGCCGGGGAGATCGATGAAATTGATTTTTACTTTTTCCGAGGAACCCGATGGTCCGGTCGGGGTTGGAGACCATTCGGCATAGGCCAGTCCCGTTTGAATGGAAATCTTTCGCGCGATTTCTTCTTCGTCCCAGTCCGTGGTGGTGCTGCCTTCCGCAACTTTTCCCCACCGCGGCGTCATTCCCGCGGTGAAGAGCAACGACGACACCAGTTGCGTCTTGCCGGTGCCGCCGTGGCCTACAATGCCGACGTTTCGGATGTCCTTGGTGAGATAGCTCTTCATGCAAACCTCCAGAAGGCGAGGTCCGTGCGATGGAAATGGCGCGGGCCGGCGCCTGGCAAGTTGAAATTGAGGGAGGAGAGCGTGGCCGCTGCACCTGGGTCCCCGTGGGGCGGGGGCGAAGGTCCGACGAATAATCCCTGGTCCGGTCTCCTGACGAGGCGGATGCTAGCACAGCGAAGGGAATGGAGCAACGCGATGGCGAGAGAATTCATCCAGTCAAGTGAGCGCCGCGTTTAGAGAAAGTCGCTCCGAACATAGGGAAAAAAATACCAGGACTAGTACTAACAATAGTTTGGAGGAGCTTTATAACTCGCTCTTGTTTCTTGACAACAGAGGACTTAACAACGGGCCGCTTTCTCGGCGCTCGGTGCTTCGATTGCTTCTGAAAAAACGGGGCTGTTGCGCCGGTGCACGAGAATAGACACGAGAACGTGGAGACGCGCAAGATTGGTTCCGACCGGGCTGCGGTGATTGCTCCGTGCTGGTCGAACCCCTAGAGTACGAGATTGAGGAGAAAAACGATGGCGGAACATTTCGAAGAAAATGAAAGCAGCAAGGAAACGGGGTTTGCAGCCTTCGGTGCCAATCGGTGGCTGCTCGTGGCTGTCATTGCTCTCGTCGTTGTGACCGGGATAGCTCTCGGTTACGGCTACCGGCAGCAGATTCTAGTTGGTCATTTGACCGCGCAACAGTCCATGTCGAATGCCACGATCGGCGAGATGCAGGGCCAGTTGAGCGCGGTAACGGCGAAGTTGAATGACATGACTGCTGCGCAGCTGGCAAGAAGGGCCCGTCGGAAAGCAAGAGGCTCAAAGAACTCCAGGCGCGCATCGACGATCAGCAAAAGGAGTTGAAAGAGACGCAGGATCTCGTGGCCAAGAACCGCGCGGACCTGGAAGGAAGTCTAAGTTCAACCAAGGACGAATTGAACGGTTCGATCGCCAAGACTCATGAGGAATTGATCGTGCTGCAGAAGCGCGGGGAGCGGAACTATTTCGAATTCGACCTCAGCAAGTCCAAGCAGTTCCAGCGCTTCGGGCCGCTCACGCTGTCCTTGCGCAGGACCGATGCCAAGCACATGAATTACGACTTGTCGATGGTCGTTGACGACAATCAGCTCAGCAAGAAAAGAGTGAATCTCTTCGAGCCGATCTGGATCCACACCGAGAATGAATCCCAGCCGGTGCAGATCGTGGTGAACAAGATCAGCAAAACCTCCGTTCATGGGTATATCAGCGCGCCAAAGTACAGGCCTTCGGAATTGGCTGCGAGCGATGCTTCTGCGGCCACCGTCACGCCCGTGGCGGAGCACCCCCCGCAGCAGCCAGAACAGAATCCAGATATTCCCAAACAACCGGAATAAAGAACGCATCTCACGGCGAATCCGGAAGGGCGTCCAGCGCGGCGCCCTGCTTTTTTATTGCTATTGCGAATACGCTTTGGACGAAACCGTAAATCTTCACGAAGCCGGTTCGAGAGCAGCTTTGAGGGAAGTCTTGCTTGATTTGAGGACTTCGAGCGTGCGTCGCCAGTCGGCGTGCCCGGGGAATTTCAGTAGGATCGTATGCGGTCCAGCCGGAAGCTTCAGCGTCGCGGGAGCGTTACCCAGAAATTGTCCTCGTTTTGTGAAAATACCCGCCGGGAAAATCCTTCTCGAGCGGCGTTACGCCGGCCGCCACACCATCCAATTCCACCGTTGCGCCTGCCGGTGTGCTCGTGATTTGCAGCTTGTCGCCTGCAGCGCGCGATGGGCAACACAGCAAGAACCAAGCGGTGCAAAGTGTGAACTCCGTCCGGTAAGTCATGAAAGGACCCCGCAGTGAGGATGAGTCCACCCGTAACTTGCCACAGAGTGACGTACCTCCGCATGGAAATCTAATGCCCTATGGGCAGCTCGGCGTCAAGCCTCTCCTTGTAACCATCGCAGGAGAGAACGGGCAACCGGGGATACTTGGGAAATCGCGGATCAGTCAGAGACAAATTGCAAAGGATAAAGGTGGACCCACGCGCCGATTCGACCTCGCGCGAATGAACACAGTCGCCACAAAGTCCGGCCTGGGTATTCTCGCTGCGGGGATGTGCGACGGAAGGCATGGACTTAGGATATCGCAGCTACACTTGGCGAAGAGGAAGGCACAGCGGGATCGCCGAGCCGCAGTTCGCTTAGCTGGTTGCTCTTGTGATCGCCATTCGGGAGCGCGCGTTTTGTACGAAACCCACAAACCTGCGCGCCAATTCATGAATCCGTTCCGCCTGACGCAACTCAATGGAGTCTTTGGGGATCAACTCGCGAGTTTTTCGTCAGCGACGGCCTTTCGGTAATCGGAAAACGCCGCGGACATGTCCGCGCTCTGCACGCGCATCAAGAGCTGGCCTTTTTTCACCGTGTCGCCAAGTCGCGCGTGAAGTTCCACTACGCGGCCGGTGGCGATCGAAATGACCGGAACGCTGCGCGTAATGTCCGGAGCGACTGTGCCCGTCACGGTCAATTGCGACGCGGATTCATACGGCGCCGCCGTCGCCAGCGGAAACTGCTCGGGATGGTCCACTGAAAAGACGTTGAGCTCCTCATCGCTTTCCACCTTCACGGGAGGAGGTGCTTCCGCCTTTGGATCACCTTTGCTCTCCCCGCAACCTGCCAGAAACAGGCCTAGGCCGAAAGTAAGAACTCGCCTATCCAGCGCGCGTCTCATTGGATGACCTCGCGTCCCGCAGCTAAATTCAATTGGTTCGTCGCACTCAGGTAGGAAGCAACCAGGTTCAAGTAATTGACTTGCACGCTCCGGTATTCCGCTTGCGCATTTAGAAAGTCGAGCAGCGATGCCGCCCCGTGTTCGTAGGAAAACGCAATCGTGTCCCGCACCCTCAAGGCCATCTCCAAATAGCGGTCCTTATAAGGCTGCAGGAGCGTCAACGTGCTCGTCACTGTGGCATACGCGGAATCCACGTCGCTGAACACTTGTGCCTTAGCCGCGTCTGCCAGTTTTGTGGTGCGGTCGATGTCCAACTGCGTCCGCAACTTTTCTCCCTGATTACGATCGTAGATGCGGAGGGGAATGCTGAAACTGGCGCCGAGCGTTTGGTGGTCGTTGGGATTGTTAAACGAGGGGTTATACGTATACCAAGCGCTGAAGGTTGGATCAGTCGATCCGTTCGCGACCGCTAACCGGTGATCGGTCTTGGCCTTGTCGATCGATTGCTGCGCCGCCCGCAAATCCGGTCGGGCATCGAGTGCCTGTTGGCGCACCTCGTCCAGCGACGCGATTTGCCTCGAAAAATCGAAGGGGCCGCTGACGTCAAACTGGTCCACCGGCGTCCGGTCGTTCAGCAGCATGAGCAGCTGAATTTTCGCGGTTTCCAAGCTCTCTTCTGCGATTTGCAGGTCCGATTCATACTGTACTCGTTGCAGCTCCAACCGGTCCAAATCCACGCGCGAAATCCCGCCGGCTTTGAAACGTTCGCGATTTACGTCCAATACGTGGTCGTAATAGGTGAGGTTTTCCTTCACCAATTCCAAGATCGCTTTTTCCTGAAGCGTTTGCACAAAGGCCATCCGCAGCGCGAACACCAAGGTTCTATCAAGATCCGCCTGGCCTGAAACTGCGATTCCAGTCGCTTTCTGTTGGCTCTCTAGGCGCAGCTCCCTTTTGTGCTGTCGCTCGTGCAAATAGCTAAGCGCGGTCGCAAACTGCGTACCAATGAAGGGCTGCCATACTCCTTTGTAGCGCGCGATCTGGGTCCCATCCGTCGACAGTGTGAAATTCGGATTCGGCCGAAGGAACGCTGTACTCTCCTGCGCCTTTGACTCGTCAATCCCAATTTGCCCTGCTCGCAGCGTGGGATTGTTCTGCTCGAACCTTTGCCGCACCTGTTCCCAGCTCAAAGGCGTCGCGGCTGTCGCCGGCGTTTGGGCCAGCGCACGGCACGGGAGCATCGCCAGTACCGCAAAGTATTTCCAGAAATGTTTCTTCATGATTGCTCAAACTCCGCAAATAGAATGAGGCCCGCTCGCGAGGGCTAGCCCAAGAAAGAAAAATTCGGAGACAAGGGCGCCTGGATTCATTGGCCTTCTCCTGGAACAACGTCTGATGTTGGAAAGACGTGCTGGTTCAGGCGAGCGCAGCAGGTGGGGCCCGCCCATGGAGGCGCTCGCCAGTCATTTCGGCCGCGGAAATGATTTTCGGACGGTCGACTGGCCTTCGGGCGGACGGCAACGACGGGGCAAAGCTAGCGACAGCGGAAAACAACAGGAAAACCGCGGAAATCGCATGACCGGAAGGGCACGGTGCTGAAATCCTCGCCGCGTTTACGATTCGCGACGACCGGTTGTCTTCCACCATGATTTCCTGGTCGTGCAAATCATCGGTCATGGAGATGACAAAAAACAGAATGATCAGGGCGCAGCTCATCGCCACGATCTTCCGCCAATTGCTCGCCGGTCGATTGGGGCGCGCGGGGCAGGACAGGCTTCTCCATAGCAATCCGATCCCGACAATTGCTACGAATAGCCAAACGAGATTTAGCGCCAGCTCCATGCTCTCTAAAGTATCGTATGCGCCTCACTCCGCAGACGCAATAGCCTTCCCTTTGGATTGCAGGATCAATTACGCCACAACACGAACAAGCGAGACACTATTGCGAATTCGAGGCCGGTGGAGGGGGCGTGGGTGAGGCGTGAGGTGGATCTGCGGCGGGCGTTGGAACCTGCGGCTTGGCGAAGTGGGAATCATCGATCGGCGGATTGATCTCGATTTTTTCAGCAGTCAGCGTCTGCTTGATTTCTGTGCCCGGGCTGCCCTGGTCAATCCGGAACGGGTACTTCAATCCCTGGACGTCGTGAAAGTCCGAGAAAAAAGACTCCCAGGGAAGGTCCTCTTCCCCATTCTTGCGGATGCCCTCCCACTTCAAGAGTAAGAACGTCGAAGCATCAAAAAAGTAAAAGCGCACATCCCCGTTCTTGTTCGTCAGTTTCAAGCGATAAACGGGCTTGTCATCCAGTTTTTCCTTGCCCGCCAGTTCGATCTGGTTGCCCTTTGCTTTGTAGTCCACCAGCGGGCCATCAAAGTCCGATTCATCGGAAATGTTCTTGAGGTCCTCGGAAGACAGCGGCTGAGCCTCTTTGTTCTCTAAGAAAGGATTGATCATCCAGCCCGTTGACTTGCCATCGTATACACGAATAATTTTTTGTCCTTCGACGGTAATCTCCGTGCGCATCTTCAGCGGACGCTTGAGCTCCACGATAAAGGTGCCTTCCATTTCGCGCGAGAAGGACACTTGTCCAGTAACTCGTTCGGTCTGCACGCCTTTAATCTTTTCAACACCGCCGCGAGCGTCAAGCGCCTTCTTGACGATCTCTTCAGCGGTCTGAGCCGACGCGGCCAGCGGTACTAGCAAGAGTCCAGCAATACATCGTAATTTTGTTTTCATTCTTGACCTGTTGGGGCTGTCAGGGCTGGAATGCGCCAGATTCATCCTAGGAGTAGAAGCGCTTTCGGTCAAATCAGTTGCCAGCCATCCCGTCGCAATGGGCCTGCGCCTGTTGTAAAGTTCGTGAAACAATTTTCCTTAGACTCAATTCCATGTAGATTTACAGCTTCACTAGAGGATAGTAACGTGATCATCTTCGGGGAGCGGGGAATCAGGAATATGAATTCACAAATCATGAGCGCTGGTTTTCTAGCGATTCTTCTTGGATCTTGCGGAATCGCCCGCTGTCAGCAAGAGCCCGCCGGAGAAGGCCGTCCCATTACGCCGGCGGGGGCTCTGGTGATCGATGCCGCCACGCATCTGCCGGCAGTCGGTGCCATGCCCATGGCGATGCTTGGCAGCCCGGACGCTCTCGGACACGGGGGCAAAGGCCGCTATCTTCTGGTGGTCAATAGCGGATTCGGCGTTCAGTTCAGCGAAGAGACGAATCGTGCCCAGCAATCGATCGCCGTGATTGACTTGAACGCCACGCCCGATCCGCTGGTGATTCAGAATATTTATTTCCCCACGCCGCAAAGCGCGAACGTCGGCCTGGCCTTTTCTTCTGCCGCCAACGCCGGCGGAACTTTTGACATGTACGTTTCCGGCGGATTCGAAAACAAAGTTTGGATTTTTCGCTTTGATCCCAAAGCCGCGCTCCCCGTGCAGCCGGGATCGCCCGGTCCGGACACGAAAGTGGCAGCGCCCTCATTCGAAATCAGCAAGCCGAGTGAAGTTTCGCCCCAGGACTACAACAAAGGAAAGGCCGCACTCTATCCCACGGGCCTCGCGGTGACGCCAGACGGCTCCACTCTGGTCACGGCGAACAACCTGGGCGACAGCGTGACGATTGTGCGTAATCTCCTCGGTACCCGAAAGATGCAAAGAGTGGATTTGCACCACGCCGGAAAATCGAGCGAGAACGTCTATCCCTACGGCGTGGTCGTGCTGGGAAGCGGCAAAAATGCGCGCGCTTACGTGTCGTGCTGGAATGATTCCTCCGTGGCAATCATCCCGCTGAGCGGCAAAAGCGTTGTGCGGAAATACATTGCCGTCGATCGCCACCCCACCGCAATGACGCCCAATGCCGACGGCACGCGGCTCTTTGTCGCGAACTCCAATGCGGACAGCGTTTCCGTAATTGACACATCGTCGGAACAAGAGATCGAGCGCATCGATGTCCGTCTCGCCGAGGATGCCTTGCGCGGAGCGAGTCCCGAAGCCATCGCCCTCAGCGAAGACGAAAAAACTTTGTACGTCGCGAACGCTCACAGCAATGCTGTCGCACTCGTGGCGCTTTCCGAAAAAGCGCGCGGCGGGAAATCAGCCGAAAAAATCGCTGAATCGGCGAAGTCGAAAATCCTCGGATTTATTCCGACCGGACAATATCCATCCGCGGTTGCCGTGGCCGATGGCAAACTTTTCATCGGCAATGGAAAAGGAACGGGATTCGAACCATCCTCGATGCGCGTGAGCAACAGCGGGTTCACGCCGAATCCACCCAACGCTGCCTTTCCTCCGGACAAAGAAAAAAATCGGCAAGGCGGCCAGTACAGCGGCTCCATCGTGTCAGGAAACATCAGCGTGCTTGCCTTGCCCGATTTGCCCGCGCTCTCGCGCTACACGCAGCAGACTCTTCAGAACGACGGCTTGGTGGGTTTTGCGCCGGCGAAACTTTTCCCGGGACCGAGCCCAATCAAGCACGTCATTTACATCATCAAGGAAAATCGCACTTACGATCAGGTCTTCGGCGATGTGAAAACCTCCGGCGACGGGCACGCCGCGGATGGCGAGCCTGCTTTCGCCATTTTCGGAAACGGAGCCACCGCGCAGCGTCCCGACGGCGCGCGTCAAGTCGTTACCCCGAACCATCACGCGCTCGCGCAGCGTTTCGGTTTGTTCGATCGCTTCTTCGTGAATTCCGAGGCCAGCCCCGACGGGCACAACTGGGCGACCGCCGCGTTCTCCACCGATTACGTCGACAAAGGATTTCGCTGGCAATATTCCGATCGTGGCCGCACGTATGACTGGGAAGGCTACAACCGTCTTCCTGACTACGAGCCGCCGGGGGATTTGCAACTCGGCAAATTCAAGGGCGACGCGCTCGCGGCTTTAACGGATCTTTTCGAAAAACATCTCCCTTATCGCCAGGGATTCACCGATCTCGCCGAGCCGAAAACTTTGTATCTATGGGATGCCGCCGCGCGCGCGGGTTTGACGTACCGCAATTACGGTGAATTCGTAACCGTGATTTCCGCGAAAGACGTCGAAGCCGCCGGCCAAAAAAAGCACAAGACGTATCCCGATGTCTCGAGCGCCGTGCGCGCCATTCCCAATAAAGCTTCGCTCCAGAAACATCACAGTAGGAGTTTTCGCAGCTTTGACGTTACCGCGCCGGACAGCATGACCTCCGATTGCTACAAAGCCGCTCTCGATCCATCAGCCGCTTCCGATGCCGCCGTAACTCAGGACAACGCCAATCTGAATTGCCGCGGCAATTCGCGCTTTGGCGAATGGCTCTCCGAATTTCGCGGTTTCGTTACCGAACGCGAAGCGGGCCGCGGCGATCCCATGCCGGCGCTCACTGTTATGCGGTTTCCCAACGATCACACGACGGGAATGAAAAATGATTTTCCCACGCCGCAATTCATGGTCGCGGACAACGATTACGCCGTGGGCCGCCTCGTCGAAGCGGTTTCTTCGAGCCCCTATTGGAAAGACACAGCCATCTTCATCATCGAAGATGACGCCCAGGCCGGCCCGGACCACGTGGACTCGCACCGCTCCGTGGGCCTCGCGATCAGCGCTTACAATCGCCCGGGAGCGCTGATCCACAAGTTTCACAGCACCGTCACCATGATTCGCACCATCGAGCTGCTGCTGGGAATCGCGCCCATGAATCAGCTCGATGCTTCGGCGATCCCCATGGATATTTTCCAGGAGACGCCGGACTTGACTCCCTACAAAGCGATGTTGCCGACCATCGCCGCCGATAATTTGATTACGCACAAACCCACCAACAAGGCGGCAGCCGAGTGGATGAAAAAATCCGACCGGCAAAACTTTGCACACGCGGATATGGCCGACCCGAAAGTCTTGAACGCCATAATCTGGTTCGCGTGCACGGGAAACGGGACAAATGTTCCACAAACAGCGCAGTTGCCTGCGTATCAAGCGATGCGGCTCGGCATCGCCAGTCTCGATGACGACGAAAAAGGCGCCACCAAAAAAGACGACGACGATTGACCGGTTATTTCTGCGGCTTGGCCCAGACGATGTCGTACGTGCGGTCAAACGTCACGAACATCAGACAAGTATCCTTGGATTTGCAGGTGAACCAGTGCATGGCTTTGCTGGGCATCATGGCAAAGCCGCCGGGGCCAAGCGTCGCTTCTGCCATGCCCTCCATCCCGGTAAGCACGTCGCCCCGGACCACTATCAATTGTTCTTCCGCGGTGTGATAGTGCGGGGGAACCACGCACCCGGAAGGAGCTTCGAGAAGGAAAGTGGATGGACCTTTGTCTGGATCGCCGTTCTCGCGGGCAACCTTGAGGCACGCAGGTTCGCCATCGAAAACGAGATTGGCACTTGCGAGCGGCGTGACGACACCGTGCGGAGAAGTCTGTCCCTGTCCCCGCGATGACGCACCGAAGGCCGCGAGCAGGAGCATTAACGCCGCAAAGCCAAGAAGCATTTTCGTTGTTCTTCCAGAAATGACATTCCTTTGTTTCATGGCGGGCCTCAGCGAAAAAGTAGCGACGAAAATTCCGTCAGGTTGCGGCGCCAGACCATCCAAGTGTGCATCCCAGGCGTCTCAACGTCCGCATGCTTGATGTTTTTGGAAGCCAGCCAGGCGCGGAACTTGCGGTTGATATCGATTAAACGGTCTTCCGTGCCGCACGCCACCCAGAGCAAATGAAGTTGTTCCGTGGCCTTCGAGTCCACCGCGGGAAATTCCTTGTCAAACTCCTCGGTGATCCCTCCGGAACTGAAGGCGCCAATCCAGCCAAACTTGTCCAGCGTGTTAAGGCCGGTCAGCAAAGATTCGGAACCGCCCATAGAAAGGCCCGCGATGGCGCGGGAGTTGCGATCCTTGATCACCAGATACTCGACCTCGACGCGCGGAATGACTTCGGTGAGCAAAGCCTCGCGGAATTTATCAAAGTTGCGGTCCGTCAGCGAGCGATCGCGGAACGCTCCGAAGCCCGCTTTTAGAACTTCGGGCGCGCCATAACCCAGCGGCATGACCACCAGCATGGGCTTGGCTTTGCCCTGGGCAATCAGATTGTCGAGAATCACGTTGGCGCGGCCCACGGCTGACCAGGCGCTCGCGTCGTCACTGAATTCCGCGAGAGTCGTAACCGGGTGGCGTGTAAACGTAGAAGTCGCGATCGTCGCCCACCACTCCTGATTTGTAAAAATGATGATGGATTTCGCCATGCGGCGCCGCGCCAATCTCCCAGGAAAGGGACGCCGGCCCAGGGACGTGCAATTCGCTGGACCTGCCGAGGAAGTTGGGCTTGATAACGTGATTGGAAGGATCGAACATGCCCACACCATCGGCGATGATCGTGTAGCCGTAATAATCCGGAGCAAGCGGCTCGGTGGTCACGCTCCATACGCCCTGATCGTCTTTCTGCATCGGGAGGGGCTTGGCCATGCCCTCGACGGAGACAGCGACTTCTTTGTCGTTGGGGGCGCGGAAGCGGAACGTGGCGGTTCGATCGGCGTGAACCTCGGGAGAGACCAGCGGCGGAGGCGTTTGCGCGGGAGCGGCTAGGCAGCCCGTGTAGAGGATGACGAGCACAAAGCATGTTCTTTTCATGATTCCCTCATGTCCAATTGCGGCGCCCTTTCCTGGAAGCCTCGATTTCCGGGCGCCTGCGCCGAGGGATGATACAACAGACCGAAGTGTCTGAAGGTTGCAACGTCGGAGCGTTGGGAACCAACGTTTCTCCGCAAAGCGCGCTGGGGGTGAACGACGCGAGAGGGGGTACACCTACGTCGAGGTGAAAAAAGTGCGTAACGGATTGATTGTAAAGGAGTTGAGGAATGGCCGTTGTGTAGAAGAAGGGTGCAACCGGATGAAAGGAAGGAGGCTAGACCAAGAGACTCGGGGAGGTGAACGCAGAGATGCGGAGTGCGCAGAGATGAAGATGTCTGATGGAGTGAAGAGGACGCGGTCGATTAATCACGATCCATAGTACCGTAAAATATTATTATAGAAATAATATCGGAGAGGATGGACATTATTTGTTCGAATGATTTTGCAAAGAGAAGAAAACAAAGGGGTAGAGCTCGCTGTGTATCTGTGCAATGACTTGACTTATGAGCAAGGGCGCAAGGCCTTTTCCGGATGCAGGGAGTCGTCTTGCCGAGAAAGGCGCAGCAGTGCTGCGCCCCTACAAATGCAAGAAGCAAAGGCAAGAGCGTCTTTACCGACCGGGGCAGGTATCACACTGTCTGGCGCTCGTCAGGGTTGGCCAACCAGCTTCCTCAGTTGTTCGTCGTCGATACTGCGGCAAACCCATCCCATGTGATCGAGTCCTTCTCTGTGGAAGTCTTTGGTTAGACCGTTTGTGTTACCTGTTTTGCGTTTGGAACCGGTTCAAATGACCAAGGACAGACCGCAGACGGCTCCAGTAGCGGTCTCACAGGCGCGTCAGGCGGGTTGCTAGGAGGGGCAGATCACGTTTCCTGCCGCATTGACCTCGCAGTGTTTAGCGGTCGTCGGAGTCGGCGAAGCAGACTGTACCGGAATAACGGATGGCGGTGCCGGCTTGCAGGTCGGCTTCGCCGATACTGGTCAGATCGCCAGTGGCTCCCGCGAATTTGCCAGTGCCCCCGATGATGTGCGTAGGGTAGCTGATGAAGGCGAAGCGCGTTTGCGAGAGTGGCATAGTGGTTGCGACGGCAGGTGCGAAATAGATGTTGTCTCCGGATTCGGTGACCCAATGGTGCTGGACGTTGAATATTACGGTCCCGTTCGGACCGGATTGTGGCGGAGTCAGAAGGCTTGCAGCAACGGCGCCACGCAGATCTCCGGTGGCCGGACCCAAGGTGGTGTTGGGATCAACGGCACCGAAATTGGTGATGATGCTGCCGCCGACGGCGACAGATTTGCAGTCGCGACCGGACTGATGCGGATGAGGTTGGGCGTTGCCGGCAGGACGGCTGCCGCTGCTGGCGAGGAATGCGGAGAGCAAAACTGCGAGTGATGCGAACAATGCGATGCGAGCGATTCTTCCCGTTGTCATGGTGAATCTCCTTTTTGCGGCACGAGCGCGTCGGGAAACCTGTGGAGGCGTCGCTCTTGCTGCTGGAAGCGCACAGTCGCTCAACGTCCAAATCCAATCAAGAACCCTGTTGGTGGTTTGTTGGTTCCACTGGAAATTGTTGAATTTGCGGGTCTAATGGCCGCGGGTACTTCCTGAATAGTAGTTTCGCTGAGTAAGCCGTGTGATAAACTCTGCAAGTAATCCCCGCGCTTCATCGGAGTTCGCCATTGCCACCAGCCCCAGCCCGCCTCAGGTAATACGGTTCGGCGTCTTTGAAGTGGACCTTGCGGCAGGAGAGGTGCGCAAAGGGGGAATGCGGCAAAAGCTCGCGGGCCAACCGTTTCAGGTTTTGCAGGCCCTGCTGGAGCGTCCTCAGGAAATCGTGACGCGGGAAGAACTCCGCCAGCGCCTCTGGCCGGACAACACCTTCGTCGACTATGAGTTGGCGCTCAAGAAAGCCGTCAACCGGTTGCGCGAGGTGCTGGGAGATTCCGCCGAAAGCCCACACTTCATCGAGACCATTCCTCGACGTGGCTACCGCTTTATCGGGACAATCGTGCCGCCTTCCGCGCCTGCAGAATCCGGCGAGCAAAGTGATGGTGTTGGGGTAAGACTTTTATGGAAGTTCGCGGCCAGTTTGGCCCTGGCTTGCGCCGTAGCACTCTTGTTGTGGCTTAATACGGACAAACTTCGCACCCGCATTTTTGCCAAATCCAGCTCCATCGATATTCACTCCGTTGCCGTACTTCCTTTCAAGAATCTTTCCAAGGATGTAGAGCAGGAATACTTTGTAGACGGCATGACCGATGAGCTGATCACCGACCTGGCCAAGATTGGCGAATTGCGGGTCATTTCGCGCACCTCCGTGACGCCATACAAAGGAGTGGGCAAACCGCTCGGCGTGATCGCGAGAGAACTAAATGTGGATGCCATAGTGGAAGGTACGGTTCTGCGCTCGGGCAATCGCGTTCGCGTCACGGCACAGTTGGTGCGGGCTTCTCCGGAGCGGCATCTTTGGGCGGACAGCTACCAAGGAGACTTAGCCGACGTGCTCTCGTTGCAAGACCGGGTGGCGCGGTCGATCGCACGGGAGATCAGGGTCACACTCACGCCGGAAGAGCAAGCGCGGTTGACGAATCTTCGACCCACCGATCCGGAAGCATACGATGCTTATGTCAGGGGTCGCCACTATGCGACGCAAATTACTCCAGACGGATTCGAAAAAGCGATCGTGAATTTCGGTAGGGCCATCGAACTGCAGCCGCGATACGCACAGGCCTACGCGGATTTGGCCGAGACATACTGCTGGGCCGCGGCGATGCAGTCGATTCCCGCGCAGGAAGGGCTGCTCAAGGCCCGCCAGGCAGCCATGAAGGCCCTTGAAATGGACGATAGCCTTAGCCAGGCACATAGTTCCCTAGCATGGGTCAAGTATGCTTACGAATGGAACTTCCCGGAAGCGGAGAGAGAATTTCACCGTGCCCTCGAACTGAATCCGGGTGCTTCCTGGGCTCTCCTATGGCATGGGATGTATTTGGGGCAGGCGAACCGCATCGAGGAGTCGCTCGCCGAAATGAAAAAGGTCCGGCAGGTGGACCCATTGTCTCCGGCAGCCAACGCACTTGCTCTCGTCCCCGAGCTCAACGGGAGAAACTACGACGCTACAATCGAAGGCGGACAGAAAGTGCTGGAAATGGATCGTGCGAATGGTCTCGCGCGATGGCTGTTGACCACGGCGTATGAATGGAAAGGCGATTTCTCCAAAGCAATTGATTTGGAGGAGGAGACCGCTGTGCTCTACGGCGAAAACAAAGAGGAAGCCGCTCAGCGATTCTCACGTCTTCGTCGCGCATACGAGACTCTTGGTCCCAAGGGGTATTGGAGGATGAATCTTGACCAGCAACAGACCGTATGGAAGACGAATCCAGGTGATCCCTATGCCCATGCGGTGCTTTATGCTCGAACCGGTGACATGCAGAACGCTTTTGTTTGGCTTGAAAAGGCTTATCAGGCTCGCTCGCAGGAACTCATTTTTGGGCTGAGGACTGACCCGGCTTTCGACCACTTTCGCTCTGACCCGAAATATACAGGGCTGTTACGCCGTATCGGCTTTCCGCTGTAATCCCGCTGGCCCTCCCGGAGCGTCATGCGGTTTCTGGAAGAGGCTATGACGTTTCGTTGCGGCGGGTGGCGGCGATATTGCGTTGCAGCCAATTAAAGTAGCGCTGCCATTTCTCTCGCACCTGCTCTTCGCTCTGGCCCAAATCGCAGGCGGGAGAATCGACCGGCATAGCTTCGTTGATCTTGACGAGTACAAATGACCTAATCTTAATGCGGCTTTCGTCGAGATTGCGTTCCGCGCGATAGAAATCCAGGATTCGTTCAAACAGGGCTCCCTCCGTGAGAACGGAGGCGACGCCCTTGAAGCGGTAGCCCTTGCGCACGATTGGATCGACGACGTTGATCTCCGTCGACGGATTGCGCCTCAGATTGGAGACCGTCGCGGGGGAGCGGATAACAGCAAAGACGATGTGATCGTCGTCCCATACCGTGGTCGTGCCCTTGGGCGACAAGTTGGGAGTACCGTCAGGACATACCGTAGCCACGAAGGCGAGCCGCTGGTCGGTGACCACGCGCTTCCTGTCTTCGGTCAAGATTCTCAGGGCGACCTCGAAAAGAACGATTAGCGTCAGGCGGGTTGCTGGTAGAGGCCGATCACGTTTCCGCCCGGATCGCGGAACCGGGCGGTGATCTCGGGTGCGTCCGCGCCGATCGGCTGCACAATCTCGCCGCCGTGAGCCACGACCGCATCCACGGCCGCGGCCACGCTGTCCACCATGATGTAAAAGAGCAGTCCGGGCTTACCTGACGGCGGGCGGCCGAGCACCCACGTGCCGCTGACTTCGTTGACCGAATCGTCAAAAGCGGTGCTGCCATCGCCCCGCTTCCGGATGGTCCAACCGAACACGCCCTTGTAGAACTCTGCCGAACGCGCAATGTCTGTCGCGGGCATCTCGAGGTAGCAGATTTTCCCGTTCGCAAACGTGGGCATACGCGGTTTCTCCAGAGGGCCGACATTCTAGCATTCCGGAGAGGCGACACGATTGCGTGAAGAGAGATTCCTCGCTGCGCTCGGAATGACGAGGGGGGGATCAGACAGCGGTGAGGAAGGAGCCGTCCGGGGCGACGAATCCGTAGGCCATCCGGGCGGTGTTAAAGGCAAAGCCGGGATTGCCGTGGCGGTCGAGGAGGATGAGTCCACCGGTGGCGTGTGTGCGCTTGGCGAAAAGATGGATAGCTTCGCGTGCCGCGAGATCGGCGGTGGAAGCTCCGCAGGAAATGTTGGGACGCGTGTCCAAGCAAGTGACCGGACCGCGAAGAAGATCGACGGTGGATTTGGCGAGGACCACTTTCATGATGGCTTCGCCGTAACCGGTGCAGGAGACGCCGCCAGCTTCGGAGTCGGCATAGCAGCCGCAGCCGATGAGCGGCGAATCGCCGACGCGGCCGGGAAGTTTGCAGCAAGTTCCGCCCGTGGAAGTGGCGGCGAAAAGGCATCCGTTGGCGTCGAGGGCGACGGCGCCGACCGTTCCCTGTTCGTGGCCGCGGTGATGCTCGGCGGCGTGCTTGTCGGATTTGCATTTCATCCACGCTTCGCGCTCAGCTTTGCTGACCAATTCCTCCGGCTTGCACAGCTTCATGCCGTGTTGTTTTGCGAAGCGCTCCGCGCCTTCGGCGACGAGCATCATGTGCGGGCAGTTTTCCAGAATTTTGCGCGCGAGCTGAATAGGATTTTTGACGCGGTGCAAAGTGGCGGCGGCGCCGGCGCGCAGCGTTGCGCCGTTCATGACGATGGCGTCGCATTCGACGTGGCCGTCCAGAGTAAGGTGCGAGCCATAACCGGCGTCGAAGACGGAATCGTCTTCGAGGACCATGGTGGCGGCCTCGATGGCGTCAAGGGCGGAGCCGCCGTGCGCTAGAATGGACCAGCCGGCGGCGAGAGCGCGGTGGCAGCCGGACTTGCAGGCGTCAACGGTCTCGTCGGGAATGTTCCACGCGCCACCGTGAACAATGAGGGATGGTTTCATCGAGATGAGGATGGCAAAGGGATAGCGGTTTGTCTAGGAGAGGACGAAAGAAGTGAAGAAGGACAGAGGAAAGGAAGAAAAGAAAAAAGGCCAAAGATTTAACGCAGAGGACACGGAGTACGCAGAGTGGAGAAAACATCAGACGAAGAAATCGAGGACGAAGAGAAGGAAGCCGAGGAAGAGAAGGATGGCTGGGCCGTTGATGCGGCTACGCGGGAAGCGCGCGATGGACCGCACGAAGGAAACCGGAATCGCCCTGAAGCGCGATTCTTCGCGGATGGCGTAGAACGGTCCGGCCGGCGTGTAGCGGGAAAAGTTGCGCCGGAAAAACGACAGCTCATCGTGGAACCACACGGAGAAATCGGCACGGTTACGCCACACTAAGGTGGCGCCAGCCAGAAACAAAAGGTAGCCGAAGACAGTCAGGAGCCCGAGCGCCGGGCCTGCTCCCCAATTCATAAATCCTCACAGGCGGCCCACATGGTTTTGTCTAGTTGGACGCCCGGAACAGCCAGAAGGTTTATTCGCCGTCGTGGATGGTGACGAGGCGGACGACTTCAAATTCTTTTTTGCCGGCGGGAGTCGCAACTTCGATTTCGTCGCCGACCTTGCGGTTCAGCAGGGCTTTGCCGATCGGAGAGGTGGTGGAAATGAGGCCCTTCTCGGCGTCGGCTTCCTCGCTGCTGACCAGCGTGTATTCGATTTTCGCATCGCGCTGCACGTCGAGCACGACGATGCGTGAACCATAGCCGGAGCGGTCCTTCGGGATATTGGTGAGGTTCAGCATGCTGAGATCGCCCATGCGCTTCTTGAGATGAGTGATCTTGAGGTTGACGAAGCTCTGGCGCTCCTTGGCGAATTTGTACTCAGCGTTCTCGGAGAGGTCACCGTGGGCGCGGGCGACGGCGATTTCCTTGGGAAGCTCGACGCTAAGCTCGTGCGAGAGCTGGTCGATTTCGTCCTGGAGCTTCTTCTTGATCTTGGCTAGTGGGTCGGACATGGCAGTTGGTTGTCTGTTCGCTAAAAAAGTCCGCGGAGTCCGGGACCAGCCGACGGCCTCCCGTACCCCGCTCAAGACATTATAGATGCGGGGGAATTGAAGTCACAAGGGGGAGAACAAGAATTGGCGCGAAGAGGGACTGCAGGAGGTTAGCGGACTTTCACTTCGAGGCTCTGGGTCTTGGTATTGCCTGCGGCGTCGGCGATGGTCAGCGTGTAGGTCGTTGATTTTGTGGGAGTTACATCCACACAGCGGGAGTAGGAAGGCCACACGGGATTGGATTGAGGCTCCAGCTTGACGGTCTTGGCGTTGGCCACGCCGTAGCACAACTGGACGGATTCGCCGCGCCGAATCACTCCGGGGATGGCGTAGAAATTTTGGATGGCGAGTTCCTTGCCGCCCATTTGCTCCAATGCGGCGCGATCCTGTTCCCGCTGTTTCTCGGTTTGCTGTTCGGCGGCGCGTCTTTCGATGTCGCGATTCTCCCTCCAGCGCGAAAGAAGGATGAGGCAAACCGCCAGAGCGACGAGGCCAAGGACAGTCCATGAATAAAGAAAGGGATTCTTGAAGGCAGATTTCTCTTGCGGATCCGGTTCAGCCAGCATGCATGCGCTCCATTCGAATGAGAGCCTCAAATAGAAAATACCGCGAACTTGCACCCGAAGGAAAGGCGAGGCGGGCGCGAACGAAGGACTTAGGGATGGGCCGTGTTGGCCAGTTGCCGCCAGGTGACGAGCTTGATGTTTTGTTCCTGAAGCAACTGGCGAAATTCGGAGCTGGTGAAAAAATCGAAATCGCGCTGACGCCAGGCAGCACCCCAGGTGTCGCGCTCACGCGTTGCGGCTTTCATTTCGTCATCGGCGAAAGCGACGTGGATGACGAATTCGGTGACGCCGGGTTGAAGATTTCTCAGCGCGGTCTTGTAGAACTCCGCCCATTTTTCCGGAGGAACGGTGGGAGCGATGGTAATGGTGTGATCGAGAACGATATCAGCGGGAGTCAGACTGGATTCCAGATAGGATTGTTCCTTGAACCAGTCTCGCGCAACGAAAAAAGGAAGCTTGTAAGCATGCGCAACGCGAAGAAACACTTCGAAAAGGTCCTTACCACTACTGATGAGGCGATATTGATGCGAGTCAAGATGAGTAGGATGAATCCCCATCGCATAAGCACGGTCAATTTGCGCGCGAAGCTCTAATTCGACTTCTTGTGGATTTATTTTTGTGGACAGCGTCCAGTCGTGATGGAAATAACCGTTCTCGTCGACCAGGCCCGAAACTCTGTCTTTCGAAGCGACGGGCCCCCAGCGGTAGTAGATGCGCTCGCTGGTCAGCGTAAGGTGAAGGCCGAAATCGAGAGCCGGATGAGATTTGGCATAATCGGCAATTTCCGGAAACCACGGGCAGGGAACCATTATGCTGGCCGAGTTGACGAGCCCGGTATCGAGAGCCTTGATGGTTGCGGAGTTCACGGAATGCGTAACGCCAACGTCGTCGGCGTGGACGATCAGGAGCTTGGCGTCGCGGGAGAAACCGAGCCTTTCGGCGAGCGTCTTGCCAGCGTCCTGCGCGTGCGCGTCGAGAAGAGCACACGCAAGACAGAAGAAAAGCAAAATTGTGATGCGGCCTCGGATCATTGGCCGATTCTTTGAACCCATATAGTGATCAAACTTCATGGCAATCCCGAAGATAATTCCTATTCCTCTAAGGTTGCGGCGGAAGTGATTTCGAATGATGCCCGGGCGCCTTTACTTGGAGGTTGACCGGGACCGGCGATCGGTTGGCCGCCGCCGATCCAAACATCGACCGCGCCAGGGACGATGCTCCGGGCGCCGGATTCATCGACGATGCTCAAATCACGGTCGCGCAAAATGAAATCCACGGTTTTGGAAGCAGCAGCGTCGAGATGGATGCGCTGGAATCCCGACAGCGCACGAATCGGAGCGCCCTCAACGCCCGGATGCGCGAGATAAAGTTGCACCACTTCATCGCCAGGGATGGAACCGGCGTTGGTTACGCGAACGGAGACAGTGACCGTACCGTCCGCAGCGACCTTCGCCTGGCTCACCTTTGCGTCGGAATAATTGAACGACGAAAAACTCAAACCGTATCCGAAAGAGTAAAGCGGAGGCTCCGTGAAGTAGCGATACGTGCGGCCAGACATGGAGTAATTGCCAAACGGCGGAAGCTGCACGACGGATTGATAAAACGTGACCGGAAGTCTTCCCGCGGGATTGTATTCGCCGGAAAGAACATCCGCGACGGCGGCGCCGCCTTCCTCGCCGGGATACCAGGCTTCAAGAATTGCAGCCGCGTGCTGCTGTGCCCAGTTCACGGACAGCGCGCTGCCGTTTGTGAGAATAACGATCAAAGGCTTTCCCGTAGCCGCGACGGATTCGAGAAGCTCTTCTTGAGGCCGCGGAAGATTGAGGTCCAGGCGATCGCCGCCGAAAAAGCCAGGATCACTGGAATCGCTTTCCTCGCCTTCGAATTGAGCAGTTATGCCAACGACTGCGATCACGATATCCGCTTTGCGCGCGGCATTGACGGCGTCTTGCGTGAGATTGGGCGGCAACCAGAGGAGCCTCGCGGTGGCTTCCCACCAGGAGTGGAAGTACTCGATTCGAATCGGATAAGGATGACCAGCCTGAAGATGGACGAGAGTAGTCATTGTACGCGTGCCATGTGGCGCGGAATCATCAACAAACTTTTTTCCGTCCAGGTAAATCCGGTAGCCGCCGTCGGTGCTGGCGCCCAGGCGGTAGTCGCCATCGACCGGTGGGACCAGTTCGCCAGTCCAGCGAATGGAATAATTCCCAGCGGGAACTCCGGGACCGGGCGAGACATTGTTCCATTCGAAATCCACGCTTGCGTCCACGCGCTTCAACACCGGAGCAGCTGAAAAATTGATGTTCGCAAAGTATTCCGCGTTCAAGCCGGGCTGGGAATTCGGCCCACTCGTGCGAAGGTACTCGGACGGAATAACAACCGCGCTCGTTTCCGTGACCGGGGCTCCCATGGCGGTGAGAATCTTGGCGCCGCGAAAGCGTTTTCGAATGCCATCGATAATGGTGGTGTAGCTCGAGGGGTTGCCGTTGTAGTTGCCGAGGAGGACGCTTAGAGAATCAGCGTTAGGGCCGACGACCGCGATGGCCTTCACGGAAGATTTCAGCGGCAGCATATTGCCGTCATTTTTCAAGAGGACGATCGATTTGCGCGCGGCTTCGAGAGCGAGTTGGCGATGCGCAGGAGTGTCGTTGTCCGCGATGGTCAGTTTCGACCAAGGGACGCGCTCCGGCGGGTCGAACATGCCGAGGCGGAACCGCGCTTCGAACAGGCGTTTCACGCCGCGATCGATGTCGTCGTTCGAAAGCAAGCGATTCCGAACTGCGAAGGGCAGAGCGCCAAATTCGGGCCCGCAACTCAGGTCCGTTCCCGCTTTCACGGCGAGTGCCGCGGCTTGTTCGAGAGTTAAGACGAATCCGTGGCCCTGGTGAAGGTCGCTGATGGCCCAGCAATCGGAAACAACATACCCTTTGAAGCCCCATTTGTTGCGCAGAGCGTCAAAGAGCAGGTGATTCGCGCACGCCGGTTCGCTGCGCACGGAGTTGTACGCGCACATTACCGAATCGGCCTTGCCTTCCATAATCGTGGCGCGAAACGCGGGAGTATAGGTGTCCGCAAAATCGTGCGGGGAAACCGGCACATTAAAGCGATGCCGCAAAACTTCAGGGCCGCTGTGGACGGCAAAGTGCTTGGGTGTCGAGACTGTTTTCAAATAGCGCGGATCATCGCCTTGCAAGCCGGTAACGAAGGCCACTCCGATGCGGCTGGTGAGATAAGGATCTTCGCCGTAGGTTTCTTGGCCGCGTCCCCAACGCGGATCGCGAAAAATATTGATATTCGGCGACCAGAAGGTGAGGCCGTAATAGCGGCCAGTGTTTCCATGCTGGATGGCGTCGTTATATTTGGCCCGCGCTTCCGTGGAAATCACATCGGCGACACGATGGATCAAATCTGTATCCCAAGTGGCTGCGAGGCCGATGGCTTGGGGAAAGACGGTTGCATTCCCCGCCCGCGCCACGCCGTGCAAGCCCTCGTTCCACCAGTTGTACGCAGGAATGCTGAGGCGGGGAATTGCTGGCGCCACGTCTTGCATCTGCGAGACCTTCTCTTCCAGGGTCATGCGCGAAACCAGATCGTTCACGCGCTGCTCCAAGGGAAGGCTCGGGTCGAGATATGCGGCGCGAGCGGGTTCCTTCGCCGCGGAAGTGTTCGACGCAGTTTGTGCAGTCAAACTCGACTCGCCGAAGGTCAGGCACAGAACTACGGTGAGAAATCGAAAAGGACGGTTTTTCATGGCGAAGATTCTCGCCTACTCGATGCCTGTAGTCCAGTCGTGGTCCGTGACCGCAGATGTCAACCGTTAGCGAATTTCGGCAAGAACATCCCGGTCTGCTTCGCGTGGGCCGCAAACTTTTCTCCGAACTCCAGCGAGAGGAAGGACTCTTCGCGGCGCGCTTTCCAGTAAAAAGACAACCAGGCAATGGCCACGGCAAGCAATCCGCGCACTTCGCCCGTCGCGACGACGGTCCCGAAGAGCGCAAGCAGAATCCCGGTATAAATCGGATGGCGAATGTTGCGATATGGACCGGTGCGAATTAACTCGTGTCCTTCTTTCAAGGTGACGACGCCGCTCCAATTGGCCCCCAGATGCCAACGGGCCCAAAATGCAATAGCCACCCCCGCGGCGGTCAGCAGAACGCCGCTCCATTCCACCGTGGGGTTCGCGCGAACAAAGTGCGCACCGAGCCATCCGTAGCGCGCCTCGGGCCGAACCAAAAGTTCAGCAGCGGCGACCAGCGGGAGCGTATAGATGAGTCGCTGAGCCCAAGTTTCGCGCCGCTTGGTCTTCTTCCGCTTGAGCGCGGAGACCAGCCAATACAATCCAAACAAAATCCAGAGCGCGTTGATCCAATCTCGCGATGAGGAGAAGTCCATGCGTGTGTTGTTACATCAACTCCTCAACGAACGAACGGGCCACGTCGGGCGGCACCTTCAGATCGCCATGGACCAACGGGCCATTGTTCAGGACCGGCTCGGCAGCGTGCAGGGTGGAAACGTCCGTACGCTCGAAGAATTTCCCGATAGGAATCTCCTCGCCCCAGAGCAGCGACTTCTCCATGGCGGCCATCCAGTTGGTGGGATCATGAGCGGAATCCTCTTCGAGCTTCTTCACACGCGGACGGAACCACTGGTACGTATTGTCGTGATTGTAAGTCACGCACGGGCTGAAGACGTCCAGGAACGAGAAGCCAGGATGCTCGATGCCTTGCTTGATCAGCTCGGTCAGATGCTTCTGCTCGCCGCTGAAACCGCGCGCAACGAACGTCGCTCCGGCTGCCAGGGCCAGAGAAATGGGATTGACCGGCGCTTCGATGTTGCCGAAAGGCATGCTTTTCGTTTTCATGCCGACGCGGCTGGTTGGCGAGGTCTGGCCCGTGGTCAGACCGTAGATCTGGTTATCCATGACGATGTAGAGCAGGTCCACGTTGCGGCGCATCGAATGGACAAAATGGTTGCCGCCGATCCCGAAGCCGTCGCCGTCACCGCCCGTTACCAAAACGGTCAGCTCGTGATTGGCAAGCTTCAGGCCGGTGGCCACCGCCAAGGCGCGGCCGTGCAGCGTGTGCATTCCGTAGGTATTCATGTACCCAGGGAAGTTAGACGAGCATCCGATACCGCTGATGGTGACCACGTTGTAGGTCGGTATCCGCAGCTCAACCAGCGCTTTTTGTACCGCCGCCAGCACGCCAAAATCGCCGCATCCCGGACACCAGTCGGGATCGACTTTGCCTTTCAAATCCGCCATGGTCAGTTGCTGACTGGCACGCTGTACGCTTGTCGCCATTTGCGTATCCTCCTTAGACCATAATCTCGTGCATAGGAACGGACAGTTTCGTCCGACCCGTCAATTGTTCCTTCACCGCTTCCACAATGTGGTGAGGCATGAAGGGTTCACCGTCATATTTGCGAATGTGGCCGTCCGGCACAAAGCTGGTTTCGCTGCGCAGGTAGCGCGCAAACTGCCCGCTGTAATTGTTTTCCACGATGATGGTGTGCCGCGAGTCCTTGAGGATTTCCAGGATCGCTTCGCCATGCAGGGGCACGAGCCAGCGAATCTGCAGCCGATTGGCGGAGATTCCATCTTCATTGAGGATCTCGCAGGCTTCCTCGATTACACCTTTCGTGGAACCCCAGCCGATCAACGTAATGTCGGCGCCGCGCGGACCAGACAGACTTGGCGGCGGCACTGCCGCCTCGATCCCGGCCACTTTGCGCATGCGCTTTTCCATCATGGCCCGGCGCTTTATCGGATTGGTGAACTCATCGCTGATCAGCACGCCGTCTTCCATGTGCTCATCCGTGGCAACCGTGTGGATATGACCGGGCACGCCCGGAACCGCCCGCGGCGAAATGCCGCTGTCGGTGATTTTGTAGCGTTTGTAATCGCCATTCGTAGCAAGTGCGGACGGCGCCCCGTTTCCGTTGCCATTCGCCGTGATAAGCTCGCCGCGATCGATGTTCTGGTTGAAATCCAGATCGTTCGGATGCACGCTGAGCCGGCCTTCGGATAGCAGCAGGTCGCAAAGCACCAGCCCGGGACACTGGAAACGGTCGGCAAGGTTGAAAATCTCAGGTATGAGTTTGAAGCAATCGCCGATGTCCAGCGGAGCCGCAATAACTCGCGGATAATCGCCGAAAGCAGCGCCAAGCATTTGCCACAGGTCGCCCTGCTCGGTCTTGGTGGGAACGCCCGTGGACGGACCTGCTCGCTGACAATTGATAACTACCACCGGCGTTTCGATCATCGCGGACATGCCCAAGCCCTCGCTCATCAGAGCAAATCCGCCGCCCGAGGTGGCGCACATGGCGCGGACGCCGGCATGAGCCGCCCCAATCGTCATGTTGATCACGCCGATTTCGTCCTCCACCTGCCGCACCATGATGCCGGCCTTGCGCGCATGCGCGGCCATCCAATGCAGCACGCCGGTCGAAGGGCTCATGGGGTAAGCGCAGTAGAACTTCACGCCGGCCGCGGCTCCGCCCATCGCCATAGCCACGTTGCCGCTGAGAATCGCGTAGCGATTTTCCGTCTTGGGAAGGGGATTCGGGAAACCCGAAAAGTGCGCGGCCGCATAATCATAGCCAGCCCGCGCAACCCCGACGTTTTCGGCCACCACGGCTTCGCCTTTTTTCTTGAACTGCTCGCGGAGAACTTCTTCCAACGCCTGGAAACCGATGCCCATCATGTGCAGGCCGGCGCCGATCGCCAGCGTGTTCTGCGCGACCTTGTTTCGCGTGATGTCCGCCAACTCGGAAACAGGGAGCGGACAAAGCTGCACTCCATCCGCTGCGGGACCAGGCTTTATCGTGTCAGCATTGTAGATACAGGCCGCACCGCCGGTGAGCAATTGCAGATGCCGGTCCATGGTGTCCTGGTTCAGCGGGATGAGCAGGTCGAGGCGGTCACCCATGTTGGTGACTTTTTCCGTTCCTGTTCGAATCGTCAGTAAGGTGTGGCCGCCGCGGATGATGGATTGATAGGCGTTGTAGGCGTTCAGGTGCAGGCCGCGCCGGCTGAAAATCTTTGCAAAAATGTCGCCCGGGGTGGCGACTCCTTGTCCGGCCGCGCCTCCGATACCGATAGCGAAGGTCTGCTTCATCGCACCCTCTCTTACTGAGTGCCGGCCGTTCCACTGCCCCCCAGCGCTCGGCCGGGCTCAATTAAAAGTTCGTTTTCCCGTCAGCGAGACTCCTCCTGTGAAGAACCAGCTAGTTTTTCGGGTAGGCGGAGTATACACCCAAACCTTCGGCATATCCCCACCAGCTAGAGATTTAGATTCGACCGAAGCCGGGTTAGCTGGGAGTATGTAGGGACAAAAAGGCTATGATTCGTCCCATGACGAACTTCGATCTCGCCAAATTGTCCGCGCATCAGCCAAATTGGAGGCTGTTTTTGTTGGCCTGCAAGGAGCACACTCTTCCCCATGAAAAACAAATCCCAGCACAAACTCGGGCCGCAAACACGAGCCATTCACGGCGGCGAACCGAATCGCCGCGGCGTCAACGGGCCCATCGTCACGGAAATCGTCCGCTCCTCCACTTTCACTTTTTCTTCCACCGAGGAAATGAAACTGTGGGCCGAGGGCAAAAACAAAGCCTACATTTACACGCGCTACGGCAATCCCACGCTCTCCGTGGCGGAAAAGAAAATCGCTGCGCTGGAAGGCGCGGAAGCCGCGGTGGTCACCTCTTCCGGCATGGCGGCCATTTCCTCGGCGTTGCTTGCCGCGCTGAAGGCCGGCGATGAATTGATTTCCACTGCGGAAGTCTACGGCGGCTCGTATCGCCTGATGCGCGACGTTTTCCCCAACATGGGCATTACCGTTCGCCACGTCGCGACCGACTTGGCGGGCATCGAAAATCTTGTTACGCCGCGCTCGAAGGTTCTTTACGTCGAAACACCTACGAACCCCACGCTGCGTCTCGTCGATATCCAAAAAGCGGTGGCGTTCGCCAAGAAGAACAAGCTGGTCTCCATCATCGACAACACATTCGCCACACCAGTCCTGCAGAACCCCATCGCGCTTGGATACGACATGGTCGTTCACAGCGCAACGAAAGCTTTGGCCGGCCACTCCGACATTATCGCGGGGGTCGCTGTCGGCAATTCAGATTGGATGCAACGCGTGCGTCAGATGATTATCTATTTGGGCGGTTCGATGGATCCGGGCGCGGCGTACCTCCTGATTCGCGGAATCAAAACGCTTGGCGTGCGCGTGCAGCGCCAGTGTGAAAACGCCATTGCCGTCGCTAAATTTCTGGAGAAACATCCGAAAGTGGCGCGCGTACATTATCCCGGGCTGAAGTCGCATGCGGATCACAAGCTCGCGGCAAGGCAGATGCGCGGATTCGGATCCATGCTGGCGTTCGACATGAAGGGCGGGCTGCCGGCGGCGCGGCGCTTCTGCGATCGCGTGCGGCTGTTTCTGCTGGCGGCGAGTCTTGGCGGAGTCGAGTCGCTGGTGATTCTTCCGCTTTACAGTTCACACTACAACATGAGCAACGAAGAATTGCAGCGCGCTGGCGTCAGTCCTGGAACGGTGCGCGTTTCGATCGGTCTCGAAGACAAAGAAGATTTGATCGAAGATTTGAAACAGGCGCTCGGCTGATTTTTCGGCGCGTAGTTTGAGTCTGGCGCCCCCGCTCCATTTTTCGCACTCAGCTCTTGCGGCGTCGCAACTGCACCGGTCTTCAAGACCGGCCACTACAGAATCAAACCAAAAACGGCTAAGCGAAATCCTTAGACTTCGCGGCGGGGACGGGGACCGGCGTAAATTCGTCCTGCTCGAGAAGCAGGGACTTCACGATGTCTTCCAGTTCGTGCTCGCTCTTCACATGCTCGGGATAATTGTGCGCGGTAATGTCGAAGGACACGTTGTGCTTGGCGCGGACGCTTTGTAGTTCTTCCTGCAGGCGGACGGCGACGCGCTTGGCATTCAGAACGTCAGTCTCCGGAAGGACCAGTGCGAACGTATCCGTCGCAAGACGGTAGATGGAATCGGTCGGCCGCAATTTGCGGGACATCGCTTTCGCGGCGTCGCTCCAGGCTTCCGAGCTGCCGTCGTTTTCCTTGGCGGCTGTAAGACGGCTGACTTCTTTTGCGGAAGCGCCGGCGGGCTTGGCCTTCACAAGCAAGATGGAGAGCGTCTTTTGCATGGTCATAGCCCTCCGGTATTCCATGGTCAGGCGATCCCAGAAATGATTTTGATCGGGCATGGTCTGGAGCAAGTCAACGCTGGCCTGATGCTGCAAGGTAACGTTGCGTTCCAGTTCGGCCAGAATTTGTTCCTTGAGCTTGCGTACGGTGCGCTGGCGTTCGAGCAAGTAGCCGACGAAGAGCAGCGTCAGCGCGCAAAAACCGAAGAAGGCCACGCGAAGCGTCCACTTGTTGCCAACGGGGCGAAGAAACACTAGCGGGTACATGAACATAGCCAGCCCGGCCGCCTGCACCAGAACGAAGGCAGCAGCCAGAATGGTGAGCTGCAGCTCACGGCGTTCCAGGCGATCGAGTTCTGTGCGGTTCAGCGTACCCATATCGTTTTTAGTGGCGACCGTAAGTACAGTCGACTTCAAATGGCGCCGTGAGTACGGTCAATTCTCTTGCGATCCCAACCCAGTCGGGTCGGCCTCTTCTGCTCCGACTCGCTAAGACTTTGGCCGAGGTCGACTTCAAATGGCGCCGTGAGTACGGTCAATTCTCTTGCGATCCCAACCCAGTCGGGTCGGCCTCTTCTGCTCCGACTCGCTAAGACTTTGGCCGAGGCAGACTCCCCCTTGGGCGATAGCTCCATGGTCGGGCTCGGAGACGTTTTCTTCAATGGGCGCGAAGTACTGTGTAGCGGAAATGCTACTGTCCGTTTGTCGTGCGAGGGAGGAAATCCGGATATCCCGCAAAAACCCGATTGCCCGCAAACTACGTCAGGTACGATCACGGGAACGACGAACGCGGGCGACATCGTTGAACTCCGGCACAACCGACCAGGCGCTGGACCTGCATGACTTCGCCGGGTTCCTGAGCGCGCTGCGCGCCGGCTCCGGCTATGCGAACATGCACACCACGCGATTTTCCGGTGGCGAAATTCGGGGACAGATCCGCGTCGGAGGTGGGGACGCTGGAAAACTAGAAACTAGAAGGCAGAAAGTAGAAATAGGAAAAATTCTAGGCTCCGCTGTCCAGAGGAGGCCGAGCTTTTTGGCGACAGAGGAAAAGTCTTCGCGGGCGGGATCGGGAGCAGTACGCTTGTGGCTGGACTGGGAGCGGGAGCTTCATGCCGAGGGAGTCGGTGAACCAGACGAACCCTGAAGTCTGCTGATCAATGCTTTCAGATGGGGGATGTCTTGCCCAGAGAGCGCGGTGAATTTTAATCCCCGTCCTGCACCGGGCTGTATATGGCGGACGACGGCTTCGGCCCTGATTTGTCCTTCCTGAACAAGAAAGTGAAGCTTGACCTCCTTGCCGACATCCCGCACCTCTTTTGTTTCGATGAATAGTCCTCCCAAACACAGGTCCCGGACGCGGGAAGTATCCTCCAGTCCGGCACATTTCCAGTAGACCCAGACTTCGCCGGGCGTCTCAATTCGCAGGTGGCGTCTTCTCGAAGGAATGTTTGGATCCCGCGAGGAGGGCTTATTGGTGGGCACGTCTCTCCTCCCCGGATTCGGTGAGGCTCCCTACGCAACGCTGCACCTGCCCAGGTAGCTCCGTCTCCAAGACGCAGCGATGATTCTCTCAAAGACTTTCCCAGGAGGACGGATGTCTTCAAGGGGATCCCTGCCACAGGTGTAGGTCTGATAACACTTAAGTTCAATCGGGTGTGTACAGCAAATTCGAGTGGTTGAAGACCACAGTTGGGACACCGGGCGAGGCGCGGCCGGCAAAAGAGGAACGATAAGCGGGGAGCAGAGAAGCAGAACGGGCGGCACGACTTGCGTCGCGCCGCCCGTTTGTAATTTTGTGAAGTGAGCTAATTCAGCAGAGCTGGATTAGCTGTTCCTTAGAGGGGCTGTACGTTCGAGGCCTGCAGGCCCTTGGGGCCCTTGGAAACTTCGAATTCAACCGCCTGGCCATCGTTCAACGTCTTATAGCCATCAGCCACGATCGCGGAGAAATGGACGAAAACGTCCTCACCGCTCTGGCGCTGGATGAAGCCGAAGCCCTTGCTGGCATTGAACCACTTCACTGTACCTTGTTCTTTACTCACTGCTTTACTCTTTTCCGTCAGCCGGGTTACGACTGAGCACAACATTTGAGCTATCTGATGCCCAGGTTCCGAGCCCCTCAACAGAGCCGCGGCCGTCTTCAAGCTTCGTTCGGCAGGACTGCAAAGCGGTCTGCCGAACAAAAAAATGGCCGCAAGTGTGACCTTGCGACCGCTTTACTACCCAAAGGCGATACAAGAGCAACAAACGCAAGGACAGAGTAACACGGGAGGGTTGGTTATGCAAGAGGTTTTTGGTGTCGTGTCGTGGAATGTAAGAGTATGAAAGGGACTGGTAACTAGTCCTTGAGGCCCAGCGCGATCTTCAGGATTTGATCGGCCAGGTTGCCGGAGTCCACGCTGTCCATGTTTGCCAGAACGATGACACCGGCGCGCCGCTCGGGGACCAGAACAAACGCCGTGCTGGTTCCCTGCTGGCCGCCGGTGTGGGCCACGATATGAATTCCAAACTTATCCGAGATGCCCCAGCCGAGTGCGTAACCCGTCGACTTGCCATCGGGCGTTTTCTGGGGAGTCCACATCAGGTCGCGCGCGGGGCGTTTAACTAATTTATCGGCCAGCATGGCGGCCTCGAAGCGCGCCATGTCGTCGGCGGAAGAAATCAGGCCGCCGCCGGGAATCTTGTAGCTGGAGTCCAGAACGCCGGCGTTGCGGACGATTTCGGACTTGTCCTTGTGATACCAGCGCGTGCGGTGAGGAATGATGGTGAAAAAATCATCGGCTTGAGTTTGCGCCATGCTTGCGGGCTTGAAAATATTCTCGCGCACGAAGTCCATGTATTTCTGGGACGCAGCGCCTTCAAGGACACACCCGAGAAGCGTATAGCCGTAAGTTGAGTAGTTGAATTTTGTTCCCGGCTTGGCGACCAGAGGGTCAGCCGCGAAAATCTGCAGGGACTCTTCCATGCTTGCAAAATGCCGGGCGCTATCCTCGGGGATGTCGCCTTTTCCGTCGCGGTTGTAGTGGCGGATGCCGCCCAGATGGCCAAGCAGCTCGCGCGAGGTGATGGGCCATTCTTTCTGCGGAAACGCGGGGCAGTATTTCTGGACGGGCGCGTCGAGGTCCAGTTTGCCGTGCTCCCAGAGTTGCAGAAGGGCGGTGGCGGTGATGGGTTTGGAAAGCGATCCAAGCCGGAAGAGCGTCGATGATGTTGCGGGGGCAGAATCCTCCAGATCCGCCATCCCGAAGCCAGCCGACCACACCGGTTCGCCGTCGAGAACAACTGCAGCGCCCATTCCCGGCACGCTGTTCGCGGACATGAAGGTCGAAACCGCCTTTTCGATTTCGAGCCGCTTTTCCTGAGAGAGGGTCTTCTGTTGGGCGGAAACGGCGGCCGCGGACGCGAGAATGGTAAGGAGCAATCGAAGGAATAAAAGGAATGAATTGTAGAGTGAATTGGCACTGCCGAGTTGTCCGTTGATCTTCACGCGCATCACCTCGAAGGCGAGTCTACCCCAATGGACAGGGGCTCGGAATGGTGGTCAGAGAGTCACCACGGCACGCGGAAAGCGTTGACCCGGATGGGAAGCCCTCCTTACCATGGAGAGATGACACAACGGCTGCACATTGCCGCGGGAGTCCTGTTCTTCGCAGCAAGCATCCTGGGTTGCGAGGACGCGGGAAAGAAGCCTGCGCAGGCACACGTTGCGGCACTGGCTCCCGCGCCACAGGCAGCGAACGCGAAGCAGGCTGCAGTGGAACTTGCGCCCCTGCCGATATTAAATCCGCCGCGCAGGCATTACGTTTGGCTGTTGCCGCCGGTTCCCTCCGGGAAGGACTACCTGATCCAGAAAGTCCAGGAAAAATTCATTTCCGGGGAACAAAACTTCAAAGCCGGCCATTTGGAAGCCGCGCGCAAGGATTTTGACGACGCCGTGGACTGGCTGCTGGGGAGCGGCTTCGACCTTAACAGTGATCCCAAGCTGAGCGAATTGTTCCACCACGTCGTGGATACCGTGTACGCCTACGAGCTGCAGGCTTTCCGAGCGGGAGACGGCTTCAACGAGGCGCCTGCCGTTCCGGCGGCGATTGACGAAGTAGCGGAGATGACGTTTCCGGTCGATCCGGGGCTGAAAGCGCGGGCCGAGGAAGCGGCCAAGAACACTTCTCATGACCTGCCGCTGACGGTGAACGACCAAGTCCTTTCGTTCCTCAATTTTTTCCAAACACCGCGAGGGCGTGCCATTGTGGAAACGGGATTGCGACGCGCCGGACGTTACCGCGAGATGATTTCCCGCGTGCTGCGGGAAGAAGGACTGCCGCAGGATTTGATTTACTTGGCGCAGGCCGAGAGCGCCTTCCAGCCACTGGCGCTTTCGCGCGCAGGCGCTCGAGGGATCTGGCAATTCGTGGCGTACCGCGGGCACGAGTATGGCCTCCGGCATACCTGGTGGATTGATGAGCGCCAGGATCCCGAGAAGGCCACGCGTGCGGCGGCGCAGCATCTCCGCGATCTCTACCACCTCTACGGAGACTGGTACCTGGCGATGGCCGCCTACAACTGCGGTCCCGGCAACGTGCAGAAGGGCATTGAACGGACGGGTTATGCGGATTTCTGGGAGCTGTATAAGCGCAACGTGCTGCCGCGGGAAACGAAAAACTATGTGCCCATCATCATCGCGCTGACGCTCATTGCCAAGGATGCGGCGCATTACAACATCCAGGCTGAGCCGGAGGCGCCGGTCCCGACCGACGTGGTGAAACCAGGGCGCGCCATCGATCTGCGGCTGGTGGCGGAAACCATCGACGTGGACGTGGAAACCCTACGCTCGCTCAATCCTGCGCTGCTACGGCTAGCCACTCCAGACGATCTTGACTTTGAGTTGCACCTGCCGCTGGGCACGGCGCAAAAATTCTCCGCGGAGATCGCAGACATTCCTCCGGACAAGTGGGTGGCATGGCGGCGCCATCGCGTGGAAAGCGGAGAAACGCTGACATCCATCGCCAAGAAGTATCACGTGACGGCCGCGGCCATTGCCGACGCCAACAATCTGGAGCGCAATGCGGCGCTCGATGCCGGAGAGAAACTGATTATTCCGGCGGTGCAGCCGCAGTCGGAAACGAAACGCCGGTTGGTCAGTTATCGCGTGCGGCGCGGCGACACGTTCTTGGGAATCGCCGACCGCTTTAATGTGAGCGCGGACGACTTGCGGAAATGGAATCGCTTGAAAGCCAACCGGGTGAGCCGCGGCATGGTGCTGCGCATCTATGCGCTCGGCGGCGCTCTGGAAACTTCACCGGCGCGGGCACGTTCCAGGTCAAAGAAGAAGACCACGCAGCCGGCGGCAGGGGGCACGCCGGGCGGGGCGGTTGCCGCGAATCACAACTAAGTCTTTTTGTATGAATACTATATGCCAGGCCAAGAGGCTTGAGGGGTCTTCCGGCGCAATTTGCTGTCCTAACGCCTTCCGCATTTCTGGCTGTCTCTCACACGGAACAACGCAGAATGCTTGACAACGCACGGCGAGTACGGTAACAACGGCTCACGGACGGGGTGGAATATTGATATAACTCCGGCCAGAACAGCGACCCAAAAGGCCCTTTTGTGCGCGGGCCCCAGGGATTCTCCCAGGGGAGGATGGAATGGATTTCGAGAAGGACAATTTCGAAGACGACAACGAGCTGTCTCGGCTGGAGGACGACGAGGAGCTGGCGGGCGAAACGGAAGAAGTCGTCGAAACCGAGGAAGAGGATTTGGTGATGGTCGGCGAAGAACCCGAGGAAGAAGCGCCAGCGCCAAGACCGGCGCCTAAGCCTGCGGCAAAAAAACCAGCCAAAAAAGCAGCAAAGAGGAAAGCCACCCCGAAGAAAAAGGCAAAGAAATCGAAACCGAAGAAGGCCGCGAAGAAGAAAGCGAAGAAGCCAGCGAGAAAGAAAAAGAGGCGTTAGGTTTTTTTTGAAACGAGAAGTCGGAGTGAGAAGGAAGCCGGAACATCCGTTCCGGCTTTTCTTTTTGCGGAATAACCCTCCCGGAGTGGGACTATCAATGCAGCTGGCTGTTTCCCACATTGATTGCCGAGTTTTCCAAATCAGGAAGGAGATTTCTCGGCGAAGCGAAGTGCTTGCCGTAAGCTAATGCCCGGCCAAACGCATTTCAGGGTGAGTCATTCGCAAACGGCGAGCACCACGAGCGTGGCGTCATCCTGCCAGCGGCCCCCGCTGAACTCAGCTACTGCGGCCAGGATTTTCGCTTGCAATTCATCGGCGGATAAATGGCGGTGATCTTCCAGCAAGCGCAGCAGGCGGGCTTCGCCAAACTCCTCGCCCGCGGTGTTGCCGGCTTCTGTGACGCCATCAGTGAACAAAATCACTCGATCACCCGCGAACAATTGCGCTGAGCCCATTTCATAACTCCGGCCGTCGAAAACACCCAGCACCGGGCCGCCGTCCCGCAACCGCTCGTGGGAACCGTCGCTGCGCACCACGAACGGCGCATTGTGACCGGCGTTGACGTAGGCCAGCCGCCGGGCAGGGCCGTCCAGGTGCGCGTAGAAAAACGTGATGAAGCGGTCACTCTCCGTATTCCGATAGACAATGGAATTCAGCCGGCTGCAGAGAAGATGGGGCGCAACCGTGAGCGAAGACAGTCCGCGCACGGCCGCCTGCAGATTGGACATCAGCAGCGCCGCGGGCATGCCCTTTCCGGCCACGTCGGCGATGCAGATTCCCATGGTTGTTTCGTCCAGTGGCAGGATATCGAAATAATCGCCGCCTACCAGCCGGGCCGACTGCCACGCGCTGGCAATTTCATATCCCGGCATTTGCGGAATCTCGCGCGGCAGAAGCTTTTCCTGGATGGCCTTGGCCTCGGCGATCTCACGCTCCTGCTCTTGCAGATGAAGCAGTGCCTCTTCCCGTGCCCGGGCCTCTTCCTGGGCGCGCCGGCGCGATTCGCGGCGCTCGCGCCCCAGGCCGATCTGCTTGGTAAGGATTTCCAGCAGTCGCGTGTTGGTCCACGGCTTCTCCACAAAGTCGCTTACACCGAATTGCATCGCTTCGACTGCTAGGCCCACGGTGGCCCAGCCGGTCATGGCCACGACCGGCGGAGCATCCTCAATCTCCTTCAATCGGCTGAGCACATCCAGCCCTTCACGGCCTGAAGTCGTGTCGCGCGCGTAGTTCAGGTCGATGAGGAGAATATCGAACTCCTGGTGCGCTACCGCCGCCAGCAAGTCCACTGGGGAATTCACCGTTACGATGCTGTAGCCATGCCCTTTGAGCAACAGGCGCAGCGCATCTAAAACGTCCTGCTGGTCATCGGCAATCAGAATTCGCGGCTGCATCGGTTCGCGTACCGGTGAAATCTCTAGCGTTACGGCGGTCATTTCTGGCTATCCCTCTACTCCACGGGCCCGAGTGTCCGCCCGGCTGCTGCAAACCGGGGCAGCCAAGGTGCCAGTGATGCCTCGAAGTAACAGCTTTAACGTGAATGGCTTGTGTGAAATCGAGGAGGAATGGTATGCCTGCGTCTGGCCACTAGCGGGAACACCCGTCCCAATTTCGGACACCGCGAGAAGACAAGACGTTCCTGCTAACAAGCAAAGTCCTCTTGCAAGACAGCATTTCTCACAGTACCGGTTCGTTCCAGTTCTCGAGCGTCTCCTTGACCTTGTGCAGGAACTGGTGGGCGATGGCGCCGTCCACCACGCGGTGGTCGTAGCTCAGCGTCACATAGCACATCGCGCGGATGGCGATGGAGTCATTGATGACCACAGGGCGCTTCTCGATGGCGCCGAGACCGAGGATCCCCACGTTGGGCTGGCTGATTACCGGCAGACCGAACAGGCCGCCAAAGACGCCCGGATTGGTGATGGAGAAGGTGCTCTCCTGGACTTCCTCGGGCTTCAGTTTTTTCGAGCGAGCGCGCTCCGCAAGGTCGTTCATGTTGCGCTGAATACCGAGAATGTTTTTCTCGTCGGCGTTTTTCACTACCGGCACGAGCAAGCCCCAGTCGAGCGCCACGGCAATCCCGACGTTGATCTCCTTGTGCAGGATCACGTTGGTGCCGTCGAGCGAGGCGTTCAGCGTGGGATATGCGCGCAGCCCCGCGACCGCAGCCTTCACAAAGAAGGGCATGAATGTCAGCTTGGTTTCGTAGCGCTTCTCAAATTCGTCCTTGGACTTCGCTCGTAATGCGGCCACCTTGCTCATGTCGATTTCATCGACGGAGTAGACGTGCGCGGAAACACGCTTCGACGCCACCATGTGCTCGGCGATGCGCTGCCGCATGGTGCTCATAGGATGTACTTCGTAATTGCCAAAGTACATCTTTTCGCGCGGCACGGCCGTTTCGAGCGCTACGTGCGCCATCGCTCCGGAGGCTCCCGGTGTAGCTGCCGGTGGCGGGGGAGGTGCAGGCCGCGAAATCGGTGCGGGAGCCGGAGCGGAGTACGCCGGGAGCGCAGCAGCCGGCGCGCCACCCGCGGCGATCACTGCTTCGATGTCCTGTTTGCTGATGCGCCCGCCCGCGCCCGTACCTTCGATGGTGGAAAGATCGATGCCGTGCTCCTTGGCCATGCGCCGCACCAGCGGGGAACTGTGAATCCGCTCGCCCGAGGAACTTGAGGAAGCGGGAGCAGCCGCAACCGGGGCGGCGGCTGGAGCAGGAGCAGGCCGGGATGTGGCCGGGACAGGAGCAGTGGAAGCAGGAGCCTTTGTGGGAGCAGGTGCGGGTGCAGCCGTTTTCGCCGGAGCCGGCGCTAAGGAAGCGGCCGCAGACCCCGCCGCGTCGATGACCCCGACGACGGTTTGAATCGGCACGGTCTGTCCTTCGCCGACTTTGATTTCTTTCAGCACGCCCGCCGAGGGCGAGGGAATTTCCGCGTCCACTTTGTCCGTGGAAATCTCAAACAACGGCTCATCGCGCTCCACCTTGTCGCCTGGCTTCTTCAGCCATTTGGTGATGGTGCCTTCGAAAATGCTCTCGCCCATCTGGGGCATTACGATGTCTACGGCCATGATTGCTCTCCTCTTCTTTCCAAAATCTTAATAGCGCGCCAGTTCCTTCGCGGCGGAAAAAACCTTTTTCGCATTCGGCAGAAAGTGCTCTTCCAGCGTCGGCGCGTACGGCACGGGCGTGTCCAGCGAGGTCACGCGCACAAGCGGCCCATCGAGATCATCGAAAGCCTTTTCGAAAAGTATCGCCGCGATTTCGCCGGCGATGCCGCCCGTCCTGGTGTCTTCGTGTACGACGAGACATTTATTCGTCTTTTTCACCGAATTCAGAATCGTTTCTTCATCGAGCGGCAGCAGCGTCCGCAAATCGATCACTTCCGCTTCGATCCCTTCCTCCGCCAGCGCCTCGGCCGCTTCGAGCGAAGTGTGCATCATGGCTGCATAGGAAATGATCGTCAGGTGCTTTCCTTCGCGGCGCACCACGGCTTTGCCGATCGGCACGGTGTAATCCTCCGTTGGAACTTCCCCTTTGATGCGGCGGTAAAGAAACTTGTGCTCGAAGAACAGCACCGGGTTATTGTCCCGCACCGCGGCTTTCAGCAAACCCTTGGCATCGTAAGGCGTCGACGGATAGATCACCTTCAGCCCCGGCGTGTGCACAAAATACATCTCCGGATTGGCCGAGTGGAACGGCCCTCCGTGCACGCCGCCTCCGGACGGCCCGCGAATCACCATGGGCGCAGGCGCATTCCACAGGTAGTGTCCCTTGGCCACAAAATTCGTAATCTGATTGAACGCGCAGACGATGAAGTCGATGAACTGCATTTCGCAGATCGGGCGCAATCCGCAATAGCTCATTCCGCAAGCCGCGCCGATGATGGCGCTCTCGCTGATCGGCGTATCGATTACGCGCTCCCATCCGAACCGCTCCAGCAGCCCCTCGCTGGTTTTGAACGCCCCGCCGTACACGCCAACATCTTCGCCCATCAAAATGACCGCCGGGTCGCGCTCCATTTCCTCGAACATCGCTTGCTTGATGGCTTCGAGAAAAGTGACTTGCCCTCCGTTCGATACGCTGCCGTTGGGTCCGGCCCCGTTTGGTTTGGGCATGGCTATCTCCGCGCCTTTTTCGAAGCGCTCGGTGTCCCGGGCTTTACGTTCTTTTTTGACGTCGCCTTCGTTGCCATTTTCGCCGCCGGCTTCCCACCGTTCGCGGATTTTGCGTCATCCCCAGCGGCATGCTCTGCCGGCTGTGTGTCGCCGAAGTGAATCGGCGCGTTTGCGCCACCGGAGCCCTTGCCCGATCCAAATCCTGGAACCGTCCAGACTCCCTTGACGCTCGCTCTTGGTGGTGTCACCTCGGCAATCGGCCGCTCCCACTTCGCGCGGATCTTGTGGCAATCGTCGCCGGTGCAGTACACGCCCGTCTCGGCGAATTCCGGCGGTGGCATCGGAGAGTGTTCCGCAAATTCCCGTTCTGCGGCGAGCAGGGTGTCAATCTTGTCCTCAATCTCTTCCTTGTTCTTGGCATCGAGGAGTTTTTCGCCCAACAAAAACCTTTCGTACAACGCGACCGGATCGCGCGCTTCCCAATACGCGCGCATCTCTTTCGGTACGTACTCGGCGGGGTCGTGTTGCGCGTGCCCCATGCGCCGGAAAGACTTCGCCTCAATCAAAATGGGGCCTTCTCCAGCCCGTGCCCGCTCCACGGCTTCTTTGGCCGTCGAGTAAACGGCCACGATGTCGTTGCCGTCCACAATGTAACTGTCGATGCCGTAGGCCTTCGCGCGGTCTGCCAAATTCTCCAGCGGCACTTGCTTGCGCACCGGCGTCGAATACGCCCACAAATTATTCTCAAGAATCAAAACAAACGGCGCTTTCTGGGTGGCCGCAAAGTTCAGCCCTTCGTGAAACACGCCGGTCGAACTGCCGCCGTCGCCGATCCAAGTCATTGCCACGGTTTTCTGTCCCAGGTAGCGTCCCGCCATCGCTACGCCGGTCATCACCGGAATCAAATCGCCAAGCATGGAAATCGGCGAAACGATGTGGAGATCATCCAAGTCCCCAAAGTGGCTGGTGCCGTCCTTGCCCTTCGTCGGCGAATCGTACTTCGCCATGTGCTGCATGAAAATGTCGCGGGGCCGCACGCCCTTGACCAGCAGCGCCCCGATGTTGCGAATCATAGGCGCCAGCCAGTCTTTTTTCTCCAGTGCGTACGCGGTGCCTACGGAAATCGCTTCCTGTCCCAGGCTGGAGTAAAGCCCTCCGACAATTTTGTTTTGCCGGAACAGCTTCACCATCATGTCTTCGACGGCGCGGTTCAGCCGCATGTAGTAGTACAGGTCCATGTACTGCCGCCGCGTCAATTCTTTCTTCATCCCGGCTCCAATTCCTATGCGGAAACCATCGCGGCCTGCTCCGCGTGCTCCAGTTTCTCCAGCAGTTCCTTCCTGGACGCTTCCTTCATTTCCAGCTCGAGCAGCTCTCCAAGATAATTCGCAATCCGCGGTGCGACTTCCTTTTCTTCGACGCTGCGGCCCAGCAATTTCTCCAGGGATGTGGCTTTGCGGTCCGCAATCCCGCACGGCACGATCCAATCGAAGTTCCGCAAATCCGTGGACACGTTGTAGGCAAATCCATGCGAAGTAACCCAGCGGCTGATGTGTACGCCGATGGCTCCCAGTTTTTCTTCGCTATTCTCTGTCCGCACCCAAATCCCGGTCTTGCCCGCGACGCGCTGGGCCGCAATTCCGAACTCCGAGGTCGCCCGGATCATAGCCTCTTCCAAAGTCCGCACGTACCAAACCACATCGCGCCGGATCGCGCCCAGGTTCAGAATCGGATAGCCCACGATCTGTCCCGGCCCGTGATAAGTGATGTCCCCGCCGCGGCTCGTCTCGTGGTACTCCACGCCTTTTTGCCGCAACACACGCTCGGAAACCAGCAAGTGTTCGCGCTTCCCGTTTCGTCCCTGCGTAATGACGTGCGGATGCTCGCACAGCAGGAGAACATCCTCGATCGCTTCAGCCTTGCGTGCCGCAACAACGCGCTTCTGCAACGCGTAGGCATCCGCGTAACCGATTAGTCCCAGGTCGATTCTCCAGCAGATTTTCACCAGTCACCCGTCACGAAACGCGAGTCACTACACATTAATCTGCAACCCTCGCACCGACGCAAACGCGTCGCCCATCGCTTCCCAGACCGTGGGATGCGCGTGCATCATGTTCATCATGTCGTCGATGGTGCCTTCGAGATTCAACACTGTTGCGGCTTCCGCGAGCAGCTCCGTTGCTAGTGGCCCGATGATGTGAATCCCGAGCACTTCGCCGTAGGATTCATCCGAAACCACTTTGATGAATCCACCGTGGCTCCCCAGAATCGTTGCCTTGCTGTTGCCTACAAACGGAAATTTTCCGACTTTCACATCGTACCCTGCGTCGCGCGCCTGCTTTTCAGTTAAGCCAATCGAACCGATCTGCGGCTCGCAGTATGTCGCATTCGGAATCCTGGTTTTCACGATCTGATGAGCCGGCTTCCCGGCGATATGCGTTACCGCGATAATCCCTTCCATCATGGCCGCATGCGCCAGCTGCGGTAGCCCCGCAACGATGTCGCCGATGGCGTACAGCCCTTTCTCGGCGGTCTCCATGTTATCGCCCACGTGGACGAATCCCCGTTCCAGCTTGGCCTTTGATTTTTCCAGCCCGCAGCCATCCGTCATGGGCTTGCGGCCCACCGCCAGCAGCAGCTTCTCCGCCTGCAGCGTCTGCGCTTTTCCGTCCTTGTCTTTGAATGCCACCGCGACGCCCTTCGGATCCTTCTTTACCGATTCCACCGCGCAACTGGTGAAAACCTGGATGCCTTTCTTCTGAAAGGCCTTGGTCAGCTCCGCGGAAATTTCTTCGTCTTCCACTGGCACGACGCGCGGCAGCGCCTCAAGGATGGTCACGTGCGTTCCGAACGAATTGTAGATAGAGGCAAACTCCACGCCCACGGCGCCCGCGCCAACAACGATCAAGGTCTTCGGAATTTCCGGCAGCTGGAGAATCGAGCGGTTCGTCAGAATCGTTTTGTGGTCGGGTTCAATGCCAGGGAGCGATTTCGCTTCTGAACCACTCACCATCAGGATGTTGGCAGCCTCAATCACGGTTTTCTTGCCGTCCTTCTCTACGTTTACGCGCCCGGGGCCTTCATACCTTCCCCAGCCTTGCACCCAGTCCACCTTGTTCTTCTTAAAGAGAAATTCAATCCCCTTGGAATGCTTCTTGACGATCTTGTCTTTCCGCGAAAGGACGTTAGCCCAGTTGATTTTCAACCCGCTGACTTCGAAGCCCAGCTCCGCGCCATTTTTAAATTGATCGTAAACTTCAGCATGATGCAGCAGCACCTTGGTGGGAATGCAGCCCACGTGGAGGCACGTTCCGCCCAGGTAGGGGTCCTTTTCCACCACCACGGTCTTCAGGCCAAGTTCGCCCGCCCGGATCGCCGCCACATAGCCGCCCGGACCACTCCCGATAATCGCCACATCGTACTTTGCCACTTGTAGTCTCCCTTCCGCAGGGGCCAGAACCGATGAGGCGCGTGCTTCCTCACCGCAGTCACACTCGAAAAAAGCTCGAGGGGAGTCAGGCCGAAAAGACGGGTCGCCGGACCTTCGTTTGCAAACTCTATCCCAAACGGAGAAAAAGCCGCCCACGCTTACGGCGCAGACGGCTGCGTCCCAGCAAACACTGAATTTTAGCAGCCGTCCGTGCGCCTCGCAACCTTGGGCCTGGCCACGTCCGCCAACAGCTTGTTGTGTGGTTCTCTGCCTGGGAGAACGCTCTCTTGAGGCGAAGCTTCGGCGAATTCTTGCATTTTTCAGCTTGAAAACCGCTTTTTTATCCTGCTCCAGTACTAGTTATACGCTCCCGCTGCGCGGCATGGCATCGACCTGGCTGCCGTGGCCACGCGCCGGGCTAATTCACAGAACAATTTGGCGTATCAACGCTACTATGTTGACCATTCCGGGATCCGGCCGTAAAATCGATTTGTCCGTTTACGCGCGGGGAATGGCTGGGAAGTAGCGCTCCTCCAGGATAACTCGGTGGTGCATTTGGTGGCCCGCCGTGATAAAGGCTAAAGCGCGCACCGTCACTTCCTTCTCATTGGCTACGCCGCGCCGTGCGTTTGGAGCCGTGCGCAGCGCGAGCGTCAGACGCCTTCCTTGAACGAATGAAACAGGCTGACGCTCGCGCTGCGCACGGCTCCAAACTCCTCAGCAAGGTCCGCGAGTGTCCGTTCGCCAAACCCGCCACTGCGCACGTAGTCCTCCTGCTCGAAGCCGGGCAGCGGCGTTTGGTCGGCGCGCGCGAATCGTAACGCACGGTAAGCAAAAATCCGCTCAGTATCCGTGATGTGCCCAAGGACTTCCTTTACCGTCCACTTTCCCGGTGCGTACCGGAAGCTTCCGTCCCGCTCGCTTCGTCCCGCAAACAACTGCAACATCTGTAATCTTTGCGATTCCAAAACGCTCAGCACATCAGACCCCGGAACCTTTGAGATATAATTCGCATAGTAATCCGCATACTCGGTCGCTTCGGGTCTCTTCATGATGGATTCCTCTCTCCTGGAGACTGGATTATAACGCTTGGATGAGCTTCCGCGCACAGCGAGAGTGCCGGATGCCGCACCGGATCTCACTTGCTGAATATCTCAGGTTCTCGCTTGCGAGAAAGCACACAGCAGCCAGTTCGGACGTCGCACGCGATCTTGCGGCGCTGCGATCGCTTCCAATCCCAATTTTTTTTCTGTTCGCAGGCCAAACTGTGCTTTTGGTTTTGCGTTCCTTATTGCAAGATAAACGCCTGCCTATGAGCACACCCAATCGCAAGACCATGCGCGTGGCCTTCCAGGGCGAACCTGGCGCTTTTAGCGAAGCCGCCGCTATCCAGCTTCTCGGAAGCGCGATTACGACCATACCCCGGCATACATTTGAGACCGCCTTTACGGCCATCGCAGAAGGCGCCGCGGATGCGCTGCTGGCGCCCGTGGAGAATTCTTTGGCAGGCTCCGTCGTTCGCGTCTTCGATCTGCTGAACGAAAGCCGGCTTGCGATTGTCGCGGAGACCATTCTGCCGATCGAAATGCAGCTGATCGCAGCTCCCGGCGCGTCGCTCGCTGATATTCGGTCCGTCGCGTCGCATCCCATGGCCCTTGCTCAGTGCGAGCGTTTTTTCGCCGCGCATCCTCAATGGAAACGCGTGCCCGCCGAAGACACCGCCGGCAGCGTACGCGAAGCGCTTTCTCGCGGAGACAAGTCCTACGCCGCCATCGCCGGACGACGCGCCGCCGAGCATTATCACGGCGTGATTCTTGCCGCGAGCATCCAGGACAATGCCGAAAATTTCACTCGCTTTGTGCTCTTGGTCCCCGAAAACGAAACGGCCGCATGGATTTCGCCCGCCGCTCGCAAGGTTTCGCTTGCCATGCGTCTGGCACACCGCCCCGGTGCGCTCCTCACTTCACTGGAGCCCTTCGCCAGGCACGGCGTGAATCTGCTCAAGATTGAGAGCCGTCCCATTCATGGCCAGCCTTGGGAATATCAGTTTTTCATTGACGTTGAAGCAAGCGATGTTACGCGGCTCGAGCAAGCGCTGAACGAAGTACGGGTCGCCACCAGCGAACTTCGCGTCCTTGGCCGCTACGTCGCTGCGTCAGGAGTTTCGTCCGAATAGCATCAAAAGAAAAAGGCCAGCGTTTCCGCTGGCCTCTCTTTCGTTACTTCGTTATTTCTTTGCGTCGTTATTTCATCTTCAGCAGTAGCTGCACTCCGGATCCCCCATCCCTCCGGTCATGCCGTCCTTCATTCGCCGCAGGCGCCGTCCCAGCCGCTCGGCAAGTTGATGCCGTGCGCGCCATAACCTGGCCTTCAGCGTGTTTTCCGTGACCCCCAACTTCTTGGCGGCTTCGCCCGTCGAAAATCCCTGAACTTCGCGCAGGACAAACGCGGTTCGCAGCAGCGGCGAGAGTTCGTCGAGGTTTTCGCTGATCATCTCGCGAATCTCCGTGCTCGCAAACACCTGCTCGGGATTCGGCCCGTCGTCCGCGAAGCGCTCCGAAGCAGGCAGCTCTTCCTCGCGGGGCGTTTCGTCCAGAGAAATCGCCGGACGCGCCTTCGCGCTCCGCCGCCGCATAAGCGCCGCGTTGATCACGATCCGCGTTAGCCATGTTGAAAACTGCGACCGCCCCTCAAAGCGATTCAGATTGCGATATGCCGAGAGCAGTCCGTCCTGAAGGGCATCTTCTGCGTCTTCCGTGTTTCCCAGCACTCGCAGAGCCGTCTGAAACAACGGCCGGTGGTAACGCCGGAACAGCGCTTCCACCGCCTGCTCGTCGCCTCTCTGCCCTGCGCGGATCAACTTCTCTTCGTTGAGTTGTATTCCCACTGCCGCTTGAGTTGCCATCGTTCCCCCCAATTGAATCAAAACTCTTGCGCGACCTCTGGGCGCAGACGCCTTCCTTAGTGGACCGGTACACCACCTGCCGGCGCTTTCGGTTTTCGCATCATCACCAAAACGGGAATCACCGCGAAAAACACCACGCCGAGCATCTTGAAATTGTCGATAAACGACAGCATCACCGCTTGCCGCTGGATCGTGCCGTAAATCATGCCGTGCGCTTGCGCGCCGGCGTGCGCCGCGGTCGATCCGGCTCCGATGAGTCTTACTTGCATCCCGTTCAGCATGTTGTGATACGCCGCGCTGAAATCGTTGACGTGCTCCATCAGCCGCGATTGATGAAACTGCGTGCGGCGGTCCAGCATTGTCGTCACGGTCGCGATTCCCACGCTCGCCCCGATGTTCCGCGCCAGGTTGATGATGCCTGTGCCCATGTTGGTCTTTTCTTTCGGCACATATGCGAACGCCGCCACGTTGATGGGAATGAACAAGAACGCCAGGCCGAAGCTTTGCAGCATGCGCGCACGCACCGCATGTCCGTAGTCCAATCCCAAATCCCAGCCCGCCATCACAAACAGCGCCGACGCCGACACGATGCACCCGAACGTGATCAGAACCCGCGTGTCTACCTTTGACACCAGGATTCCCACTACCGGCATCATGCACATGATCACCGCTCCGCCCGGAGACAAAGCCATTCCCGCCAGTTGCGCCGTGTACCCAAGCAGCTGTTGCAGAAATTGCGGGATCAGCACCGTGCTCGCATACAACACGAAGCCGAGGAAAAACATCGCTGTCGTCGCAATCGCGAAGTTGCGGTCCTTCAACATCCGCAGGTCCACCACCGGCTCCTTCTCGCGCAACTCCCAGAGGATCCCCGCGATCAGCCCGATCAGCATCATCACGAAAAACACCCGAATGAAATTCGACGACAGCCAATCCTCGCGCTGCCCCTTGTCCAGAATGATCTGCATGCTCCCCAGGCCCAGGCTGATCAGCCCGATCCCGATGTAGTCGATCCGGAATCCTGCCTTCACATTTGCCTTCTTCATATACGGCGGATCGCTGACCAAAAAGCTCGTCAACAGCAGTGAGAGGATTCCCACTGGCACGTTGATGTAAAAAATCCACCGCCAGGAGAAATTGTCGGTAATCCAGCCGCCCAGCCACGGCCCAATCGTCGGTGCCACAACCACCGCAAGCCCGTACACCGCGAACGCCATCCCACGCTTCTCCAGCGGAAACGTGTCGTTCAAGATCGCCTGCTCGCTCGGCTGCAAACCGCCGCCGCCCACGCCTTGCAAAATCCGGAAAATCACCAGCACGCCCAGGCTCGGCGCCAGCCCGCACAAAAACGAACTCACCGTAAAAATGGCCACGCAGGTCATGTAGAAGCGCTTCCGTCCAATCAGCCCGGAAAACCATCCCGATAGCGGCAGCACAATCGCGTTCGAAACCAGATACGAGGTCAGCACCCACGTCGATTCGTCCGACCCTGCCGAGAGATTCCCGGCGATGTGCGGCAGGGCCACGTTCGCAATCGATGTGTCCAGCACCTCCATGAACGTCGCCAGCGTTACCGTGATGGCAATCACCCAAGGGTTGATCGTCCCGTCCGGCATCCTCAGCTTGGCTAGTAACCTGCCCCTCATCGCGTCTGCTCTCTGCCTCTGATGTTTCTACGTATAACCGTCCGAATCCCTATCCTTATTTCTTGTTAATTTGTGACTACCGTCGCGTCCACGTTCATCCCCGGCCGGAGGACCGCCTTCTCCGAAGGAATCGGGTCCAGCACGATCTTTACGGGAATTCGCTGCACTACCTTCACGTAATTTCCTGTGGCGTTTTCCGGCGGCAGCAGACTCAGCACGGATCCCGTCGCACCGGCGATCGAGTCCACCCGCCCGCTGAAAGTTTTCCCGTATGTATCCACCTTCACTTCCGCTTTCTGCCCGGGCTTCATGTTCTTCAGTTGCGTCTCTTTGAAGTTCGCCGTCACCCACACGCTCTCGAGCGGCACAACCACCAGCAATCCTTGTCCCGCCTGCACGATCTGTCCCGGTTCTACTTGTTTGTGCGTGGCCACTCCGTCGACGGGCGCCGTGATCTCCGTGTAACTCAAGTTTAGTTCCGCCGCTTCCACCGCCGCCCGCGCCTGTTCCACCTTCGCGATTTTCGCCTGGGCATCGGCGGCCTTCATGTTTACCTGCTTGACGTCTGCATGCGCTGCGGCCACACCTGCGTGCGCCTGCTCAACTCGCGCCTTCGCCGCATCCAATTGCGCCTTGGTCACATCCACGTTGCGCTGCGCCTGCGCCAGCTTTTCTTGATCCGCCTTTAGCGCGCTCGCGGTTGCATCTGCATTGGCCTTCGCCGCATCGTACTGTTGCTTCGAAATCTCGCCCTTCTCCATCAGTGGCAAGTAACGCGCCAAGTCCGCCTTCGCCAGCTCCGCGTTCGCGCGGCTCTTCTCTACGTTGGCTTGCGCCCATGCCAAATCCGCCGTTTGGGCCTGTTCATAGGTGGCCTGAGCCCGCGCCAAATCCGCTTGCGCCCCCAGCAGCTGCGCATCCGCGCTGGAATTTCCGCTCGCTACGTTTTCGCGCGTGCGCGGCACGTCCACTCCCGCGGAACGCGCTTCGCTCTCTGCTAGGGTCAGTGACGCCTTGGCCTGATCCAACGCTGCCTGATAATCGCGCGGATCGATCTTCACCAACACTTGGCCCGCCTTCACCGCCTGGTTGTCATCCACCAGCACTTGCGCCACGCGCCCGTACACTTTCGACGCCATCGGAGTTATGTGCCCGTCCACCTGCGCGTCGTCCGTGGTTTCGCGGTTGTAGTAATACGCGAAGAGTCCTGCGATCGCGGCCAGCACCAGGGCTCCGCCTCCGACCACCAAGCGCCTTATTTTCGGATACGCTAACCCTTTCGGCGTCTCCTCGAGCGACAGCTCCTCTATGCCGCGCGGTATTTTTGCCGCATTCTCGAATCCAACTTCAATCTCGACGCTCATCGTTCCCCCCGGATTACTTTGCGTAAACCTTTTCCATCTGGCCCATCGAACGCGCCAGGTCCGCGCGCGCCTGGTTAAAGCGGTACAGCGCCGCAATCTGGTTGTCGTTCGCGCGCGATAGCGAATCCTGCGCTTGAATCACCTCGATGTTGTTCGCCACTCCAGCCTTGAAGCGGTCACGCGCCTGGTCCACTTCTTCCTTCGAAAGCTGCACGCCCAAGTTCGCCACTTGCACTTCATTCCGCGCTGATTGCAAGTTCAGCAGCGCTGTCTTCACGTCCAGCGCGATCTGATTTCGCAGATCGTCCTTTTGTTGATCCAGCTTCTTGATTTCCAGGTCCGCGCGAACCACTTCCGCCCGTATCCGCCCGCCGGTAAACAGCGGCATATTTACGGTGGCCTCGTAGGTGTATGTTGGCAGCGTCGTGTTTCCCGACGTTCCCACATACGCGAAATCCCCGTCGAACCGCAGGGAAGGCAGCCGCGAAGCTTGCGATGCTTTCTTTTGAAATTCCGCGGCCTTAATCTGCGATTGCAGCGCCTTCCACTCTTGCCGCTCCGCTAGCGCGAATTCAATGCTTGGCTCGACTTCCGGCTGCGGTGTGTCGAAGAAACTCAGCGAGTCCGCCAACTCGATGGGCTGACGGGGATCGAGGTTCAATAACCGGCTCAGGGCGAAGAGCGACGTCTCGCGATCCGTTTCGGCTTCGATCAGCCGCTGCTTTTCGTTCTGCAATTCCACGTTCGCCCGCAGCGTGTCGATTCCGGTGCCCACGCCTTCCTTCTGCAAGTCCGCCGCCTGGTCATACAGCGCTTGTGCCAGATTCACGCGGGATTGCGACGCTTCCACGTTCGCCACTGCGCGCAGCGTCCCGATGTATTGCGAAACCACCAGCAGAATCACTTGCTCCCGCGTCGAGAGGCTGCTCGCCTTGCTGGAATTCGCGGTATTCTGCGCCGCTTGATATCGGCGCCAGAGTGTCAGGTCGAACACTGGTGTGCCGAAACTCGGGCCCGCTGAAAACACTTGATACGGTCCAAGACTCTTGGGAAATCCGGGGAACGGCGTCCTGCCGCCGAACTGCGCCAGCAGGTTCACCTTCTGCGCCTCGTCGGAGATTTTCGCACTTGCTTGCGGCAACAAATCTGCCCGCGAAATGTTTTTGTCCTGTTCGCTTTGCGCTGCTTGCAAGATCGCGATCTGCGCCGTGGTGTTTTGTTTGAGTGCCAGCGCGACGGCCTGATCCAGGGTTAGGCGTAGCGCCTGCGTGATCTGCGCCGTGGTGTTTTGTTTGAGTGCCAGCGCGACGGCCTGATCCAGGGTTAGGCGTAGCGCCTGCGTGGGCGCATTTCCCGGCAACGAACTCGACTTGTTTGTGCCTTGTGCGCGTGCCACGGTTGAACCAAAGATCAGGCTGAAAAATACGGTGTAGAAAATAATGTGCGAGCCCTTGGGACGTTCCCTTGCGCCCATGCTTTCGCCTTTCTTCTCGCTTGCCACGATTTCGTTCACGATGGCCTGATTCAAGCACCCTTCTGCGATCAATTGCCCGCCCTGCCGGTGAATTTCCTTCAACAGCACCTTTCCAGCGGCATCGATAAAACTCACGCCGCACAGATTCACGTGGAATTTTTCGCGCGGTGACGACGCATGAAGTTCGCGCCAGCACTGCTCCAAGGTCGCCACCGATGGCCCGGCCAGCTTCCCTTCGACGCCGAGAAAGACCTTCCCGCGCCTCTTTTCCGTTGTAATCCTTAGCATTGATTCCGTCCTACTGGACGCTAGTAGATGCATGAGGTTCACCATTGGACGCTAAAGTTCGTTAATATTTAACAGGAACAAATACAAGGACTTACAGGAAATTCTCTGCTCTTGACGCAATGCATGTATGCCCATATAAGGGCATTATCTTATATATGGGCGAATCGTAAGTGACGTTATGTGGGCACAATCAATACACGCTCTGCCTTTAGTGTCTCCGGCGGAGCATTCAAATTTCCTCAAATCCGGTGAGAACTTCCTCCGCCGCCGATTACTTCTTCACCGCGATAGCCTGCAATTCGAAGTGCCCCCCGGCCAGCAGCGACCCCGCCCCTATGAATTCCCGCGCGGGATAGTCTTTTGTCGAGAAATAGCTCGCGTAAATGGGATTGAATTTCTGGAACAACGACAAGTCCGTGCATGCGATTTGCACGTACACCAGGTCATCCATCGTCATTCCCGCTTGAGCCAGGACTTCTTTTTCGCTATCGAGCAACACTTTGGCTTCGTCTTCTATTTTTTCTGGTACTTTGCCCGTCTTCGGATCAATGCCGATCCGTCCCGCCAGGTACAGGGTATTGCCAACAAGAATGGCGTCGCTAAACGGCGCGGTTATCGGTCCGCCCGCCATCTTGATCACCTTTCTAGTTGCTTGCGGCGTGGGCTGCGAAAACGCTCCCCGCACGGTAAGAATTCCCGCCACCGCCAAGACCACTGCTAGAAAACTGATGCGACGATTCATGGTTTCCCTCCATTCAACGCCTGCTGATATCCGCGCGAGTGTAATACCCAATTCTCCCCTCGGCAAGCACCACAAGAGCATGCCGCCGACGATAATCGCGTTCATCCGTTAAGCAGTCTCGAACGCGAGCCGCAGTGTTCCCGCAGAGGTGTAGTAGTCTACAAAAGCAGATATGGATCGAGAAATCTTTGATCATTGGCTGGCTTCTTACGGAAGGGCTTGGACCAGACGTGACCCCGAGGCCGCTGCCTCACTGTACGCAGACGATGGCACTTACCAAGTGACGCCCTTCGACGAACCCTTGCGTGGCCGGGCCGCCATCTACGAATATTGGGCCGGCGTAGCGAAAACCGAAGAAAGAATCCGCTTTGATTATGAGATCCTTGCGGTCACTGCGGAGCATGGTATTGCCAGGTGGCGGGCGTCCTTTGTCCGCGTGCCGCCCGGCCTGAAAACGAAGCTGGACGGCATCTTTCTGATCTCCTTGGATTCAGCAGGGCGCTGCCGATCCCTTCGCGAGTGGTGGCATAAACGACAGTAGCCGAACACGTCCGGCTGCTGGCGCCGGACCGCTAAGCAAATGAGCGCGATGCGAGCGAAATTTATTAGATTCTTTCGCTCAACGCAGCAAAACACCAGGAGGAAACTACCCTACTTGATCTGCTGGTCCGCCGGCAACGCCTGGTTAATGCTCTTCAAGGTCTGGAATCCGTCTTTGACCACCGTTGTCTTGATGTTGTCTTTTGTCACCAGCACGGGTTTCAGCAGGATGGTAGGCACTTTTATCTTGCCATTGCTCATTGTCCCATCTGCGTGCGCCTTTTCGCCCTTCGCCAGATGAACCGCTTCTTCTGCCGCCCTTACCGCTTCATTGACCACCGGCTTGTAAACCGTCATAGTCTGCGTGCCCTGGGCGATGCATATAACAGCGGCCAAATCCGCGTCTTGTCCGGAAACCGCCACTTTGCCGGCGAGTTTATGTTCGCGGAGGGCCTGAATCGCGCCGCCCGCCAATCCGTCATTGGACGCGAGAACCGCAGCGATCTTGCCTTGAGTGGAATCAATGGCCTTCAGCATGAAAAGGTACGCCTCGGAAGCCAGCCAGTCTTTGGTATACCCATCTGCGATCACTTTGATGTCGCCGCGATCGATATAGGTCCGCAAAACGCTCATCTGTGCGTCATGCAGAACTTTCGCATCCTCGGCATTTGGAGAACCCGCGATCAGTACATAATTTCCCGTGGGGGCATGTTTTACTAGAGATTCCGCCTGCATTCTGCCGATCTCCAGCCGGTCAAAACTTACGTACACGGATCGCCGCTAATGTGATTCCAAGATTGTTTTTTTTCAAACGAAAACAGGGTGGCTGCTATCGATGACCATGCAGCGCCTGGCTTGCCTGTCCTAGTCAGTATCCTTCCCGCCAGGCATCTAGGCAACCGTCCGACCCAAATCAGTCAACGACCAATTACGCCGCGTTACCGGCCACTGTCTGTTGGGCTGTGTCTGCCCCAATAGTGCTAAGATGCCGTCTCTCTTCGGAGGTACCGCGATGAAATACGCCCTTGGTGTGCCGCTGTGTGGCATCGCCGTTTTACTCGCAGCGATGCCACTGCTCGCCCAGAATGATCTGGACCAGCGCGTTGGCAAAGAGATGGACTCTCTCGTTGCCACCTACAAGCATCTTCACGAAAATCCCGAGCTGTCCACGCAGGAGAAGGAATCGTCAGCTCTCATCGCGACAGAGTTGCGCAAGCTTGGTTATGACGTCACCGACCACTTCGGCCGGTACGATTCGCCCGGCGTCGTTTCTTACGGAATCGTTGGAGTTATGCGCAATGGCGCGGGTCCCACGGTCTACGTCCGCACCGATATGGATGCTCTCCCCATTGTGGAGAACACTGGACTGCCTTACGCCAGCCACGTAAAAGTAAAGCGTGGTGATGGCGCTGATGTCGGGGTCATGCACGCTTGTGGTCACGACATTCACATGTCTGTTTTTCTCGGTACCGCTCGCATGTTGGCCCAGCTCAAACAACAGTGGAGCGGCACTCTCGTCATGCTCGGCCAGCCTGCCGAAGAAACCGTGGGCGGTGCGCATGCCATGCTGCGTGCCGGGCTTTTCACAAAATTTCCCAAGCCCGATTATGTGGTGGCGCTCCACGACGGCTCGGACTTGCCGGCTGGAAAAGTAGGTTGGCACGAAGGAAGCATCCTCGCCGGCGCCGATTCGGTGGACATTACTGTGCGAGGCTATGGCGGGCATGGCGCCGCGCCGCAAAGGGCCAAAGATCCCATCCTCATCGCTTCGGAAATTGTTGTGGCTTTACAGACCATCGTCAGCCGCGAAATGGACCCGCAGGTTCCCACGGTTGTCACTGTCGGCTCGTTTCATGCCGGCACCAAGCACAACATCATTCCCGATGACGCGCATCTGCAGCTTACCGTTCGAACCATGACTCCCGCCCAGCGCGACAAGGTTCTTGCCGCTATCACCAGAATCTCAAACGGCATCGCCGCTGCCGCTGGCGTTCCCCCGGATCGCGCTCCCATCATCGAAGTCGCCGCGGACCATGTGCCAGCTACCATCAACAATCCGGAATTGACGCGCCGCGTCGCTGCCGCCCTCGAGCGCTCGCTCGGTAAAGAAAATGTGCTTCCCGGCGAACCCGCCATGGCCAGCGAGGATTTCAGCCTCTACGCGCTCGAAGATCCCAAGCCGCCGATTTGCATGTTTCATCTCGGCGCCGCCGATCCCGCAAAGTGGCAAGCTGCAAAAGAGAATGGCGCTCGTTTGCCCGGTCCGCATTCCGCCGAATTCGCGCCCGTTCCGGAGCCCACCATTCGAACCGGAGTCAAAGCCATGACCGCCGCCGTTCTCGACCTGCTGAAAAAATAACTTTCTCTTTCCTGGGATTTTCGGTCGCGCTAAAAAGCGATAAGACCTGTTCGGATGAAATACAGCGAAGTCATCCCCACGGTGAGCCATAGCAGCACTCCGAGCAGCAGCGGCCGCCACCCAACCGTTTTCAGTGTGCTTCGTGAAATCCCACTCCCAATGAGAAAAAGTGTTGCCGTCAATCCCAGCCGGCCTAGCGTGAAAAGTGATGGAGTAATGTGTTCGAGTGTTCGGACGTATGTGTTCAGAACAGCAGCAAGAATAAAAAACAAAATAAACCATGGAATTTGAATTCGCGAGCGATGGTGTTTGACGGCGGCAGTCGCGAGAGCTAGCGGAACAATCCAGAGCGCGCGCGCGAGTTTTACCGTGGTGCCGATGACCAACGCCTGCGCGCCATATTTTGTTGCCGCGCCGACTACGGAGCTGGTGTCGTGAATCGCCAGCGCGGCCCACAATCCGAATTGCGATTGCGAAAGGTGCAGCGCGTTTCCAATCGACGGAAATATCAGCAGCGCGACGGAATTCAAAATAAAAACGGTCCCGAGCGACACCGCCATTTCCTCTTCATTGGCTTGCAGAATCGGCCCGATGGCGGCGATAGCGCTGCCGCCGCAAATCGCGGTGCCGGCCGTAATCAGGAATGACGAATTGCCCCGCACCCCAAAGAATTTTCCGAGCGCCAGACCTACGAGTAACGCGAAGGAAATTCCCAGCGCCGTGTAAACAAACCCGCTGCGCCCCGCCTTCAAAACTTCGTGGAGATTCATCCCCAAGCCGAGCGCGACGACGGAGCTTTGCAGAAGCGTGCGCGCGATGCCGCGGCTTTCGTTGATGTAGGGATGCGGAAAGCTGAGCCCGAAAACTATTCCCACGGTGAGTGCGATTGGCGGAGAAAGCAATCCAGTGAAAGAAAGTGCGAGCGCAAGAACGAAAATAATTTTCGGAACAGTGGGCATCGGCCGGGAAGAGAGTATCAGGCGGGAAGCCGGATGGGCCAGCACGAATCAGCCACGCTGCCGGGTCGTCTTATGGAAAAAACGTTGTTTAGCGGAATTCCAGCAGGCGTCATTTCTATTTTTCTTTTGGAGGAGACGCGACGCGGGAGGGCTTCGCCGGAGCGGAGTTTGATTGGGTGGGATGCGTGAGTGCGGCAATGATTTTAGAGGTGGCGGCTTTGCTGACTTGGCAGTTGCGGTCGTAGATGCGGCACTGCGCGAGCGTGAACGTGCACCCACAATTGCAGGTTTCGGCGTTGAATTTGTGCAGCGCGGAAATTTTCTGTTCCGGCGTCAATTTTGAAAGGTCGACGCCGGGAAGTTCGGTCGCGCGTTCGGCATTTTTCAGGAAAATTTGGCCGGTATCCTCGAACATTTCTACCTTGACGTTGCCGATGGGCAGGCCGAGGAGCGCACGGATCTCCGTTTCGTAAAGCACGGGATCGCGCAGGCCTTCGTGTTTCTGAACGATCCGGCCTTCGGAGTCCAGCACAAATGAAGTGGGGAGCGCGGCGATGCCGCCGTACTGCATGCGAATGTCATTAGTGGCGAGGGCGACGGGATAATTGATGCCGAATTTTTCGCTGAATTCCTTAATGGCGTCCTGATCGTCGTCGTCCACCACGAGTCCGAGAATTTGCAGATGGTCTTTGTATTTGTTCTGAAGTTCGACGAGATCGGGAATTTCGGCGCGGCAAGGTCCGCACCAGGTGGCCCAAAAATTCAGGAGAATGACTTTGCCCTTGGAGCCGGCAAGCGTGACGGGTTGGCCGTCGAGTCCCGTAAGCCTAAAGTCCGGCGCGGGATCGGGGTTGCGCACAAATCGGATGCTGGGCTGCCCGTCCTCGGCAGGAGAAAAAGAGGGAAAGAAGCACAGGAGTAGCGAGGTAACGAGAAAAGGAACGAGACGGCAGTAGTTGGTGCGCTCCATAGTGACATCTATAGGAGAGCACAGTGGGCGCGCGACGCCAAGTGCCAGATACGTTTGGAGAGCCTCTCCGACAGGATCGGTCCGCATACGACAGAGAAAATCATAAGTTCCATTGACGCGGTGGAAGGAGCGCGGCACAGTAGGGGCAAGAGCGAAGGGGAAATTGTCCATGGCGAAATGCCCTGCTTGCGCGCATGAAGTTGCTACCCCGTTTGTCCTTAATGCGGATGCCTGGAGGTGGCTTGTTTGTCCGCATTGCTCGGCGAGACTGGAACGGAAGAATCCGCAAATTGTCGTTCCGCTGATAGGCTTCTGGGTCGCCCTGCTGGCCCTCGGCAGGCTGGGTCATCGATTTGCGGTTGTCGCCGAAGTGCTGATGGTTGCGATCTTCGTAGTCATCCTAGTGAAGTTCATGCGTCCAGAATTGCAGCTGCGGAAGCCCTTGCCGAAGCCGGAAATCGAATTAAAGATTAACGACCCGTCGAACTAGCGCCGCGGCGGAATTGCATTGACAAATAGCGTGTTACGGAATACTGTCGGCGCACACTGGCCGGTGCCGCGGGCGCAAGCCCTGCTTTCCAGGTTACCCACTAGACAGAACGTCGTCTCGCCTCACCATCCGCGAAGTTGCGACTGAGCGACGAGGAACGACCTTCCAACGTGTTGCCGTGCGCGGCTGACAGGCCAGCCCAAGGAGAGAGATGCATGAATAAGCGATGGATTGGTGTGGCAGTGGGCCTGATTTTGGCGGCGGTTACGATCGTCAGTTCGCCGATCGCTTTTTCGCAGATGGAACCAACGCCAACGGTGTATACGTTTGTAAGCCAGTTCCAAGTGCCGCGGGCGCATTGGGCGGGATACTCGGAGGATACGGAGAAGACAGTCGTTCCGATCCTGGAAAAGTTGACGGCCGACGGGACCATCGCTAGCTGGTCCACCTTTGAGCAGGTCGTACATACAACCGATGGATATACGCACGGAGCGGCGTGGTCATCGACGACGATTTCGGGACTGATGAAAGTGCTCGACGAAGTCCGCAAGGTCGGACCGCGGCCGGGGCAAATCGCGGCTACCAAGCATGAAGACTTCCTGATGCAAACGTCGATGTACCGTGCAGGCAGCGGAACGCCGGCGTACTTGCGAGTGGTCTGCTCGAATGCGAAGGCGGACAAGCCGGAGAGTTTCGCCGCAATGCTCAAGAAGCTCCTGGTGCCGACGTTTGAAGAACAGATCAAAAACGGCGTGGCTTCGTACTACGGCGTCGACGAGCAGTACGTAAACACTTCAGCACCATCGATGCGCTGTGTGGTCATTACCTACCCCAATGCCGAAAGCATGGACAAGTGGGCGGCAGCCATCCGGACAACGATGAGTAAGTGGAGTGCGGCGGAACGCGCGGAATTCCTAGGTTCCACCGTGCTGGACAGCCGGCGCGACATCCTGGCGCGGATCACGCACTCCGGCCATAAATAGCAGATTGCGCGGTTCCTTTAAGAGGAGGGGGCGAAGTTTTTGCTCCCTCGTTTCTTGTTTCCGTTGAAGTGGCTCACTTGAGTCGTTACGAACCGGTTGTTTCTCACGCTCCTTGAGAATTGGCGCGTTTCTCTGGAGTTTTCTCCAGGCCTTGAAATTCGAGCGGCAGATGAGCATCGACAAGGGATGCGCCGCCGTCGGCCTCGATCAACTGGCCGGTAATCCAAGCGGCTTCCGGCGAGCAAATGAGTGCGACGGCATTGCCGATATCCGCGGGAGTGCCGAGACGACGCATGGGCGTCCAGCCGCGTTCTTGCCATTCGCGCACTCCAGTCTGGAAGGCTTCGGGCAAACTGTTGAGCACGCTGTCTTCGACCCAGCCGGGGCTGATGGAATTCACGGTGATGCCGCGGCCCGCGAGAGCAACCGCAAAATAGCGGACCAGTGATTCCATTGCCGCCTTCGCGGCGCCCATGGCCACCCAGGGTTGCCAACTGCCGAAGCGTCCACCGGGAGCGAAGGTGATGGCGACAATCCTTCCGCCATCGGACAGCAGCGGAGCAGCTTCGCGAACGGCGACGAGAAACGCCTTGGCTTGCGAATCGACGGCCGTGTCCCATTTTTCGAGGGAAATGTCCATGGGGGCTTGGTAAAAAGTGGGGGCTTCCGTGCGGGCGTTGCTGACAAAGATGTCGAGCCCGCCGAACTCCGAGCGGACCTGCTGAAACATGCGGCGGATTTCATCGGGTTGACAGACGTCGGCTTGCACGATGAAGCCGTCGGAGCCGTGGGCGCGAATTTTTTCGAGAGTGGATTGGGCGGCTCCCTGGTTGCGGTAGTAATGAACGGCGACGCGTGCCCCCTTTTCGGCGAGCTTGAGCGCGATGCCGCGGCCGATGCCGCGCGAACTTCCAGTGATGAGGGCGTGTTTTCCCTGGAATGACATAGGCACCTCCTTGTGGAGGCGGATGTTAGCGCCGTAGATGGGCGGGGTCAATCGGAGGGAATGGCACCGGGTCAGACGAGGTCGTCGACGGTCGGCCGCGCAGCGCCCTTCCAGTTGGCGTCAAACTGTTTGCGGACAAAACCCGCGTCGTAGCTCCTATCCATAGCCTTTAGGGCTTGCTCGAGGCCAAAGAGCGAACGCGGGTTGCGGGGATTGCGGTCGAGGTCCGCGCGGAAGGTCTCTTCGGCGCCGGCGTAATCGCCGATTTTCAGCAGCACCGCGCCGAGGGATTCGCGCACGGGATAGAACCAGTCTTGCGGCTCGTCGTACTTCAGCGAGTCTTGAACGGCGACGGCGGCGCGCAATTGGTTCACCGTGGCGTCCATATCGTTTTTCGCCAGAGAGATTTTCGCGCCCAGCACATTTTCCGCGATTTTCAGAATGTCCTTGGTCTTGTTGTTGATGGGCATCTGGAAGATGGCATCCGGCGGCGTCTTCTCTTCTGCTTCGGCAACAAACTTGTGTTCGGCTTCCGCTTCCTCCAGTTTCCCCGCGCCGGCAAGGGCCAGGCCGCGAGCGAAATGCCAGAATACCGTAGCCGTGTGCATGGCGGGGTCGGGCTGCGGTGCCTTCAGAATTTCGTTCCACTTGTGAAAACGCACTTCCACTGCCAGCGGCACGGTCATGAAACCCTCGAGCGGCGGCATCTCTTTCACATGAGGGCCGACGTTGGCTGCGAGCAACTGCGCGCCGCGCCGGGACTCCAGATAGTTGCCGTTCATGGCCGCGGCCATGGCGATGAAATGCAGATTGTGGCTGTAATACATCATGGAATAGATGCCTTCCGCTGCGCCGGCCTTGATGTAAGCCTGATCGGCGAGCGCGGCTTTCTGGTTGGTTTTCACCGCGGCCTCGTAATCGCCGGTGCGGATGTAAATGTGCGCGGGCATGTGCACAATGTGTCCCGCGGCAGGTGCAAGTTGCGCCAGGCGATTCGCTCCCGCCAAAGCGCGTTCCGGCGATGAGGAAGCTTCCACGGAATGAATGTAATAATGAATTGCGCCAAGATGATTGGGCTCGCGGCGAATCACAGACTCCAGCGTCGAGACAATTTCCTCGGTGCCCTCTTCCGGCGTGCCGTCCGGGCGCCAGAGTCCCCAGGGATGCAGGTTCATTCCGGCTTCGGCGAACAGCGTGGCGGCATCAAGATCGTCGGGGAAGCGCTTCACCACGTCGCGCATGGCATCGCGATATTGTTCCGCGGCGGCGCGCAAATCGGATTTCGGATCGGCCGGAAAGCGCTTAGCCAGTGCGGTGATGTAGGCCTGGTCGCTCTCGGAAGCATCGGCGCCGAGCGTCTGCGCTTTCTCGATGGCGGCGTGGGCCTGCGCAAAACGGTCTTCGCTGGCGGGATCGTTATAATTGGGGCCCACCGCTTCGGCGATGCCCCAATACGCCATGGCGAGTTTGGGATCGAGCTCGGCGGCACGCCGGAACGAGCGCATGGCTTCGTTGTGATTGAAAGCGTAGATGAGCCGCAAGCCCTGATCGAAAAATGCCTGCGCTGGCGCGTTCTTGGTGGAGACCGGGTGATGCCAATTGCCGTAGCCGGTCATCAGCGTCGCGGGTTTTGCTTTTGGGGGAGCGGCGTGCTCGGCATGCTCCTGCGCGAGAATGGCGATGCACAGCGCCGGCGCAATGGCCAGCAGGATCAGGATGCGGCGATGCATGGAACCTCCGATGAAGGAATGGAATGAGTATTTTGGCTGGCGAATTGTAACATCGCCACAGGTCTGTGTAGGTATGTAAAAAATGCCGGAGTGGTTGTACGATCGGGATGTTTGCGGTGACGGCTGCTCTTGAGTGGACGGATGCAGATGCGCGCAAGTCTTTTGCAGTCAGACAAATAAGCGAGAATTGAACGAATAGGGAGGCTGGCAGCCAGAATGCAATCGTATGAGGCGTCCCCCACCAAAACCCAGTCCTGAATTCTGTCGAAAGAGGGTTGTTCGATGCGAGCTACTCCCTTTGATATATTCAGGAAAGACCTTCTCGGCACGCCGGTTTGGATGGAAGCGGTGGAAGACATCGAGACGGCGAGGCGTCGCGTAACGGAACTGGTGGGGCGCTCGCCCGGTGAATATTTTGTTTTCTCGCACGAAACGGAGGAAATTGTACTCAACACGGCCACGCGCATGTATGAGTTAGCGGTTCCAGCTTCGGTATCCTCTCGAAACGGAGACCTGATCTCCATTCTTTTTGTGTGAACCTCTCCGCGTGCCCGCAGCTAGTCTGCCGGACTTCCATGGATTTCCTGGTTAACCATAAGCGGGACCCCTCCTCCTGGGTTTTTCGTAAGTGTCCTTTAGGGCCTGCGGCCCGCGAAACCTCATGAAAGCCCGTACAGTGCAAAAAATGCCCATTCCCGCGCTAAGTCCTTTGTTTTTAGGTCAGCCGTGATTACGACCCAGGTGTTACTCGCGGGCGCGGTGCGCGTGCTGGAGTTTGGTGAGGAGGGCGCGCGATACACAGGTGAAATCCGAAACAGTTTAGAGCGGATAGGCAGGCCCATCGGAGCGTATGACTTGTTGATAGCGGGACAGGCGCTAAGCTACAAACTGACACTGGTCACAGCGAATACAAAGGAGTTTGCGAGAGTGAAGAGTCTTGTTTGAAAGATTGGGGCAAGGGCTAGGGCCGCATGCGGGGGCGAAATGGCGGGGGAAAGGCAAAGCCCGCAGGCTATCCCGCCGCACCTGATGTTTTATGCGCCTTATGCGACGGACAAAGACATCGGGTCACCGCCCCGGCCCGGAACATGCCACGTGTCATCAGGCCGGGACAGCCGGATGCGTACATCATTGTCATTCTTAGGCCCGTTGAGCACGCGAGCCATTAGTTTTGTCCGTTTGAAGCAGTCGAGAGGCCTGCCTCGTTTTTCTACGCGCAATCTTTCCAGCCGACTACAGATTGGAAAATGGAAAGGAGTAAGGCTGCTGTTGCTTGGCAGTATCGGAGATAGGGGGCCGGTGGCACGGAGTGGGATCCGTGCCACCGGCCGATTCTGCTGAGTGACTTCTGCCGTGTGGCTAGGGTTTCTTGACCGCTTCTTTGACGGCGGCGGGTTGCATGGAATCCTTGGGCTTGCTCGCGGCAGCCATCACGGCTTTGGGGCGCCAGAAGTCGACGGCGACTTTTGCGATTTCGTCTGGAGGATTGCTGAGGTCGGGGACGAAACGATAGAGGGTGGACTCAGAGGTCTCGACGGCATCCGCATTGATTTGCTGGAATTTCTTGAAGCCCTCTTCGCCGAGGATGTCACGCATGGTGGGATTGCGGTCAAAGCCTGCCATGGACGAGCGCAACGTAGAGACGTAGAAGGTGGCGCCTTTGCCTCCTTCAATGACCTGGGAAACAAATACCGGCTGGGTATCAGGGTTCTTTTCGCCGGCTTCCTTCATTTCTTTGGAAAGAGCCTCGAAATCGGGGACGTGTCCGGGACGAATGTGCACGGCGGTGGTACGCAAGAGGCGGGACTCGCCAATGAATTTGGCGTAGGCTTCGGAGCCCTGGGGGGCCTTGCGGCTGAGGTCCCAACGGCGGCGGCGGAGTTCGGAGCGGGACCACACCAAACAGTTGTTGAAGTCCTGTTCCATTTTCTGGCCGGCTTCTTTGCCAAAGGCTTTATTGACAGCGGCCATGACGGCTTCGTTGGTTTTGTCGATATCGGCGTAGTCCTTGCGGGTGCTGGTGAACTGGTAGACATTGCCTTCACCATAGACGGCTTCGAGAGCGAGCCAACGGTCACCATTGAAGCGACGATTGGCGTCCGCCCATTTTTTGGTGAGGGCCTGGAAATCGGCGAGTTTTTCCGGTTTCACTTTGACGACGAAAACATCGAGATAGTCTCCCTGCGCTTGGACAGCGATGGGCGCCGCCACGCACACGACGAGAGCTAAGGCCCAGAGGGCTCTGCGGAAAGACATACATTCCTCCTTCGATCAGGAACTGCTGGGAAAGAACCTAGTGGGCGGACTCTACACCTGCGAGGGGTAACGGTCAAGGAGAGCGGGTGAGAAACGGGTCCTGCGGAGGTAAGCAGGGTCGAGGAATTGGAAAATCGAAAATAGAAATTCGAAATTGGGAGGCCGAGGGCGCCCGCCCCAGTTTTTGAGAGCGGTTGCAGGAAGATTACGAGCCGGAGGCTCCACGCGCGGCGGCTTTGAAGATGGCGAATGCTGCGCCTTGCGGATCGGCCATGATGGAAATGCGGCCGACGTCTTCAAAATCAGTGGGCGGCACGTAGAGCGTGGCCCCGAGATTTCTTGCGGCTGCGGCAGTGGCATCGCAATCGGAAACCGTGAAATACGCCATCCAGTGGGCGGGAGTGCCGGGCTGGCGGTGCGAAACAGGCGGAATGCCTCCGATGAACTCTTCGCCGTTCTTGATGTGCCAGTAGTTGTGAGCCGGGTCTTCGTCTTCCTTCATCATCTGCCAGCCAAAGAGATCGGAATAAAACTGTCCCGCGCGGGCTTGATCGGGCGTGTTCAAGTCCGCCCAGCAGAGCGTGCCGTGCGAAGCGGAGATGCCTGTGCCGGTGTTCTTGTTGGGTTGCCAGAGACAGAGGACCGCTCCGGTGGGATCCTGCACAACGGCCATGCGACCGGCATCGAAAACGTCAAAGGGCGGAGCCAGGACGGTGCCACCAAGTTCGGCGGCGCGGGCAGCGGATGCGTCCGCGCTATCGACGGCTACGTAGAGCTTCCAGTGGGGAGGAACGCCGTGGGAGCGCTCTTCGGGACGAAGGGTACAGCCTGCGGCAGCGTCGCGTCCCTCAAGCCTAAAAATCGTATAGAAGTCGTTGGGGCCCATGGGCATGTTGTTGGCGGACCAGCCAAAGATTTTGGAGTAGAAGTCGATGGCGGCGGCTTGATCGGAGGTGGCGAGTTCGACCCAGCAAAATGCGCCGGGAGCGTGTTTTTCGATGTTGGGCATAATGCGGAGAGGGTACTCCGGGGGAAGAGGGAAGGCAAGAGGGAGGGCATGAGTTCAGGACAGACGGTACGAGCCGGAGCCGAGGAATTTTACCAAACCCATGTCGCGCAGAACTTGAAGCTGTCTCTCCAGTTTTCTTAGCTAGCGGTACCGTTTTCGAACATCAGCGGCAGGTGAGGCGACGCCGTCAGAGATGATAAGAATTTTTGCTTCTTGGAGGATTTCTCCCAGGAGAATGGTGCAGCCGACCCAATCATGACGTTCAGCCTTTGGTCTGAGAGGATTCCGCTTTTTGATCACGGAGAGTGAGTAGCTAAACCGGAGTACAAGGATGAGGTTGCGGACTCTCCATGTTTCCGGTTCGTAGTGCAGCGCAAATAGGTTAGGCGTCCTGTCTGCTTCGATTGCCTCAGACATTTTGCTGTATGCACCGTCAGAAAGACTAGAACCGAGTTTTCGCCCTTGGCTCTTCAGCTGGAACAAAGCGTCACAACTTGGGTAAGTAAAGTCTATTGCGGGGTGTTTGTCCTCGTTCGGGAGAGCTCCGATGAATCGCAATTCGCGCGCGGCGAATTGGGGGGAGAGGCGCAGCGTTCAGAGATTGGAATAGGCGAGGGAAAGCGGGAATTGCGCGAGGGAAAAGAAAGAGGGGCACGATGTAGCGTGCCCCTACAAGGAAAAATTTGGATGCGGGGGTAGTTGTTAGCGCTGGGCGACTGGCCCGGCGGAAGCTGAGGTGTTGCCGATAGCGTCGCCATTAACGACCAGCTCGACGCGGCGGTTGCGCTGGCGGCCTTCAGCGGTGTCGTTAGAGGCGACGGGCTGCGTTTTCCCGAAGCCGTGGGCGGTGATCGAAGACGGAGCTACGCCCTGCTCGGCGAGGAAGTCGCGCACGGAATCGGCGCGGCGTTCGGAGAGCTGCTGGTTGAATTCATCGCCGCCTACGCTGTCCGTGTGGCCTTCGATTTGGAGAGAGAGGCCAGGATGAGCGAGAACGATGCCGGAAATTTTGGCAAGTTTTTCGCGGGCGCCAGGCTTGAGTGTGTAGCTGCCGGTGTCAAAGAGCACGTCCGACATGTTGACGATGAGGCCGCGAGCGGAGTCGCGAGTTTGCAAAATGGAATTGAGTTGGTTGAGGAGCTGGGCGCGAAGCTGAGCTTTTTCGGCTTCGGCTTCGGCGGCGGCTTGGCGCGCCTTTTCGGTTTCGGCTTCGGCGGCGCGCTGCTGCGCTTGAGCGGCGGCTCGATCCTTGGCGGCCTGGTCCGCGGCGGCTTGCGCGGCTTGCTGCTGCGCTAAGGCGGCGGCACTGGCTTTTTCGGCTTCAGCGCGCTGGCGAGCAGCTTCCTCGGCGGCTCTCTGCGCTTCCTGCTGCATGCGCAGGGCGTCGGCCTTGGCGGCTTCGGCTTGCTGGCGAGCTTGCTCGGCTTCCTGTCGGCGCTGAGCTTCCGCGATGGCGTCGGCGCGGGCTTTGGCTTCGCGATCTTCAGCGGCCTTCTTGTCCGCGGCGATCTTGGCCTGAGCGTCTTCCTCGGCCTTTTGCTTCACGGCCATGACGCGAGCTTCTTCCGCAGTTTCGACGACTTCGCGCGCGGCGGCGATGACGGCTTTTTTGTCGCTCTTGCGGGCGTAGACGTCTTCCGCGTTCTTGAGCTGCTGCACGGCTTTGTTGAGAGTGGAAGAAGCATATCTATCGGCGAGCGCGATATGCGCGATGCGGACAGAGTTGCGCGCTTCAAAGAGCTCGAGCGGAGTCTTGCGGTCGATGCCAAAGATGGCGTTTTCGATCTTGGTGTTGGAGGAGGAGTAGATGCCGCGGCCAAGAAGTTCGTAGCTGGCGTCGATGTTTTCGACTTTGCCGAGCGTGCCAGGACCGAAAACGTTTTCGAGGACAACGGTGTTGCCGGGTTGCGTGACCGCAAAATACGGTTCGGCGGTAACGATCATGCCAAAGGTCTGCATGTCGGAGATAGCTTTCACTTCGCCGGCGCCGTTCTTGAGGACGACTTCGCCAAGATTGACGGCGCGGCCTCCCGGAGAAACGGCCCAGAGGACATACGTCAGATATTCGAGGCCGAACTTGGTGGCTTCGTCGAGGCTGAGGAATTTTGCTTCGATTTCCGTGCGGCTGCCCTTGTTCTGGACTTTGGCTTCGCCGTTGGCTTGCTGCATCAATTCTGTGCCTTGAAAATCGATCTTGACGGCACCGGCGCGGCGGTAGTTGACCGCTTTGGTGGTACGCGAGACGTTTTTGGCGGCGCCGGCAGACGGCGCCTGTCCGAGCGCGGGAGCAGCCATGATGGCGAGCGTCCCGGTTAGCGCAAGATAGAGCGATGCAATTTTCACTTCAGCACCCCTTGATCGCCTGGCTGGGCGATAGATTTCCACAGGCCGCTAAGCGGCCATTCCTTTGGGATAAGTGGCCCACCCCGGAACCCAGAGTCTTAAAAGATGGTGATCCGGGAGATGTCGTTTCTTATCTACAGGCTAGCAAAGAAAGAGGGTCAGCAAAGCGGTTCGGAAAGGGGCCTTGCGTAAACAATCACCCTGCCTGACTGGACAGGGTGAGGGAGACGGTGGGGATGCGGCCTTAGACCGTTTTACAGGGAGTATAGGAATTCGAGCAGAGCCTCCTTTTCGGCTGGCTTGAGTTTTTCAAATTTTTTGGTGACATGTTCGGCTTCGCCGTGGTGGCGGAGGATGGCGTCCAGAAGAGTGGTGGAAGCGCCGTCATGCATGAGGCGCGAGTGCAGGCGGACACCCCAGAGCGGCGCGGTGCGGATCTTGTTGGCAGTATTGTTGAATTCGGGGATGGAGAGGTTTTTCCAGGAGGTCTGGTACATCCTTTTGCCATAGTGCTCCAGCATGGCCACGACGATGCCGTCGCCGGTGCCGACGTTGTGGAGGAGGAAGTCGCCGTAGGGGTGAAACTGCTTGTCAGCGAGGGCGGGAGGCATGGTGTAGGCGCCGCCATTGATTTTTGTGCCGGAGGAGGCGGTGATCAGCGTCTGGACGTGACAAGTATCACAGCCGACCTTGTTGAATAATTCAGCGCCGTGACGCGCATTGGCGGTCTGCGCCAACTGTGCGTCGCGGGCAGGAGCCCCAGTGGCGCGAATAAAGCGGGCGAAATGATCGATGTCGGAAAGGCCATTTGGGCCTGGCTTGTCATTAGGCTCATTGACAGTGTTGCAGAGATTGGTCACTTCGTCGGGCTGGAGGCGGCTAGTGATGCCCATTTCGTTGAGATAGGCGTCAGCAGAAAACGACAAAAGGCTGGCGTGCTGGTCTTTCCAGCCGAATCGACCGACTGCGGTTTGGCCAGGGGCCTCGAGGACGGGAACGTAGAGGACCTGACCGCAAATCTCTTTGTGGCTTTTCTGACATTGCTCCCTGGCGAGGTCCACGAAAGTCTGATCGGGGACGGCTTCCACAAAGCCATCACCAAGCAAGTTCACAGAAATCCGGAAGGTGCGAATTTTCTCCGAGTCCGGCACGCGCTCCTCAATTTCCGTGGCGGGAAAGACGGCGTTCGGGCAAATAGCGCGGTCGTTCACCAGCGTGCGGCCCTTGATGATTTCCGTTCCGCGAGCAATGGGTATGTCGGGGTTGACGAACTTGCCGTCGGTCCCCCGATGTCCGACGCGCAATTCGGACACCTGGCTGGAGCCGCCTGAAGTTGGATTCTGATGGCACTCGCGGCAAGATTGCGCGTTGTAGAGGGGGCCGAGGCCATCGGAGATGGCTTCTGTCTCCTCAAACTTGGCTTGATCGGCGACGTGTGTGGCGTCGTCGACCATGCCATTAGTTTTATTGTCAAAACCGGATGGAGCTTCTGGAAACGGCGAAGCAAACAAGATGACAGAAAGCATCAGCAGGGACAGGCTCATGAGGAGTTTCATCGTCGCCTCGAAGAGGGCTGGCTGGTAAACGGACGCCCAATCTTAGCAAAAGCTGGGCAGAAAAATTGTAAAAATCTGACTGCGGATGTGAGAGGCCGGCAGTTGCAATTGGAAGAATCGGTGAGGACAAGCAGCAATTCAGATGCAAGAACCACTGCGAGCAACTGACGGCAGATCGCCCGCACGCGGCCGGCCCAGGGCGCGGCAGCACCCCAGGCATCCATTCCAGTCAGAATCTCTTCTAATCCTGTCAGGTAAGAGTATAATGGCACCCGTGAGGCCAGGAGGCCCGGCCCCACACCCGCCCTGGGCCCGCTGATTCGGTATCCTTCATCTCCCACTGTTGAAGGTTGCTCCGAAAATCGAAACGCCTCGCAAATACCATGAGTCTGGGGAACATGAACCTGCGGAACATAAGCCTGGATCGTCGCCAAAAACTCAGAATTGTCCCGAACGAACTCGTATTCCTTCAATTGGAGCGGGACGACGGCGGAACCGTGCTGGATGTGTCCGAAGGCGGCCTGGGTTTTGAGACCTTTGCTCCAGTGAGCCAGAACGGGCCGGTCCATTTTTGGTTTTCGCTCAATCTTCGGGACCGGATCGAGGCGTGGGGTGAGGTGGTTTGGACGAATGCGGCAAGAAAATGCGGTGGACTGAGGTTTTTGCGCCTTTCCGAGGAAGCTCGCCAACAGATTCGCCGATGGATGACGGAATTCTCCCGGCGACAAGCCGCCGAAGCGGAGTCCGTACGCAAAACCGGCCCCGAGAGCAGGCCGGACAAGTTCGGAAAAGGCAAATTCGACGCAGTGGCGGCATTCGTCTCCAAAGCGCGGCCGCGGCACTCCACACTTTTCGGCAGTCTGGAGAGTTCTGTAACCGCCGATACACCGGCGCCGCTTTTTGAGGAACCGACGAGACAGTTACGACCGTCAGAGTTGGTTCCCGTGCAGAAATACGTCGCCGCAAAACGAAAACAACTGATATTTGGCGTAGTTCTGGGTATTTGCATTTCCGCGATGTTTGCCGTGGGCGCCCTCAAGTTCTCGAGTTACCTGCGCCAAAACCGTGGTCCAGAGAAGGCCGCCGGAGAAGCGCGCACGGTGAGGCCGCCCGCGGCCACAGCCCCGGCCGTAACAAGTCCGAATTCTGCCGACATCTTTGCGGGCAGCAATCAGAAGACAAGCTCATCTTCGGCCCACGTGCTGAACCCTCAGGGGGCAACAGCCACCTTGTCAGCTCGTTCGCATACGACGGAGCCCGCCAAGCCCGCCATCGCATCAGCGCCACCCCCCGCTCAACCGCATTCGCGCGAAATTGCGAGTAAGACTAAGCCGCCCTCCAGGACCCCAGCGGAACTGTGGGCCTCTGTGCAAGCCGGCAACAGCAAGGCAGCCTTGGAGCTCGCCGAACTCTACATCCAGGGAGATGGCGTGCCCCAGAACTGTACGCAGGCGCGCGTGCTTTTGATGGTGGCGTCCGAGAAGCGAAATACGGGAGCCATTAAGAGACTGCAGGAACTCGACAAGACGGGCTGCCCCGGCGAGTAGAGGTCGCATCAGGACTGCCGGGCACGCAATGAGATAAGTCCAGAACGCTGTCGAGCGGCTCTGGAATCGCGGCACACTTCCTTCCAAAGTGATCAAACTGGGCGACGGATACCGAGCTTGCGCATGCGGGCCTGGAGCGTGGTGCGCTTCATGCCGAGAAGGACGGCGGCGCCCTGGGGGCCGGCGATGCGCCATTGTGTCTGCTTCAAGGCGCGGAGGATGTGCTGGCGTTCGGCTTCTTCGAGCGTGGAGATTGAGGCGGCAGGGGAGGGCAAGGAAGGGAATGAAGTAAAGGAGGAAGAGGATTCGGCGGGAGAAGCTGCGAGGCCCGTGGCCTTGAGTTCGGAAACGGGAACACGAAGCTCCTTGCCCGGAGAGAGCAGTACGGCGCGCTCAATGAGGTTTTCGAGTTCGCGCACGTTGCCCGGCCAGGAATAGTGCGAGAGGGCGTCCATAATGTCAGCCGGAATGTATTGGACATCTTTATTGAGCCGGCGGCTGAAGATCTGCACGAAGTACCGCACCAGAAGAGGAACATCCTCCGGGCGTTCGCGAAGCGCAGGGATCTGAATAGGGAAAACGTTGAGCCTGTAATAAAGGTCGCTGCGGAAGGCGCGCTCGCTGACGAGTTTGGCAAGATCCTGGTGCGTGGCGGCGACCACGCGGACATCCACGCGCTGCGTGCGGTTGCTGCCGAGGCGCTCAAATTCCTGCTCCTGCAAGACGCGCAACAATTTAGGCTGGAGGTCGAGTGGGAGGTCGCCGACTTCATCGAGAAAAAGCGTGCCGCGGTCGGCCAGTTCAAAACGGCCGATTTTTTGATTCATTGCGCCGGTGAACGCGCCCTTTTCATGGCCGAATAACTCGGATTCGAGAAGGCCGCTGGGAATAGCGGCGCAATTGACCTTGACGAACGTGCGCTCGCGACGCGGGCTGAGATTGTGGATGGCCCGGGCAAAGACTTCCTTGCCGGTTCCGGTTTCTCCCAGGAGGAGAACGGTAGTGCCCGCGGGAGCGGCAAGCTCCACCTGGGCGAGAGCGCGTTTCAGCGCACTGCTATCGCCGATGATCTCTTCAAAATTAAATTCGCTGCGGATTTCTTCTTCAAGGTAGAGCTTTTCCTCGGCCAGCTTGTTTTTCAGAGCGTCGATTTCCTTGAATGCCAGGGCGTTTTCGACGGCGATGGCGATTTGCGTGCTGACCTGCCGAAGCAGCTCGACGTCCTCTGGGGCGAAAGCATCGTTGCGGCGGCTGGCCAGATTGAGCGAGCCGAAGGTGCGGCCGTGGGTGATAAGCGGAACGCAGCAGATCGTCTGGATGCCGTCTTTGCGCAGCATGGCGATGATTTCGCTCGGATAACGTTCGAGTTCCGCGCCGCGCGCCAGGAGAGGCAGACCGGTGGAGATGGCGTGGCCAGCAGGAGATGTATCGCGCGGCACGGTGATTTCGCGGTTGAGCAAACCGGGGCGGCCAGGAAAATCGAGCGCATGAATTTTCAACAAGCCGGTGGCGGGATCGAGGAGCGCGAGGCTGGTGTAGTCATGGTGAATGACGCGTTCGAGGGTGGAAACGATGCCGCGGAAAACTTCGGAGACCTCGCGGCTGATCACCAGAACGTTGTTAATCTCCAGGAGAACGCGCAGGCGGTCGCGTTCGCGGGCAAGCTGCGTTTGGTAGGCCTGAGAATTCTCGAAATTGAGCGCGTTGTCGACGGCCACGGCGACCTGGCTGGCGACGCGCTGCATGAATTGTAGCTCGGTGTCCGTGACGCCCTGCGGCACAAGGCGGCCGAAGCCCATCGAACCGATACGGCGCTGCGCCGTGGTCAGCGGAAAAATCGCCATGGAACGGACGCCGTGTTCGCGGAGGCGCCGCATGAAGTCCGGGAAGCGCGTTTCTTCGTCGACATCGTTGATGACCAGAGGCTGCTGCGTCTGCCAGACCCAGCCGGAAGGATGGCCTTCGATGGGCGATTCCATGCCAGCGACTTTTTCCGTGGGGATGCGACTTTCGAGAATATGAAGACGCATGACGTTGCGGACGGGATCGTGCAGGACGAGGGTCAGGAAGTCGAATTCAATAACAGAATGGAGGCGGCCCGCAAGATCGTGGAAAAGCGCGGGGAGATCGCGCTGCTGGGCGATGGCTTCGCTGACTTCGAGCAAGGCTTCGAGCTGACGCCGGGAATGCTCGAGGGGCGAGGCGAAGGCAACTTCGGGCGGTGAAATGACGGGATCCGCCATAGAAGGCAGGATAACACCCACGTTGGCGGAGGCTCAACTTAACACCGCCGCGAGTTGGTCCACAGACATGCTTCGAGGAGTTCGTTCAAGTCAAACTTGAAACGTTGTATGCGTGAGTATGGCGGGCGCCGGTGGTGATGAGGCGCTCGATGGAGTCGACGGCCTGGATGCCGCCGCGGGCGCCGATGGCAGTGCAGTTGAGCGCAGCGGCAGCGCAGCCGAAATCGAGCTGGCGCTGCAGCGGCCAGCCTTGCAAGAGTCCGTAAATGAAGCCCGCGTGAAAAATATCTCCGGCTCCGGTGGTATCCACGGCTTCCACGCAAAAAGCAGCGGCGTAGGAGAAGCGCGAGCCATCCCAAGCCAATACGCCTTCTTCGCCAAGAGTCGCCGCGGTAAGGCGGCAGCCAAATCGTTCGCGGAGCGCGGGGAGAGACTTACGCAAATCCGGTTCTTCCATCAATTGCCCGGGAATATCCCTGCTGGTGATGAGGTAGTCAACGCTTTTCAAAAGTTCCTCGACACCGGGATAGGGTTCGTCCAAGTCCGCGATGACGGGAACGCCGGCGGAGCGCGCCCAGCCTGCAGCGGCAGCCGCCGCAGCCGTATCGTGGCCATCGACGTGAAGAGCGCGGGCAGTGACGATCCACTCGTGATCTAACTCTTCGGGACGGAGGATCAAGCGGTCATCGCGTTTCCAAAGGACAGTGCGCTCGCCGGCGTCGTCGACCAGGATGAAAGCTTGCTGGCTCGGACAGCCAGGCGCCGAGAAAAGATGCGCTTCGACGCCGAGGCGCGCAAATTCCGCGCGATGAAGCGCGGCGGCGCTGTCGTCCCCAATCTTGCCAACGTAACGTGCGCGCAAGCCCCACTGCCCGCAGGCAATCACGGCCGTGGCCACCTGGCCACCGGGCAGCACTTTTGCTGAGCGAAACTCGACTTTGGAGCCGCGCGCGGGATAGTGCGCGACGGGAATCAGAGTGTCCGTAGCGTTGAGCCCGACGCCGACTACATCCACTTTGGAGGGATTCGTCATAAAGGACCCGGCAACTTTACCGGATGCGTGGACGTTTTCAAAGGCGGAGCAAGTGCGTCAGTGGAAGCGCGTGGTGCGCCAGAGGGCGAGACCGCAAACAATAAGGAGCAGGAACAGGGCCGCGGTCAAGAGCGCGGCCGGTCCCCAGTGAAGGGACAACTGCGGGACGCGAGCCATTGCCGCAAAGATCACGAACAAGCTGGTGGCGAGGACAACCAACAGCCAGTCCAGCGCGTCGCGGGAAGGTTTGGCTTCGGTGAGGAGCTGGCGGCCGTCCATGCGTGCTTCGACGAAATCCGCCGCGACGCCATAGCGGTCGCTCTCGCGAATGGCCGCCTCTTTCCAGTGGGTCTGCTCTTGGCCAGTGGCCGAAGAAAACGCGATGGCGCCGACTCCCAGCATCATGAGAAAAGAGCCCCCGATGACTTCGAGGTAGATGGAAGAACTGCGGCCGTGCAACTCGCCAAAAACAAAAATTCCCCACAACAGCCCCCAGAGCTGGTTGGAGTTGGAGAGCGGGATGCCGCGGCTGATGCCCACGTACTTTGCAGCAAATTGCTGGAAGATGTCGCCAATCACCCACACGAAGCCGCCGAGCATCAGCCAGAAAATAACGCTGCGCGCGCTGAGCAAGTCCTGCCACAACGGAGCCAGTCCCAGCGAACTGACTGAAAGGAGCGTCATCATGCCCAGTTCGCCGAACGAAAAGAAAGTGACAAACGAAAGCGGATTCATGCCGGTCAGGTAAGCCTTGCGGTACGGAATGTACATCGTGCCCCAAAGAATTCCGGCGCCGAGAGCGGCCCAGACTCCGTGGAGAGAATGAGCGGCGGGGCCGTGCCCTGAGGACGACGCGATGGCCAGGAGCGTCGCACCGGCGCACATGACCAGCGCTCCGCCGAGGACGCCGGCGAGACGGCGCCAGCCGGCCTGGCGCAGCTCGTTGAAGAAAAGAAATCCCCAGAGAATGCCGAGAAGGCTGTTGGAGTTCCACAAAGGGAAGGCGATGCTCAGGCCGATGTCACGAATGGCAAAAATCGTCAGCGTGTTGGCCACGGCCCAAAGGCATCCGGCAAGCAGAGCCCAAATCACCAGGTGAGGCGCGCGGCGAACATCGGCGCGAACGGACGAAGTGCCTAGAATGAGCGCGGGCAGGCTCCAGCGCGCGAGAAAAACGCCAATGACCATGATGAGCGAAATGACCATCGGCGAAATGCCGATGGAAACGAGTTTGGTGGGCGCTTCCGCAGCGCCCAGCCACGCTCCCGCCGCGAAGCCAGAAAGGATGCCGAGGAGCTGCAGCTTTTTCGCACGTGTTTGGGTTGCGTTGGTAGTCTGCGTATAAACGACCGGCGGCATTTTGCTCCAATCCGAAATCAGCGAATAAATCGAAGAAGCAGCAATCCACCCATCAGGACCGCGACGGGAACCCAAAAATGGATGTCGCTGAGAATGCTGGCCCACCGGCCGCGCGCGTTCGTGTTCGGTTCAGGCGTGTTCATATTTTGCCTATTTGTAATCCAAGCGCGATAGATTCAAGATCGGCGCAGATTATAGCCTTAAAGCTCGGCGTTTTCCGAGCAGCCAAATCAGCGTGGACACCAAATCAGCGTGACACCAAATCAGCGTGGACTTGACGGCGCATCCGTGCGAGCCGTAAGCTCCACGGCATTTCGCGATTGCATCATCGGCGAACTAGCATCCAAGAGGAGCGAATGGCGAGCAGGCTGGCAAAGATCTATATTGTGCTGAGCGGGGCGATCCTGGTTGTGGTCGGCGCGGTGGGGTTCTTTCGCCATGAAATGTTCAACCTCACATTTCCTGCCGCCCATAACATCTTTCACCTCGCCAGTGGAGTAGTCGCTCTCTGGGCCGGTCTCCGGAAGAGTGCCAATGGCCCGCGGCGGTTTGGCGTGATTTTTGGCGCGATCTATACGTTCGTGGCCGTCTCGGGCTTCGCCGGTATGCGCGATCTCGGCCCAATCCAATTGGACTTGAACACGCATTTCAATTTCATCCACCTCGGAGTCGGCCTGCTCAGCCTGGCGGCCGGCTTGGCCAGCTCAAGACCGGTCGTGTCCCATTAAGCGGAACTCCCAGCGCAGAGAATCACGTCGTCAAACGATCGGGAGAGATGGGTCGCAATTGCCAGGCCGCAAGCGAAGTCAGCGCAAGCCGATCATTGTCGCTGACGCGAATGCGGAGAGGTCCGTCCGGCTTGCGATAGTACCGTGTTGTGACGGCATGTTTGGAGTTGCAGATCAGCTCGGCGACAGAAGCGTCAAGAAAAAGATGAAACTCGATTTCGCGCTTTGGTCCAAGCGGCACGTCCAGCGGAATGCCGTTGACGGAGAGCATTGCCGAGGCGGCGCCTTTCGGCTCCAGCTTGGCGGACCACCAGAAGCCGCCGCGGTCGGCCAGCGTAAATGCGGCAGGCAGCGAGTCGGATTTCCAGGTTATTTCTCCGGCGAGATTCTCGATTTGGATTTCATCCATCGCGTGCCCAAGCTGGGAGGAGTCCGCGCGCTGCGGTGGAATAGCGAAGGACTTCGCGCGGAGCGTTTTTGCTTCCGAGGCAAAGCGCATTTCAAGGACGCCTTCCGAATGGATGGATAGAATTCTGGGCAAGGCCATGCAGCCCGCCCAACCGGCGGCGCTGAATTCGGCTTCGGGGCGCGTCTCCGGTATCCAGCCCCAGAGGATGCGATTGCCTTTGGCGTCGAGCTGAGTTTTCTGCGCGTAGTAGGCGCCGTGGTCGAGGGTGCCGCGCCTCTCGGAATGAAAAACATGCTCCTTGGGATCGAGCTCGCCGGATTCCCAAATCACCTGGCCCGCAGTCGAGTAGAGCAACACGTGCTTCTTTCCCAGCGGGAAAAAGTCCGGGCACTCCCACATCTCCCCGGACTCCACGGGATTGATAGACTCCTTTCCCGTCCACTTTCCAGAAGCCAGCGGGTGCAAGTACTCCCACGCGCGCAAATCCTTCGAGCGGTAGAGAAGCACGCGTCCTCCTTGCTTGGCGAGACCCGAGCCGACGCCGAGATACCACTGGTTATCTTCGCGCCAGAGAAAGGGATCGCGGAATCCCGTCAAACCGGGTTCGCTCGGTGGCTGTATCACTGGCTGCTTCCATTTGTTCCAGGTGAGCAGTTGCGGATCAGATGAAGTGGCGAGGCACTGGACCTCGCGGAAGTTGTGAACGCCGTCGCGGAGAGTCGCTTGTTCAGGAGCGCAGGACTTCACTCCGGTATAGAGAACTGTTGCGGTGCCGTGATCGTCTGCGGCGCTTCCGGTGAAACATCCGTCGGCGTCGTCCCAACCGGGAGTCGGAGCAAGCGCAACGGGCAAATGGCGCCAGTGGATCATGTCATCGCTCACGGCATGAGCCCAGTGCATGTCGCCCCAGACGGCTGTGTTCGGGTTGTATTGAAAAAACATGTGGTACCGGCCATTCCAGTGAATGGGGCCGTTGGGATCATTCATCCAATTTTTTGCTGGAAGCAGATGATATTGGGGGCGAAGCGGATCGGCAACGAGGCGCTCACGCAAATCCTCACTCTTCCAGAGAAACGGCGGCAGAGAAGCCCACGCGCTGGAGGCGCTGAGAGTCCGCACGAAGTCGCGCCGCAAAATTCGCATGCCGATTATCCCTTTAGTTTAGATCCCCGTCTGCAGCTGAAGCTTGCCTATTGCTTCTCGGGCTTGGAGTGCGCCGCCGCTTGTTCGCTTTTGTATGCTTTCCAGGCTCCGTCGATGACGTAAGCGTGAATCGCGTCCGCATCCTGCACGGTCATCTTTTCATGCGGGAAAGCAAACTTCGGTGGATCGGCGAAACCGGGCATGCCCTTGCTCCAGTGGCTGCCGCCCAGGACAATTTGATACCAATCTTTGTGAACGTCGTGCGGCATGTAGCGTAGATCGGGCACCGCGCCGTCGAGAACCCACGCGCCGCTCCCGTCAAGATTGGGAGAGTGGCAACCGTCGCATACAAACGTTCCATACAGCTTTTCGCCCTTGCGAATAATTTCCTCGCTCACGTTTTGCTCGGGAGGCTTGGGCACGGGCGGAATCACAATTTTAGGATACGGGAAAGGTGTGGTTGCGCCGAGCTTGAACGCATAGAGCCGCACGGGCCCACGTTTCGATTCGGGCGTAGCCATCGTGCGAGCTGGCGCGAACAAGCGTGAGCCTGAACCCCACCCGACGGGAGTTATGACGTACTGTTCGGCTTTCACGGAAAACGTGACGGGGATCGACTCGATGGCGGAGCCGGTTTTGACCGACCAAACTCTTTTGCCAGTGTCGGCGGTATAAGCCGCAAATTCTCCAGTGCCTTGCCCCTGAAAAACCAGGTTGCCTGCTGTGGAGAGAACGCCGCCATTGGTAGCGATTTCCTCTTCCACGGACCAGCGCGCCGATTGCGTAACTGGATCCCAGGCGATGAGGCGGCCGAATAATCCTTCGCCGCCTTCTCCTGCTTCGGACGCGCGCTTAGCATCGCCGCGACGATCGGTCGTGGGGACGTACACCAGGCCGGTCTGTGCGTTGTAGCTCATCGGCCACCAGTTGTGAACGGTCCACTGCCTTCCGCCGCCCTGGGACGCGGGAATCCGTACGGCGCGTCCCGTCGTCAAGTCCATCGAAGCCGCCCAAACAGTTTTGACGAGCGGCTTCGCGGAAAGAAGTTTTCCGGTTTTGGCATCGAGCACGAAAAAGAACCCGTTCTTTGGCGCGGTCATGGCCACGTGGCGTTTCTCGCCGTCGATGACGAGGTCGGCCATCACAATGTGATTGTTTTCGGAGTGCACGCCTTCGGTGCCGGTCTGGTAATGCCAGGCGTATTCTCCTGTGTTTGCGTTCAGGGCGATGATGCATTCGCCGAACAGCCGGTCGCCCTTCGCCTTAATCAGCCGGAACTCTCCGTAATCCACACCCACGCCCGCGGTTCCGAAAATGACCTGGTTTGTCGCGTCGTCGTAAGTTATGGCGTTCCAAACGTCGCCGCCGCCAACCCGCCACCATCCGTCGCCGGACCAAGTCTGCGCGGCCATTTCCAGAGCCTTCGTTTCGAATGGCTTCGAGGGATCACCCGGAACCGTCCAGAAGCGCCACGCTTCCTTGCCGGTTTCCGCGTCATAGGCAATCAGTGCGCCGCGCACGCCGTCATCCGAACCGTTGTAGCCCATCAAAATTTTCCCTTTCGCTACATGTGGCGCGCCGGTGATGCCGGTTTGCGTCGGTTCGCAGACTGTGGCCTCCCAAACTTTTTTCGCGGTTGCCGCATCGATGGCCACCAGGCGGCAGTCGCCTGTGCCGACGTATACTTTGCCGTTCCAAACGGCAACGCCGCCATTGGTCCGCGCGGAATACGAACCGTTGATAGCCTGGTCCAAGCGCACTTGAGGATCGAATTTCCACAACAGTTTCCCCGTGGCTGCCTCCACCGCATAAACTTTCGAAAGCGGTGCGCTGACGTAGATCACTCCATCGACAACGATCGGCTCCGACACGACGCCCATGGCGCTGTCCATATCCAGCGACCAGGCCAGGCCTAGGCCACCAATATTTTTGTCGGTGATTTGCTGCAACGGGCTGAAATGGCTGGCGTCAAAAGTGCGGCCGTTGAGCAGCCAGTTGCTTCCAATGGCCGCATCGGACATGACGCGCGTCTCGTTCACGTCGCCCGGTTTGGCCTTGTTGTCTGCGGAAGAGCGAAGCGCGATGGCAACTCCAATTGCGGCAATGACGAGAATCAGACCGAGAATAAGCCGTGGATTCATGCCAGACCGCCTTTCGCACAAGTTGCCGAAAATCCGCCGCGCCGATGCGAGATCGCTTGTCCCAATCGGACTGGCGTGGAATTTCCGCTTGTCATGTTAGAAGCGTGGCGGAAAGAATGTCAACGCGTGCGCGAATTTTCCAGGGCCGCGGGAATGAGCGCATTGGGCATTAGAATGAGACAATCGCTGTTTCATTTATGGGGAGTGAGATGAAAGCGCGGCTACAGGTGATGAAGTTCGGCGGCACGTCGGTTGGCGATGCTTCATGTATCGCCAGGACCGCCCAGATTATTGCGAACGCGGCAAAGGAGAATCCTTGCATAGCCGTGGTCTCGGCCATGAGCGGCGTCACGAACCGGCTGATCGAGGCGGCCAAGAAGGCGGAATTGGGAAACGCTGGAGAAGCCGGCGCGGTCATCGATGCACTGCGGAAACAACACGAAATTACTCTGACTAGCTTGATCCCGCGGGAGGAGGAACATGCGCGGACTCGTCCTCGGTTGGAGGAGGTCTTGGCGGAAGGGCGGCGGCTCTGCGAAGGAACGGCCCTGCTGCGCGAACTCACGCCGCGCGCCCTCGACGCAATTTCAAGCCTGGGAGAGCGGCTTTCCGCACCGCTGGTGGCGGCAGCCGTCAAAGAACTCGGACTGCCAAGCGAAGCGATTGAAGCAACGGAGCTGATCGTGACGGATTCCTTTCATGGTGGTGCGGAACCGCAGATGGAATTGACGCGCGCGAAATCGCAAGCGCGCTTGCGGCCGCTATTGGAAAAAGGAATTGCGCCTGTGGTGACGGGCTTTATCGGCGCAACCACGGAAGGCCAGTTGACCACGCTGGGGCGAGGCGGCTCCGATTACTCAGCGACGATCCTGGGTGCGGCGATGGATGCCGATGAAGTCATCATTTGGACCGATGTCGACGGTGTGCTGACCGCCGACCCGCGGCTGGTGGCGGAGGCGCGCACGATTCCGGTGATTTCGTATCGCGAAGCCGCGGAGTTGGCTTACTTTGGCGCGAAAGTGCTGCATCCGAAAACGTTGAATCCGGTCGTACAAGCTGCAATCCCCGTATGGATTCGCAACAGCTTTACGCCTGAAAAGCCCGGGACAAAAATCACGCCCGAAGGCCGCAGCATCGGCGGCGGCGTAAAGGCGTTGACGGCTATCCGCGACGTAACATTAATCAGTGTGGGCGGTCCGGGAATTGTCGGCTTGCCTGACGTCGTGGGGCGGACGTTCTCCACCACCGCCGAAGTGCGCGCCAACGTCTTGCTCATTTCACAATCGTCCTCGCAGAACGATATCTGCTTTATCGTTTCCACTGTGGATGCTCAGCGAACGGTTGAAGCCCTGCGGAAGGAGTTTGCGCACGACCTTGCGCATCACAAAGTGGAGCACATCACCGTGGATTCGAATATCGCGATCGTCGCCGTCGTCGGAGAGAACATGCGCGGAACGCCGGGAATTGCGGGCAGAACCTTCAACGCGCTGGGGCGGGACAACGTGAACCTGATCGCCATCGCTCAGGGCTCTTCGGAATCCAACATTTCCTTCGTGATTGACAAGAACGCCGTCAAAACGGCTCTGAATACCACTCACCGCGAGTTCCATCTGGACGGATCGCCAAACTGAGAGAACGGGTCCGCAGGAGAATTGGAAGCACGGCATCGCCAGTGAGCTATGGTAGGCCCGTGGGGACTCGAACCCCAGACCTCTACCGTGTCAAATCTCAAACCGGTCCGATAGGACACCACACAGAAGAACTCCAAGTGATAGGGAAAGACATTGTTTGCACAGGCTTAGCCACTATTCTCTACCTCTCACCTCTCGCCGATTGACATCAAGCGAGGCGCTTCGAGATGGAGAGGGATGCCAGAGTTACGACACAAAGCACGACACAATCCCAGCGAGCTCGCGGCCGTGCGCGAGGCCGACGTACTCATCGTGCTTTTGCCTGGAGGCTACGAAACGCAGGTCGAGATTGGAGCAGCTCTTGCACTCGAGAAGCCGGTCATCCTTCATACACCAGATCGTAAGAGCTTGGACACGCCTTACCCATGCGTATTTCACTACCATCTCGTAGTCAAAATCCTCGTATCTGAAATCCGGAATGTCGATGCGATCCTAGCTTACCTGTCACTGTGCAGCAAAGACTCGACAGTATATTGAGGCAGGTCTTTGTCGCGTGACAAATCTTTCAAATGCACCACTTGGTCGTGTCGAGTAGACTCCTGTTCATGTTATCCTCGATGAAAATCCTCCCATCTTCGAGCGCTGCGGCGTGGTCTGGGTCGGCAAAGCTGGCTCCAAGCAGGAAGGCGAAGTCGGCCTGGAAACCCGATAATCGGACATGTCCCGGTACCGATCCGCTCGATGCCCATCTGGATTGCTTCCGGATTGTCAACGATTCGTGCGGGATGCAAAATTGAATGTTGACGCGCTGTTCAAAAACGCTCTTACAAATTTGGCTAGGGGCAGGCAATGTTAAGACATCTGACGGAACTGTGTCGGCGTGACACCCACGATTCGGCGGAAAACCTTGGTGAAATGGCTCTGGTCTGCGAACCCGGTCGCTTTTGCAATTTGACTGATCGTGAATTGGGCACTCCGGAGGAACATCTTTGCTCGATCTATCCTGCACCGTAGGGAGTACTGGTGAGGGCTTAAGCCGGTGCTCTTCTTGAATAGTTCACAAAAATAGTGCGGGCTCATTCCCGCGAGCTGCGCTAACTCCCAAAGCCGCATCTCCTTCGCGCAGTTTCCCCTCATGAAATCAAGAACACGATTCAGTCGCACAGTCGGTATTCCACCCTCATATTTGAATTCGCGCGGCGCTCGCGTCGAATAGCGCCGGATGAGGTAGTGGGCAAGCGCCACACCCAGTGACTCCCCGTAAAGCGGCCCAGCCGGGGACCCATCTTCCAAATCGGCGTGTAGAGCAACCATCAGGGAGGCAATGTGCCGATCTCGCAGATTCCAATGAGTGATCAACTCAATGTCGGCCAGGTGAGCTGTTTCGTCCAACGCTCTGGCAAGAAACTGGGGTGCCATCACCAGCACGATTTGATCTGTGGGCCCCGACCGTGTAAGGCGATCGCGGGTTCCCGCAGGAAGGATATAGAGATTCCCTGGACCATGCTTAGCGCGTCGGGTGCGGCCATCCGTCGTCCACTCGAAGGTAACTTGTCCCAATCTCTGGAGATTCAGAAAATGAGTCGGATGTTCATGTTCGGGAACAGAGCAGGCAGGTACATCGTTGAACGATTCCATTGCAATGCCATCCCAGCCCGCGTGCCGGCTTGAGAGCGTCGAGAGCGTCGGGACCGGCGACACTATCCGGCCACTGCGAAGGACTTCAACTGCCTCGACAGGAACAACCCCTGTTTTGTCTTGCAACGCGGTCTCCTCAGGTTTTCCTACGGTGCTGCATAATGCTTCTGATGAAATACTAATCCAAAGACAACGCTTTAAGCTTCTCACGCCCAGTTTCACATCACAAATCCGCAAGAATTGACCAATGTCGAAATTTCTGACCAAGGAACTTCAGAACGTTTGGCGGAACTGTATCGGCATGACACTCACGATTCAGCGAAAAACCATCGTGCCGCTCAACCTGGTCCGATCCACGAAGCACTCGACTCGACAATCGGAAGAACTAACCAATACCAGAACATTTGACCAATGGCGTATGGATATCCTGCCTGCGAAAGGGACTCCGAGCAGCCGCATCCACGCGGCCAAAAAGAGACAAATACGGCCAAAAAAGTCATGGCCTGCTTTGCCCATTGGAACGACAACGCTGCGTTAATCAAGATCGCGGTTAGCTTGGCGTCTAAATACCGAAGAATATGGAAGACCACGCGAACCTCTCGCGCGCGGTGCCGCCCAGCCAAGCAGGATTTGGCGGGCTGATTGGTCAATCTGCTCCGATGCAGCTTCTCTACGAGCTCATCGGAAAGGTCAGCCAGAGCACTTCCCCGGTTCTGATCATTGGAGAGACCGGAACAGGAAAGGAACTGGTTGCACGAGCCATACACTTCAAGGGATTACGACGAGAGAAGGCGTTTGTGCCTGTTGATTGCTCGGCACTGACCCCTACTCTGGTGGAGTCCGAGTTGTTTGGACATATCAAAGGCGCCTTCACGGGTGCAGACCGCTCGAAGTGGGGTCTCCTTCAGACCGCTCATGAAGGAACGATCTTTCTAGATGAGATCGGCGAGCTTCTCCTGTTCTTGCAGGCAAAATTGTTACGGGCGCTGCAAGAAAAAGAGATAAGGCCTGTCGGCTCGACAGAGCGAACTCCAATTGACGTCCGGGTTATCGCCGCAACTAATCGCGACCTCGAAGCGGGAGTCTGGAAGGGGACATTTCGCCAGGACTTGTATTTCCGATTGAACGTTGTGCAAATCAGGCTCCCGGCGCTGCGCGAGCGCAAGGTCGATATTCCCCTATTGGTGACCCATTTCCTGGACAAATTTTCTGACCCGAAGCAGCCGGTTCGTGCGCTCTCCGATGAGGCACTGCGGCGATTGATGGCCTACGATTGGCCAGGCAACGTCCGAGAACTGGAAAACGCCATCGAATGTGCTTTGGTCTTAAGTTCTAACAGTGTTCTGACGGCGCATGACCTGGCTTCGGTCCCCTATGGCGCATCGGCCCCGAATGCTCCCCATAGCAACGAGCTCGTCCCTCTGGAGGAACTCGAGCGACGGGCCATCACAAATGCTTTGCGGGAAATGGGAGGAGATAAGCTCGGCGCTGCTCGCCTCTTAGGCATTGGCAAGACCACGCTCTATCGCAAGCTCAGGGCATACGCTACAAACCCCGCACCAACACGCCACGAGCCCAGCGAAGGACACTAGCCGATGATAGAGAGACTTAGCAGACGCGTCTCAACGAAGCCTTACATCGAAAGCTCAGAACTGAGGCGCCTACCGGACTCCACAGGAGAGGCGATCTATGGGATAATTATGATGGGTAATTGTACGTTGTGTAACTCTGCCTGTCTGCGATTGCTCGGCTACAGTGATCCGGTCGAACTCATCGGCAAGCACATGCACAAAATAATGCATCATACTCGTCCGGATGGGACTCCTTACCCCAGCGATGAATGCCGTATCTACTTAGCGTTTCGTGGCGGCGAGGGTAGCCATGTGGATGACGAAGTCGTCTGGCGCGCCGATGGGACGAGCTTTCCGGTTGAGTATTGGTCCTATCCGATACGCGATCAGAACTTTCTAATTGGTGCGGTAGTAACCTTCGTTGACATCACCGAGCGGAAAAGAGCAGAGCACGCTCTGCAGCAAAGTGCAGAAATGTTCCGCCAGTTGATGGAGAATATCCGTGAAATCTTTTTTCTTGTGGCGCCAGACCCTCCGAAAATGGTTTATGTCAGCCCGGCCTACGAGGAAGTTGCCGGAAGGCCCCGTCTGGAGCTTTACGACCGAGCTGATGCTTGGATCGACTCGGTCTATCCACAAGATCGTTGTCATGTGCGGAGCGTTTTTGAACAAGCCATGCAAGGCGTCACAACGGCCATGGAATACCGCTTTAGTCGGCCCGATGGATCCGTGCGTTGGATTCATGCTCGCAGCTTTCCAGTCCAAGATTCACAAGGTAATTTGCGGCGGATTGCTGGTATTGCAGAAGACATTACCGACCGCAAACGAACACTGGAAGAGATGGATGCGGCCAAGGCAGCCGCAGAAGCAGCAAACCGGGCGAAAAGCGAATTCCTCGCCAACAAGAGTCACGAAATCCGAACACCTATGAACGGCATTATTGGAATGACCGAACTCTTGCTTGACACGGAGTTGACCCCAGAACATGCCGAGTACCTTCAGATGGTAAAGAGTTCTGCTGACTCGTTGCTGACGATTATCAACGACATTCTAGATTTTTCAGAAATCGAGTCTGGAAAATTGCAGCTGGATGCTACCACTTTCGATTTACGAAAGCGCTTGGAAGATGTGATCAAGGGGCTCGCGATCAAGGCTCGCAGCAAAGGACTCGAACTTCTGTTGACAGTACATCCGGGAATACCCGCGTCCATGGTGGGTGATCCCACTCGGCTGAGTCAAGTACTCACAAATCTTGTAGGAAATGCCCTAAAGTTCACTGACCGGGGAGAAGTCGTGGTGGAAGTACGAAAAGAGGTGGAAAGCGATAACTTCGCTACGCTTCACTTTAGTGTGGGAGATACGGGGATTGGGATTCCGCTCGAAAAACAGCAAATGATTTTCGATGAATTTTCGCAGGCGGACTCATCAACGACACGCAGGTTTGGGGGCACGGGGCTCGGCCTAGCGATTTCAAAGCGCTTAGTTGGCATGATGGGCGGACAAATATGGCTTGAAAGTGAAGTCGGGCGTGGTTCCACGTTCCATTTTACTGTTTCGTTGGAGCTCGGACCCTAGGTGCCCATTTAATTGGCTACGATCCTCACCTCACTGTCGAATCTCTGGTAATTCGTAAACTGCCCGCGACACCAGTGGATGTGGTTATTCCCACGAAGTCATTTTGCGTCTGCGTGAACGCGCTAAACGATTCAACGGTACCGAAAAACGCCACTACATTTTTCCTGCCTGTGAGCATGGCCACGTCGATCCCACGCGGCACCAGAAGAGCTTTAGGACCGCATGGCGCAACTTAACCAGAGCGATTCAGTGTCCCGCCTGTGGCAAGTTGCGGCCGCCCGGAAATAAGTGTGCCGATAAAGAATGCCGGGCCAAAATTCACGGCATCAAGAGTCAACTCGCCGGATTACGGTTTCACGATCTAAGGCACCTTGCAATCACTGAGCTCGCCGAGTCCCAGGTCTCTGATCAAACCATCTTGGCCATCGCAGGCCATGTCAGCCAAAAGATGTTGGCTCGATATTCGCAGGTGCGGAGCGAGGCGAGGCGGCAAGCTGTTGCGGCACTTTCAGCAAGGCCTGCAGGAAGCTGGTTAACTGAGAATCAAAGCACAGGTCACGACACAAACAACGACACAAAGCAGGATGTGTTTGAAGGACAAGCGGCGGAAGTTATTGAAAATATGGTAGGCCCGTGGGGACTCGAACCCCAGACCTCTACCGTGTCAGGGTGGCAAGGATAGGTATTACAATAACTTACAAGACCGCGGGGACTGCCAAAGTACGCGGAAGTCATACAAGACCTACTTTTTGTGGGTTGGGTTGTGGGTTGAAAATAACCACGGCAAAAAGCTATCACTTGCGTTTCATTGCCGCTCTAAGAGCGCGCCTTTGATCCCGAGCACCGTGAAAAATGTGGAGGATATCTGTGCCGCCGCGCGTATTGCGATAGTAGATTAAGTATTTTCCTGCAGGGAAACACTTCACACCGCGAGCGATGTTGCCTGCAGGCTTGCCCGCATTTGGATGTTCTCCGACCAGCCAGAAACGCTCTGTGATTCTATCAATTATCCGGTCTGCCGCCTCCAGGCTTGCTCGATTGGCCCAATAGAGGAGGATCTCATCAAGATCCCGCTCAGCCTCCTCTGAGACACGGTAGCGCATTTACTTGCCAGGGGCTTGCCGAGCAAGGAGCTGCCGCCCTCTTGCCTTCACCCCATCTGCAAGCTTCTGTAGTCCTTCGCGCCCTTCATATTCGAGGAATTTACCTGCCTCGACGCAGTCGATGCTGGCACGCACGCGGCGGCGGATGCCGTCAAGCTGCTCTTCCGTAAGGTCGGTAAGAATGTCCTCTGCGGTGGGCTTTGCTAGCCGCAGTGCGCGCTCGTCCTCCTCTTCCATACGTCGCAACGCTTCGCGGACGACTTCGCTCGCATTGTTGTAGCGTCCGCTCTTCACTTTCTTGCGAACGTAACCTGCAAGCTGATCGGTAATCGAGACGTTCATTTGGTCCATGGATAGCCTCTTCGCTCCCGAATATACTCCTTCTAACGTTATCCCCAACATCTGTTCATGTCAATCTTTGACATACACATGTCGTGTTGGCACGTCATGTCAATTTGTTAGAAGAACTTAACGTAGAGACTGTAATGGTAGGCCCGTGGGGACTCGAACCCCAGACCTCTACCGTGTCAACATACTTCTTGTGGGTTGGGTTGTGGGTCGGAAATCCGAGAACGGAATGTCCGGCTGTTCGGTCGAGAGCACAGTTTCTCATCCCGGTCACACGGTAGAATGTCGGTCGTATGAAAAGTATCGTACACCAGAGCGAGCCGGAACGATTCAGCTCCACGATGCGATCCAGGGCGTCATAGGTCGCTCCAACGCTGTCCACGGTGATGGAATTCCCATCCGCGTCCCAACTGTAGGTGTGCATTCACCGAAGACATACTGCGGAGCGGATCTTCTCGATTGAGGCGGAATTGAACCAACGATAGCCGGTTGCCGTTCCCTGACAGGACAGGAAGCTACTGATCACATTTCTATTGTGGTCCAACTATACCACATGTGTGGTAGCATATAACTATATGCTTGATCTGCGTTCTAAGGCCCGCCAGCGGCTGCTGGCCTATTACTTCACGAACCCCACGGCCCGTCACCATCTGCGGGACTTGGCGGCGCGGCTCAGCATCGATCCGTCTAACCTGTCGAAGGAGTTGCGACGTCTAGAGCGCGAGGGTTTATTTCAGTCGGAAGTGAGTGGCCGCCAGAAGTATTTTCAATTCAACCGCGAGTATCCGCTGTTTGATGAGGTGCGCAGCATCGTTGCCAAGACCATTGGTGCGGTACCCCAGATTGCAAAGTCCCTTAAGAAACTTGAAGGAGTGCAAGAGGCGTATCTGTACGGGTCGTTCGCGCGAAACCAGCAGGACTCCGCGAGTGACATTGATGTCCTCGTTGTTGGCAACCCGAAAGGCGGCGCCCTGGCGGAAGAAATGCGCAAATTGGAGCGGCGACTCGGACGCGAAATCAACTACACGGTTCTAGCGCCGAAGGAATTCGAGTCGCGCCGCGCTCGGAAGGATGCCTTCCTGGAAAACGTCTGGCACAATAAGCGGGTTTCGCTCGTTGGTGCCGCATGAAGAAGCTCAAGCCGCACAAAGTTGACTGGGCGCAAATTGAACGCTTCCTCGCGAGCGCCGACAAGAAGCTCGCCTCAGCCCATAAAATCCTCGCCTTCGATGAAGAAGCCTGCCTGCAGCAAGCCTACGAGGCCATGCTTAAGGCGTCCCTGGGGTTCATGTTCAGCCATAGCTTTCGTGCGAGAAGCCAACCGGGGCATCATATCGCGATCATTGATTTCGTTCGGGCGCGTATCGACAAAAAACATGCTGGTTTGCTGACCGTTTTCGACCGTCTCCGGCGGAAGCGAAATATGGCCCTTTATGACGACACGGGATTCGTTTCTCACCATGACGCTGAGCAGGCCCTCGAAGCCGCGCGAGATTACTTGGGCGTAGTCCGTGCCGATATCACTGCGCGGAAACCTTGACTTGATGTGTCCGAGCCCGAACTAGAACGGTACGAATTCTCCCAGCCGATTGGGTTATTGCGGCTTGGCGTACTCAGCTTTGGCAGCGATGAGGTTCCCGAGAATTAGCTGTGTCAACCACCGGGGATCGATCCTGACGGTGGCGGGAGTCCCAGAGTTCCACAGGATTAGGATCGTTACATGTCAGGCTACCTCGAGTATAACCGAGGCAACGAAGAATTCTTGGAGGACGGTTTCTTCCTTCAAAAGCCCTTCTCGCGCGATGCGCTGGTGCCGACGTTTTTCAGACGTTCGTCAAGTCGGCGGTGTTTCTGCTCCCAATACTCTGGCCCCTCCTCAATTGCCTCACCGGAGTCGAGGCCTTCGAGAGCAAGAAGCTGCAGTTCATCATTTGCCTGTTGCTCGATTGCGATGAGGCGCTCAAGGTACCCGTCCGGCGAATACAGATTGTGACTTGAATTTCACCGATTGTAATTCAACTTCGGTATGGCAACTCCAGCAGCACGCGTTCAACACTGATCCTTAACGCCTGGCATCTTGAAGAGGAGGGTCCAATAATGCGCTGCCGTTACCAACGTGGTTGTCTCAGGTGCACAAAACGCAAGGCGGAACCGGACTGCTGGGAGTTTCTATGGCGGGAAAAAGACGAAACTGGGAAGAGCGTGCGTAGGACCGTTGTTATCGGGAACGTCGAAAAGTACCCGACGAGAGACCTAGCTGAAGCGGCGGTGATGGGGTTCAGAATGCAAATAAATGAGGACCGCCTCCGGCAGCCAGAACAACAGATCTTGGTCGGGGACTTGGTTGATCATTACTTGCGGACTGAACTCCACGAAGAGACCACCTGGCATTCTCATGCAACGCGGATTGTGTACCGGGAATTCCTAACAAGGTGGATACGACCACACTGGGGAAAGGTAAATCTCCGTTCCGTACGGACTGTGGCGGTTGAGCGTTGGCTAAGGCTGTTGCAGCGTGCCGATGGCAACCCGCTCGCGAACTCGACCAAGGCGAAGATTCGAGGTCTGTTCAGCGTGTTATTCAACCACGCGATACGCTACGAATGGCTTGGCCAGGGCAGAAACCCGATTACCCTCGTTCGCCAAAGGGCGAAGCGTTACCGGGCTCCCGAAGTTTTAGAGGCAAGTGAAATCCAGAGTCTTTTGCGGCAGCTGACATCGTGTTTCCGCATAATGGTGCTTTTGGAAGCCACGACTGGATTGCGTCGTAGTGAGTTGTTTGCCCTCAAATGGGGAGACGTTGATTTCTCCAACTTGCGCCTGGATGTGGTGCGCTCTATCTACTGGCGACATATTGGAGACTGCAAGACGGAAGCATCACGCAAACCGCTTCCTTTGGACGAGCGGGTAGCCGCTGATCTCTGGCTGTGGAAGGAGATCACGCGATATGGGGAGCCCGGCGACTGGATCTTTGCGAGTCCTCGGACTAAAGGGAAATATCCGTTCTGGCCAGACGCGGTACTGCAAAAGGTCATTCGCCCTGCGGCATTGAAAGCGGAGATCTACAAAAGGATAGGGTGGCATACATTTAGGCACTATTCTCGACGCTTCTCATTGCTAATGGAGAAAACGTGAAGGTCGTCCAGGAGCTAATGCGTCATGCCAGTGGCCGCTGTACACTCGAAGTCTATTCGCAGGCGCGATTCGTAGCGAAGCGCCAAGCGCAGCACGCGTGGTTCAGATAATCCTTCCCGAGGAGGCCGAAACCCCGGATCCCGTGATTGCCTGCCGCCCGCAAATCGAAATGCGGTGAACTGCATCGTCGCGAGTTGGAGTCTACCGAGTCGAATCTGGCCAGTTGCCACAACAATTTAAGCGCTTATTGGAGCAATTTGGAGCAACGCCGAACGGCGGTAGGTCTTCTATGTCGTTGGAAGATATGGTAGGCCCGTGGGGACTCGAACCCCAGACCTCTACCGTGTCAAGGTAGCGCTCTAACCAACTGAGCTACGGGCCTGCTATTCATAAAGTTTAGCACGACTCCCGCAACAATACGGAACGCGCCAATTCGCCTGCCGACGTGCGAATGATGCTCCCGGCGAGAAATGAGTCGGTGTGGTAGTGTGTCCGGGGAAGAATCCCGGAAAAAATGCCGATCAAGACGATCATCGAGCCGTTTCGCATCAAAAGCATCGAGGCCATCCGCCGCACCACGCGAGAAGAACGCCAGAAACTTATGGAGGCCGCGGGCTACAATCTTTTTCTCGTTCCTTCCGATGCGATTCTGATTGATCTGCTGACGGATTCGGGAACTGCCGCCATGTCCACGGAACAGTGGGCGGCGATCATGCGCGGCGACGAATCCTACGCCGGGTCGCCAAGCTTTGCGCGATTTCGCGATTCCGTGCAAAACATTTTTGGTTTCCCGCATGTGATTCCCACACACCAGGGGCGCGCAGCGGAACGCATTTTGTTCAATGTAATGTGCAAAAAGGGCGACGTGGTTCCGAACAACACGCATTTTGACACCACGCGCGCGAACTGCGAATTTGTCGGTGCGCAGGCGCTGGATCTTCCCATCGCGGAAGCGAAAGAACCGGCGCGCGTGCATCCCTTCAAAGGAAACATGGACACTGCGCGGCTCGCGGAAACCATCGAACGCGAAGGCGCGAAGAAAATTCCTTTGGTGATGCTGACGGTAACGAATAATTCCGGAGGCGGCCAGCCCGTTTCGATGGAAAATATCCGCGCGGTAAAATCCATCTGCAAGAAGAACGGAATTCCTTTCTATATCGATGCGTGCCGGTTCGCGGAAAATGCCTACTTCATCAAATTGCGCGAACCGAGCTACGCGAATAAATCTCCGCGCGAGATTGCGCGGGAGATGTTTTCGCATGCCGACGGCTGCACCATGTCCGCAAAGAAAGATGGCATGGCCAACATCGGCGGATTTCTGTGCACCAACGACGACCGGCTGGCGCAACAGGAAAAAGACCTGCTGATTTTGACCGAAGGCTTTCCGACTTATGGCGGACTGGCGGGGCGCGACCTGGAAGCGATTGCCGTCGGATTGAACGAGGCGCTCGAAGAGGAATATTTGAAATACCGGATCGCGTCCACGGCGTTTCTTGGAAATCACATCGCGAGCGAAGGGGTGCCCATCGTACAGCCGCCGGGGGGACATGCGATTTATATTGATGCGCGGGCCTTTCTGCCGCATGTTCCGGCGGCACAATTTCCAGGGGTGTCGCTGGCGAACGAACTGTACCTGGAAGGCGGAATTCGCTCGGTGGAAATTGGAACGCTGATGTTCGGAGAGCACGCGACGATGGACCTGGTGCGGCTGGCGATTCCGCGGCGCGCCTATACCCAGAGCCACATCGAGTATGTCGTGGAAGTAATCCTGGACGTTTGGCGCAAACGGGAACGGATCCGGGGATACGAAATAATCGAGCAAGCAAAATTCCTGCGGCACTTTTCGGCGAAGCTGAAGCCGGTTGCGAGCTGATGATGAAAGTAACGATCGATGCGAAATTGAAAGCGAAGTGCCCGCGGACGGCGCTGGCTTGCGTGACGGCGCACGTCGTAGCTGGCGCGTCGCCCGCCGCGCTGCTCCAGGAAATGAAAACGCGGGAAAACGAAATCCAGAAATTGCCCTTTCCGCGCGGCGTGCTGGAATCGATGCAAGTGGAAACTGCGCGCAAGGCGTACAAAGCGTTGGGAAAAGATCCGGCGCGGTACCGCGGTTCGGCGGAAGCGCTGCTGCGGCGCGTGGTGGCGGGGAAAGGATTGCCGCAAATCAATGCTGTCGTAGACGTGATCAATCTCGTGTCCGTGGAAAGCCGCCTGCCGATCGGGCTGTATGACCTGGAGCACATCGTCGGCGATATTGTTTTTCGCGCGGGACGCGAGGGCGAAACGTACAAGGGCATCGGCAAATACGATTTGAATCTGGAAGGATTGCCGCTGTTCGCCGATACCGGGGGTCCGCACGGAAGCGCGACGAGCGATTCGGAACGAACGATGGTGACGGGCGCGACGAAGCAGGTGCTGGCAGTTCTCATTTCGTTTAGCGGCATGGAAGGATTGGGGCGCTGGGCGCAAAGAATGTCCGACCTGCTGAAGCAACATGCCGCGGCACAAGACGTGGAAATACGAATGGTTGAATAATAAGAATAGGTCCCAGTGCATTTGGTCCGCAGAGCTTTCCCGCCTTTGACGATTGCTTCTTGAAGCTGCGCCAATCATCAGGTTTACTAGGGGCGAAGCTGTCGCCTGTTGCGCTCGAATCAGACGCTTGGAAGACTGAGAACCAACCCAATTCCGTGGAAGAGGTGGCCGATGGCCTGCAATCCCGAAGTGTTGAAACACGTTCCGCTGTTTGCGCTGCTCGACGAAGACGAGACGGCGGTGCTGGCGGGGCAAGTGGAGCTGAAGAATTTCGCTCCGCGGCAACGAATTTACAAGATGGGCGATCCGGGCGGGCAAGCCTACGTGATGGTCTCCGGAAGAGTCCGAGTTACGACGGTGGACGAAGACCAACAAGAAGTCGTTGTCGACGAGCCGGCGCACGGAGAGTTTTTCGGGTTCGCGTCGATGCTGGAGCAGACACCTCATCAAACCAACGCGACGGCCGTCGAAGAAACCGTGTGCCTGGAGGTCAGCCGGGGCGACATTGCAACGCTGCTGCAACGCAAGCCCCATGCGGGAATGGATATGTTGACGGTGCTGGGGCGGCAGTTTCACGCGTCGCAGCAACTGGTGCGGTTGCGTGCGATGCGCAACGCCAACGAAGTGATCGAAGAGAAATCGACGCTGCCCGACCGCATCGCGGACTCCATGGTTCAGTTCGGCGGGTCGTGGACCTTTATTATAGGTTTCCTTATCTTGAGCAGCGTCTATACGGCCATCAACGTTGGCATGCGAAGGGCGGCGTGGGATCCGTATCCGTTTATTTTGCTGAATCTCATTTTGTCGCTGCTGGCGGCGATTCAGGCGCCGGTGATCATGATGAGCCAGAACCGGCAGGACCGGAAAGACCGCGTGCGCAGCGAACTGGATTACGCCGTGAATCGGCGCGCGGAATCCGAAATTCAGGGACTGGCGCGGAAGCTGAATCTGCTGGGGGATCAAATGGGCGACATTGAGGACCTGCTGCGGGGGAAGCCGAGGGGTGGACACAGCGGCGAGTTGCGCTCTTGATTTGCACGCCGGACGGCCCCTTTTGCAGAGCGCGAGGGGGATGTTTTCGGGCAACTTGACTGCATTTATCTGACTCAATAAAAGCAACTTAGCTACACATAAGCACTATATACTTGTACCTACGCGGCACAATCGACTTGTAATCACTCTTCACCGGACAGATTCTTCAGAGTCCTCACCACGTCTTTGAAATAATGAGCGCGCGAACTAGCCGCGACGGAATAATGGGTAACTCATTTCCCTTGGCTCAAATGTCCGTACGAGCATGTCGCAGTTTTCGAGATGGTCCTGGATATGATTCCCACTGCGCCCAAGAGCCGCCCCACATCCGTGAATGTGGCCGGCAGACTTCAATGTTCCTTAGAGCAGGCTCAGCCAGCAGCTGGGACACTCTAAGGCAAGCGCGAGGGGGCGTCAGGCACCGGCTATTTGCTGAGATCGAACCGTGGTTGAACCCCTCCGAGCGAAGGATATAGAAATTCAAGCTGTAGCGTTTTGCGGTATGGGCACCAACGAAGAGAAAGAGAGATTCCTCACATT
>Ga0209157_1000045_pt1 | contig 106850 bp, 101 predicted proteins | sample GraSoiAngelo_135_FD_185892 | JGI IMG/M metagenome (GOLD analysis project Ga0209157, IMG submission 185892) | Grasslands soil microbial communities from the Angelo Coastal Reserve, California, USA - 14_0929_05_40cm (SPAdes) (version 2) | ecosystem: Environmental > Terrestrial > Soil >... | reverse complement strand
GATGCGGCCCTCGATGAACGACTGCTTCTCGCGCGCCGCGTGGTACTCCGCGTTCTCGGCGAGGTCGCCGTGCGCGCGGGCTTCCGCGATCGCCCTGGTGATCGCGTGCCGATCCACGCGCTTGAGGCGGTCGAGTTCCTCGCGCAGACGCTCGTACCCCGGACGCGTCATCGGAGTGCGCTGGATCGACATGGAATCCTAATCCTCGTCGTCGACCCGCGAGCGCTTCAGCGCGCGCCGACGCTTCTTGCGGGCCTGGGCTTGCTTCCGCTTGCGTTTGACCGAGGGCTTCTCGTAGTACACCCGCCGCTTCATCTCCTGGTAGAGACCGCCCTTGATCATGACTTTCTTGAGGGTCTTCAGCGCGGCTTCGATCTGATTGTCCGTGACCTCGACCTTGGCTCGAGTCAGGCTCGCCACGGATCGGCTCAGCCGCGCCGCGAGGCGGGCAAGTGGGTCTCGACCTTGGAGTTCGCACGCGCACCGTTGATCCAGGACTCCCACGCGAGGCTCTGCTTCTGCACGAGGACCTCCTTCTGGATCTTATCGCGCTCGGCGGCGAGACCGCCCGTGTCGGGCGGCACCCGCTCGAGGACCTTCACCACGTAGTAACCCTGCTGGGCCTTGATCGGCACGCTCACCTGGCCGGCCGGCGTCTGCAGCGCGGCCAGCATGGCGTCGGCCGGCAGCTTCTCGGCCGGTTTCGCGCGCGAGAAGCGCGCGGTCTCGCCGGTGACCGCCCCCGCCTTTTTCGCGGCGGCGGCGAGATCGCCGTCCTTCGCGTCGGCGGCGATCTGCTTCGCGCGCTCGAGGGCAACCGTCTCCGCCTTCTGGCGCTTCACCGAGGCGGAGACCTTGTCCTTGATCTCGGCGAGCGGCGGGACGCCGGCGGGAACGACGCCGGTAGTCTTGAGGATGACGAGGCCGATCGGCGTCGACACGGGAGCGGACACGCCGCCGATCGAGAGCGCGAACGCCGCCTCCTCGAGAGGGTCGGGGGCGCCCAGGCCAGCCGTGCGGTCCACGCGGGCCATGGTCGTCTCGATCGGCCGCAGGCCAAGCTTCCTCGCCTCGGCCATGAAGTCCGGCGTGGCCTGGAGCGACGGCCGGAGGTGCTCGGCCTTCGCCCTGGCGGCGCGATCACCGGCGTCGGCCGACAGCCGGCTTCGAATCTGTGCCGCGACCTCCTTCAGGGGCTTGCGGCCGCCTTCCTGGATCTCGACCGCCTTGATCGCGTGGAAGCCGAACGGGGTGCGGACCGGCTCGGGCGACACCTCGCCCTTCTTCAGCGCGACGAGCGCCTTCTCGAACTCGGGCACCATCTCGCCCTTGCCGACGAGGCCCAGGTCGCCGCCCCGCGGCGCGGTCCCCGAGTCCTCGGAGATTTCCTGCGCCAGCTTGCCAAAGTCGGCCCCCGCCTTCGCGCGCCGAATGACGTCCACGATCTTTGCGCGCGCCTTGTCCTCGCCGGCGCTCCCGCCGGTCTCGGGGACGCGCGCGAGCACGTGGGCGGCGCGGACCTGGCGCGGCGTTTCGAACTCGGCGACGTGCTCCGTGTAGTACTTCTCGGCCTCGGCGTCGGTCACCGTCGCCGGGAAATCTTTCGGACTCACTGTCACGTACTGCACGCGGCGGCGGTCGGGCTGGCGGAACTCGTCGGGGTGCTGCGTCAGATAGGCGGTGAGCTCGTCGTCGGTGGCGTTGGCGCCCGCGACAATCGGCGCCAGCTCGACGAGCGCCCACGCGGCGCGCACCTCCTCGCGCCGCAGGCGGAAGGCCTGCTCGACCTCGGTCTCCGACACCTTGACGCCGCTACGGATCGCGGTCTCGACCTTCGCGCGCGTCATCTGGCGGCGCAGGTCGGCCTCGAGTCCGGCGCCGGCCCGCTTGAGGTAGTCCTGGTAGCGCTGGAGCACGAAGCGTCCGTTCTCCTGGAACGCCGGGATCGCGTGAATCCGCGCGTTGAGCTCCTCGTCGCTGACGGAGAAGCCCTCGGCGTTCGCCCGCTGGACGATCAGCGCCTCCTGGACGAGATCGCCGACGACCTGCTGCGGCAGCCCGAGGCGCTCGGCCATTTCCGTCGAGAAACGCTCGCGATAGATCTGCGCGTACGCCTCGAGGTACGACTGGTAGCGCCGCTGAAAGCGCTCGATCGGGATCTTCTCGCCGTTGACCGTCGCCACCGAATCGCGCGGCTCGCCGTCGCCGTAGCGCGACCCGGTCGCGCCGAACACGAACAGCGAGGCGACGAACGCCGCGATGACGACCAGGAGGCCGATCTGGAGCGACTTCCGGTAGCGCCGCATGACCGCGATCATCAGCGCTCTCCGTCGTCGGGCTGGTGACGGCTGAGCCGCGCGGCGGGCGCGCCGCTCTCTTCCGGCACGACCCGCCGCGCGACCGTGATGAATCCGGTGTGGGCGACCATGCGGTGGAACGGTCGCACCGACTGGCCTTCGATGTTCCACGGCCGGTACAGGGTCTCGAAGGTCTCGACGAGCGCCCAGTGCCGCTCGCGCTGGAGCGCCTCGGCGATCTGCTGCGACTGCACGATCGTCGGCACGTAGCAGAGGAAGATCCCGCCCGGCCGCAGCGCCCGCGCGACGAGCGCGGTGAGCTTCCAGGGCTCGGGCAGGTCGAACACGATCCGGTCGACCGGGTCCTCGTCGGGCAGGCCGTCCTCGACCGGCCGCAGCCGGACCATGAGACTGGCGACCTCGCCCAGACGCATGTGGATGTTCGCCAGCGCGCGGCGCGCGAACTCGTCGCGCTGCTCGTAGGTGATGACTCGGCCGTCGGGGCCGACCGCGCGCAGGAGCGCCAGGGTCAGGGCGCCCGAGCCGGTGCCGGCCTCGAGCACGCGGCACCCGGGGTAGACGTCGGCCCAGAAGAGGATCATCGCTAGATCCTTGGGATAGATGACCTGGGCGCCGCGGGGCATCTCCAGCACGTACTCGGCGAGCGTCGGGCGCAGGGCGAGGTAGCGCAGCCCCATCGAGCTGCGGACCCAGCTGCCCTCGGGCTGGCCGATGATCGCGTCGTGCGGTAGCCAGCCACGGTCGGAGTGGAAGGTCTCCGACTTGCGCAGAAAGATCAGGTGCCGCTTGCCGCGCTGATCGGTGAGCAGGACCTGCTCGCCATCCTGGAACGGAAGCCCGTCGTTCACCTTGCTTCGTGGACTCGTGGCGCGGGCAGGAGCCGCGCCGTCGCGAACGCCAGCAGGGGCATCAGGGCGCTGATCCAGAGAGCCGACGGTAACCCGTAGCGGTCCGCGACCCAGCCGAGCGCGGTCACGCCCAAGCCGCCGGCGCCGATCGCGAAGCCGACGATCAGGCCCGAGGCCGTTCCCGCGTTACGCGGCAGGTACGCCTGTCCAAGCACCACGGACACCGTGAAGCTCGAGGTCAGGAGCGCGCCAAAGATTCCGAGCATGACGAACGCGAGAGCGCCGCGCACCAGCAAAAAGAGCACGCCGAACGGCAGCGCGGCGAGGAGAACCCATTGCATGAAGGCGCGGGAGCCCCAGCGATCGGCGAGCGGCCCGGCGATGACGGTGCCGGCCGCGCCCGCGCCCAGGAAAACGAAGAGCAGCGGCCCGACGAGTCGCGGGTCCGCTCCGAGCGTGTCGATGTAGTAGAACGGCACGAACGTCGTGAAGCCGAGCGTTGTCCACGAGCGAATCGTGACGACCAGGATCAGCAGGGCCATCGCGCGCGGCATGTTGACGCCGCGGGCGGCGGCCGCGGCGGCGGCCCGGGGTGCGGGGGTCGGCGAGAACGCGGGCAGCACCGCGAGCAAGAGCATCGTCGCGACGAGCGTGGGGAGCAGCAGCCCGAGGCTTCCCATCACCCCGACGACGGTGACGAGGGCCGTGATCACCGGCGGACCGAGCGCGATGCCGACGTTGCCGCCCAGCGAGAACCAGGAGAGCGCGGTCGCCTTCTTCTCGCCCGCCACGCTGGTGGCGGTCTTGTACGCCTCGGGATGATAAGCGGCGACGCCGAGGCCCATGGCCACGACGAGAGCCAGCAACGCCGTGAAGCCCGGCGCCAGGCCCATCAGCGCGAAGCCGCTGCCCGTCAGGAGCACCGAGGCAGGCAGCATCCAACGCCGCGCCGTCCGATCGGCGCAGTAGCCAAACAGCGGCTGCACGATCGACGAGGCCACGTTCGCCGCGAGCACGATCGTCGCCACCGCGGCGTACGATAGCTGGTGGGCCGACTTCAAGAACGGCAGCATCGCCGGCAGGCATCCCTGGTTCAGATCGACCACGAAGTGGCCGACCGACAGGAGCGCGATCAGCTTCGTGTTGGGCCGAATGCGCTGCGCGGTCGATGCGAGCAGGGCCGGAGCGACGGGCGCACTGTAGATCACCGGCTCGGAATCCGCCATGGCCTCCCAATGTTACACTACTCGGTGATGGTCGCATCGTCCGAGCGACTGACGATTCGCGCGCTCGGTCTCATCTCCTCCCGACCGTGACCGCCGAGGGCGCTCGTCTCGTCATCGACCTCCCCGCGTGGGTCGCTGAGGCCGCCGTCCCCGGCCGAGCCTTCCGCGACGACCAGGACAAGATGGCGCTGGTCATCCGGCTGGCCGAAGAGAACATCGCGCGCGGCGACGGCGGGCCCTTCGGCGCGGCGGTGTTCGAGATCGGCTCGGGCAAGGTCGTGGCGGCCGGCGTCAATCGCGTCGTCGAGGCCGCGAACTGCGTCCTGCACGCCGAGATGATCGCGCTGATGTTCGCGCAGCAGCGCGTAGGGTCGTTCACGCTCCGCTCACCCGGGCGCCCCGAGCACGAACTGTTCACGAGCTGCGAGCCGTGCGCGATGTGCCTGGGCGCGACCCTCTGGAGCGGAGTCACCCGGCTGGTCATCGGCGCCGAGCGCGAAGACGCGATGGCAGTGGGCTTCGAGGAGGGTCCCGTCTTCGCCGAGTCCTACGCGTACATCGCCGCGCACGGCGTGCAGACGGTGCGCGGCATCCGCCGCGCCGAAGCGGCCCGCCTGCTGCGCGGGTATCGCGACAGCGGCGGCCCGATCTACAACCCCGATTCCACGCCGCCGACTACCGGGCTCTAGCGTCGCTCCTGTCCCTGCCCTGCTGCTGTCGCTGCTCTAAGGCGGCCTTTATCGGCCGCCTTGTCCTGGGCCCGACTCCAGCCGTCGCATCGCGAGAGCCGTCTCGAGGGCGCGCGACAAGCTCGAGATCTCGAACGGCTTCGTCACGTAGTCGTGGGCGCCGAACGCGAGCGACCGCTTGAGCACGTCCTCGTTCGCCGCACCGCTGATCATGATCACCTTCGCGTTGGGCGCGAGCGCGACGATCGTCGGCAGCGCGCCCACCCCGCTGAGCCCGGGCATGTAGACGTCGAGCAGCACGACGTCGGGCGCCTCGGTGAGCACCGCGCGCACCGCCGTGGCGCCGTCCGCCGCCGTGCGGGTCGTGTAGCCGAGCGAGGTCAGCACGTCCGCGAGCATCGCCCGCACCTCGGGGTTGTCGTCGACGACGAGGACGCGGCCCGCCTGCGCGCCGCCGGTCGCGATGGGGGCCGCGGGCGCCGGCGCCGCGGGCTGGGGAGCCGGCGCCGGCGCCGCGGGCCGGGAAGCCGGCGTGGGCGATGGGCCGGCGAGCGCGGCGACCAATGTGGCCGCGGATACCGGCTTCGCGAAGACCCCGGCAGCGCCGGCCAGGGTGGCCTGGCGATGGAGTTCGGTGTCGATGGCTCCCGTCACGACGAGCGCCCTGATACCGGGATTGAAGGCGTGGATCCGCTTGAGGGCCTCGACGCCGCCCAGGCGCGGCATCATCAGGTCGAGCACGACGGCGTCGGGCCGGTCGCGCTTGACGCAGAGCAGGGCCTCGAGCCCGTTCGCCGCCTGGAGGACGTCGAACCCGGCGTCCCGAAAGGACTCCACGAGCACCTCCCGGACATCCGCGTCGTCGTCCGCAATCAGCACTCGCATGAGACCCCCCTGTACGGTTTAGCCGCGCCTCGGCCGGAGTCCGGCGCCGCTGCTCACATCCCGAACGCGTCGAGACCCGTGATGTCCCGGCCGATGATGAGGGTGTGGATGTCGTGCGTGCCTTCGTACGTGTTGACCGTCTCCAGATTCATCATGTGGCGGATCACCGGGTGCTCGTCGACGATTCCGGCGGCGCCCAGGATGTCGCGCGCGAGCCGCGCCGCGTCGAGCGCGATCTGCACGTTGTTCATCTTGGCCATCGAGACCTGCTGCGCGCGAACCTGGCCCGCGTCCTTCAACCGGCCGAGCTGCAGGCACAGGAGCTGCGCCTTGGTGATCTCGGTGATCATCCAGACGAGCTTCTGCTGCACGAGCTGGAAGGTCGCGATCGGCTTGCCGAACTGGATCCGCTGCTGCGCGTACTGCAGCGCCCAGTCGTAACAGGCCATCGCGGCGCCGACGGCGCCCCACGCGATGCCGTACCGCGCCTGGTTGAGACAGCCGAGCGGGCCGCGCAGCCCCTTCACGTTCGGAAACTTGTTCGCGAGCGGTATCTTACAGTCCTGGAACGAGAGCTCGGACGTGATCGAGGCGCGCATCGAGAACTTGCCGTGGATGTCGAGCGTCGAGAATCCCGGCGTCCCCCGCTCGACCAGATAGCCGTAGATCTCGCCGTCGTCCTCCTTCGCCCACACCACCGCGACGTCAGCGATCGAGCCGTTGGTGATCCAGAGCTTCGTGCCGTTCAGGACGTAGCTGTCGCCCTGGCGCTTCGCGCGCGTCTTCATCCCGCCCGGGTCGGAGCCGTGGTCGGGTTCGGTGAGGCCGAAGCAGCCGACCTTCTCGCCGCGCGCCATCGCGGGCAGCCACCGGTCCTTCTGCGCCTCGGAGCCGTAGGTGTAGATCGGGTACATCACGAGCCCGCTCTGCACCGACGCGGCCGAGCGCAGGCCGGAGTCGCCGCGCTCGAGCTCCTGCATGATCAGCCCGTAGGCGACGTTGCTAAGCCCCGCGCAGCCGTAGCCCTTGAGCGTCGCGCCGAACACGCCGAGCTCGCCGAGCTCGGGGATGAGCTCGACCGGAAACGTACCGGCTCGGTGGTGCTCGGTGACCAGCGGCAGGAACTCCGCCTCGACCCAGTCGCGGACCGCGTCGCGGACCATGCGCTCTTCTTCAGACAGCAGACCCTCGGTCGCGTAGTAATCGACGCCCCGAAACTTCTCCATCCCTGACTCTCCCTCAGCGTCGGCGACGCAGCGCCGTCAGGGGCACCGAGAGCAGCGCCCCCAACGCCACCGCCAGGATCACGGCGTGAAAGACATGGATCGGCACGTTCCAGCCGACGAACCGGCCCGCGACGTCCCGGTCCACCGGGCCCGCGCTCCGGAGCACGCTCCCCTCGAGCGCCCCGAATCCCGACGCATAGTGGATCGCGATCCAGAGTACGCCGGCGACACCCGCCACGAGCGCCGCCGTCCGATGCCGCCGGGCGGCGAGCGACACCAGCAGGAACACGCTGGTCCCGACCACCTGGAGCCCCGCCACCGCGTAGTACGCGTCGAGCCCTGACCGTCCGGCCGACCCGCGGAACGTCGGATAGGCCTCGCTCAGCGCCGGCACTCCCGAGAGAAGCAGCCAGTTCAGGAACTGGGCCAGAATGAGCGCGTGGCCGAGCATGAAGCCGCCGACGATCCCGGTCAGGAGGGCCGCCAGAAACCAGCTCGGCCAGTACAGGCGGTCGGTCATCAGACGTTCGTCAGAATGGAGGGCGGCTCCTCGCTCAGCGCGCGCCGGAGCGCCCGCGCCAGCTCGAGGTCGTGCTCGTGGGACATCGCGAAGATCCGGCACTGCGCGACCTTGCCCGGCAGGTACTTCAAGATCTCGGTGAGCGGCTCCTCGGAGACGCGCTTGGAGGAGTCGTACACGTAGATCTGCCGGTCGCCCATCTTGAGCGGGTTCAGCGGCCGCGGATCCTGCAGCGCCATGTCGATCTCGAACGGGATTTCGCGCAGCGCCGACGGCAGGTACATGCGCACGCGCTTCTTCACCGTCTCGACGTCGAGGAATCCCTGGCCCTTGCGCGTCTCGAACTGATCGAGCACCTCTTCGCTGGACATCCGCCACTTGAGCTTGCGGTCCAGGATGTATCGCCACTCGGCGCCCAGCCGCCGCCGATCGTGGTCCTCGGCGTCGTGCCATCGTCCGACGTCCTCGAGCAGGGTCCACTCGGTCAGGTGCAGATACGGGTGCAGCTCTTTCCGGAGGTCGTATGGGAAGGCGATCCGCATGGTGTCGCGGAAGATCTCCTTGAGGTGCAGGTCGATCCCGCGCGTCGTGCGGTGGTAGTAGACGTTCGTGTACATGTAGAAGCGGGCGTTCAGGAACATCGTGAAGGCCTGCAGGCCGGCCCGGTCGAGCGTGAGCCCCTTCTCCGAGAAGAACGAATAATAGATGATGCGGTCGATGTCGATCGGCCCGATCGCGACGCCGCACATGTAGGAGTCGCGGAGCACGTAGTCCATGTTGTCCGCGGTGAAGACCCCGGAGAGCAGCGGTTTGAGGTGCGGCAGCCACCGCGGGTGCGACGTCAGCGGCTGCGTGTAGCTCTTGCCCATCAGGTAGCAGATCCACTCCGGGTCGATGACCTCGCCGGCGTCGAACGCGCCGCTCGGGCTCCGCCGGAGGCCGCGGAGCAGATCGGCGAGCTCTTCGCGGATGATGCGCTGGCCGACCAGCTCGTGGGTCAGATCGTAGTCGACCAGGAAGTTGTCGTCGAAGAAGTGGCCGAAGGGGCCGTGGCCGATGTCGTGGAGCAGTCCCGCGGTGCGCAGGAGCTCCTCGATCAGCGGCGCCGACGGCGCGTCTGGAAAGACCGAGCGGAGCGACGGATAGAGCTGCTGGGCGAGCCGCCCGGCCAGGTGCATCGCGCCGAGCGAGTGCTGGAAGCGGCTGTGCTCGGCCGCCGGATAGACCCAGCGCGCCGACTGTAGCTGGGGCACGCGGCGCAGCCGTTGCATCCACGAGGTGTCGATCAGGTCCTGCTCGGTCGCCTCGCCGGGGATGCCGCCCGGACGCGTATAGAGGATGTATTGGTGGATGGGGTCGGCGATGAGGCCGCGCCCCTGATAGGGTCCCTCGGCGTTCTTCATCGGAGAGAGTCTACCCCACCGGCGCGGCCGGAACGCTCAGGTCCGAGCCCGCGGCGCGGCGGGTCTACCGGATCTGAAAGAGGTGGTGTCGATCGACCGAGGGCACCGAGATGGTGCGCACCTGGTTGTCGCGCTGGACGCTGAGCTCGATGAGATCGCCGGCACGCCGGGACCAGAGCTGCTCGTAGAACTCCTCCTGGGAGGCGACGGCGACGCCGTTGACCTTCAGGATTCGATCGCCCTGCTGGAAGCCGGCGCGCGAGGCCGGCCCGACCGGCGAGAGCTCGCTGACGAAGAGGCCGGCCGGCATCGAGATGGTGTAGAGGCCGAGCCACGGGCGCGGCGGACGACTCGCGATGCGGCCCGACTCGATCAGCTCGTCCTTCACCGGCACGAACTTCTCGATGGGGATCGCCAGGTTCACGTGCGGGGCCTCGCCGAGCCGGAGCGACGCGATCCCGATCAGCTCACCCCGATCGTTCACGACGGCGCTGCCGCCCCAGTGCGGGCTCGCCGGAGCCACGATGATCGCCCGGTCGAGCATGTACTCCCAGTAGGCCGAAAACCTCCTGACGGCGTTCACGGTGCCCGTCACCTGGACCAGGTCGTTGTCCTCGTCGACGCCGACGGTCCCGGTCCGCGCCCCCTCGGCCATCGCGCGCGAATCGCCGAGCGTCGCGACGGGCCACGGTCCGGGGCCTTCGAGCTTCACGACCCCGAGTCCGGAGTCGAGATCGAAGCCGACCACCTGGGCCGACACGGCGCGTCCGTCGCGGCCGCGCGCCTCGATCTCGACCGCGTCCAGCAGCAGGTAGCTCACCGTGAGCGCGTAGCCGCGCGTGTCGAAGATGACGGCACTCCCGAAGCGACGGCTGCCGAGCCGGGCCGACGAGGCGGCGCTCTCGGCGTTGCGCACGCGCAGCCCGACGATCGCGGGCTCGACCCGCTGGACGAACGACGGCAGGGCGGAGACCTCGCCGGGATTGAGTCGTCGATCCGGAGCCGAGGTCGGCGCGCCCGGCACAATGGCCGGAGTCAGCAGAAGCGTCGCCAGGGTCAAGGTCACGACTCGCTTCATGGAACCTCTCCATTCAGAGGCCGTACTGTCGTTCGTAGTACGCGCGGAACTCGCCGGACTTGAGCGGGCGCCACCACGCTTCGTGGCCTTTATACCACTCCACGGTCGCCCGCAGGGCGTCGCCGAAACGATGCCGCGGCGTCCAGCCGAGCTGGTGGACCTTCTTCGAGTCGACGGAGTAGCGCCGGTCGTGGCCGGGGCGATCCTTCACGGGCCGGATCAGGGTCTCGGGCCGGCCGGTGAGCTGGAGGATCTGGCGCGTGAGGACGACGTTCTCGACCTCGTGACCGCCGCCGATGTTGTAGACCTCGCCGTCGGCGCCCTTGCGGAGCACCAGGTCGATGCCCGCGCAGTTGTCCAGGACGTAGAGCCAGTCGCGCACGTTGCGGCCGTCGCCGTAGAGCGGCAGCGGCTGGTCGTCGAGTGCGTTCGTCACGAAGAGCGGGATGACCTTCTCCGGGTACTGATAAGGCCCGAAGTTGTTCGACGAGCGCGTGATCACGACGGGCACGCGGTGGGTGTGCCAGTAGGCCAGCGCCAGCAGATCGCCGCCGGCCTTGGAGGCCGAGTACGGATTGGAGGGCCGCACCGGATCGCTCTCGCGCGACGAGCCGCGCTCGACCGAGCCGTACACCTCGTCAGTGCTGATGTGCAGGAGACGCGCGATCTTCAGCTCACGCACCGCCTCGAGCAGGGTGAAGACGCCGAACACGTCGGTCTTGAGGAACGCGTCGGGCTCCATCAGCGAGCGGTCGACGTGCGACTCGGCGGCGAAATTGACGATCGCGTCGACTCCGCGGCACGCGTCGCGCACGATCTTGCCGTCGCAGACGTCGCCCTGGACGAACGTGTAGCGCGGATCGCGCTCGAGGTCGGCCAGGTTGGCGGGGTTCCCCGCGTAGGTCAGCTTGTCGAGGTTGACGACACGGTCGTCCGGGTGCGTGGTGAGGACATGGCGGATGAAGTTGGAGCCGATGAAGCCGCTTCCGCCCGTGACCAGGAGCTTCACCGGCCTACCCTCGGGTCACGTCCCAGATCTCGGCGCCGGCGTAGTCCCACGGCAAGCGGCCCTCGTCGCACACCGCGGGCTCGGGCGAGAAATGGACATCGGTGAAGTAGATGATGCGCCCGGGCGCGGTGGACAGGTTGCGCACGCCGTGCGCGACCCCGGGCGGGATGCGCACCATGCGCGAGGCGCCCGCGCCGAGCGTGAGACGCATGCGCGTGCCCTCGGTCTTTGAGCCGTGCCGCACGTCGAGCAGGACCACGAGCATCCGGTCGGACGGGGGCACGTACCAGATGTCCGTCTGGCGCTGGTGGAGGTGGAACGCCTTGATCACGCCGGGCTCGACCTCGCTGTAGTTGATCTGGCGCACCTCGAAGCTCTTGAACGCCTGCGGGTGGCCGGTGGTCAGACGCGCCAGCTCGGTCATGCTCCCGCCGTCGTCGGCGAATCGCTTGAGCTCGACGATCTCGACGCCTTCGATCGACGGAGCGGGACCGTAGGACTGGGTCTGGAAGGCGCGCTTCGCGGCGGGCGTGAAGTCCATTGGGGGCTCCGATCTTATGGCTCGGACTCGACCAGGCGCAATAAATACTGCCCGTACGCGTTGTCCTTCATCGGCCGGGCGATCCGCAGCACGGCGTCCTCGGTGATGTAGCCCATGCGGAACGCGATCTCCTCGACGCAGGCGACCATCAGGCCTTGCCGCTCCTCGATCGTGTGGATGAAGTTGGACGCGTCGAGGAGCGCCGTGTGGGTCCCGGTGTCGAGCCACGCGATTCCACGGCCGAGCTTCTCGACCTGGAGCTGTCCGCGCCGGAGATACGCGGCGTTCACGTCGGTGATCTCGAGCTCGCCGCGCGCCGACGGCGTGAGGCCCGCCGCGATCTCCAGCACCTGGTTATCGTAGAAGTAGAGCCCGGTCACCGCGTACGACGAGCGCGGCTTGACGGGCTTTTCCTCGAGCCCGGCCGCCCGGCCGTCGGCCCCGAACTCGACGACTCCGTAGCGCTGGGGATCGCGCACCCAGTAGGCGAAGACCGTCGCGCCGGTCGGGCGATCGGCGGCCCGCTTGAGATACTCCGGCAGCCCGTGGCCGTAGAAGACGTTGTCGCCCAGAGCCAGAGCGACCCGGTCGCTGCCGACGAAACGCCGGCCGATGATGAAGGCCTGGGCCAGGCCCTCGGGCCTCGGCTGGACGGCGTACTCGATGCCGAGCCCGAGGTGCCCGCCGTCTCCGAGCAGCCGCTGGAAGGCTTCCTGATCTAGCGGTGTCGTAATGACCAGAACCTTCGTGATCCCCGCGAGCATCAAGGTGGATAGCGGGTAGTAGATCATCGGCTTGTTGTAAATCGGCACGAGCTGCTTGCTAACCGCGTGGGTCAAGGGGTAGAGTCGCGTTCCCGATCCGCCCGCGAGGATGATGCCCTTGATGGAATTCGTCATGGAATTCTGTGAGTATAGCAGCGGCGTACGGCCGGGACGAAGGTCCTGGACGGCGCATCACCCTTGAACCGACCGGGAATGGCGGTAATATTGAGATCGAGCCGATGAAAACGCTGAAGGACATGCTCGCGGATGCAAGGCAGGTCGTCCCCGAGGAGGGGCCGGCCGAGGTCGCCCGCCGTCTGGCCGCCGGCGAAAAGGTCGTCGTCATTGACGTGCGCGACCCCGACGAGTACCGCGACGGTCATCTCGAGGCGGCGACGAACATCAGCCGCGGCTTTCTCGAGTTCCGGGTCGGGTCGGCGGTCAGCGATGCGTCCACGCCGGTCGTGCTCTACTGCCAGACCGGGCTACGGTCGATGCTCGCCGCCAAGGCCCTGAAAGACCTGGGCTACTCCAACGTCGTCAACCTGCAGGGCGGCTACCAGAAGTGGGTGCAATCGGGAATGCCGGTGATCCGGGAAGTCCCGATGACCCAGGACCAGATCCAGCGCTACAGCCGTCACTTCCTCCTGCCTCAAGTCGGCGACAAGGGGCAGAAGAAGCTCCTGCGCTCGAAGGTCCTGCTGATCGGGGCCGGCGGGCTCGGCTCGCCGACGGCTTTCTACCTGGCCGCCGCCGGAGTGGGAACGCTCGGGCTGATGGATGGCGACACCGTCGACATCACGAATCTCCAGCGGCAGATCCTGCACACGACGGCCGACATCGGGAAGCCCAAGGTCGAGTCGGGCACGCGGACGCTCAAAGCCCTCAACCCGGACGTCGACGTGATCTCGCTGCCAACGCGCATCACGGTCGACAACGTGATGGACGTCATCAAGGACTATGACCTCATCGTCGACGGCTCGGACAACTTCGAGACGCGCTACCTAGTCAACGACGCCTGCTTCCTGGCGGGCAAGACCAACGTCCACGGGTCGATCTTCCAGTTCGAGGGCATGGCCACGGTGTTCGCGCCCAACCAGGGCCCGTGCTACCGGTGCCTCTATCCGACCCCACCGCCGCCCGGCCTGGTTCCCTCCTGAAGCGAGGCCGGCGTCCTGGGCGTGCTCCCAGGAGTGGTCGGAACGATTCAGGCGACGGAGGCCGTCAAGCTCCTGCTCGGCATCGGTGAGCCGCTGATCGGCCGCCTCCTGACCTACGACGCGCTCGGCATGCGCTTCCGCGAGGTCCGTCTGCGCCGCGATCCCAAGTGCCCGCTCTGCGGCACCGCGCCGACGATCACGGATCTGGCGGTCCACAGAAACGGCGCCGGCGGCGCTTGTGACGTGTCGCCCGACGGTCATCCCGAGGGCGTGGCGGCGGCAGTCGCCCCCAAAGCGGGCGGCTGATCGCGACGCTCTCGGTCGTCGGGCCTCGCCCGAGGTGAGATCTGGTCCTCTCGCTCGTCGGGCTCTTCCGTACGCGGCGGCCCATCAGTGACGTCGTCGACGACGCGATCAGGAAGCAGACGAAGACCGAGCCGGCGGCTCATCGCTCGCGAGAGAGCACGATGAGCGTGTCGTAGCCGCGCAGGGTGCCGAGCATCCGGTCGCCGTCGACTCTGAACACGGCGGACAGATAGGCGCCGCCCGCCTCGTGCTTCATGACGACGCGGGCCGGAAACACGTCGAAAATCACCGGTACGCCAAGCGCCCCGCGATTGGTGACGATCGCCGGGACGTGGGCGGCGACGGCGTCCGATAGCACGATCTTTCCCCACCCCCAGCGACCCGCCTGGCTGAACTCGGCCCGAGCCGTGCTCACGCGCCGAGACATGGCGCCGATCCCGCTCCAGGCGCCGGTCCACCGTCCGGCGATGTCCGGCATCGCCGCCTCGTCGCCCCGCAGCTGGTCTCGGCCGACCGCGCCCTCACCGGACTCCAGCGGGAGAGCCAGCGCGACCCGCATGGTCGCGGGAGGCGGAGAGAACGCCGCGGGCGCGAAGCCGTCCGAGAGCGGTGACCCGCCCGGAGTTTCCACGCTCGCGGAGCAGGCGGCCGTCGAGAGGAATGCGCCCGCGAGCAGTAGGAACCGGAGATTCGCGCCCATCCGAGATCGTTCCCCCTCGCCTTCGGCTCGGCTGCAAGGCAAACACCACGTGACCGACGCTCAAAGAATTGAGAACTTGACCGAGCGTTCCGGCGCAGATTGACAAGCGCTTGCCAGAGTCTTGACACTGGGGAGCCATGACGCGATCGCTCGGACGAGCCCTCTCGCACGACCTCGTCGACCGCTTCTCTCAGCGGGACATCGCCCGGCGGCTCGGCGCCGCGCTGCCGTTCGTCACGGTCGACGCGGACGGGCGGCCCCATCCGATGCTCCTCTCCTACCTGGAGATCCGGGCCTACGACACGCGAACGGTGGGCCTCGTGATCGGCGCGCGCACGCGCAGCGCGCGCAACCTGGCCGAGCGCGGCGCGGCGACGCTCCTGGCGATCGAGGCGGACGTGACCCTCTACGTGAAGCTGCGCACCATCGACGGCCCCCTGCCCGTGGCCGGCGCCGGCGAGCACGGGCTGGGATACTTCCTGCTCGAGGTCGACGAAGTGCTCGAGGACGCGGCGGCCGATTGGGAAGGCGGGATGCGGATCACGACCGGGATCCGGTACGAGCCCGCGCCGACGCTCGACGAGCCCTGGGCGCGCGCGACCCTGGCCGCGCTCGCGGAGCCTCGCGCCCGCGCCTGACTACTTCGGCGCCTCGTTGGGCGGCGTCTCCCTGGGAGGCTCGGCCGGACGCGGGCCTCGCCGCGGCGCCTCGCCGGGAGGTGCCTCGCGCTCCTGATAGAGGCCGATCGTCACCTCGAGCTCCGTCTCTTGCCCCTCGCGCAGCAGGACGACGCGGACCTTCTTCCCGACCGGGGTCGAGGAGACGACGCGCTGGAGATCGCGCGGCGACTCGAGGCGCGTGCCGTCGATGCCGAGGATCACGTCGTCCGCCCGCACGCCGCCCTTATCGGCCGGCTCGCCCGGCATCACGCTGCGCACCAGCACGCCTTTGGGCTCGCGGAGCTTGAGCCGGCCGAGGTCGTCTTCGGTCACCTCGGCGATGGCGACGCCGAGCCACCCCCAATCCACGCGGCCCTTCGAGGCGAGCTGCGGCAGCAGCATCTTGACGAGGGTCGAGGGAATCGCGAAGCCGATCGAGCCGTTCACCGCCGCCATGCTGTTGACGCCGACGACCTCACCGGACAAGTTCACGAGAGGTCCGCCGGAGTTGCCGGGGTTGATCGCGGCGTCGGTCTGGATGAAGTCGAATCCCGGCGCGGCCACGGTCAGGGGCGCGCCCTTTCGGCTCACGATCCCGAACGAGACGCTCTGCTCGAGCCCGAACGGGTTGCCGAGGGCGAGCACGAGCTCGCCGACACGCAGCTTGTTGGAATCGCCGAGCGGGAGCACGGTCAGGCGCGAAGCGCCCTCGATCTTCAGGAGCGCCAGGTCGACGCGACCGTCCCGCCCGACGACAGTCGCCGGGAATCGCCGCCCGTCGGCCAGCCGCACCTGGATCTGTCCCGCGCTCTCGACCACGTGGGCGTTGGTGACGATCAGCCCGCTCGAGTCGATGACGAAGCCCGAGCCGGTGCTCCGGCGCGGCTCGCCCGGCTCCTCGCGGGCGGGCTCGTCCCTCGGCGGCGTCGCGCGCTGGACACGGACGTACACCAACCCCGGCTGCAAGCGCTCCGCGAGATCGGCCAGGAGATCGTTGATCCGGGCCAGCTCGGGCGGAACGGACGTAACCACGCCCTCCCGCCAGGGCCCGGGCCCGGCGGCAGTCGACGGACCGGAGCACCCGCTTGCCAGGGCGACGAGAGCCAGCAGGACGACCAGCGCGCGGGCGTGCGACGCGAACATCGACATCCTCCCGCAGCAGTATACGCCGCCGCGGGGCCGCCGGACCGGGCGGCCGCGTGACTAGCGGCTGACCTCGCGGATCAGGTGGGGAAGCTCCGGAATGATGAGCTTCTCGAGCGCGAGTCGGCACGCGTTGGGCGAGCCGGGCATCGAGACGACGATGCGGCGCGCGTGCACGCCGAGCTGGGCGCGCGACATCATCGCGGCGGCCCCGATCTCCTGGAACGACAGCACGCGGAACAGCTCGCCGAATCCGGGCAGGCGCTTGTCGAGCAGCGCCTCGATCGCCTCGTAGGTCGAGTCGCGCGACGTGATGCCCGTGCCGCCGGTCACGAGCACGGCCCGCACCTCGTCGTGCGCGCACGCCTCACGGATCACACGCTGGACGTCTTTGGGCTCGTCGCGCTCGATCGAGGCTCCGACGACCCGATGGCCGGCGTCCGTCAGGAGCTTGCGGATGAGCTGGCCGCTCGTGTCCGTCTCGGGTGTCTTCGTGTCGGACACGGTCAGCACCCAGCAGCCGATCGAGCCCGGCGCGGTGGCCCGGTGCTCGAACGGGGTGCTGTCGGGCCGGCTCATCGGGCACCTCCCGGGCCGCCGTAGGCGCGGTCGAGGATCTCGACCAGATGCATGACCCGAACGCCGGACTCGTGGGCACCGAGCCCCGCCTGGATCTGCAGGATACAGCCGGGATTCGCCGTCACGACCGCCTCGGCGCCCGTCGCGAGCACGTGGCCCACCTTGCGGTGCAGCAAGCGCGTCGCCATCTCGGGCTCGGTGAGGTTGTAGATGCCGGCGGACCCGCAGCACCAGTCCGATTCGGTCAGCTCGACCACCCGCAGCCCCGGAATCTGCGCCAGCAGCCTGCGCGGCTCGCTCTTGATCTTCTGGCCGTGAGCCACGTGACAGGGATCGTGGTACGTGCACGTGAGAGGAACCGGTACCAGCGGGCCGCGGAGCGGCTCCTGCGCGAGGAACTCTGCGAGATCGCGAACGGTGGCGGCGAACCGCCTGGCACGCTCGGCGTACGCGCGATCGTCCGCGAGCAGGTGGCCGTACGCCTTCATGTGGGCGCCACAGCCCGAGGTGTTCACCACCACGGCATCGACGCGCGCCACCTCGAACGCGTCGATCGTCCGGCGCGCCATCGCGAGCGCGCGCGCGTGATCGCCGCCGTGCGCGTTCAGCGCGCCGCAGCATCCCTGCCCGTCGGGCACGATCACCTCGCCGCCGTTCTTCGCGAGCACGCGTGCGGTCGCCCTGTTGTGGGCCGCGAAGATGACGGACTGCACGCAGCCGGTCAGCACGGCGACGCGCGCGCGCCGCGGGCCTTCGGCCGGTGTCACGGGCGGCGGCCCCGTCCGCTCGGACTTCGCCGGCACCGGCGGCAGCAGCGCTTCCCAGGCCGGCAAGGTCCCGGGCAGGAGCCGCACGAGGCCGGACTTTCGGACGAGGCGCTGGAGCCCGCTCGCCTGATAGAGGCGCGCGCCGGACGCGGCGAGCCCGAGCAGACGCGGGTGTCCCAGCAAGAGCCCGAAGTTGAGCCAGCGAAAGAGCCGGCGGCCCAGCGCACCCGGTCTGTCGCGCTCGATCTCGGCCTTCGCGGCTTCGATGAGCCGCCCGTACGGTACGCCCGCCGGACACACGGTCTCGCACGCGCGGCAGTCCAGGCACAGCGAGAGATGACGCACCGTCGAGTCACTCAGCGTCATCCGGCCTTCGGCCAGCGACTTGATCATGAAGATCCGGCCGCGCGGCGAATCCATCTCGGTCCCGAGCTCCGAGAACGTCGGGCAGTAAGCCAGACAGAGCCCGCAGTGGACGCACTGGTTGACGCCGTCCACCGACAGCCCGTGCAGGCTGAGCGGTCCCCCCGGCGCGGGCGGCGATGCGTGAGTCGTCGTGTCCATGAGTAGCGTTCTATCATAGGCGCGCCTCGGCCGGCGGGACCCCAGCCCCGCGACGGCCTGCAGCGCGCACTGCCAATCATAGGCGCGCCTCGGCCGGCGGGACCCCAGCCCCGCGACGGCCTGCAGCGCGCACTGCCAATCATAGGCGCGCCTCGGCCGGCGGGACCCCAGCCCCGCGACGGCCTGCAGCGCGCACTGCGATCAGATGCCGGCGACGAACCGGCCGGGGTTCAAGATGTTACGCGGATCGAGCTGAGCCTTGATGCGCTCCATGATCCGGCCGGCGGCGCCGGGGTCGTCCCACACCGCGATCTGCGACTTCACCGCGAGCGGAGCCCATTCGAGATTCGCGTGGCCGCCCCCGGCGCGGGCCAGCTCGCGCCACTCGGCGAGCACCGCCGCGAGCGCTGCCGGGTCCTTCGGTGCCGGATCCGACGCGAGCGCGCCGCGCACGACGCCGACCCCCGCGTGAGCCGCCCATGCGCTCGAGAGGCCGCGGCCGCGCGCGATGCCGGCGCCCTGCTCCATCGTCTCCGCGACCTGGCTCGGCAGCACCGCGAGCGCCATCGTCGCGGCCGGCGTCGGGAACGCCGTGCGCGCGGCCGGCGTGAGCCGTGACCAGGCCGCCGCCTCGAGCGGCCTCACGTCGCGTCCGCCGAGCGGGCCGGTCAAGCGCGCGAGCTCGGCGCGCTGCCAGTCGACCTGCTCGCGGACTCCGTCGAAGCCGACGACCAGCACGCCGCCCGGCGGCGAGCCGGCCGCCAGTCCCGCGCCCACGGCGGCGGCGCCGTCGAGGAGCTCGACCGCGTTCGGGATCAGGTCGCTCGCCGCGACGGCCCTCACGGCCGCGCCCGCGTCCTTGAGACGATCGAAGCGCACGCGCACGAGCTCTTCCTGCTCGGGCAGCGGGCGAAGCTTCACCGTCGCCTCGACGATGACGCCGAGCGTGCCGTACGAGCCGATGAAGAGCTTGGGCAGGTCGTAGCCGGCAACGTTCTTCACGACCTTGCCGCCGCCCTTCACGACAGAGCCGTCCGCGGTCACGACCGTCACGCCGATCAGGAGGTCGCGGGCCGTGCCGTAGAGATGGCGTCGCGGCCCGCACGCATTCGTGGCGAGCACGCCGCCGACGGTCGCGCGGTCGGCGTCGGGGGGATCGAGCGACAGCCACTGGCCGCGCCTGCCGAGCGCGGCCTGAAACGCCTCGACCGTCATACCGGCCTCGACCGTCGCCGTCAGGTCGCCGGGCTCGTGATCCAGGAGCCGGCCGAGCCGGGAGAGCACCACGACGAGCCCCGCGCGACCCGCGGGCATGCCGACGCTCGCCGCGGTGCCGCCCCCCCACGGCGCGACCGGGCTTCCGACTTCAGACGCCAGCACCATCACGGCCGCGACCTCCTCGATCGAGCCAGGAAAGACCGCCGCCTCGGGCGTGCGGCCCTCGACGACGTAGGGCGAGAGCTCGACGCCGGTCAGGACGTTGGCGGCGCCGACGGTCGTGCGGAGCTTCTGGAGCAGCGCGTCGGGCACGGACGCTACGACGGCACGCGCTAGAAGCGCTGGGCGAGGCCCTTTTCTTCGATCGCGTGCGGCCGGTACGCGACGGGCCCGACTTCGACGCAGGACTTCTTGGTCGGGAACACCTTGCCCGGATTGCAGAGCCCGCGAGGATTGAACGCGCTCTTCAAGCGCTGCATCAGCGCGAGATCGGCGACCGAGAAGATGAGCGGCATGAAGTCGGCCTTCTCGAGGCCGATCCCGTGCTCGCCGGAGATCGAGCCGCCGACGTCCGCGCACACCTTCATGATCTCGGCGCCGGCCGCCACTACGCGCGCCTCCTCGCCCGGCTTGCGCGGATCGTAGAGGATGTTGGGATGCAGGTTGCCGTCGCCGGCGTGGAACACGTTGCCGACGCGAAGCCCGGAGGCGGCGACGATCTCGTTCACGCGGCGGAGCACGTACGGGAGCTTCGTGCGCGGGATCACGCCGTCCATCACCATGTAGGCCGGCGAGACGCGGCCGTACGCGCCGAACGCCGACTTGCGCCCCTTCCAGAGGAGCTGCCGCTCGGCCTCGCTGCGCGCCGTGCGGACCTCGCGCGCCCCCGACTCGCGGCACGCCTCGACGATGCGCTCGGCCTGCACGTCCATCCCGACCGCGAGGCCGTCGAGCTCGATGAGCAGCGCCGCGTCGGCGTCGCGCGGGTAGCCGCAGCTGAACGCGTCCTCGACCGCCTGGATGGTCAGCTGGTCGATCATCTCCATCGCCGCCGGCACGAGCCCGCGCGCGATGATCGCCGACACGGCGGCCGAGGCCTGGTCGATCGCGTCGAACACCGCGAGCACCGTCTTGACGGCCTGCGGCTTCCTGAGGATGCGGACGACGATCCGCGTGGCGATCCCGAACGTGCCCTCGGAGCCGACGAAGACGCCGGCCAGATCGTATCCGCACGCCTCGCGCGTCTTGCCGCCGAGCCACACGATCTCGCCGTCGGGCATGACCACCTCGAGGCCGAGGACGTGATTGGTGGTGACGCCGTACTTCAAGGTGTGCGGGCCGCCGGAGTTGTTGGCGATGTTGCCGCCGATCGTGCACGCCTGCTGGCTCGAGGGATCGGGCGCGTAGTAGTAGCCGCGCGGGCCGACCTTCCACGAGAGGTGCAGGTTGACGAGCCCGGGCTCGACGACGGCGATCTGGTTGTCGTAGTCGACCTCGAGCACCCGGTTCATCCGCATCATCGAGACCACGATGCCGCCCTCGGTCGGCAGGCATCCGCCCGAGAGCCCGGTGCCCGCGCCGCGGGCGACGAACGGGAGGTTCTCGCGGTTGGCGAGCTTCACGACCGCCGAAACGTGCTGGGCCGAGGTCGGGAAGACGACGAAGTCGGCGAGCGCGCGGAACAAGGTAAGCCCGTCCGATTCGTACACCATGAGCTCGTCGGGGTCGGAGAGCACGGCCCCCGGGCCGACGATCGACTCGAGCTCGCGCCGGAGCTCGCGCTTCCTGGAGTCCGTCAGGGTGGACATGGGGTTGAGCGAATTATACCCCGCCCACGAGGACCTGCGCCGCCTGGGCGATCGCGGCGGCATCGATCCCGTAGTGGCGATAGAGATCGCCGCGCGCGCCCGACTGGCCGAAGTCGTCCACGCCGAGCGCCTGCTGGGGCACGCCGAGCGCGGCCCCGATGAAGGCGAGCGCGTGGGAATGGCCGTCCAGCACGGAGACGACCGACACGCCCTCTTCCTCGGCGCCGACGAGATCTTCGAGGTACGGGCGCGGCGCGCGCAAACCCCGGTAGAGCCGGTCGGGGCTCGTGACCGCGAAGACGCTCGCCAGGATGCCGCGCTCGCGCAGCGCGCGCGCCGCCGCCACCGCTTCCGGAACGGTGACGCCCGCGGCGAAGACGTTGACCGCGTTCGTCTCGGGGTCCCAGCCCGGCTCGGCGCGCGCGTCCACCAGGCGGTAGGCACCCCGCAGGACGTCTTCCCGGTACGCCGGGCTCGGTGGCAGCGCCAGTGACTGGTCGATCGGTCGCGTCGAGAGCCTGAGATACGCCGATTCGCCCCGGCCCTCGGCGAGACCGCGGAGCGCGTCGAGCAGGATCCACTCGACCTCGCGGCCGAACGTCGGATCCCAGAAGACGATGCCCGGCAGCGCCACGCCGATCCCGGGCGTGATGACCGACTGGTGGGCGCCGCCCTCCGGCGAGAGCGTCACGCCCGACGGCGTCGCGGCCACGACGAAGCGCGAGCCGGAGTAGAGGGCGTGATAGAGGGCGTCGAGCCCGCGGGTGACGAAGGGATCGTAGAGCGTGCCGATCGCGAGCAGCGGCTCGCCCAGGATGTCGCGCGAGAGACCGAGGGCGCCCAGGAGCAGAAACAGGTTGTGCTCGGCGATGCCCAGCTCGATGTGTTGGCCGGCCGGCGACTCCTTCCACTGAACGGCCTGCGGCACGTCGGCGAACGGGTTCCGCCGCGCCTCGGGGTAGTAGACGCCCTTGCGATTGATCCAGCCCGCGAGGTGCGTGGTGACCGCCACGTCGGCCGACACCGTCACGATTCGCTCCGCGGCGGCAAGGCGGCTCAGCGCGCCGAGCACCCGCCCGAACGCCTCCTGGCTCGAGCACTCGGCCGGGTAGCTCTCGTCGAGCTCGGAAGGGATCTCGACGGAAGACGCGCTCGGCGCCGGCGGCGCGAAGAGCGGCGGCAGCCGATGCACGAGATCGGCTTCCTCGCTGCCTGGCGCGAACCCGTCCCACTCGCGACCCTCCTCGATGCCGAGCGTCGCGCGCAGCTCGTCGATCTGGCCCTGCGTGAGGAGCATCGTGTGGTTGAGCGGATCGCCGGCGAGCGGAAGCCCCCACCCCTTGATCGTGCTCGCGAAGATGACTGCGGGCCGGTCGCTCACCTGCCCCACCGAGTTGAGCGCCTCGACGAGCAGCCGGAGGTCGTGGCCTCCGACGTCGGCGACCAGCTCCGCGAGCGCGGCGTCGCTCGTGTCGGAGAGCAGCCGGTCGAGCGTGCGGTCGATTCCGCCGGCCTCGGTCACGACGAGCGCCTTGCGCACGGCGCCGGGCGGAAGGCGCAGGAGGCGCTGGTACTCGGTGTTCGTCATGGTCTGCAGCCGCTCGCGCAGCCGCTCGCCGCCGCGCCCGTCGAAGAATCCCTGGAGCTTACGCCCCCACCGGAGCTCGCTGACGCGCCACCCCGCGGCTTCGAACATCGCCCGCATCTGGCGCAGCCGCCCGTCGGGGACGACGCGATCCAGCGACTGACGGTTCACGTCCACGATCCAGAGCACGTTGGAGAGCCGCGCCACGATCTCCTCGGCCAGCGCCTCGGCCACGTTGCCCTCGTCGAGCTCGGCGTCGCCGACGATGACGATCACGCGCCCGCGCCGCTCGCCGCCGAAGTGATCGACGACGTAGCGCGACGCCAGCGCCCCGAACGTGGCCTGCACGGCGCCGAGCCCCATCGAGCCGGTCGAGAGGTCGACGACGTCCGCGTTCTTCCGCCGGCTCGGGTACGCCTGGAGCCCGCCGAAGGCCCTGAGCCCGCGCAGCGCCTCGGCCGTCAGGCGGCCGCGCAGGTACTGGATGGCGTAGAAGGCGGGCGAGGCGTGGGCCTTCACCGCGACCAGGTCGTCCGGACGGAGCGCGTCGAAGTAGAGCGCGGTCAGGAGGCTGACGATTGAGGACGACGAGGCCTGGTGGCCGCCGACCTTCACGCCGTCCGGGTTCGGCCGCAGCGAGTTGGCGTGGTGGACGATGTAGGTGCCGAGCCACAGCACCTTCTTCTGGATCCGGTCGAGGAGCTCGAGACGGCTCACCGCGGGTCGAAGGGTAACATGGCGTGGCCGTTGAAGAGCCGGCGCGTCGCGTGTACATTGCGCTCCATGTCCGAACGCACCCGCGATCTCAGGATCGAGAGCTTCCGGCCGCTCCTGCCGCCCCTGATCCTGCTCGAGGAGCAGCCGCTCAGCGAGCGGGGCTCCACGACGGTCACGCGGGCGCGCCGGGACATCAGCCGGATCCTCCGGGGCGAAGACGACCGGCTCGTCGTGATCGTCGGGCCGTGCTCGATCCACGACCCGGCCGCGGGGCTCGAGTACGGCCGTCGCCTGCGCGCCCTGGCCGACGAACACGCGCGGGATCTCTGCATCGTGATGCGCGTCTACTTCGAGAAGCCGCGCACGACGGTGGGCTGGAAGGGGCTCATCAACGATCCGCACCTTGACGGAAGCTTCGCCATCAACGAGGGCTTGCGCCGCGCGCGACGGGTTCTGCTCGACCTCGCGGAGCTCGGCCTGCCGGCGGGCTGCGAGTTCCTCGATCCGATCTCGCCGCAGTTCACGTCGGACCTGGTCTCCTGGGGCGCCATCGGTGCGCGCACGACCGAGAGCCAGGTGCACCGCGAGCTGGCGTCGGGCCTCTCGATGCCGGTCGGCTTCAAGAACGGGACCGACGGCGGCGTCCAGATCGCCATCGACGCCGTGCGTGCCGCCGCTCACCCGCACCAGTTCCTCGGCGTCACCGAGCAGGGGCTCTGCGCGATCGTCGCCACGCGCGGCAATCCCGACTGTCACGTCATCCTGCGCGGCGGCGCGAGCGGCCCCAACTACGATGCGGTCAGCGTCCAGAAGACGGCGGCGGGGCTCGTCGACGCCGGGCTGGCGCCGCGTCTCATGGTGGACACGAGCCACGGCAACAGCGACAAGGACTACCGCCGGCAGCCAGTCGCCGCGCACGACCTCGCCGAGCAGGTCGCCCACGGCGAAAACGCGATCTTCGGCGTGATGATGGAGAGCTTCCTCGTCGACGGACGCCAGGATCTGAAAAATCCAGCCGCGCTCCGCTACGGACAGAGCATCACCGACGCGTGCATGGGCTGGGAGATGACCGTGCCGGTTCTCGCCGACCTCGCGCGAGCCGTGCACGCCCGCCGCGCGACGAGCTAGCGAAGCAGCCGCTCGAGGCATCGCACGATGGCGATCACCATTCCCGCGGACCTCACGATCGTCACGCTGCGCAGCAGGGGCGGCGAGCTCGCTCAGCGCTGGACCGAGGAGTACGCGACCTCGGTCCTGCGGCAAGCCAGCGATCTCTTGCGGTCTCGCACCAACATCGAGTTCTCCCGCGGGACGGTCGAGCGGGTCGTGGAGGAGATGCCGTCGGACGCGGCGTCGGAGACGGTGGACGAGGCAGGCTACCACTTCCTCGCCGCTACTCACAAGGCGGGCACCGGCGTCCGCGCGCTCCTGGTCGACCGCGTGTCGCGGACGGAGCTCGGAGGACAGTCCCGACAGCAGACGCGGGTCTGTCTGATCGCCTACGGCTCGGACGTGGCCGCGACTTCGCGCATGATGGCGCACGAGCTCGGCCACCTGCTGTCCCTGCCTCACGTCGACGGCGGCCGGCGACCGGGGCCCGGCCAGGAGCGCCTGGCCGCCGCCTGGATGCGGAACCTCATGTACTCCGGCGCGCTCAATCCGGCAGCCGAGCTGACGGAGACCCAAGTGCAGGCGGCGCGGTCGTCCCCGCTCGCGCGCCGCTTCGGCGGGCGCTGAGCCCGAACGGCTCGGCGTCACTGCCCGCGGAAGGTCGGCCGGCGGTGCTCGAGCATCGCGCGCACGCCTTCGCGCGCGTCGGCGCTGGCGCGGGCGTGGCGCGCGACCTCGTCGAGGTCCTTGTGCTCGAGGCACTCGCGCAGCGAGAGCGCACGGCGGATGATCGCCTTCATGCCCGCCAGCGAGAGCGGGGCGTTGCCGGCGATCGTCCGCGCCAGCTCGTAGGTCGCCGTCTCCAGCTCCGCGGCGGGGACGACCGCGTGTACCATCCCCATCTCGTAGGCGCGCCGGGCGTCGACCGGCTGACCGGTCAACAGAATTTGCCGCGTGAACGCCGGGCCGACGATCTCGACGAGCTTCTGGCCGAGCGCGAACGGCGCGACGAGCCCGATCTTCGCCAGCGGCATCGCGAAACGCGCAAGGTCGGCGGCGACGCGAAAATCGCAGTGGAGCGCCAGCTCGCACCCGCCCGCATAGGCCGCGCCGTGGACCATCGCGATCGTCGGGTGGCGCGAGGCCTCGATCTGCTGGAACAGGCTGATCACGTCGGCCTCGGGCTCGAGCCCGTCGTCCTGTCGCCGGCTCATCTCCTCCAGGTCACGGCCCGAGCAGAACGCGGTGCCGGCGCCGCGGATCACGACGGCCCGCACGCTCGTGTCGCGCTCGAGCGCCTCGAAGCGGCGGCCCAGCGCCTCCATCAGCGCGGTGTTGAGCGCGTTGCGGCGCTCGGGACGGTTGAGCGTGATCGTGGCGATCGACTCGGCGACCGCGTACAGGATCTCGTCGGCCATGGCAGCACCCTCGGGTCTAGCGGAAGAGGGAGCGCGCGATCACCATGCGGTGGACCTCGGACGGCCCCTCGCCGATGCGGCGCACGCGCGCCTCGCGGTACCAGCGCTCGAGCGGAAACTCTTTGGAGACGCCGTAGCCGCCGTGGATCTGCACCGCGGAGTCGATCACGCGCCCGAGCACCTCGCTCGAGTAGAGCTTGGCGATCGAGGCCTCGACCCGCGCGTCCTCGCCGCGGTCGGCCTTCCAGGCGCCCTCCCAGATGATCCAGCGGCACGCGCGCAGCTCGACCTCGGCGTCGGCCAGCATCCACTGGATCGCCTGGCGCTGCGAGAGCGGCGCGCCGAAGGTCGAGCGCTGCTTGGCGTGGGCGATCGCCATGCGGTGGCCCGCGACGGCCACGCCAAGGTTGCACGCCGAGTACGGAAACCGGTTCTTGACGAGCAGATCGAAGGCGAGGTCCAGCCCCTGCCCCTCGGCGCCGACGAGATTCTCGGCGGGGACCTCGCAGTCCTCTAGGGTGACGTCGTTCGGGATCGCGGAGGTCCTGATGACCTTGATCGGCTTCGCCGTGAAGCCCGGCGTTCCCCGCTCGAGGATGAAGCACGAGATGCCGCCGCGGCCCTTCGCTCGGTCGGTGCGCGCCCACACCAGGCCCCACGGGGCGTCGTGGGCGCGCGAGGTGAACACCTTGCGGCCGTTCAGCACCCAGCGATCGCCCCGCTTCTCGGCCCGCGTCTGGATCGCGCCGGCCGGATCGGAGCCGCCGGAGGGCTCGGTGATGGCGAAGAACGTCTTCAGGCCGTCGCGGATGGTCGGCACGGCGTACTTGGCGATCTGCTCCTTGCTGCCGGCCCAGATCGCCGGGGGCGGATAACGGCCGAAGACGCCGCAGCCCGGATTGTAGAGTCCCATCCGGTGCTGCGACATCTCCTCGAGCGCGACGCACATCGAGAACGTGTCCAGGCCGCCGCCGCCGTATTGCTCGGGGGCGCCCAGTGCCCAGAGCCCCGCGGCCTTCGTCTTGGCCGCGATCTTCTGATAGTCCTCATCCGGCAGCTCGGGCGCGTCCGGGTCGATGCGCTGCTCGACGGGGATGACCTCGTCGCGCACGACCCGTCGGATCTGCTCGCGCAGGGCGAGCAGCTCGTCCGGCAGCCGAAAGCCGGGAAAGTGGGGCGTGACTAGACCCTCACGGGGCGATAGGTGGGGGTGCGCCACTCCGGGAATCGCGTGTCGACGCCGCGCACGATGTCCATATAGGCCCGCGTGAGACGCGCCGTGATCGGACCGACCTTGCCGTCGCCGACCGGGAACCGGTCGATCGAGAGGATCGGCGTGATCTCGTAGCCGCTGCCGCACAAGAACGCCTCGTCGGCCACGTAGAGCTCGGTGCGATCGATCTCGCGCTCGACCACGCCCATCCCGAGAAGCTCGGGGCAGATCGAGTCCATCAACGTCGTGCGCGTGATGCTCTCGAGGATGTCCGCGGTGATCGGCGGCGTGATGAGCCGGCCCTTTCGGACCATGAAGAACGTGGCGCCGGTGCCCTCGGCGACGTGGCCTTCCTTGTTGAGGAGGATCGGCTGATCGTAGCCGTCGGCGTTGGCCTGCAACGTCGCCAGCCGGCCGTTCTGATAGTTGGCGCCGCACTTCAGGCGGATGGGGATCGCGTTGTCCGACGTACGCACCCACGAGCTCACGCAGCACTTGAGCCCGTTGCCCTCCTCGACGCGCGGCCGGCGCCGCGGGTTGATGTACATCCCGGTCGGCGTCGTGGCGTTGAGGCCCGTGCCGGTGACGTACGCGCACATGTGCATGTGCACGTCCTCGCGGATCTCGTTTCCGGAAAGCACCTGGCGTACGGCCTCGTAGAGATCGAGATCGCTGTAGGGAATCGTGAACCGCATCATCTTCATCGACTCCCGGAAGCGCTGGAAGTGCTCGGCCAGGCGGAAGCAATAGAGCTCGTCGTCGCCGGCGTTCCAGTAGGCGCGGAGCCCCTCGAACACGTTCGTCGCATAGAACACGGCGGCGCTGTTGACGGGCAGGACGGCCTGCACCTGGGGCACGAGCTTGCCGTTCATCCAGATGTTGAGCTCTTTCATGGGCCGGGCTCCTTTGGTGGTCTTGTACCTCGCCGGATGCAGCGAGAATACAGGATCGGAGCCGCGGGCGAAACTAGTCCGGTCCCGGTCGAACCTCGAGCGTGCTGACGACGCGCTTGACGCCGGGCACGGTCCTGGCGACCGTCTCGGCCTTCGTCTTTTGATCCTCCGACTCGACGGCGCCGCTGAGATAGACGGTCGCCTGTCGGCTCACCACGCCGAGACGGGTCAGGTTCGCTTCGTGCTCGGCGACCAGACGCGCCTTCACCTCGGACTCGATCCGCGTATCCGTCCACGGGTCGACGGTGGCGCATCCGCCGATCAGGGCGAGCGTGGCGACGATGAGGACGAGTCGCGTCAGCATCGCGGCGAGCGTCGTCATCCGCGGCGGCGCGGGCTCTCGGGCTCGGCCACGGCCGTCGCCGTTTGCGCTCGGCGCGGACGCATTCGCTGCTCGATCGGTGCCGGGTGTCGCCGTCTCGGACGCGAGCAGCGGGCGCAACGGCAACGCACCGGACTCGGCGCTCGAGGAGAACCCACGGCCGCCGGAGGGCCAGCTCGCGCGCCCTGATCGTGCGCGGCCAATCGACGTCGAGCGCCGTCGCGGCGGCGCGGTCGATTCTGATCACGGTTCGCTGAACGTCGCGCACGTCCACCCTCGAGAGCGCGGCATCGCCGCGGACGGTCGCCTGCGGCTCGGACATCGACGGCACGACGACCGCGAGATCGAAGTCGGCTCGGCCGCTGAATTGCGCCCGGGTGGGGACGTACGGCTGGTAGTGCGCGAGCTCGGCGTCTCGCGCCTGAACGCGGAGATCGGCGCTGAGCGGATCGACCCCGACCCGGCCCGCGACGTGGACTCGGCCGCCGCCGGGCGGGCGCACCGCGAGCTTCACGCCGAGCGGGCGAAGCGGCCATCCGGCTCCCGTAACCGTGGCGTCGATCTCGGACACGTCGAGCGTCGCCCGTGGCTCGACCGTCTCGTCTCGCCACGAGAGCACGCCGTTCCGCACCGCGATCTGTCCGATGTCGATACGGGGCGGTGTCGCAGTAGACTCGCTCGCGTCGTTCACCGGTGGTGACCCCGACACGGCCTTCGGCCGATCCCACAGCGCCGTCAGGGCGAAGCCGCCTTGCTTGTCCCGCTCGACGATCGCCCGTGGTCCGCTCACGACCAGGCGCCCGACGCCGAGGCGGCTCGGCCACTGCAGCTCGAGCCCGTTCACCTCCACTCGCTGGGCCCCCACCAGCTCCTGCTGCACGTCACGCACGCCGAGGCGATTCAACGCGATCGTGCCGCTCACGCGCGTGGGCACGCCGGCGGCGAGCGGCTCGCTGATGCGAAGATCGGCCTCGCCGCGGCCGCTGAGCCTGGCGGCGATCGGTAGAAACCGATTCCACGCGTCCAGGTCCAGGTCTCTGAGCCGCAGCGCGAGCTGGCTCGGCGCAGGCGGCGGCCGCAGCATGCCCGAGACCGCGAGCGTTCCACCGCCGGGAACCGCCGTCAGCGCGTCGAGGCGACCCGGCGTCGTGATCGGCCATGTGACGTCGGCGATGCTCGCGCGAATCGTCGAGAGCTGATACCGCCCTCCCGGCCGCGCCCTGGGATCGCGGACGCTGGCCGAGCCCTTCAGCTCGAGCTGACCGACTCGCACCTGCTCGTTCCGGAACATGAAGTCGGTGATCTTCGCCGTCAGCTTCGGGATCCGGCTCACAGGCTCGCGCTCGCCCGGCTTGACCAGCACGATGTCCTCGAGCTCGCCCGTCATCTCGGCGAGGACTTCCCCGCATCGGCCGTGACCTCGAGGACCGAGCTCACGCGCCCTCGATCGAGCACGACCGGCGAATCGGGCGGCAGGTAGAGCCGAGCGAGCGCCAGGTCCAGGCCCTTCACCGTCACCCGGGCCTTCAGGTGGATCGGATACAGTCTGAATTGCTCGATCTCGACCAGGTTGAGGGCGCCCGCGGTCACCGAGCTGGCCACGACGGTGCCGTCGTCGCGCAAGGTCGACACGTTGTGCGCCTCGATCTGGATGTCGTCGGACGTCCACGCTCGCGGCTCGGGCAGCGCCCGGTCCTCGAGGAGCTCGCATTCCGCGAACGGGGTGGTGCCGTCCGGCTCGGCGACGCGAAGACCGTGTATCGTGAACCGGCCGCCGAGCGGCCGGACCTCCACGCGGTCGATGCTGACCGGCCGCTTGGTGAGCACGTGCAGTCGAGCGACCGCGAGATGCCGCGCGATCGTCGGGAGCGCATAGAGTGTTGCGGCGACCGCGACCAGCAGGACACCCGAGATCGCGATGAGCCAGCGATGCGATCTGACCTTCACTGGTGCTCCTCGTCGATTTCAGTATGCCAACCGTTCCGGCTCGTGACTACGCCGAATCTCGAACAGGGCGTCTTCAAGGCTTCCCCCGACGCGCCGCATGCGGGAAGTCCTCGATGCTCGTACCGGACGCCTCTTGCGAACCGGACGCGCTCCTGGTTAATAATCGGGCGCGATGGGGACGGTGGTCGAGCTTCGGGGAGCGCGGAAGCGATTCGGCGAGATCGAGGCGGTGAGGGGCGTCGATCTCGCGATCGGCGCGGGTGAGCTCGTGGCGCTCCTCGGCCCCAACGGGGCCGGGAAGACGACGTCGATCAGCTTGATGCTGGGGCTCCGGCGCCCGACCGCGGGCGAGGCGTGCCTCTTCGGGCTCGACCCGGAAGACCGACGGGCACGGAGCCGTTGCGGCGTGATGCTCCAGGAGTCCGGCACGACGGGTGTGTTGACCGTCAGCGAGATCGTGGATCTCTTCCGCGCCTACTACCCCGCGCCGCTGCCGACCGCCCGGGCGATCTCTCTGGCCGGGCTCGACGCCAAGGCGAACGCGCGAATCGGCACGCTCTCCGGCGGCGAGCGCCAGCGGCTCTATTTCGCGCTCGCCGTGTGCGGCGATCCGGAGGCGATGTTTCTCGACGAGCCGACGGTGGGCATGGACGTCGAGGCCCGGCGCGGCGTGCTCGAGAGCATCCACGCGCTCTCCGCCGCCGGCAAGACCATCGTGCTCACCACGCACTATCTCGAAGAAGCCGACCAGCTGGCGCACCGGATCGTGGTGATCGATCGCGGTGTCGTCATCGCCGACGCGACGCCGCGCGAGATCAAGTCGCGAATCCCGAGCAAACGCATCAACTTCAAGCCCGACACGCCGATCGGCGCATCGACCTTCAGCGGGCTCCCGGTCCAGGGCCTGGAGGTCGCCGACCATCGCGTGCACTTCCTGAGCAACGAGCCCGAAGCGGTCCTGCGCGCGTTGTTCGAGCGCGGCGTGGTCATGCGCGATCTCGAGGTGACCGGCGCCGACCTCGAGGAAGCGTTCCTCAGCCTGACGAGGCGTCCGTGACCAGTCAGGCCGTGGCGCCCGTGCTGAAGATGCTCCTCGCCCAGACCCGGAGCGAGCTCTTGATGCGCTGGCGGGTACCCGCGTTCAGCGTCACGAATCTCGTCCTGCCGATCGTGTTCTTCACGTTCTTCGGCCTGCCGGTCGCGCACCTCCGGCGCGGAGACGGCGTGAGCATCGGCGCGTATCTCCTGGCCTCGTTCGGCGCCTACGCGGTCGGCAACGTGATGGTGTACGGCTTCGGGATCGGCGTGGCCAACGAGCGCGGCATGAAGATCGACCGCCTGATGCGGGCGAGCCCGCTGCCGCCACTCGTGTTCATGCTGGCGAAGGTACTGACCGCGCTCGTCTTCTCGCTGGTGGCCCTGGTGCTGCTGATCGCCTTCGGTATCGTCGTGGGCGGGATCCACGAGACGCCGGCCGTATGGGCGACGATCATCACGCGGCTGCTCGCCGGCTCGCTGCCGTTCATCGCGCTCGGCTTCGCGATCGGCTACTGGTCGGGCCCGAACGCGGCGCCGGCGCTCGCGAACCTGATCTATTTGCCGCTGTCGTTTGCGTCGGGGCTGTTCGTGCCGCTCAACCAGCTCCCGGCGTTCATCCAGAACCTGGCGCCCTACCTGCCGAGCTACCACTACGCGCAGCTCGCGTGGAGCGCGCTCGGGGCCGGGCGTGAGTCGCTCGGCGAGAGCCTGCTGTGGCTCGCCGCTTACACGGCGCTGTTTCTGACGCTCGCCGTCCGATCGTATCGCCGCGAGGAGCGCGCGAAGTTCGCGTAGGGAGCGAGCGAGCGGCTGAACCCTAGGCGATGGCTCGCGGCTCTTCCTCTCCCTCAGGAACGGTTTGCCAGCCCGTGTGCGAGATGTCGAACACCACTCGCTAGTTCACCTTCCGCTCGCGCCCGGCCCAGTACGGCTCGCGGAGCTTGAACTTCTGGAGCTTGCCGGTGGCTGTGCGGGCGAGCGCGTCGCGCAGCTCGACCGACGTCGGGCACTTGTAGTGCGCCATGCGCGAGCGACAGAACGCGATCAGGTCGGGCGCACTCGCTTGCGTGCCCGGCCGCAGCACCACCAGCGCCTTGATGGTCTCGCCCCACTTCTCGTCGGGCACACCGATCACGGCGGCCTCCGCCACGGCGGGGTGCTGGTAGAGGCAGTCCTCGACCTCGATCGACGACACGTTCTCGCCCCCGGTGATGATCACGTCCTTCTTGCGGTCGGCGATCACGACGTAGGCATCCTCGGTGTGGCCGCCGTCGCCGGTGTGGAACCAGCCGTCGGCCAGCGCCGTGGCGGTCTCGTCGGGCTGGCTCCAGTAGCCCTCGAAGACGTTGTTGGTGCGCGTGAGGATCTCGCCGCTCTCGTCGACCGCCATGCGCACGCCGACCGCGGGCACGCCCGCGCGCGAGAGGCGCCGGGCCCGCTCGCTCCGGTCGATTCCGTCCCACTCCTGGGGCGCCCGGTTGATCGTGAGCAGCGGTGAGGTCTCGGTGAGCCCGTAGATCTGTATGAACTCCCAGCCCAGCTCGGCCTCGATGCGCTCGATGGTCTTCGACGGCGGCGGCGCGCCGGCGACCACGACCCGCACGCGCCCGGCGCCCGGCACCTTCTCACCGCGCTGGCGCCGCGCCGCCGCGGCGTCGAGGACCGCCGCAATCACCGCCGGCGCGCAGTTGAAGAGCGTCACCCCGTGGGGGTCGACCCGGCGGAGAATTTCCTCGCCGTCGATTTTCCTGATGATCACCTGGCGCGCACCGATCGCGGTCACGGCGTAGGGCATGCCCCAGCCGTTGCAGTGAAACGTCGGCAAGGTGTGCAGGTAGACGTCGCGATCCGAGAGGCCGAGGTGCCAGCCGAACGTGACGGCGTTCAGCCAGCAGCCGCGGTGAGTGAGCTGGACGCCCTTGGGCCGAGCGGTCGTGCCCGACGTGTAGTTGATCGAGACGGTCGCGTTCTCGTCGGTCACGCGACCCCGCGGCTTCGCGTCGCGCCGTCCGAACAGCTGCGCGTCGGTCGCCGCGCCGAGCGCGAAGCGATGCTTGACCTGGATCTGCTTGAGCGGCTCGTCGAGCTCGGGATCGATGAGCGCGACCGTCGAGCCCGAGTGCTCGACGATGTAGCGCACCTCGTCCACGTTCAGCCGGAAGTTCACCGGGACGATGACCCGCCCGAAGACGCTCACGCCGAACAGGCTCACCAGGAAGCGCGCGGCGTTCGGCGAGACGATCGCGATCCGCTCGCCGTCGCCCACGCCGAGGTCGTCGAGTGCGGCCGCCAGGCTGCGCGACATCGCCGCGAACTGCGCGTAGGTGATGCGGCCGAGACCGCCGCCCGGCGGATTCGGCTCGTCGACGATCGCTTCGCGGTCGCCATAGACATGCTCGGCGCGCTCGAGGAAATCAGCCAGGGTGAGGGGCACGATCATGATGACTGCTCCCGGCCTTCGGGGCCGTGCGACTCAGGCAAGGTGGCGACGGATCGCGGCGAGCGTGTCCGCGTATTCCTCGGGGCCCGGCAGGCGCGGCGAATGGCTCGTCTCCCAGATCGGGCGCTTCGGATGCGGGTCCCACTCGTAGCGCGGGAAGAGATGCCAGTGCAGATGCCCGACCGTGTTGCCGAGCGCCTCGTAGTTCATCTTGCGCGGCTTGAAGGCGGCGGCGATCGCGCGCGCCACCGCGACCATGTCCTGGAAGTACTGGGTGCTCTGGCGCTCGGGAAGCTCGTAGAGCTCGACCGCGTGCGTCTTCGACACCACCATCGTGTAGCCCTTGTAGTGCTGATCGGGCGCCAGGATCGCGATCGACGCGGTCAGGTCACGGACCTTCCTGAGCACCTGCCCGGCTTCTCCGGCCGGGCAGGTGTCGGAGGGCTCGAGGGCGGCGACGACCTTGCAGAACACGCAGCCGGCGTCGCTCACTTGGCCTTGGCCGCGCAATCCGGTTGATACTCGATGCCGAGCGGCGACGAGAACCAGCCGAAGTAGACGGCGAGGATGTCGAGCTGGCGGCCGAGCTTGCGGTTGAGCGGAAGCGCCGCGATCCGCATGGTGCCGGAAGAAAACCATGCCGCTGGCGGGCCTGTCAAGGCGCGCCGAACCGCGGTAGGATCGCTCGCCTGAGGAGGGCCGCCCATGCCGCGTCGCATCGCCATCCACGCCGGTCACGTGATCGCCTTCGACGGCCGCGGCCACCGGCTATTGCGCGACGGAACCGTGGTCGTCGACGCAGACCGCATCGTCTCCGTCGGCCCGCGGCAGGCGGCGACGGCCGGCGCCGACGTCGAGGTCGTCGACGCGCGCGACTCGATCCTGACCCCCGGGCTCATCTCGACCCACGCGCACATCGGCGGCTCGCCGCTCGACCGCTCGTTCATCGAGGACCGCGGCAATCCGCAGTTCTACTACTCCGGGCTCTTCGAGCTCCTGCCGGTGCGCGGCGCGGCGCAGGACGAGGAGGCGACGCGCGCGTGCGTGGACTTCTCGATGGTCGAGCTCCTCCGCGGCGGCGTCACCACCGTGATGGAGATCGGCGGCGCCGGCGAGTACGTCGCCGCCCGCGCCGCGGACTACGGCCTGCGCGTGTACGTGGGGCTCGCCTTCCGCTCCGGGCGCTGGCTCACGCGCGACGGCCGGCGGGTCGAGTGGGAATGGGACGAGGAGCAGGGCCGCCAGGGGCTCGCCCGGGCCATCGAGCTGCACAAGCGGTACGACGGCGCCCACGGCGACCTCGTGCGCTGCTTCTTCTCGCCCGCGCAGGTCGACACCTGCACGCCCGACCTCCTGCAGGCCTCCAAGCGCGCCGCCGACGAGCGGCAGAGGCCGTGGCAGCTCCACACCTCGCAGTCCGTCGTCGAGTTCAACGAGATGCTGGGCCGGCACGGCAAGACGCCGGTCGCCTGGCTCCGCGACCTCGGCGTGCTCGGACCGAACGCGATCCTCGGCCACGCCATCGTGATCGGTGGCTCGTCGTGGACGAACTATCCGGCCGGCGACGTCGCGATCATGGCCGACGCCGGCTGCTCCGTCGCGCACGCGGTCTGGGTCTTCGCGCGGCGCGGGATCGCGATGGAGTCATTCGCCGCCTATCGGCGCGCGGGCGTGAACATGTCGCTCGGGACCGATACGAACCCGCAGTCGGTCATCGAGGCCATGCGCTGGGCGGCCGTCGTGTCGAAGATCGTGGAGCGTAACACCCAGGCGACCACCGCCGCCCACGTCTTCGACGCCGCGACCCTCGGCGGCGCCAAGGCGCTCGGCCGCGACGATCTCGGACGCCTGGCCCCGGGCGCGAAAGCCGACATGGTCCTGTGGAAGGGCGCCTCGTGGGGCATGACGCCGCTGCGCGATCCGGTGAAGAACATCGTCTACAACGCCACCGCCGAAGACGTCGATCGCGTCTGGGTCGACGGCCGCCTCGTCGTCGACGGCGGCCGCGTGCGCGGGGCCGACGAGCGCGCCATCCTCGCGGCGCTCCAGGCCGGGGGCGAGCGCATGTGGCCGCGCATGGGCCCCTTCGACTGGGCAGGCCGCGATGCGGACGCGCTCTCGCCTCAGACCTATCCCGACTGGGCCGCAGGCCGCGGATAAGTGCCCATCCGCTTCGTCGGCGAGGCGCTCACCGCCGCGACCTACCTCGAGGCTCGCACGGCTCTCAGTCAGTCCCGGTAGTCTCCAGAACGTTCAGCGCGCCGTCAGCTTCAGGTCCTCGTACGGGCTCGAGTAGGCGTGGCTCGTGATCAAGGTGAGCCCCGATTCCGCCACGCGCGGGCCGTGGCCGTTGATGAACGCGAGCTCCCAGATCGGTGCGATCATCGCCTTGTCGTGGATGAGCTGCTGATGCCAGGTGGAGCCGACCAGGCCGAGTGTCTCGCCCTCGGAGACCGTGAAGGACACGCCGTCGGGAGCCATCAGACAAGCCGGGCCACGCCGAGCCCGCGCCACAGGTGAGCCAGCGGATCGAGCCCGAGCGCCAGACGGGAAAGGACGTCGCCGACCGTGGGCGCCACCGCGAAGCCGTGGCCCGAGAAGCCGCAGGCGACCAGCAGGCCGTCCACGCCGTTCACCGGGCCCAGCACCGGCAGATCGTCGGGCGTGAACGCCTCGATGCCGGCCCAGCTACGGGCGACCGAGCGGGCAACGAGCGGCGGATAGACGGCGCGTGCGACCTCGAGGCTTCCACGGACGCTGTCGTCCAGCACCTCCCAGCGGTTCACCGCCTCATCCGGAACCCGCGCGGGCCAGCCTCCGCCGATGAGATAGGCACCGTCGGCGAGCTGCTTGAGGCTCAGCGGCCGGCCGAAGCAGCCGACGACCGGCGTCAGGCTCGGCGGCGCCGAGTCGGTCAGCAGCATCTGCAGACCGCGTCCGCCAAGCGGGAGCTTCACGCCGATCATCGCGAGGAGCCCCGCGCTCCACGCGCCGCCGGCCACGAGCGCCACGTCGCACGGCAGGCGCGCGCCATCGCTCTGGAGGACCGCGACGACCCGCGAGCCGTCCCCGACGAGCGCATCGGCGCCGAGCCCTTCCTCGATCCGCGCGCCCAGACGTCGCGCCGCCGTCGCCCACGCGTTCACGGTTGCGAGGGCCTCGGCGTGGCCGTCGATCGGACAGTGAACGCCACCGCGACAGTCGGGCGAGAGACCCGGCGCCAGCCGGTGCGCGGTTGCGGCGTCGACCAGCTCCACGGGAACGCCGTCGGCTCGCTGCTCGCCGACCGTCGCGCGCGCCTCCGCCCAGCCGGCGTCGTCGAGCGCGACCCTCAATCCGCCGCCGCGCCGATAGCCGGTCGTTGCCTCGAGCTCACGGTCGAGCTCGGGCCAGCGCCGGAGGCTCTCGAGCGCCAGCGCCCGCTCGGCTCGATGGCGTCCCATGACCCGAACGCCGGCGGCGCTCGCGCCGGACGCCGCGTCGCCGACGCGCCCGCGCTCGAGCACCGTCACGCGGGCCTGTGGAGCGGCGCGGCGCAGGTGGAACGCGGTGCTGAGCCCCATCAGACCACCGCCGACGATCACGATCGCACGCGGTCCCGATCCCATGCGCGCGCTCAGAGCTGGCGGAGCTTGGGGTCGATGACGACCCGCCCGCTACCCTTTCACCGAACCGGCGGCGAGTCCTTGCACGACGAAGCGCTGGCCGAGGAAGTAGAGGATCGTGATCGGGACCGTGGCGAGGACGGCGCCCGCCATGAGCTGACCCCAGATGTACTGGTCGCCCACCACCATCATCGAGAGCTTGATCGGCACCGTCATCGTGGTCTGGTCGGAGGTGAAGACCAGCGCCAGGAGGAACTCGTTCCAGGCCAGGGTGAACGAGAAAATGGCGGACGCGACGATGCCCGGGGCCGACAGCGGCAGCAGGATCCGGAACAGGGCCCCGATCTTGGTGCAGCCGTCCACCATCGCGTGCTCCTCGAGCTCGGCCGGGATGCTCCTGAAGTACCCCATCAGCATCCACGTGCAGAAGGGCACCGTGAACGAGAGATAGGTCAGCATGAGCGACTTCAGCGTGTTGCCGAGGCCCAGCGCGACCACGATCGCGTAGAGCGACACGAACAGCATCGCGGTCGGTAGCACGTACTTGAACAGGATGAAGCGGCCGATCCACTCCCGTCCGCGGTACTTGTACCGGACGATGCTGAAGGCGGCGAACGCGCTCACCACGACCGTGACCGCGGTCGTCACCGACGCCACCGCGAAGCTGTTCCAGATGTTGGTCAAGAGACCGTCACGCTCGATGACCCGGACGAAGTGCTGCAAGGTGGGGTGGCGCGGCAGATAGGTGAAGTCCTCGTAGAGATCCTTGTTGGTCTTGAGCGCGGTCGTCACCATCCAGAAGAGCGGCACGGCCACCATGAAGACGAAGAGCGCCAGCAGCGCGTACGTGGTGGCCCGGATCGAGAGCGGCTCACGCATGATCCGCGCCTCCCTCAGGCATTCGCCTTGCGCTGCAGCAGAATCGTCACCGCCAGCACAAGGGCGATCAGCAACGGCAAGAATAGCGTCGAGACCGCCGCCGCTTCGCCCAGGCGGAGGTTCATCATCCCCATCACGTACACCAGCATCGTGTAGACCATCGTCGCGTCCGAGGGGCCGCCGCCCGTCAGCAGATAGACCGGCTCGAACGCGTTCGCGGTCCAGATCGTCGTCAGCAGCACCACCACGCCGATGACGTGGTAGAGCCCGGGCAGGGTGACGTGCCGGAACTGCTGCACCCGCGAGGCGCCGTCGACCTGCGCGGCGTCGTAGAGCTCCTGCGAGATCGTCTGCATCCCGGCCAGGAAGGAGATCGCGTAGAAGGGGAAGTTCCGCCAGACGTGCGCGACGATGACCGAGATCATGGCCGTGCTGCGATCGGACAGGAAGGGGATCGGGCTCGCGATGAGGCCGAGGTCGATCAACGCGTAGTTGATCAGGCCGCTCAGCGGATCGTAGAGCCAGCGCCAGACCAGGTACACGACGAACGCCGGCATCGCCCAGGGCAGGAGCAGGAAGGCGCGGAAGAAGTTGCGGCCCCGGATCTGCTGGTTGAGCACGAGGGCCACCGCCATGCCGAGCACGAGCTTGATGGCCACCGCGGACACGGTGAAGACGACCGTGTTCCAGACCGCGGTGCTGAACTGCGGCCAGCGAAGGACGTAGACGAAGTTCCGCAGGCCGACGAACTGGCCCGGAGAGCCCACGGTCTTGTCCGAGAAGGCCAGCCAGATCGCGTAGAAGAACGGGTACAGCACGAGTCCGAGCAGGAGCAGCACGGTCGGCGCGAGGAGCCCGATGCCGCCGAGCGTCTCGCGTGTGCGCGCCGACGGCCACCGGGCGGGCCTCGCCGGAGCGGGAAGAGCGACGGCGACGGAGCGATGCCGGATGGCCACGAGTCCTCTCAGGCGTACTTCGCGTAGATCTTGTTCAGGACGTCGATCGCCTCCGCGAACGCCTTGTCACGGCTCCAGTTGTCCACGACGAGGCGCTGCAGCATCCGCGAGATCGTCGTGTTCGTGAACTGCTCGCGCCAGGCGTCGTTGAAGACGTCGGGCCAGCCCTGCGGCTCGCCCTTTTGCGACATCTCGATGAGGCCCTTCATGAAGGGCTTCTTCTTCCAGACGTCGAACTTGAGGTAGTCCTTCAGGACCGGGCCCCACTGGCTCACCGCCGACTCGCGGTCCATCTTCGCGGGCTCCATCGAGTCCCACAGGAACTGCTTCGCGAGCTCGGGCACCTTCGTGTACTTCATGATCGACCGGGAGCCGAACGTGACCGGCTGCACCAGCCCCTTGGGCCCGCGCGGGTACGTATAGTGACCGGTCTTCGCCAGGAGCTCGGGGTTGTTGGTCTCGAGCCAGAGCGAGATCGTGATCGGGTTCAGGACGAAGACGGCCTTGCCCGCCTGGTAGGTGGAGTTGTTCATCGTGTTGTCCCAGGTCACGACTCCGGGCGGAAGGACCCCGGACTTCCAGACTTCGGTGAAGAAGTCGAGGAACTCCCACACCTGCGGCTTGTAGTCGCCGAGGATCACGCGCTTGCCACGGTCGTCGGCCAGGCGCGCGCCGTAGCTCTTCATCATGTCCTCCCAGACCTGCGAGTCGGTCTGGTTGCTCACCGGGATGCCGAGGCCGAACGTCCGCGGCGGCTGCTGGGCTTTCTTGGCGTACGCCAGGAGGTCCGTCCAGGTCGCCGGCGGCGGCTTCAGGCCCGCCTTGTCCAGCAGGTCGTCCCGGGTGATCAGCATGAAGCCCTGGAACCCGTACATGATGTGGTGGACGCGCCCGTCGGGCTCGAGCATGATCTTGGGCGCGTTGCCGACCCAGCCGCCGTAGGTCTTCTCCAGCTTCTTGTAGATGTCGGTGACGTCGAGCAGCTGGCCGCGCCCCCGCAGCTCCACCGCGTTGGACTCGACGATGTCCGGCGTGGCCTTGGCCTCGATGGCGGCGGTGATCTTGGGCAGGAACTCCTTCAGCGGCACCATCGTGATCTGCAGGTCGACGTTGTTCTTCTGCGCCCACTCGCGCGCGAAGTTCGCCCGCGCGTCGTCGCTCTCCTTCAGGAACTGGTAGCACCAGTAGTTGAGCTTCGGCCGCTGGGCCCCGGCGGGCGCGGCGAACGGAAGCGCGGCCGCGGCCCCGGCGGCGAGCGCCGCGGAGTTTTTCAGGAACTCTCGACGGGTGTGCCGCTTCGCAGGGCGTGCCATCGATTTCCTCCCTCGTCACGCGGCGGCGCGACGTCCACACAGTGCAAGCTCGACGGGCCGGCGCCGCAAGAAGCTACGTTGCGGGAGACTATGCCCCGCTCGCCGAACCCGGTCAAGCCCCGGCAGATACCCTACGCTCGATCGCGCGCCGGTATGTCACGGGTGAAGCTATTGATCTCATGGCAGAAAAGTTCGGTGAATTAATGGGGATAAGTGGACAACTTCACGGTTGACAGGCGCCCGTTTCCGGCTTACCAAGCGCCGAATGCAGGACGCCGCCGAGCGGGCCAATCAGATCCGCATACTCTCCGGCGTGGCCGGCCATCTGTGCTCGGCGCTCGAGACGCTCGCGCGCAGCGACTGCGAGGGATACACGAAGGACCTGCTCGAGATGCTGTCCGCCATCGACAGCCAGATCGCGGTGCTGAAGGAGATCGACGCCAGGAGCGCCTGACTACCAGAACTCTCGAGTCGCCCGTCGGGCACCCTCGACCATGCTGGTGAGCTTCGCCCACGCGATGTCGGGGTCGACGGCCGCCTGACCCACCCACGTCCCGAACCCACAGTCCGTTCCCGCGATGACGTTCTCGCGCCCGACCAGACGCGCGTAGCGCCCGATCCGCTCGGCCACGAGGTCCGGGTGCTCGATGAAGTTCGTCGTCGAGTCGAGGACGCCGGGGATAAGCACCTTGCCCGGCGGCAGCTTCACGCGCTCGAACACGCGCCACTCGTGGGCGTGGCGCGGATTGGCGGCTTCGAACGAGAGCCCCGCGGGCCGGGCCTCGAAGACGACGTCGATGATGTCGGCCAGCGCGACGTCGTAGTGATGGGGGCCCTCGTAGTTGCCCCAGCACACGTGCAGGCGCGAGCGCTCCGGCGGCACGTTCGCGAGCGCCCGGTTCACCGCCGCGATGTGAAGCCGAGCCATCTTCCGGAACTCGTCGAGGCTCAGGTCGGCGAACTGGATGTGCCGCCCCATTCCGAGATCCGGACAGTCGAGCTGCAGGATGAAGCCCGCCTTCGCGACCGCCTCGTACTCGGGCCGCATCGCCTCGGCGATCGCGAACAGATAGGCCTCGTGGCTCGGATAGTGCTCGTTGTGAAAGAACAGCGAGATCACGCCCGGCGACGCGGCCGAGATGAATCCGTGCTCGGCCTTGGCGGCGTCGCACGCGGCGCGGAGGTTGTCGGCGTCGACCGCGGCGGCGCGCGGGTCACGGACGCTGATCGGCCCGTCGCAACCCGGCGTGCGTCGCCGCGACCGTCCGGGATCGCCGAAGACGCGCTTGGCCATCTCGGGAAAGTCCACCAGGTCGCGATAGGTGAGCGGATGGCTCGCGCCGCCGAAGCCGTTCAGACGGTCCTTGACGTAGGTCGCGTAGCTCGGCTTGCTCATCTCGCCGTCGTTCACGATCGCGACACCCGCCTTCACCTGCTTCTGCACGGCCTCGGCGACCGCCGCGCGGATGCGGGCCCCGAGGGCGGCCGCGTCGACCGGGACGCCTTCCTCCTTCGCGTACATCATCCGGATCAGGTCCGGCGGGCGCGGAAGACTCCCGGTGTGCGTGGTGAGGAATCCGTCGGTGCTGCGCGGCGCCGTCATCGCGACGCGATGCTACCACACGCGTAACTGGCCAAGTCCGTGTCAACATGCTCTGCGGCGCCGCGTGGAAGGGAACGGGGTCTCGTCGACCCCTCCCGCCGGCCCCGCCCTCGTTCCGCCGATCACGCCGCGCGCATAGGACAGGAGGAGGTTCAGTTGGCGAGTGGAGTTGGGCCGAGGGAGATCGAGAAGGTGCGGGAGGTCATACGGCCGTACGTGCGCGTGACGCCGGTCGTGGAGGTTCGCGGCGGCGACTTCGGGCTCGGCGATTTTCCGATCGCGCTGAAGCTCGAGCTGCTGCAGCATTCCGGGTCGTTCAAGGCGCGCGGCGCGTTCGCGAATCTGCTGACGCGCAAGATTCCGGCGGCGGGTGTGGTCGCCGCGTCCGGCGGCAACCACGGGGCGGCGGTGGCGTACGCGGCCAGGCGACTGGGCGTGCCGGCCAAGATCTTCGTGCCGACGGTGTCGTCACCGGCGAAAGTCGCGCGCATCCGCGCGTACGGCGCCGACCTCGTCATCGTCGGCGACCGCTACGCGGACGCGCTCGCCGCCAGCGAGGCGTGGGTCGAACGGACGGCGGCGCTCACGGTACACGCCTACGACCAGGCCGAGACCTTGCTCGGCCAGGGAACTCTCGGCATGGAATTCGCCGAGCAGACGGCGGTCGACACCGTGCTGGTGTCGGTCGGCGGAGGCGGGCTGCTCGGCGGCGTGGCAGCGTGGTTCGCCGGCGCGGTCAAGGTGGTCGGCGTCGAGCCCGAATCCGCGCCGACCCTGACCAAGGCGCTCGAGGCCGGCCGACCCGTCGACGCGCCGGCGGGCGGTATCGCGGCCGACTCGCTGGCGCCCCGCAAGGTCGGCGAGCTGATGTTCCCGATCGCGCGGGCCCACGTGGCCCGCGTGGCGCTGGTGAGCGACGACGCGATTCGCCGGGCGCAGGATGCGCTGTGGAGCGCGGTGCGGATCGTGGCCGAGCCGGGCGGGGCCGCGGCGTTCGCGGCGCTGCAGAGCGGAGCGTACACGCCGGCGGCGGGCGAGCGGGTCGGCGTGGTCGTCAGCGGCGGCAACTCGACCGCGGTCGATTTCGGCCGCGCCAGACGCTCTGCCGCGTCTCGACCCGAATCCGACGCCCTCCGCGGCTAGCTGATCGCGAAGTGGGCTTCGGTCGTCCGCCCGGTGCGGCCGTTGATCGGCAGAATATCTTGGGGGCAGGCGGACAGCGCGATGACCAGATCCATCTCGGCGCGGAAGACAACGTAGCCTCCCGGCGGCGACACCGGCTCGCCCCACGCGAGGTGGCCGTCCGGCGTCCACGGGATGTTCATGAAGAGGTTCAGCGACGGCGGCGTGGCGCGGATCACGACGCCGAGATTGGCCAGCGCCGAGTGCAGGTTGTCGCGGCAGTTGTCGTGATAGCCCTCGACGCCGAGCAGGCCGTAGCGCCACCGGTCGCACGGCGCCATCAAGGTGTCGTGAACGCAGTTCGTGGTGTCCTCGACCAGGGTCAGGATGGGCTTTCGCTGGTTCGTGACGAACGTGTCGCCCACCGCCGCGGCGAGCTTCATGAACGAGGCGCGGCTGGCCTCCATCGACATCCACTCCGTCAGGTCGCGGGCGTTGAACGCCCAGGCATCGACGACCTGCGTGCCGTGGGTGTTGACGACCTTGATGTGCTGGCCGGCACCCGCCTGCGCCGCCTTGCCGCCGCGGGCTGGAATCGTGACGAGCTGACCGCTCACTTGATCGCCCCCTTTTCGGACCTCTCGCGGTAGTAGGAGTTGATGCCGGTGTCCGGCGGCGAGCCGCTCGTCATCGTGAGCATCGTGGCGAGCTCGCTCCGGTGGTGGGCCGCGTGGGTCGGAACGTGAAGCAGCAGCATGCCGAGCGGCCGGCTGAACGTCCGGCCCTCGGATGTCGTGCCGTCGAGCGAGCGCGACAGGTCGGCCTCGCCGAGGTCGGCGAGGAAGCCGCGTTGCTCGCGCTCGAGGTCGTCCCATTTCTTTCGGAGCTCGGCGAGCGTCCGGATGACGAGGTCGTAGGTCGGATCGCCGCGGACGATCGCGGGCGCGCGCCCGCGCCACGTCTCGAGCCAGAACCAGTCGGCGCCATACATGTGCACCAGCATCGCCCGCAGACTGGACTCGCTGCACTGCTTGCCGATCGGGCGCCCCGCCGCGTCCTCGCCGAGCGCCGCCACGACCTCGAAGAGCCGGCGATTGGCCCAGCGATGATAGGCCCAGTACTCGCGAATCAGCTCGACGCTCACGACCCGCTCCCCAGACCGTGGCCTCCGCGGTAGTCCGATGGCGCCGGCGGCGTCCAGCCGGCTAGGAGCTCGGGCGCCGGCTGCCAGATTTCGACGCCGAGGGGCCGGCATGTGACGAGCGCGTCGCCCGCGCCCGGCCCCCACACCGCGACCGACAGATCCCCGTGCGGACACACCGAGATCGCGGCGAGCACGTCGATCTCGGCGAAGAACTCGACGAAGTCGCCGGTGCGCGCCGGGCTCGGCTTGACGAAGTAGCGGCCTTCGGGCGTGAGACCGGTGACCTGGAACACGTTGAGCACGTCGTGCACGTCCAGCTCGGTGAGGTGAAACGGCGCCACCGCGCGCACGAGATTGCTGTGGCAGCAGAGGTCGAACTCCTCGCCGTTGAGCAGCTTGTGCACGTACGGGTCGCACCGCGTCCCGAGCAGGTCGTGGCAGCCGCCGCCGTCCTCGTCGCGTCCGTACCGGACGCTGTCGCCGGTCATCGTCAGCATCGGTCTCAGGTACGGCAGGCACGACCACAACCTGTCGAACGTCGTGAGGTGCGCCTGGTGGAGCTGGCGCGTGCGCGATGCCCAGAACCGCTCGCGCGGGTTCGACAGATTCCACACGTTGAGGTCCGCCACCTGGGGCCCCTCGACGGCGACGATGCGGAAGATCTGTCCCGCGCGCACCGGCCACGCGCGGCCCGTTCGCCGGGGCACGACGAACCGGTCGACCAGCGTGCGTCGCCCGGTCTCGCGCGCCAGGCGCTCGTAGCGCGCGCGGTCGACCTCGAGCGGCGAGCCGGGCTTCGCGTCGTAGATCAATCGGGGCCGCATGTGTCCGGTCCAGCCTCCGCCGTCGCGGGTTTGTCCCGCGTGTCGTCCGCTATTCCAACGCGGCGCCTCGATCCGCGGTCGCACTCGGTGTGAGCAATCGCGCGCCGACGTTGACAATGCCCGATCAGGCATAGTCTGATACCGGCCAGCCGGATCAGAATGCCGCATGATAGCGCCGATCAGGGAGGTCCAGCCATGAGAGTCTTGCGCGTGACCACAGCCGTCGCACTGTGTCTCGGTCTCGTCGGCTTCGCCGCCGGCACCGACGCCCAGCAGTGCCCGAAGGGCAAGCTCCGCCTCTACACGTCGTGGCCGATGCAGGGCGCGATGCTCCCGGAAGGCACGGGCATGAAGAACGGCGTCGACCTCGCGGTATCGGAGGTCAACGGCCTGGTCGCCGGCTTCTGCCTCGAGGTCGTGAATCTCGACGACGCCTCGCCCCAGACCGGCAAGTGGGACGGCGCGGTCGAGGCGGAGAACGCGAACAAGGCGGTCGGCGATCCGCTCGCGATCGTGTACATCGGGACCTACAACTCCGGCGCGGCCAAGGTGTCGATCCCGATCACCAACCGTGCGCACATGGCCCAGGTCACGCCGGCCAACACGTATCCCGGCCTGACGAAGAAGCGCGGCGCCGCGCCGGGTGAGCCCGAGATCTACCGGCCGGGCGGCTTCGTAAACTACTTCCGGCCGATCCCGGCCGACGACATCCAGGGCGCCGTCGCCGCCAAGTGGGCCAAGCGCCTCGGCGCCAAGAAGGTCTTCGTCCTCAACGACCAGGAGCTCTACGGCAAGGGCATCGCCGACGTCTTCGAGGCCACCGCGAAGAAGATCGGTCTTCCCGTGGTCGCCAACGAGGGCATCGACTGGAAGCAGCCCGACCAGAAGCCAGTGCTGACCAAGATTCGGGCCTCCGGCGCGGATCTCGTCTACATGGGCGGCGTCATCGAGACCGGCGCGCAGGTGATCATCCGGCAGATGAAAGAAGTCGGCCTCGTCGCGCCGCGCACGCGCTTCATGGGGCCTGACGGGCTCCTCGAGGAAGAGCTGCTCAAGGGCGCCACGTGCGACGCAGTCCTCGCGACCGATATGCGTATCACCTTCGCCGGGCTGCCCTTCGAGAAGATGCGCGGCGTCGGCGCCAAGACCTACGAGACCTACAAGTCGAAGTACGGCAAGGAGCCGACCTCGTACGCGCTCTACGCAGCCGAGGGCGGGCGGGTGATCGTCGACGCCATCAAGCGGGCCGCGCCGCAGATCGAGAAGGCGAAGGACGTCACGGAGAAGCGCGAGGCCCTGCGCAAGGCGATCGCCTCCACCAAGAACTTCGAGGGCATCAACGGCAAGTGGAGCTTCGACGAGAACGGCGACGTCGACTACGACACCATGTCCGGCTTCAAGGCCGTGAAGGCCGACGGGCCGATCGGCTGCAAGTTCCAGTTCGAGACCATCCTCGAGTAGCCCCGTCCGGACACGCAGAATGACGACGAGCGCCCCGGCCCAGCCGGGGCGCGACGTACCTCCCCGGGAGGCGGCGGCGGCCATTTCGGAGCCCCCGGAACCGCCGAGCAATCCCGAGGCGCGCCACGGCTCCGCCGAGGCGTGTCCGAGCGCGGGGGGCTTGGGGGGCCCGTCGAGGCCGCCCATTTACATCTGATGCAACCCTGGGAGGTCCTCGTCCAGCAGACCATCAACGGCCTTACCCGCGGAGCCGTCTTCGCGCTGATCGCGCTCGGCTACACGATGGTCTACGGCATCATCGAGCTCATCAACTTCGCGCACGGCGACGTGTTCATGCTGGGCCTCTTCATCTCGCTCTCGTGGTTCGCGCTCTTCGGGGTGACGCAGGCGCCGACCGGCTGGCAGCTCCTGACGATCCTTCCGCTCGTGTTCGTCCTGACGATGCTCTCCACCGCGGCCCTCAACGTCGCGATCGATCGCGTCGCCTACCGGCCGCTCCGTCGCTCGACGCGCCTGGCGCCGCTGATCACCGCGATCGGCGTGTCGTTCATGCTGGAGAACCTGGCGCTCCTCTGGAAGGGGCCGGCGCCGATCGCCTATCCCGACGTGTTCCCGTCGGTCGACATCTTGCGCGAGTGGTTCGGCGTCGACTCGGCGATCTTCGTCACGACCAAGGACGTGCTGGTCGTGGGCGCGACGATCCCGCTGATGCTCGCGCTCAACTACTTCGTGACACGGACCCGATGGGGCAAGGCGATGCGGGCGACGGCGCAGGACCGTGAGACCGCGCAGGCGATGGGGATCAACGTCGAGCGGACGATCTTGCTGACGTTCTTCGTAGGCGGCGCGCTCGCCGGCGCGGCCGGGCTGATCCAGGGCCTCTACTACAACATCGGCATGTGGTGGATGGGCTACCAGGCGGGCCTGCGCGCCTTCACCGCGGCCGTGCTCGGCGGCATCGGCAACATGCCCGGCGCCGCGCTCGGCGGGCTCTTCATCGGGTTCCTGTCGGCGTGGAGCGACCAGTACATCTCCGCCCGCTGGACCAACGCGATCGTCTTCTCGATCCTGATCCTCGTGCTCGTCTTTCGTCCTCAGGGTCTCCTGGGGGCGCGGTCGGCCGACAAGGTATGACGCCGGCGCTCCGCTGGGCCGCGCTGGTCGCTGTGCTGCTCGCCTACCCGTTCGTCGACCGCGCCCTCGGGTTCCAGACCGTGCACGCGGTCTCCGACGGGATGATCTACGTGCTGCTGGCACTCGGCCTCAACATCGTCGTCGGCTACGCGGGGCTCCTCGACCTCGGCTACGCGGCGTTCTTCGCGATCGGCGCCTACGCGATGGGGCTCTTGAACTCGCCGGTCGTCGGCTCGCCGTTCTACGGCCACGGCTGGAGCTTCTGGCTCTGCATCTGGGTCGCGGCGGCGGTGTCGGCGCTGCTCGGCACGGCGATCGGCGCGCCGACCCTGCGCGTGCGCGGCGACTACCTGGCGATCATCACCCTGGGGTTCGGCGAGATCATCCCGGTCGCGATCAGAAATCTCGGCGACATCACGGTGGATATCGGCGGCTGGCGGCCGATCGAGCGGCTCAACCTGACCGGCGGCGAGAACGGCGTCAATCCGATCGGCCGCCCGCACTTGCCCGGCGTGCCGTTCGAGACCGACCCGGTGCCCTGGTACTTCCTGATCCTCATCATCGGCGCGTTCTCGGTCGGGGCGATGAGCCGGCTCAGCGACTCGCGCCTGGGCCGCGCCTGGATGGCGATCCGCGAGGACGAGACCGCCGCGGACTGCACGGGCGTGAACCCGATCTCGACCAAGCTCCTCGCGTTCGCGCTCGGCGCCTCGTTCTCCGGCTTCGCGGGCTCGGTCTACGCCGCGAAGCTCCAGGCCATCACGCCGGGCGCGTTCGAGTTCCAGGTGTCGATCATGCTCCTGTGCATGGTCGTGCTCGGCGGCGCCGGCAGCATCAAGGGCGTGATCCTCGGCGGCATGCTCATCACCATCTTCGATCGCGTCGTGCTCTCGCAGATGACGTTCTTCGTGCGCTGGCTCGGCCGCACCGCCGGCGTGCCGGCGCTCGCGACCGCCGACATCACCCTGTGGCGCTGGTTCTTCTTCGGCGGCGGGCTGGTCCTCGTGATGCTGCTGAAGCCCGAGGGCCTGGCCGGGCGCCGCGTGCGCCCGATCGCGCCCGCCGACGACGACTTCGACGCACCGCGCATCGAGGAAGCGCCGCGGCGCGCGGCGGCGCTCCCCGCCTGGCTCCTCGAGCGCGCCCGCCGCGGCGCGGCGCCCGACCCGATCCTCGAGGTGCGCGGGGTGGCCAAGCGCTTCGGCGGTGTCGTCGCGCTCGGCGACGTCGACCTGGTCGTCCCGCAAGGCGCCATCGTCGGCTTGATCGGACCGAACGGCGCCGGCAAGACCACGTTCTTCAACGTCGTGACCGGCCTCATCCCCCCGGACGAGGGCCGCATCGTCTTCGCGGGCTCCAGCATCGTGGGCCTCCGGCCGAACGCGATCGTCGAGCGCGGGATCGCCCGCACCTTCCAGTCGATCCGCCTGTTCCCGCAGATGACCGTGCTCGAGAACGTGCTGGTGGGCGAGCACTGCCGGCTCCGCGCCAACGTTCCCGGGGCCGTGATTCGGCCGGCATCGGTCGTCGCCGAAGAGGCGCGGGCGCGGGAACGGGCGCGCGAGCTGCTCGCGTTCATCGGCCTCGACGGCAAGGCGCAGGACCTCGCGCGCAACCTGCCGTACGGCGATCAGCGGCGCCTGGAGATCGCGCGCGCGCTCGCCACCGAGCCGCGCCTGCTGCTGCTCGACGAGCCGACGGCGGGGATGAACCCGCGCGAGACCGAGAACCTCACCGCGCTGATCGGCACGCTCCGGCGCGAGCTCGAGCTGGCGATACTCTTGATCGAGCACGACATGGAGGTCGTGATGGGCATCTCCGACCGCATCACCGTGCTCGACTACGGTGTGCGCATCGCCGAAGGTACGCCGGCCGAGATCCAGCGCCATCCCAAGGTGATCGAGGCTTACCTCGGCACCGGCTACGAGCGCGAGCCCCATGCTTGAGCTGGCCGACGTCCACACCTACTACGGCAACATCCGGGCGCTCCGCGGCGTCTCGCTCTCCGTCGCGCCCGGCGAGATCGTCACGCTGATCGGGAGCAATGGCGCCGGCAAGACGACGACCCTGCGCACGATCCTCGGTACCGCGCGGCCGCGCCGGGGCACCATCACCTTCGGCGGCCGGCGGCTGGACACGCTCCCGACCGACCGCATCGTCCGTCTCGGCATCGCGCAATCGCCGGAGGGCCGGAGGATCTTCCCGCGCATGACCGTGCTGGAGAACCTCGAGCTCGGCGCCTTCGCGCGAACCGACCGCGCGGCGATCGGCGCCGATCTCGAGCGCGTGTTCGCGCTCTTCCCGCGCCTGGCCCAGCGCCCGACACAGCAGGGCGCCACGCTCTCGGGGGGCGAGCAGCAGATGCTGGCGATCGGGCGCGCGCTCATGGCGCGGCCCAGCCTGCTCCTGCTGGACGAGCCGTCGATGGGCCTGGCGCCGATCCTGGTCGAGACGATCTTCCGCATCGTCCAGGACATCAACCGCCAGGGCACGACCATCCTGCTCGTCGAGCAGAACGCGCGGATGGCGCTCCGCGTGGCGCACCGGGGCTACGTCATGCAGACCGGCCGCATCGTGCTGCAGGCCGCGGCCGCCGAGCTCTTGCGGTCGGACCTGGTGCGGAAGACGTATCTCGGAGAGAAGTAGCGCGGCGAGCGCCGCGACGCTCAGCGACGGACGGTCAGCCCCTCGAGGTCCAGCGCGGGCATGCGTCCGAGCATCAGATCGGCGACGATCCGCGCGGTGCCGCACGCCATCGTCCAGCCCATGTGGCCGTGCCCGACGTTGAAGAAGAGGTTCCGGTGTTGGCCCAGGCCGAGGATCGGCGGCCCGTCGGGCGTCATCGGGCGCAGGCACGCGCGGTACTCGCCCCGGTCGTAGTCGGCGGCCTCGGGGAACAGATCGCGGGCGAGGCGGAGGATGTTGTTGAAGTCGCGCGGCGTCCAGCCCCAGTCGTAGCCGGCGAACTCCGCGGTCGACGTCAGGCGCAGCCGGTCGCCCAGGCGCGACCAGCCCACCAGCCACTTCTCGTCGACGCCGGGCACCGTCGGCGCCCGTCCGCCCGGCTTGAGCGGAAACGTCGACGAATAGCCCTTCGCCGGATAGACGGGCAGGCCGACGCCGACCGTGCGCGCGACGATCGGCGCCCCGACCCCGAGCGCCAGGACGTAGTTGTCCGCCTTCAGCTCGCCGGCGCTCGTGAGGGCTGCGTCGATCCGATCGGCGTCGGCGCGGAGCGCCGTCACACGCGTGCCGAGCTTCACCGCGACGCCCAGCTTGTCGCGGCACACCCGCGCGAGGTTGTCGACGAACAGGCGCGCGTCGCCGCTCGAGTCGCCGAGGTCGCGGATCGCGCCGGCGATCTTTCCCTGGACCGGCTCGAAGACCGGGTCGAGCTGGGCGACGCCGCGGGCGTCGAGGACCTCCTGCTTCTGCCCGTGCTCCGCCAGCAGCGCCATCTTCTTCACGCCGGCCTCGAGCTCGGCGCCGTCCCGATACAGATAGAGGGCGCCCTTCGCGATGGCGTGGTACTCGATCTGCTCGGCGCGCACCAGCTCGGTCATGACCGCCTGGCTGTACTGGCAGAGCCGCAGCTTGATCAGCGTGTTCCGCCGCGCGCGGTCCGCCGTGCACTCGCGCAGGAAGCGGAGCCCCCACGTGTAGAGGCGCACGTCGGATGAGAGCCGGAGGCGGATCGCCGTTTCGCCGCCGCGCAGCGAGTCCCACAGCATGCGCGGCGCGCGCGGCGAGGCCCACGCGAACGAATGGCCGGGCGCGATGATCCCGGCGTTGCCGGAGCTGGCCTCGAGGCCGAGCGCCTCTTTCTCCTCGACCAGGGTGACCTCGTGGCCGGCCTTGGCGAGGAAGTAGGCCGTCGTCACCCCGACGACGCCGCCGCCGAGCACGAGGGTCTTCACGGGATCACGACTCGAGGAGGAAGCCGGCGCGCAGCGGGTCGCCGGGGTCGAAGAGGAACTGGCTGAAGCCCGTGAGGTACGACGTGCCGGTGATCTCGGGAAGGATCGCGCGGCGGCCCTCGACCACGGTCTCGCCGGCGATGCGGCCCGTGAAGTCGAGACCCAGGATCCCCCGGCTCGTGATGCTCGAGCCCACCCGCATCAGTCCGCGGTGGTGGAAGAGCGCCATCCGCGCGCAGGTTCCGGATCCGCAGGGCGCGCCGTCGACCTGCCCCGGACCCCACACGAGCGCATTCGGCGACACGCCCGCGCCGTCCGGTAGCTCGTGGACGAGGACGTTGTCGACGCTCGCCTTGCCGAGACCCGGCACGTCCACCTCGAGCTGGGCGTTGACGGCCTCGCGGATCGCCATGCCCCGCTGCGCGATGCGCCGGGCGAGCTCACGTCGTACGGAGAGGCCCACCTTCTGGGCCTCCACGATGGCGAAGACGTTGCCGACGCCGAGCGCCACGTCGACCGGGACCTCGCCCACCGACTCGACCTCGACGCTCTGCCCGGCGAGCACGACGAACGACGGAGTCCAGCGCAGCGTGACCTCCCGAACGCGGTCGCCGTCGGCGTGGGCGATGGTCTCGACGACGCCGGCCTCCGTGTCGATGATCACCGGAGTCTCGGCGCCGAGCCGACGGACCATCCCGGTTTCGACGGCCACCGTCGCCGCGCCGATCGTGCCCTCGCCGCACGAGACGTAGTAGCCACCGGGATAGATGAAGAAGAGGCCGAAGTGCGCGCCGGGCGTGACTGCCTCGGTCATCACTGCGATCAGGAGGCTCCGGTGTCCGCGCGGCTCCAGACAGAGCCCGGTTCGAAGATCCTCGTGGTGCTCCTGGAAGAAGCGGCGCTTGTCCCCGATCGTGGCGCCCGGGAGCTTCCCGAGCCCGCTCGTGAGCAGGCGCATCCCGATGCCCGCGGTGTGAAAGTCGATGGTCGAGATGACGCGCTCGGACCGCATGGCCGGATCATACCGCAGACCGCGGGCGGCGCGGCGCGAGTCCCCCGGGCAGCCGCTAGCCGCACCTCTGGAAGAAAGGCGCCGCGGTCTCGGCCAGTACGAGCCCAGGCCCGGCCGCCGCGCGAACCTCGGCTGAGACCGCCGCGGCCTGCCCGAGCATGGCCGCTTCGTCGAACGCCAGGATGCGGCCGGCGCGCAGCACCCAGACCCCGTCGATCATCACCGACGCCACCGCGGCGGCGGAGCCGTGCTGGACCAGGTGCGGCACCGTCGCCGGCGCCCCCGCCAGCCCGGCCCCGCGCGGATCGAGCAGCACGAGGTCGGCGCGCTGGCCCGGCTCGATGCGGCCGACGACGCCGGCCCGACCGATCGCGCGGGCACCTCCGGTCGTCGCCATCTCGAGGACCCGGCGCGGCGCGGGCCAGGCGCGCGGCTCGGGCGTGTCCGGCCGCGGCAGCATCAGGGCCAGGCGCATGACCTCGAAGAGGTCGTGGCGGCCGCCCGAGTTCGACGAGTCGGTGCCGAGCGCGAGCGGCACGCCGCGCTCGAGCAGCGCCGGGAGCGGGAGGCGTCCGCTGCCGAGCATCAGGTTGCTGGCCGGGCTGTGGACCACGGTCACGCCGTGCCGCGCGAGGAGATCGCCCTCCTCCGGCGTGAGCCAGACGCCGTGCGCCACCGAGAGGCGCTCGCCGAGCAGGCCGACCCGCGCCATCTCCGCCACGGTGCCGCCCGGCCACACCACACGTCCTCGCACCGCCTGAGCGCGCGTCTCCAGAAGGTGCGTGTGGGCGTGGAATCCGGGATCCCGGGCGAGGCGCCGCCACACCTCGAGCAGCGGCGGCGAGCAGCGCTGGAACGCGTTGGGGCCGAGCAGGATCGTGACGCGGCGATGGCCGTGCCACCGGCCCGCCAGCTCGCGATACATGCGCTCGGCGCCAGTGGCGTCGGCGCGCGGCGCGCTCTCGAGTGCTGCGCGGATCTCCGGCGGCAGCGCGATCTGCAAGAATTCGTGATCGAAGACGTCGTGCATGAACGGCGCGAACGCCACGCGCATGCCGCTCGCCTCGTGGGCGGTCAGCGCCGCGTCGGCCCATCTGACGTGGGGGAAGTGATCGAGGCACGCGGTGACTCCGTTGCGGATCATCTCGGCGGCGCCGAGCAGCACGGCCAGGCGAATCGCCTCGGCGCCGAGCGCCCGGCCGTAGGCCACCGTGTAGAGCGCCCACGGCTCGAGCGGCAGGCTGTTCTCGGTCCCCTTCAGGAGCGTGCCGTAGGAGTGATAGTGCGCGTTGACCAGGCCGGGCATCAGGATCATCCCGGTCGAGTCGACCACCTCGCGCGCCCGCGCCCGCACGTCCCGCTGCTCGCGGTCCGTGAGCGCAACCGCGGCGATCGAGCCCCCCTCGACGAGCACGCCCCCCGGGCGCGGCTCGTTGCCCGTCTCGAGACGCACCAGTCGCGCGTTGGCGAGGTAGACGCTCGACGGGCCGGCGGCGGCTCCGCTCACGCCGTCAGCGACGGATACCAGTGCCGCTTGCCCGCGCTCGCGAGACGTGCGTCCCACCCGGCGAGGATCCGCACGGCCGTGTTCGCCGTCCGCACGGCGTGCTCGATACCGCCGTAGACGAAGCGATCGGTGATGCGGTTGGCGATCACGGTGCAGACCGCGCCCGCGCGGAGATTGTAGAGGCCGGCCATCGTGAAGATCGTGGCCGCCTCCATCTCGAAGTTGAGCACACCGGCGCGCCGCAGGTCGTCGACCTTGTCGCGGAAGAACGCCTGCTCGTAGCCGTTGAACCCGGGCCGACCCTGGCCGCAGTAGAACGACGCGGTCGAGCAGCTGACGCCGACGTGATAGCGGAGCCCGAGCCGCTCGGCCGCCTCGACGAGCGCCGCCGTCACCGCGTAGTGCGCGACGGCCGGGTACGCCGGATCGACGTAGTACTGGCTCGTGCCGTCGTGGCGCATCGCTCCCGACGAGATGACCACGTCGCCACACTCGATCTGGGGCTGGAGCGCCGCCGTGGTCCCCACGCGGATGAAGGCCTCGCCGCCGAGGACCGCCAGCTCCTCCAAGGCACTCGAGGTCGAGCCCCCGCCGGCGCCGGTCGAGCAGCACGTGAGCGCGATGCCGCCGACCTTGCCGGAGAACGTCCGGTGCTCGCGGTAGTTGGCGACGTGCCGCGACTCGTCCCACTCGCCGGCGATCAGATCGACGCGCTCCGGGTCGCCCGGCAGGAGCACGTAGCGCTCCACGTCGCCGCGCTTGCATCGGATGTGGTACTGCAGGCCCGCGTCCATCTCGGGCCGCGTCGCCGCCGAAGTCCAGTCTGGTGGCGTCATCGCTTGGTCTCCTTCCTCACGACGATGGCGGGAATGCCGGCGCCGAAGCTCAGGACCGGCACGAGCTCGGACACGTTCTCCTCGGCGCAGTAGCCCACGTCCGCCGCCGCCCCGATGCGGCGGATCACCGCGGCCGACATCGACCGGTCGAACGCCTCCCGGGCCCCGGCGAAGACCGACGCGGCGTTCCGCGCGATCGTGGCGGACTCACGCAGGGTCGCGCGGGTACCGCCGGCCCGGACGATCTCCTCGCCGTGGCGCAGGAGCGCCGCCGCACAGTAGGAATCGTCGAGCGCCGGGATCAGGCACTGCTCCCGTCCGGCGCAGACCAGGCTGATGCTCCGGTCGAGCCGGAGCGACCGGGCGACCGCCGCACGCATGACCGCGACGGCATTGCGCATGCAACCGATGAGAACCTGCTCGACGCCGCAGTCGCGCACGAGCTCGGCCGCGAGCGTGCCGTTGGTCGTGGCGAGGATCACGCGCCGGCCCTTCAAGTCGAGACCGTGAAGCCGCGCCGGCGACGGCGGCAGGTCGGCGTCGGCGGCCTCGAGCCCCGAGGCGTCCTCGGCGCACACCAGCGCGTCGAGCCGGGCGCGCAGCTCGCCGAGCCGCGGACGATCCCGCCGGCCGACCAGCACGACCTCGGAAGCGCCGCGATCCAGCAGGGTCACGATCGTGGTGCTGGCGCGGATCACGTCGATCAGCACCGCGACCGGCGACGGCTGGCGCGTCGCCTCGCGCGGCAGGAAGCAGACCTCGAAATCCACCGGGCGTGGCTACGCCCGGGCCGGCGTGGCGTTGGCCGAGGGAACGTCGCCGGGATCGGCGCCCTGCGCGCGCATCGCCCGCTGGATCGCCGCGGGGTCGACGTCGCGCACGCGGACGCCGCTGCCGAGCGCCAGCGCAGCCGCGATCCCGGCGGCCTGGCCCTGCACCATGCACGGCGGGATCTCGCGCGAGATCTTCTGCGCCTGCGGGTCGGCCGAGTAATGGCGTCCGGCCACGATGAGCTGGTCGAGGTTCCGGGGGAGCAGCGCCCGGTACGGCGTGTAGTAGTCGCGCCCGCGGCACACCGTGTCGCGGAAGTGGCGCCGCTCGAGGACGTCCTCCTTGCTGACGACGTACTCGCCGGCGAGCAGCCGCGTCTGGCGGACGCCGAGCTGCGGCGCCACGTCGATCAGATAGCAGTGCGCGAAGCCGGGCAACTCGGCGCGCGCGAAAGCGATCAAGGACGCGATGCGCCGGCGCCCCTCGAGCTCGGCGGCAGTCATGTCCTCGACGCGGAGCGCGTCGTAGCCGGTCATGTGCGGACAGTTGCACCAGACGATGCCGGGCAGCGGCGTCCTGAGCCACCACATGTCCCACGCGCCGCCGAGCAGGCGCTTGGCCTGGCGATCCAGCACGCCGAACTCCTGGGGATGCTCGTATTCGAAGCGCAACGCCGTCTCGGTGTCGACGTTGCCCAGGCGAAATACCGTCGTGACCATGTAGCCGCCGACGACGTGCGGCGCGCCCGCTCGCGCGGCGACATCGAGGTCGCCAGTTGCGTCGACGACGATCCCGGACAGCAGCGCCTGGCGGCCGGACTTGGTCTCAACGACGACGCCGCGCAGGCGCCCGTCCTCGACGATCGGCTCCGAGAACCAGCTGTGCAGGCGCACGTTCACGCCGCTCTCGAGGGCCAGGTCGTCCGAGACGCGCTTCCAGCCGTCGGGATCGAACGCGACGGCGTAGACGATCGGCTGGGGCTTGCCGCGCGCGCGAAAGTCGTTGCACCCCCAGCGCGCCCACCGGCGCCACACGTCCCAGCCGACCCGGCGATCCTCGAGGGGCGGCGACGCGGCGAGGCCGAGCTTCTCGAGCCGCTCGATGGCCTCGCCGATGAGACCGGTCGTGGTGATCTCGGCGCCGTTCACCATGTCGTCGAGCACGAGCACCATGCCGCCCGATGCGAGGCCGCCGAGATACGGATAGCGCTCGACCAGCGTCACCCGGGCGCCGCCCCGCGCCGCCGCGACGGCGGCGCTCAGGCCGGCGGGCCCGCCGCCCACCACGAGCACATCGCTCCGGTCGACGACCGGGGTCGAGCGCGCCGCTTCGGCGACCGTCGGCGGCGTAGCCATCACGACACCTCGCCCTGCTTCCACGTGACGATGCGCCGCTCGGCGAAGCTGACCACCGCGAAGAAGACCACCGCCCAGGCCGAGGAGACGAACACCGTCGCGTAGAGGAGCGGCGAGCGGAAGTTGTGGGTGGCCTCGATGATGAGGGCGCCGAGCCCGAGGTCGGCGCCGATCCATTCCCCGACGATCGCGCCGAGCACCGAGGTGGTCGAGGCGATCTTCAGCGCCGAGAAGAGAAAGGGCAGTGAGCTCGGCACGCGCAGCTTCCAGAACACCTCCGCTCGGCTCGCCGACAAAACGCGCATCAGCTCGAGCGACTGCGGATTGACGGAGGTGAGCCCGCGGACCATGTTGGCGAGGGTCGGGAAGAAGCAGATGAAGGCGGCGATCACGACCTTGGAGGTCATCCCGAGCCCGAAGATCAGGACGAGGATCGGCGCCTTGGCCAGGATCGGGATCGTGTTGACGAAGACCGCGATCGGATAGAGCGCCGCCTCGAGACGACGCGAATGCACGAACAGGACGGCGACGGCGATCGCGATCGCGTTGCCGAGGAGGAAACCGATAAGGCTCTCGATCGCGGTCGGCACGAAGTTCCGCATGAGCATGGGGAGCTCGCTCACCAGCGTCTTCACGATCTGTATCGGCGTGGGCGCGATGTAGATCGGCAGCGAGAACACCTGCGCCAGAACCTGCCAGGCGATGACGAGCACCGCGGCGGCCACGAATGGCAGGAGCGCCTGCGATCGGGGCGGCCGGGGCCGCGACAAGGCCGGTGCCGCCGCGCGGCGCGCGACGGCCGGCTCGGCGATCACGGCGGTCTGCCTGTCGTCCATCAGCACGTCTGCAGGAGCGCCCGCAGGTGCGAGGCGATCCGGATGAACTCCGGCGTCTCGCGGACGCTGAGCGGCCGGGGATAGGGCAGCTCACAGAGGACCAGCTCGCGGACGCGCCCCGGATTGGTCGCAAGGACGAGCACGCGCTCGGAGAGAAAGACCGCCTCCGGGATGCTGTGGGTCACGAAGAGGATGGTCGTGCCGGTCTCGCGCCAGATTCGCAGCAGCTCCTCGTTCAGGGTGTCGCGCGTGATCTCGTCGAGCGCGCCGAACGGCTCGTCCATGAGGAGGATGCGCGGCTCGGAGACCAGCGCGCGCGCGATCGCCACGCGCTGCCGCATGCCGCCCGACAGCTCGTGCGGCAATGCGTGCTCGCGGCCGGCGAGGCCGACGAGCCGCAGGAGCTCTTCCGGCGTTCGCAGTCCGGCTCGCTCACGTTTCTTGGGCCCCACCTCGAGGGGCAGCCGCACGTTCTCGAGCGCCGAGCGCCACGGCAACAGGGTCGCGTCCTGGAACACGAAGCCGAGCTCGCGGTTGAGCCGCGCCCGCTCGGGCGGGCCGCCCAGCACCGACACGGTGCCCCCGGTGGGCGGGACGAGATCGGCGACGAGACGGAGCAAGGTCGATTTGCCACACCCGGACGGACCGAGAAGGCTGATGAAGCCGCCGGGCTGCACCTGGAGCGCGACGTTCTCAAGCGCGGTGACCGAGCCGCGCTCGCTCGAGAACCGCACGGTGGCGTTCTCGAGCTCGACGGCGAGTGTCGCGCCCGCGCCGCTCATGGGCTCGGCGGGCCCTCCCGCCTACGCGCCGATCTTGGGCCGCGCGGCCACCGTCATTTTCAGGATTGCGTCGGTCATCACGTCGGTCACTTTCGGCGCCGGGCCCTTGAACTGCTGGAGCTCGTCGTAGACGTGGATCTGCTGCTCCCATACGCCGGGCTCCATCGTGCCCCAGCCCTTGGCCGCGGTGGTCTTGGTGAAGCTGAAGCCGAGCACGGGCTTGATCGCCTCCATCTCGGCGTCGCGATCCAGGTTCGGGTACGCCTTCACCAGGAGGTCGACGGCCTTCTCCGGATTCTGCTGCGTGTACGCCCAGCCCTTGGCCGCCGCGCGCGTGAACGCCGCGAGCACATCGCCGTGCTTCTGGAGCGTGTCGTCGGTCGCATAGTAGAGGTTCGCGTAGAGCTGGATCCCCGCGTCCCAGAGCCGCATGTCGACCCGCTCGGGGCCGAGCGGCTTCAGGGCGCTCGCGTTCGTGAGCCAGCCGGTGACCGCGTCGACCTGGCCCGTCAGGAGCGGGGCCATGTCGCTGCCCATCACCACGACATGCACGTCGGATTCCTTGATCTTGTGCTTGGCGAGCAGCGCGCGCAGGAGGATCCGCGCGGTCCCCTGTGTGCCGATCTTCTTGCCGACCATGTCTTGCGGCGTGCGAATCGGCTTCTTCGGCAGCGAGAAGTACGTGAACGGGTGCTCTTGATATCCGACCGCGAAGCACTTGACCGGAAGCCCGCCGGCACGCGCCAGCATCAGGGACGGGCTCGACGACAGATTGCCGGCCTGAGCCGATCCGGCGGCCACGACGGCGACGCCGTCGACGTTCGGACCGCCCGGCGCGAACTTCAGGTTGATCCCTTCGGCCTCGAAATATCCGAGGCTTCGCGCGGCGACCTCACCGATCTGACCGTTGCTCATGATCCAGCCGAGCTGGAACGTCACGTCGCTCGCGGCGGCGCGAGCGCCGCGCGCGACCGAGATGACGCCGCCGACGGCGGCCATTCCGGCGAGCAGCGCGACCGAGCGGCCGAGCATGGTACGGCGGGTCAGATCGTGGCGCGCAGGTGTCCGGCTCATAAGTCCTCCTCGAGGCGCTGTTCGCTCCGCAACCTTAGCCGGTTTCCCTGGAGAATCCAAGCGCGCGAGGTTACGCTGCCACGGTGAGCTCGACGGTGAGCACGGGCGTGGACTACGTCGGGCCGCGAGCCGCCTTCGCGACGCTCGGCGGAAGCCCGACCTGGGGCCTCGGCGATCGCTTCCACGAATTCGCGGCGGCGCGCGGCCACGCGCGGCTCGGCCTGCACCGGCCGCGTACGCCCTACGGCCTCGGGCCCCAGGTGGAGCACTACCGAGGCCCGAGCGGGCGCGAGTTCCTGCGCATTCCGACCTACGGGCAGGTGGTCGACGAGGATCCCCAGCTCCACGCGAGCGAGTGGAAGACGTTCTGGATCCTCTGGAAGGCCGGCGTGCGCGTGCTGCTCGTGGGCGGAACCAGCGGCAGCTGCGATTGGCGGCGAACCGCCGTGGACGAGGACGCCGTGCGCCCGGGCGATCTCGTGCTGCCGAAGAGCTATCTCACGCGCGACACGATGCCGACCGGCCTTCCCGGCACGGAGCTCGAGTTCTGCCTGCCGCGCCAGGTCGCGATCATGGACGACCCCTTCTGCCCGCCGCTCGCGGAGGCGCTGCGGTCGGGGGCCGGGCGGCTGCCCGATTTCAGATTCCGGCGGATCCACGGCCCGGAGTCGAACGTGGTGCTGAACCGCTGGCTCGCCGGCAACGGCTTCGAGTCGCTCGCGACGTGCCGGCTGCTCGAAGCCTCCGGCCGTCAGATCGGAATGCCCGTCATCACCGGCGACTGCGTCAGCCCGGTGCTGGCGCGCGTGTGCGGGATGCACCTCGCCTACTACCACGTCGTCGCCAACTGGGGAACAGGCCTGGAGCCCGACGACCCCACGATCACCCTCAATCGGCTCTACATGGGGACGCTCCCCGCCGTGGCCGCCAGGCTCGAGCTCGCGTTCCTCGACGAGACGGGCGAGCCGACCGCGTGTCGGTGCGGCGAGCTCCTGCGCGCTCGCCCCCCGGAGTACGCGCGCGCGCTGAGCCCCCGCGGCACGCAGTAAACTCGACGTCCAGGAGGACGCTGTGCAAACGATCGCTCCAGCGCTCAAGCAGATCGCGTCGGGCCTGCGGTTCCCCGAGGGCCCGGTGGCGATGAGCGACGGCTCGGTGGTGCTGGTCGAGATCGAGCGCCGCACACTCTCGCGCGTCACGCCGGACGGCAAGATCCACGTGGTCGCGACCCTCGGCGGCGGGCCCAACGGCGCCGCGATGGGCCCGAACGGCAAGATCTACGTGACCAACAACGGCGGCTTGAAGTTCCTGGAGCGCCCGGGCAAGCTGTTTCCGATCGCGCAGGCCGACGACTACCGGGGTGGGCTCATCCAGCGAGTCGATCCCGACACCGGAAAGTTCGAGACCTTGTACGACTCGTGCGACGGGACGAAGCTGCGCGGGCCGAACGATCTCGTGTTCGACCGCGCCGGCGGCTTTTGGTTCACGGACCTCGGCAAGACGCGCGACCGCGACATGGACCGCGGCTCGGTGTACTACGCGAAGGCCGACGGCTCGATGATCAAGGAGGCGATCTTCCCGCTCGAGCGGCCGAACGGGATCGGGCTCTCGCCCGACGAGCGGACGCTCTACGTCGTCGAGACGCCGACCGCGCGCTGCTGGGCGTTCAAGCTCTCGGCGCCCGGCCAGATCGAGTCGGCGAACGGCCTGTATCGTGGGGAGAAGGGCACGGTCGTGGTCGGGCTCGGGGGCTACCAGATGTTCGACTCGCTCGCCGTCGACGCCGAGGGCCACGTCTGCGTGGCGACCTTGATCACCGGCGCGGTCAGCGACGTCTGGCCAGACGGCAGCCGCGTCGATCAGTACAAGCTGCCGGACATGATGGTCACCAACGTCTGCTTCGGCGGCCCCGATCTCAGGACCGCGTTCGCGACGTTGTCGATGGGCGGCACCCTCGTGTCGTTCGAGTGGCCGCGGCCCGGCCTCGCTCTCAAGTACCTCAACAAGCCATGAGCCTCACCGACCGCTACGGGCTCACGCTCTCGACCGCGTCCGCTGCCGCCGCCCGGCACTACCAGGACGGCATGGACCGTCTGCTCTCGTACGGCTTCGGCGCCGATCAAGCCTTCGCCGCGGCCGTCGCGGCCGACGAAGGATTCGCCCTCGCCCACGCCGGCGCGGCGCTCTTCTCGCTCTTTCAGGGCGACGGCGCCTCGGCGAAGGCGTCGATCGATCGGGCCCGCGGGCTCGTGGGGGGAGTGACGCGGCGCGAGCAGCAGCACGTCGCGGCGCTGGCGGCGATCGCCGGCGGCGAAGCGGCGCGCGGACTCGGTCTGATCGAGGAGCACGTGACGGAGTTCCCGCGCGACGCGCTGCTGGTGAACCAGGCCGGCAGCACGATTGGGCTCGGCGGACGCGCCGATCGCGAGGCGCTGCGCGTCGGCTTCGTCGAAGCGCTCGCCCCTGCCTACGGCGACGACTGGTGGTGTCTGTCCGCGCTCGGCTTCGCGTATCACGAGGTCGGCCGGTACGACGAATCGCGGCGCCTGTCGGAGCGCTCGCTCGCGCAGTACCAGGGCAACGCGAACGCGAGCCACAACCTCGCCCACGTCTGCTACGAGACCGTCGACAACGAGGGCGGGATCACGATGCTCTCGGACTGGCTCGGCGGCTACGATCGCCGCGCGCCGTTCCATTGCCACCTCGCCTGGCATCTCGCGCTGTTCGAGCTCCAGTGCGGGCGGCCGGATCGCGCGCTCGCGATCTACGAGCGCGACATCGCGCCGTCGTCCAATCCCCGCCTGGCCATGATCGACGGCTCGGCGGTGCTGTGGCGCTTCGGGCTCTACGACTGCCAGAAGGGGCCGTTGCCGTGGCGTCGGCTGGCCGACCTCGCCACCCGGGTCACGCGCCCGGGCTTCATCTTCGGCGACGTTCATGCCGCGCTCGCCTATGCCTCGGCCGGCGACGAGGGGGCGTTGTCGGGTCTGATCGGGGGGCTGGAAGCGCTCCACGCCAAGGGACATCCGATCGCCGGCACGGTGGCCCTGCCGCTGGTGCGAGGCGTCCAGGCCTACGTGGCCGGCGACTACGGCGGGGCCCTCGCCCTGCTGGAATCGGTTGACAGCGAAATCCATCGGGTGGGCGGGAGCCACGCCCAGTGGGAGCTGTTCGAAGAAACGATGGTCGTGTGCCAGCTGAGGCTCGGCCGCCTCGAGGAGGCAACGGGCTTACTCCGCCGGCGCCTCGCCCGTCGCGCGACCCCGCAGGACCTGATGTGGCTCAGACGAGCGGAGATCGCGCGGGACGCCTCCGAGCGCCGATAGAGAAACGCGCCTCTAGAGGCTGGTTCGGTCCGGACGGCCGATCGCGTAGACGTTGAACCCGATCTGGTAGAGCTCCTCGGGGTCCAGCTGGTTTCGGCCGTCGAAGAGGAAGGCGGGCCGCTCCATCGCGGCGTAGATCTGCCGGTAGTCGAGCGCCCGATATTCCGCCCAGTCCGTCAGCAGAGCGACCGCGTGCGCGCCGTCGGCGGCCTTGTAGGGGTCGGACTCGAACGCGACCCTGTCCGTCGAGGCACTGAAGACCTGCCGCGCGCCTTCGAGCGCCTGGGGATCGGTGATGCACACGTGCGCCTGCTCCGCGAGAAGCTCCTGGCAGATCTGGATGGCCGGCGACTCGCGCGTGTCACCGGTATTCGCCTTGAACGCAAATCCGAACAGCGCGATGCGCTTGCCGGCCAGCGTGTTGAACATGACTCGGATCATGCGACGGACGAATCGCTCCTTCTGATGCTGGTTCAACGTGACGACCGCTTCCCAGTACCGGGCGACTTCCGGCAGACCGTGCTGCTCGCACAAGTAGACGAGGTTCAGGATGTCCTTCTGGAAGCAGGAGCCGCCGAACCCGACACCGGCGCGCAGGAATTGCGAGCCGATGCGCCGATCGGTACCGATCGCCGTGGCGACCGACAGGATGTCAGCGCCCGTCTGCTCGCAGATCGCCGAGATGGCGTTGATCGAGCTGACCCGCTGCGCCAGAAACGCGTTGGCCGCGAGCTTGGACAGCTCCGCCGACCAGACGTTGGCAGTGAGGATGCGTTCGCGCGGCACCCAGCGCGCGTAGATGTCGACCAGCTCATCGATCGCGGCCTGTCCGGCAGGCGTCTCGGCGCCGCCGATCAGGACGCGGTCTGGCGATTCGAGATCCGTGATCGCCGTCCCCTCGGCGAGGAATTCCGGGTTCGAAAGCACCTCGAAGCGCTGGCCTTGCCGGCGATTCTTGAAGATTCGCTCCATGGCCTCGGCCGTACGGACGGGCAGGGTGCTCTTCTCGACGACGATGACCGGCCGTCTCGCATGGTGGAGGATGCTCCGGGCCGTCTTCTCCCAGTACTGCAGATCGGCCGCGCGCCCCGCTCCCTGCCCGAAGGTTTTGGTAGGCGTGTTCACGCTGACGAAGATCATTTCCGCTTCGCCGATCTCGTGCTCGACGTCCCCGGTGAAGCGGAGGTTCCGACCGAGGGACCTTCGCACCACCTCTTCCAGGCCTGGCTCGAAGATGGGCGGCCGACCCGACTGCCATGCAGCCACGCGATCGTGGTTGATGTCGGCGACGACCACCTCTACGTCGGGGCAGTGCTGGGCGATCACTGCCATCGTCGGGCCGCCGACATAGCCCGCGCCGATGCAAAGAAGACGTTTGATCATGGAGACCTCCGCGTGATGCCTCGCCGCCGTGGCTCGTTCATTCTAGCGGTGCTCCCCGTTTGTGCCTAGGACTCGGAGCCGGCACGACCTTGACCAGGGGTGATGCCGGACTGTCCAGTCAATACGGTCAATCCAGCGGCGTTGCCGGCCCGTGATCATACCTAACCTGCTGCCAGATCGAAGTTTCCGCAAACGACCGCGCGTGGCATCCGATTTGCCACTCTCCCGTGCGTTCGATGGGAGCAGAAAGCACCCGGGTCCACATCCGCCACACACGAGGCACCGCGCTATCGCATTTGCCGCTTCGGCGTCTGGCGTTGTGCCTCGATTGCGAGGCATGCTTTGAAATCGGAACCTCGTCATGCCCCGCGTGTGGCGGAGATACCTGGGTCCTTCTCTCCAAGTTCCTCGACCAGGGACCGCTCAAAGTGTTGCCCCAGTTCCACCCGTTCCCCAAGAGCTGGACCGCCGAATCGAAGGGCCGCGACGAGGCTTCGAGCCAGGCCGCGAAGCAGATCGTGGTCGTCGCCAGAGACCGGCAGAAGCTCTTCGAGTACGCCAAACGTGCGTTTTCAGGTAATTCCTCCGTGGAGGTCGTTCTCGACCGCCGGCGGGCCGAGCGGCGGACCGGCGAGCGGGCCAGCTCGCCCGATCGTAGACGGGGCGATCGCCGGCTCATGAACGAGATCGACAACCACCTTCGCGCGCTCGGCTGGGCGGTCGTCCGGCTCGACGTGTTCAGGACTCTCGGGCTGCCCCGACGATAGTTAATAATGGGGGCCCCAAACTGGCCCCCATACCCCCTCCGCTCGGAAGCGCCCCGGCGTAGCCGTGGCGCTCCTCGGTCGCCTGTCCTGCCCTCCGTGCAATCGCTACCGGAGTGCTCGCTTCTGAGCTACCATCCCGGCTGTAGCCAGGCTGGCGGCCTGGCTCGAATTCCGGGGGTGGACCACGGCGCATTCCGAAGCGTGCTCGAGGGTAGTGCCTGCGACGGTCGTGTCTGAGAAAGGAGCGGCGAGATGACCTACGACCTGCTCATCAAGAACGGACGCGTCATCGACGGATCCGGGCGTCCAGCGTTTCACAGTGACGTCGGTGTCGCGAAGGGAAAGATCGTCGAGCTCGGACGCCTCAGCGGCTCCGCGCGCCAGACGATCGAGGCCGACGGGCGGGTCGTCGCGCCGGGCTTCGTCGACAACCACTGCCACTACGACGCGCAGGTCGTGTGGGATCCGCTCTGCACTTACTCCTGCCATCACGGCTCCACCACGGTGATCATCGGCAACTGCTCGCTCGCGCTGGCGCCGGTCAAGCCGGAGGCGCGCGAGAAGCTGGCGGGGATGCTCTCGTACGTCGAGGCGATCCCGATGGACGTCCTGCAGGCCGGCGTGCCCTGGAACTGGGAGACGTTCCCCCAGTACATGGATGCGATCGGCCGCCGGCTCGGCGTCAACGTCGGCACGCTCGTGGGCCACTCGGCCGTGCGGCTCTACGCGATGGGCGAGGAGTGCTCCGAGCGCGACGCCACCCAGGCCGAGCTCGAGGTGATGCGCCGCGTGGTGCGCGAGGCGCTCGAGGCTGGCGCGCTCGGGCTCTCGATCACGCGGAACATGAACCACTTCGACATCGCCGGCAAGCGGATTCCCGCGGCGTGCGCCCCGGAGTCGGAGCTGTTCGCGCTCGCCGACGTGCTCCGCGAGGCCGGCACCGGCATCATGCAATGTGGCGGCGGGACCAACCCTGAGCTGAAGGACAAGCTCCTGTCCCGGATCTCGGAGGCCTGCGGTCGGCCGATCATGTACAACACCTTGCTCGAGCAGGCGCGGCAGCCCGGGCGGTGGAAGACACACCTGGCGCACGTCGAGGAGACCGTGAAGCAGGGCATCCGCGCAATCCCCCTCTGCAATCCCGGCAGCATCGTCAACCGGTTCACGATGAAGAACTGCCAGGTGTTCCGCAGCATGCCGACCTGGCTGCCGATCCTCCAGGGCCCCGACTCCGATAAGCTCGCCGCGTACGCCAATCCGGCGATCCGCGCGAAGCTGCGCGAGGAGGTCGACGCGCCGCTCGGCCCGGACTCGACGTTCTCCAAGCGCTGGGACCTGATGCTCGTCGAGGAGCCCAAGCTCGCGAAGAACCGCGGGCTGGCCGGCAAGCACATCGCCGAGATCGCGAAGGCCCAGGGCAAGCATCCGGTCGACGCCTTCCTTGACCTGGCGGTCGAGGAGAATCTCGAGACCGTCTTCAGCCTCGGCGAAATCAACATGGACACCGAGGCCGTCGCGCAGATCCTCGGCAGCCCGTACGCGGTGGTCGGGCTGACCGACGGCGGCGCCCACGTGCAGTTCCACTCCAACGTCAGCAATCCCACGCGCCTGCTCGGCTACTGGGTGCGTGAGAAGCAGATCATGTCGCTCGAGCACGCCGTGCGGCGACTCACGTACGACTCGGCGTCGGCCTTCGGCATCTACGACCGCGGCCTCGTGCAGCCCGGCATGGCCGCGGACCTCGTCGTCTTCGATCCGGACACCGTGGCGCCGGTCAAGGAAGACGTCGTGCACGATTTCCCGGCCAACGGCTGGCGGATGCGCGAGCTGGCCGAGGGGATCTACTACACCGTCGTGAACGGCGAGGTGCTGCTCGAGAAGGGCCAGCACACCGGCAGCCATCCCGGCAAGGTGATCCGCAACGCGCGGTATCAGATGGCAGGCGCATAGCAACGGTTCGGCAACAGGTCTTCTGACGAACACGAGGGGCGGCTCGAGCCGCCCCTCGGCATGTTCGCGCCCCCGGAGGTCGCGACGCAGCGGCGGCTTTCGACTGCGGCTACTCCCGCAGCTCCCAGACGGTCCCGCCGGGTGTGTCCCGCAATTCGATGCGGGCCGCGATCAATCGATCGCGGACGCGATCGGCCAGCTCCCACGCTTTCGCGGCGCGCAGCTCGCCTCGAAGCGTGATCAGGCTCTCCACCAGTGGCGCCAGAAGCTCGCGCGGATCGCGCAGACCGCCCGCCGCCGCCTCGCCGAGTCTCTGCACCAGCGAATGAAGAACGGCGCGCGCGCGGTCGGGATCGTCGGTCTGCAAGGTATCCGCCGCCCACTCGGCGATGGTCCGATCGAGATTCAGAATGGCCTCGGCGGCCTCCGGAGCCCGACGCCCGGCGATCGCGGCCTCGAACGCCTGCTCGAGCCGCGTGACCTCGGTGAGGAGGGGCGACCGCTTCGAGTCCGGCTCGCTGGCCGGGGTCGAGCCGGCGTCGGCCGCGGCGAGCGGGCGCTCCGCCTCGCGGCGGTCCGTTCCACCTTCACCGCGGGCGGCCGAGAGCAGCTCGCCGATGGCGAGCCGCGTTCCCGCGGGGAACACGCGCGACGTGCCGCGGCGGCGCACGGTGAGGCCGCCGCGCCCGGACACCGTGACGGTCTTCGCGTCGAGATCGGCCACCAGCACCGTGTGCTCGTCGATCCCGAGCACCCACGCGTCGTCGGGCAGCATCCCCTCCATCACCGCGAGCCGCCGCTCGCCGAGATAGCAGAAGCGCGTGTCGTGGGTGCCGCCCTCGGCGTTGTCGTAGTGCGGGATCACCACGCACGATCCGTCGAACCCGGCGGCCCGCATGAGATCAAGCCCCTCGAGCCAGTGCACGGCTTGACCGACCTTGTAGATCTCGTACACCGGCACGCTGTGGCTCCCGAGCGTCAGCGCCGCCGCGCTCGAGAAGACGACGGCGCCGCCGTCGGCGAGCTTGGTGGTGAGCGCCTCGGGCACCGGCGAGGTGCGCCAGACCGACAGCGCGTACGACGGGCTCCCCGGCCCGGCAAAGACGAACCCAGCCGTGCGCAGCCGGGACAGCGCGGCGGCTTCGGCGAGCGGCGCGCGGTGGCTCTGGTCGACCGCGAGCGGGCCGAGAAATCCGGCGGGCTCGATCGTCAGCTGCACGCGGTGGGCGAAGTACTCGACGGCCCGCTCCGTGATCTCGGACGCGTTCTCCTGGAAGCCGTAGGGCGTGTCGAGCAGGACGGCGCGGGGCGTCGGCTCGCCCAGCCGCGCGACGATCTCGCGGTGCGGCGTCACCATGGTCGGCGCGGTCTCGCCCGAGCCCATGATCGCGAGGATCCGCGGCCGCCGAGCGGTCACGCGAAGAACCCGTCCCGGAGCGCCTGCAAGAACAGCTCGGCCACACGCTCGGGAGACTCGAGATGCAGGTCGTGGTGGCCGGGTGAGAACCAGACCGACCGGATCGCCCCCCCGGCCGCGAGCGCTACCGCTTCGGCGCTTCGCTTGCGAGAGGTTCTCGTACCGTCGCCGCTGTCCGCCAGCAGTAGCATCGTGGGAGCCTTCAGGGTCGCCCAACGGGTCGAGGGACGGTGCTCCCAGAGCGAGCGCAGGATCGAGAGATGGCGGCGGAGCGAAAGCCGCGCCTCGATCGTCCCGTCGGGGCGCGTGCGGAAGCAGTGCAGGTACGCCGCGACGGCGCGATCGGTGAAGTGCGGCACGCTCTTGCGAATCCGCGTCTCGAGCTCGGCGAGTGTGAGGTGATCGAGCGCGGGCGGCGTCAGCGCCGCAAGGCACTCCTCCCACGAAGGATACGCCTGGGACAGCTCGATCACACCCCCGTCGACGCAGGCAATGCCGCGTACGACCTCGGGCCTCCGCCAGCCGAGCTCCAGCACCACGTTGCCGCCCCAGGACTGGCCGGCGAGGACGGGGCGATCGAGCTCGAGCGCGTTGATCAGGGCCAGGAGGTCGGCGACCGCCGTGTCGAGATCGTAGCCGAGGTCCGGCGCGTCGGAGCGGCCGTGCCCGCGCTGATCGATCGCGACCACCGTGTGGCCCGCACCGTGTAGATGCTCGGCGACGCCGTCCCAGAGGCGCGCGTTGGACGCGAGGCCGTGGACGAGCACGAAGGGAGCGGCCGCGCGATCGCCGACTCGCACCTCGACGTGCAGCTCGACGCCCGGAGCGACCGCGATGCGCCGCTCGACGACCTTCGCCCCCGAAGAGCCCGCCGGCCCCGTCATGGCGCCAATCCTAGCATCGCTGACGAGAAGCCGGCGTCCGGTGCCGAGAAGCCAACGCTCGGCCGCGCGGGCCCGCGCGCCACGACGGCCCTCGCGCCTTCCGATAGAATCGCCCCAGGCGAAGCCGAACTCGGGAGGCGCGGATGACGGCAGGATCGATCGCTGGGCTGGCCGGGGTGCTCATCTGGACCGAGGCAGCTCGTTTCCCGGCGATGGCGCGCTTCTACCGCGACACGCTCGGGCTCACACCGCGCTCCTCGAAGGAGGATTTCATCAACTTCGACTGGAGCGGCGTGCGCCTGAGCGTGGGGGTGCACGACCGGGTCCGGGACGCCAGCCGTGAGCCGCTGCGGATCATGCTCAACCTGACGGTCGCCGACATCCGCGCCGTGCACGAGCGTCTGACCCGGGCGGGTGTCGCCTTCAGTCGAGAGCCGACCCGAGAAGATTGGGGCGGATGGGTCGCCACCTTTGCTGACCCGGACGGCAACATCCTGCAGCTGATGCAGCTTCCCGGTTGATCTTCGGGCTCAGCGCTCTTGGTCCCAGCCCGCGTCCGCCGATAGCTCCAGCCGACGCGCGCCGACCCAGTGCGAGGCGTACCATCCGTCGTCGAGGCGCGCGATGTTCACGCTCCGGCCGGTCTGACGGGCGTGGATGAAACGGCCGTCGCCGATGTAGATCCCGTTGTGGCGCAGACTATCGAAGAAGACCAGATCCCCCGGCTCGAGGTTGTCGCGGGTGACCGGAGTCCCCAGCCGGTATTGCTGCGCGGCGTTGTGGGGCAGCGAGACGCCGACCTGCGCGTAGACGTAGCGAACCAGTCCCGAGCAGTCGAAGCCCGACGGATTCGAGCCGCCCCATCGATAGGGTGCGCCGACATGCCGCTTCGCCAGCGCCACGACCGTCTCGCCCATCGACGCATCCCCTGACGAGCGCTCACTGATCGGCGGCCGCTCGGCGATCGGCGGGGTCTCGTCGATCGGCACAGGTTCCTTGGCGAGGATGGCGCATCCGGCCAGCGCAGCCGAAACGCCGAAGACCACGACCACAAAGTGGGCAATGCCTGCGCTCAACTCTGCGTCCATCTTCAGAGCGATCGCCGCCGAGCCAGTCTCGGCGATCGAGGCCGTATCGAGCAGCTAAATGACTTCTAGATCACCAGCGCGCAGTTCACGCTGACGGGGGGTGTCGCCCGCCGACGGAGATCGGGCACCAGCTCTTCGTACAGCTCGACGAGGGCGCGCGCCACGGTCGGCCAGGCGAAGCTCTGCGCCCAGCGGGCGGCGTGCCGGCCGAGCGTGCGCCGCCGCGGTCCGTCGGCGAGCAGCGACCCGATCGCCGCGGCGAGCGCGACCTCGTCGCGCGGCGGGACGAGGACGCCGGTGACGCCGTCCTGGATCGTCGTGGCGAGGCCGCCGACGCGCGAGGCGACGACCGTAGCGCCGCACGCCATGGCCTCGAGCGCCGCCATCCCGAACGATTCGTGATGCGACGGCACCAGGCAGAGATCGGCGGCGCGGTAATACTCCGGGAGCGCCGACTGCGGCTCGGGACCCTTGAAATCGACCCACGCGCCGACGCCGAGCGAGTCGGCCAGCGCGCGCAGCCGCGCGCGATCCTCGTCGCCTTCTTCGTTCAGGTCGCCGCCGACGATCACCAGCCGCACGTCGGCCCGGCCGAGCCCGTCGGCCTTCAAGCGCGCGAGCGCCTGCAGGAGGACCTCGAGCCCCTTGACCGGCGCGGGGCGGCCCACGAAGAGAAGGACCCACTCCGCGCTCAGGCCGAGCCGCGTGCGGGCCGCGACGGTGCCGCCCGGGCTGAAGAGCTCGACGTCGACGCCGCAGGGGATGGTCCGCACCCGCTCGACGTCGGCGCCGCAGTACCACGCGAGCTCGGCGCTCTCGAGCGGCGTCGCGGCCACGATGCGGTCCGCCTGCGCGGCCACTCTCGCCTCGGCATCGACCCGGGCCTGCGGGACCCGATCGCCCGGCTGATCGGCCAGCGCGTTCTTCACGACGCCCAGCGTGTGGAACATCTGGACCACCGGGACGCCGCCGAGCCGGCGAGAGAGCTCGACGGCCACCAGGCCGGACAGCCAGTAGTGGCCGTGGAACAGCGCGTACTCGGCGCCGGTTCGGCGCTGGAAGGTCATCACGCCGTCGGTGAACGCTTCGAGGTCGGGGACGATCTCCGGCGGCGGCACCGGCCGCTGGGGCCCCGCGTCGATATGAATCACTCGCGCGCCCCAGCCGAGCGGGACGACGGTCGGGACGCCGGGAGTCTGCTTGCGTGTGAAGACATCGACCGCGAGCCCCAGCCGGCCGAGATGGCGCGCCACCTCGCGGACGTAGACGTTCATCCCGCCGGTCTCCTTGCCGCCGAGCACGGCCAGGGGACAGGTGTGAACGGAGATGACGCCGATGCGTTTCATGCCGCGAGCCCCGCCGCCGCCCGCAGCCGCTCGAGGACGCCGAGCAAGGTGATCGAGGCGGCGCACGACCGGCGCGGCGCGGCGGCGGCTCGTACGACGGTCTGGAAGTGCTCGAGCATCTCGCGATACGGATCGGCGCCGCCCGCGACGATCTCCTCGACGCGACCATCCCGCCAACGGAGCGCGATCGTCGTGTCCGCGGGCCCCGGCGTGTACGCGCGATCGACGACCACCGCAGCCTCGGTCCCGACGATCTCCAGAAATTGACGCTCGGGGGCGTCGAACGAGCACTCGATGGTCGCGGTGAACCCGTCGCCGAAGTCGAGCCAGCCCGCGAACGACACGTCGACGCCGGACTTCGCGAGCGTCGCCGACGCCTCCACGCGCGCGGGCGTCCGGCCTGCCGCCGCCAGGAGCGGTGCCAGGCAGTAGATCCCGACGTCGAGCAGCGCGCCGCCGCCCATCTCGGGGCGCCAGCGATGGTCGTCGCGGCGATCGAGCACGCCGGTGAAGGCTGCGCGCGCGAAGCGCAGCGCGCCGAGACGACCCGAGGCGACGAGCGTGTCGAGCGCCGCCGCGCGCGGATGGAACGGCGTCATATAAGCCTCGCACAGCGCGACGCCCGCGCGCTCGCACGCTGACGCCATCGCCTCGCCGTCGGCCGCCGTGGGGGCGAGCGGCTTCTCGCAGAGCACGTGCTTGCCGGCGGCGGCGGCGCGCACGACCCACTCGCGGTGCAGGCTGTTCGGCAGCGGGACGTAGACCGCCTCGACCTCGGGGTCGTCGAGCACGGCTTCGTACGCTCGGTGGGCCCGCAGCGGCCCGAAACAGCCAGAGCCGCCGTCTTCCGCGCTCTCGCTCGCGACCGCGACGAGCCGCGCGCCGGGGCTCGCGACGATCGCGGGGAGCACCGCCTTCTGGGCGACCTGCGAGGTGGCGCCGATCACGCCCCAGCCAACCGGCGACGCCACGAGCGGCACGTCAGCTCCCGTCGTCCTCGAGCACGATGGGCGCGCCCCCGCGGGTGCTCGACCGCTGCGCGGCCTCGAGCACGCCGATGACACGCCGGACCGACGCCGGGGTGATCGCCAGCGGCTCGCCGAGGTGCAGGTGATCGGCGAGGTTGCAGTGGAAGGCGAAGGGTTGCCCGACCGCCGGCGGCAGACGGGTCTCGCTGATGCCGTACCCGCTCTCGTAGCGCGACAGCACCAGCTCGGCCGGCGCCTCGGCGTGATGCGGCTGCGTGGCCACGTAGCCGCGGCCCGGCTCGATCGCCTCGAGGGTGATCGTGCGGTACGAGCCCACGAGCGTGCCGGTCGTGCCCTGCACGTAGAACTTGGGGCGGCGGACCGCGGCGATGTCGCTCTGAAGGAATTCGGCTTCGCGGCCGTCGGCCCACGTCATGCGCACGCGGATCTGATCGAGATTCGTCACGTCGTGCCAGACGCGCTTGTGCCCGTTCGCCTGCACGACCCGCGGGAGCCCCGAGAGGAGCTGGAGGACCCAGTCGACGTGGTGCGAGCCCCAGTCGTAGCCGGCGCCCCCCGAGACCGCCGTGTCCGAGTGCCACGTGCGGCAGGGATGCGCGTAGCCGCCCACGAACGTCTCGACGTTGAAGATCTCGCCGAGAAGCCCGGCGCCGACGGCGCGCCGCAGCGCGACGAAGTCGGAATCCCACCGTCGGTTCTGGTGGACCGTCAGCATCCGCCGGCTCGCCGACGCCGTCGCGATGATCTGGTCGGCCTCGGCGACCGTCAGGCAGAGCGGTTTCTCGCAGGCGACGTGCTTGCCCGCGCGCAGGAGCGTCAACGTCAGCGCCACGTGGTGGGCGGGCGGCGTCGCGACCAGCGCCACCTCGACGTCGTCGTCGCTGACGAGCTCGCTCACCGCCGCGTACGTCCGCACGCCAGGGAAGTCGGCCTCCGCCGCTTTCCGGCGCTCGACGTTGGGATCGACCACCGCGACCAGCTCGAGCCCGTCGGTGGCCGTCACGCCGAGCCCGTGATGATAGCCCATGCCGCCGAGCGGACCGTAGCCGACGATACCCACGCCGATCTTGCGGCCGCAGCAGTGCAGATCGGGACGCAGCGCGCGCCCGAGCAGCTGGGCGAGCTCGGGATTCCGGAGCGCCGCGTCGGTGTTGCCGAGGCCGCACGCGACCACGCGGCCGGCGCCGCGGGTCGTCTCCACGACCGCGGCGAGGTCGCGGAGCGCGACGCTCACGTCGACGATGACCTTGCCGTCCCCGATCGGGATGAGCGGCATGAACCCATCGACCACCGCGAACTCGCGCGTGACGCGGTCCGAGATGTGGGAATGCGCCTCGGTGACCCGCGCGTAGTACTCACCGGGCGGCGGCTCGGGGCCCGCCACGGCGCCCAGCAGATCGGCCCAGAAGCCGTCGCGGTCGACCGGCGCGCCGCCGATCGCCACCAGCGGCGCGCCGCGCTCGACCGCCGCGCGGATCGCGGCGAGGTGCTCTCGCGGCTGGGCGGGCTGCGGCCCGTCCACGACGATCGCGTCGCACTCGGAGACGTCCGGCGGCGGTCCGCCGGACGCCACGAAGCGTGGCTCGCCGAGCTCCCGGGTCAGAGCCCGGAAGGCGGCACGACGACTCTCCGTGAGACGCGGCGACAGGACGAGGATGTGCATGGGGGTGCTTTAGAAATGCATCACCTCGGCCGCATGGTCGAACACGTCCTGGATGCGGCCGTGCGAGATCGCGCTCGCCTGCACGGCAGCCACCAGGTGGCGCCAGCGCAGCGACGGCCGGGTCGCGTAGAACTCCTCGTACGTCGCCTGATGGTGCTTGAAGGCGTGCATCTCGGTGAAGTTGTCGCGACAGGCGATCTTGGCGAGCACGTCGATCAGCGGGCCGGGCGCGTAGTCGTTGTCGGCGTACTGCTGTGCCAGCGCGGCGGCGTGCTTGACCTCGTCGGTGGAGCGCCAGCTGGCAAGGCCTGCCGTGGGCAGCCGCTCGCCGACGGGGAGGCGGCTGATCAAGCTTTCGATCTCTTCGAGCAGCTGCTCCTGCGTGTGGGGCGTCAGCGCCGCCACCCGCTCGGGCTCGGGCTGGACGTTCGAGGCGAGCATGCGCTGCGCCATCCGGACTTCGGGCCCCGTGTTCCAGACGAGCAGCGCCTGCAGCTTGATGCGTCGGGACAGCTCCGGCTGCCGCAGCAGATAGCGCCGTGTGTTCGCGCCGGTATTGATGTGGACGTCCATCGGGTTGCCGGTCTTCGAGCGCAGGAAGAGCGTGGACCCGCCGACCGAGAGGGCTTCGCCCGCGCCTTCGAGCGACAGACCGCCGCCGAGCGCACGCGCCAGCATCTCCGGGATCTCGCCGAACTCGTTGCAGCGCCCGATCTCGTCGGCCAGCGCCGTGATGGCCGCGGTCTCGTCGTCTCCCGTCTTCGCGCGCAGGTCGCGCTCGAGCAGCTCGTACTTCTTGATCAGCTCGTCCACGTCGAGCATCATCGCCGGGTTCGTCGGGCGTGTGACGTAGCGCACCGGCGCGCGGCCGATGTACTTGGCATAGTCCCAGCCGAAGTACTCGAGCGCCCGCCAGGTGAACACCGGGAACAAGAAGTAGTGGTCGTCGAGCTGGTTCTTCGGCACGCCGACCTCGAGCAGGAGCTCGAGGACCTGCATGGGCGAGAGCCGCTCGAGGAGATACAGGTAGTAGTGATCGCAGGCATTGTAGACGCCGCGGCTCACCGCGGTCCGAAACGCCGCGACCGTCGCGTCCACGTCGTCCTTCTCGGAGACCGGCTTCGCGTCGGCGAGCACGTAGGGGCCCATGGCCGGCGAGTGGATGTGCTTGTTGGCGACCGTGACGTTCTGGATGACCGGCAGCAACGCGTACTCGCCCGAGAGCCGCCCCGAGATGTGCCGGACGGCGTGCAGGCCGCAGAGCGGATGCAGCGGCCCGCCGTGATGGCCGGGCGGCAAATCCGAGGAGCGCACCACCGCGAGCGCCGAGGCGAGGAGCATCTCCTTCACCGGCGTGCCGGCGGCGAGCTTGTCGTGCGTGGCGGCCACAATGCGTTCCGGGGACGTCTCCTCCACGAACTCGACCAGCGGCTCGATGTGGTCTGGGTAGCGAACGCGTTGGGCCATGACACGATCCTCCGGGGTCACCTGGACGTTGCGCCGGCGGGCGAGGCTGCCGAAAGGGCCTCTCGCACGAAGGCGGGTTCGAAGATCCGGTCAGCCATCACCTGACATCGCTTCATCAGCCGGTGCTCGTCCGGCCGGTAGTCGGCGACCGCGTTGTGGAGCGTCCCGATGTGGTCCCACATCAGCACGTCGCCCTCGGTCCAGCGGTGCGTGTACAGATACTTCGGCTGGAGCTGGTGGGCGAACAGGGTCTCGAGCACGCGGTCGCTCTCGGCCGCGTCGAGCTCGTTGATCCGGATCGCGTAGCCGGGGTTGCAGTAGAGCACCCTCCGGCCCGTGATCGGATGCGCGAGAAAGATCGGATGCACGGACGGCGGACGCCGCCGCCGCTGCTCCGGGGTGAGCGGCCCCCGCAGGCTCCCGGGACGGCGGCGCATGTTCTCCCAGAACTTGTTGAAGTCGTGGGTCGCCGTCGCGTTCTCGAGCTTCGCTCTCAGCTCGAGCGCCAGGTCGTCGTATGCGGCCTGGGTGTTCGCGAACATCGTCGCGCCGAGCACCTGACCGTCGCGACGCGGCACCTTGACCGCGTAGAGCACGTTCAGGAAGCCGACCGTCTCGTTGTACGACATGTCGGTGTGCCAGTCCTGGCCCGCGTCGGTGATCCCGATTGGCTCGCCGTTCTCGATGATGTTCGAGAGATAGCCAACCTCGGGCATGCCGGGCTCGTGGTGCCGGCCCGTCAAGGTGGCCTGGATCCGACCGAAGCGCCGGGAGAAGTCCCGGAGCTCCACCGCCTCGAGCTTTTGACCGGGAAAGTGCAGCACGCCGTGACGGCCGAGAGCCTGCAGAATCGTCGCGAAGTCCGCGTCGCTCAAGGGTTTGGCGAGGTCCATCCCCAGGACCGTCGCCCCCAGGGTCTGCCCGCTCGGCTCGATGGCCGTCACCGTCCCTCCTTCCCCCTCTTCATCCGTGGACGGGATTATACTGCGCCGGGTTCGCTTGCACCCATGTACCGCCGCAGGCCAGAGCGGAAGGAGGAGGAAGCCCGCATGGAAATGAAAGCCGCCGTATTTCGCAAAGTCCAGGAGCCGTTGACGATCGAGTCCATCGAGATCGACAAGCCCTGGGGCCGCGAGGTCCTGGTTCGCACCGCCGCGACCGGCGTCTGCCATAGCGACTTGCACGTCGTGGACGGCCTCGGCCGGTTTCCGCTCGACCGCCCGATCGTCCTGGGGCACGAGGGCTCCGGCGTCGTCGAGGCCGTCGGCGCCGACGTGACGACCGTGCGTCCCGGCGACCACGTGGTCGCGTGCCTGTCCGGCTTTTGCGGTAGCTGCGAGCAGTGCCTGGGCGGGCATCCCAATCTCTGCGTCGCCGGCTTCGTCACCCGGCCGGAGTCCGGCGCGCCGCGCCTGTCGCAGAAGGGCGCTCCGTTGCGCCAGTTCATCGGCATCTCGAGCTACGCCGAGCGCATGCTGCTGCACGAGAATTCGATCGTGAGGATCGACCCCGACCTGCCGCTCGACCGGGCGGCGCTCGTCGGGTGCGGCGTGCTGACCGGGGTCGGCGCCGCGCTCAGGTCGGCGGGGCTCGAGGCCGGCCAGACCGTGGCGGTCTTCGGCTGCGGCGGCGTGGGGCTGTCGATCGTGCAGGGCGCCAGGATCGGCGGCGCCCGCCAGATCATCGGCGTCGACATCTTCGACGGCAAGCTCGAGATGGCCAGGCGCGTGGGCGCCACGCACGTCGTCAACAGCAGCAAGGACGATCCGGTCAAGGCGGTCCGCGCCCTCACCCGGGGCGCCGGCGTCGATCACGCCTTCGAGGCGGTCGGCAACACCACGCTCGTGCGCCAGGCGATCGAGAGCCTCGCGATCCGCGGCACCGCCACGATCGTCGGCGTCATGCCGCCCGACGCGAAGATCGAGTTCCCGTGGATGGCGATCCGCCCGGAGTGCAAGGTGCAGACCTCGCGCATGGGCGGTAACCGCTTCCGCACGGACATCCCGCGCTACCTGGAGTTCTATCGCCAGGGCCGGCTCTTGCTCGACGAGATGGTCACGCGCCGCGGTCGGCTCGACGACATCAACGAGGCGTTCCGGGCGATGAAGGCAGGCGAGGTCGCGCGGTCCGTGCTGATGTTTGATTGATCGGCATCCGGGGGAGCGAGAGCCGCTCCCCACGATTGCCCCCACCGGCCACACCGTGTGGCCGGTCGTGATGATCGTTGTGCCGGCAAATCCGGCGCTCGAAGCGGCAGACGAACGCTGAGCGGTAGAAAAACGCTGGAGGGGAGAGCCGGGCGATGATCGTCGATATGCATGCGCACATCATTCCCGAGAATTTCCCGCCTGCGGGCTCGCGGCCGAGCGCCTGGTCGTGGCCGACGATGGATCACTTCGAGCCCGGCCGGGCGCGGGTCATGATCGGCGGCGAGAACTACCGCACCGTGCACGACGGCAACTGGAACGTCGAGCGCCGGCTGCGGGACATGACGAGCCAGAGCGTCGACGTCGAGGTGATCTCGCCGATGCCCGAGCTGTGCGCCTACTGGTTCACGCCCGAGGACGCGCGCGACTTCTGCCGCTACACCAACGACGTGATTGTCCGCATGTGTGCGGCGGCGCCCGGGCGCTTCATCGGCCTCGGGATCGTACCTCCTCAAGATGCGGACATGGCGGCCAAGGAGCTCGCCCACGTCAAGAGCCTCGGTTTCCCAGGCGTCGAGCTCGGATCGAACGTGAACGGCAAGTCGCTGGGCATGTCCGAGTTCCAGGGGTTCTTCCAGGAAGCCGAGCGGCTCGGCGTCGCGGTCTTCGTGCACGCGCTCAGACCGACCATGATGGAGCGCTTCCCCACGAAGACGCTGTTCAACCCGATTGGCTACCCGACCGACACGAGCCTGACGATCGCGTCGATGATCGACGGCGGCACCGCCGAGAAGTGCCCACGCTTGCGGATCGCGTTCAGCCACGGCGGCGGCGCGTTCCCGTTCCTCCTTCCGCGCTACAACCACCACTGGAGCGGTACCTGGAACGAAGAGGCGCCGGTACCGGGCCGCGGCGCGGCCGCGCCAGGCGCGCTCCCGCGCTCGCCTGGCGAATACGCTCGGTGCTTCTACTACGACACCCTACTCTTCGACCGGCGCGCTCTGCGCTACCTGATCGACACGGTTGGCGCAGGGCAGATCCTCGTCGGGACCGACTATCCCTACATGGCGCCCGAGCTGCCGGTGGACAAGACGCTGCGCACCCTGGGCCTGCCGCCGGACGTCCATGCGGACATCACCTGGAGCAACTGTTTCCGCTTCCTCGGGGTGAAGCCGCCTCTCAGTTGACCCGCTCTGCACCCACACCTAGAATCTCGGGCGTGCGGCGCCGGGACCTGCTGACCCTCTTCGCCGGGGCGCTTGGCCCTCTTCCGTGGTCCACGCTGGTCGCGCCGGCCCGTGCCCAGGGCGTCCAAGCGCCGCCGAACACCCCGCCCGTCAACGTTCTCGAGTTCGAGCCGCTCGCGCGGCAGCGTCTGGCGCGCGCGGCGTGGGACTACGTCGCTCAGGGGGCCGCGGACGAGCTCACGCTTCGGCGGAATCGTGAGGCGTTCGACGCCATTCAGCTCAAGCCGCGTGTGCTCGTCGACGTCAGCTCGCTCGACACGCGCCTGGAGCTCTTCTGTCAGCGCCTCGAGTTCCCGATCCTCCTGGCTCCGGTCGCCGCGCAGGGACGGATTCACGCGGGCGCCGAGCCGGAAGCCGCGCGCGGCGCGAGCGCGGCCGGGGCCACGATGGTGGTCAGCACGTTCGCCAGCGCAAAGCTGGAAGACGTGGCGCGGGCCGCTCGCGGGCGCGTCTGGTTCCAGCTATACGTCCATCGCGATCGAACGGTCACTCGAGATCTGGTCCAGCGGGCCGAGGCGGCGGGATGCACGGCTCTCTTCGTCACGGTCGACGCGCCGGTCATTCCGATGCGCGATCGTGAGAAGCGGCTCGGTGTCCGGCCACCCTACACGGGCCCCTCCAGCGGCGGGCGTGTCAGCCCCATCTACGCTGACGCCCTCGACCCGACTGTCACGTGGGAGACGCTGGCGTGGATCCGCTCCTTCGCGAAGATCCCGGTCCTCGTCAAGGGCATCCTCGCTCCGGAGGACGCCCAGCGTGCGGTGAGCGAAGGACTGGCCGGAGTCCTCGTCTCCAATCACGGAGGCCGCAATCTCGACACGACGCCGGCGACGATCAACGCGCTACCGGCGGTGGTCGAAACGGTTCAGGGCCGCATACCGATCCTCCTCGACGGGGGGATCCGTCGCGGGACGGATATCGTCAAGGCTCTCGCGCTGGGCGCGCGGGCCGTGCTGATCGGGCGGCCCTATTTGTGGGGGCTCGCCGTGGACGGCGCCGCCGGCGTCCAGCGCGTGATCGACATACTGCGTGACGAGCTCGAAGCGGCCATGGCGCTGTGCGGCGCCCCGAGCCTCGACCGGATCACTCGTCAGCTCGTGTGGCCCGACCGCTGAGGCTCGCACACAGGAGGCTCCGTTGCTGAAAGTCACCCAGAATCTGAAGCTGCCCACCGCCATCACCGGGTCGTATCCGCGGCCGATCTGGTTCACCGAGAGCCTGCGCGGGCGATCTTTCAAGTCGGCGCTGGGCGATTCGATCTTTCGCGAGCAGTACCTGGACGCGGTCGCGTGCGTCGTCAACGCGCAGGAGGCGGCCGGGCTCGACATCGTGACCGACGGCGACACGCGGTTCGATCTCGCGGTCGGCGGCAAGTCCTGGTTCTTCTACCCGATCGAGCGCCTCGGCGGCATCGAAGGACATCGCGACACCTCGCGCGGCTGGATGTCGCGGCACGGGCTGAGACCCGGCCGCATCCTCTGGGAAGTCCAGGAGGCGTATCAGCCGGGGGTGGTCCGCGACAAGCTGACTCGCGGACCGCTGGAGTACACCGCGCTCTGGAAGGCGGCGCAGCGGCTGACCGACAAGCCGATGAAGTTCGGCGCGATCTGCGCGCCGGCGCTCTCGAGCATGCTCTGGGACGAGCACTACCACGACGACCGCGCGCTGATCAACGACCTCTGCGACATCATGAACGCCGAGTTCCGTGAGCTGGCCGCCGCGGGCTGCCCGCTGATCCAGGTCGAAGAGCCGCCGCACCACGGCCGCACGACACGCCCGGACTGCACCGACGCCGAGCTCGAGTTCCTGACCCAGGCCTTCAACCGCCAGCTCAAGGGCGTCGACACCGAGATCTGGGTGCACACCTGCTGGGGCAATCCGAATCAGCAGCGCGTGTACTGGGAGCCGCCGAGCTACGAGCGGGCGCTCCCCTATCTGTTCCAGCTCGACGGCGACGTGATCACGTTCGAGTGCGCCAGCTCGGACGGCCGCGACCTGCACCTGTTCGGGAAGTACCGGACCGACAAGAAGGTCGGCATCGGCGTGGTGAACCACTGCAACACGGTCGTCGAACCCCCCGAGCACGTGGCGCGGCTGATCCGCAAGGCGCTGGAATACATCCCGCCGGAACGGCTGGTGATCACGACCGACTGTGGCTTCGGGCGCGAGGGGTTGAGCCGGCGCATCGCGTACTACAAGTGCGTCGCACTGGTCGAGGGCGCCAACATCGTGCGCCGCGAGCTCGGCTTACCGGAGGCGCGCGTGCGCGCCGCCGACCCGCAGCTCTGGTTCGCCAGCGGGCCGGAGTAGCGGAATACCGAGGAAGGGGCGCCGGCGCCTACTTTCCTTCCAGCGCGGCGAGCGGCGCGTAGTCGCCCACCGAGCCGTGACCGCCCGCGAACTTCGTCGGCGCGATGCCGGCCTTCTTCACGCCCGCGACGAGCGCCGCGAGCGGCGGCGTGAGCTTATCGGGCAGCGGCGCGGCCCCCGGGCTCCAGATGTCGGTCGCGTAGGCGATGCGCGCGTCGGCCACGTAGCCGATCATCAACCCGTTCGCGTGCGGGTTGTCGATCACGTAGGCGCCGACCTCGCGCGTGCCGTCGCTGAACACCTGCCGCTCGCTCACCTCGACGATCGTGGTGCCCGTTAGATCGCGCGACGGCAGATCCGGGTTGCGCGTGAACGGCGCCGCCAGCACGCGGCGGAAGTGCTCCGCCGTCCCCTTGCCCGTGACGATGGTGGCGCCCTGCACGGCGAACGCGCGCAAGCCGCCCGCGTGATCCATGTGATGGTGCGTGAGCACGAGATACTTCACCGGCTTGCCGGGATATTTCGCCTTCGCGGCGTCGATGATCCAGGTCGCGGTGCCGTCACCGACCGGCGCGTCGAACACGATCAGATATTCGCGCATCTCGACGATCAGGCTGTTGTGAGAGCCGCCGACCACGTGCTGGACGCCGGGCGCCAGCTCGACCAGCCGGAGGCCGGGGGAGGCCTTGGGATCGTAGCTCACCGCGTCGGAGTCGAGATAGGTCCCGATGAACTGGCGCCGGACCACCCACTGATAGGGGACGGCTCCGGTCGCGGGCTTCGCCGCCGCGGCCTTGAGCCCGGCCGGTATGATGAGCCGCTCGGCGGCGATCGGCGCGTTCACCTTGGCATGCGTGATCTTTACTTCCATCACGGGGCGCCCGTTCAGCTCGTACGTGCGGCTCTGCGCCATGCGGAGGCCGTCCCGCGTCTGCCAGTCGGCGAGCGCCATGTCGTACGTCACGTCGCCCCAGATGTTGTCATAGTCCAGCGTGCGAATGCGCGCCGGCAGCCCCGTCACTCGATCGAACATGACGGTGAAGGTTTGATCGCCGGCGCGATACGCGACGGCCGGATACGTGAGGTTTCCGACCGTCACGTCGGCCACCGCGGAGACGCGATCGGGGTTCTTCTGCAGCTCGAGCAGCAGCAAGGTCGAGCCGCGCCGGAGCTCGCGCTGCGAGGCGGCCAGCCGCAGGCCGGACATCGAATGGGCCGGCGGGTTCGAGTCGAGGCTCTGCCGGGTGCGACCGTTGCTGTCGATGCCCGCGACGTAGCCCGCGTCGGGTGTCACGATCTCGCTGAACGTGAACGTGCGCGGCGTCGGATACTGGAAGTTGCGCACCCAGTCGATGCGCGTCGTCCCGCTGGCGACGTCGCTGGCGAGCACGAACGTCGAAGCGTTGGCGAAGCGCATCTCGCCGCCGGCCGCCATCGATTGCTCGGGCTCCCATTGGCGCGCCGTGCCTTCCACCGTGAGCGTCTTGACCCCGGCCAGCGCGTCGGCGCCGCCGACGGCCTGCACGGCCCGGGTCACGAGGTCCCGGCCCTGGGGCGACGTCGTCGCGCAGGACGCCGCGATGAGCACCACGGCAAGGGAGAGCCCGGCTCGCTTCATGGCTTCCTCCTATCGGGGAGTACGACCTTACTCGACGTACAACTGGCCGGCAACCGCGTGGGTTCCATCGCTAGCGCGACGCAAGACGACGAACTCGCCCATCTTGATGTTGAGCCCGGTCAGATCGGTCACCACGCTGCCGTGAGTGACCAGGACGAGCGGCGCGCCGGTGTGATGGGCGGCGACGGCCTTTCTCGTCTCGGCCAGACGGCTCCGACGGAGCTCAGCATCATTGAGCGCACCCTGAAGGACGTCCCAGGGCTCGACCTGACCGAAGGCCAGACGTGCCGTGTCCAGGCAGCGGCAGCGCGGGCTCGACAGCACCTTGCCGACCGTGACGGCATTCCTGCGAAAGGCCTCGCCGATCCGGCGCGCCTGCGCCCGGCCGTTCTCGTCCAGGTTGCGCTGGGTCGAGCAGTCTTCGAGCCTTGCGCCCGGCGGATCGAAGCCGCCGGGCGCGTAGCTGTGCCGCAGCACCACAACGGCGCCCGGCGTGCGCAGCGCATCCCAGACCGACTCGGCCTGAGCGGGCGACACCAAAGCCGCCCAGACGGCGACCGCCATCAACAACCAGCGATGCGAGAAGCGATTCGAGCCCATGACCGACCCTTTTCCCGGCGCGGATTCTAGCCCCTGGTCCCTCCGCCGTGCCGGGGTGGCGGCGACTGTCTGACGTTCTGGCAAGCCGACATACCCCAGGTGGCGTCCCTCGGGCGAGGCGCGAACCATACGTGCCCAGCAATTGCCGGATATTGCACCATATCTCGCACGTGTCCGCTTCGGGCATTAGATGTGCACAGTTGCCTCACCGCCGCGGCCCGCGAATCGAATCGCGGCCCCATGCAGGGCTCGCGGAAGGGAGGAACTCTAGTGAAGCGCTTCTCACAGATCGCTCTCATCCTGATGCTGGCGACCGCGCCCATCCTTGCCGGATGCGCGATGACGCCGAACGCCGTGTCCGACTCTTCGTCGGCGCCCGCACCCGGTGGATCGATGGCTGGATCGACGGGCGGAGGTCACGCAGTCGGGTCCGCGGCCGGCGATCGATCGGGTTCTGGGCTGCAAGGTGCTGCAAGACCGAACCCGAAGGAATTCACCGCGAAGACGGACCTTCGGGATATCCGCTTCGAGTTCGATTCCTACCAGATCCGCACGGAAGACGCGCAGGTACTCGACCAGAACGCCGATCTCATGAAGGCCAACCCCGGCTGGGTCGTGCTCATCGAGGGGCATGCCGATCAGCGGGGTACGTCCGACTACAACCTCGCGCTCAGCGACCGTCGGGCGCGCGCGTCGATGAACTATCTCGTCTCCCGAGGCGTCCGGGCGAACCGGGTCTCGGTAATCAGCTACGGCAAGGAACGCCCGCTGTGCCGCGAGGCCAGCGAGGACTGCTGGAGCCAGAATCGCCGGGCGCATTTCGGGGTGAAGGCCAAGTAACCTCCTCCCGCTTTAAGAAGGAGGCGGCTCTCCGCCGCCTCCTTCTGCTTCAACCTCTTCGGGTCTAGCGTACCTGGAGGGCGGCCGTGGTGAATCGGGGCGGCGCGACGTTGGTGTAGGTCACACTGCCGTCGCGGCCGACGAACTGCTGGATGCCGCTGCCCTGCAGCTCCCACGTGAGGGGCGCTCCGTAGAGGCGCAGCACCCGCGCGACGTACTCGCGAGTCTCCGGGTACGGCGGGATACCACGGAACGTCGCCACCGGCCGCTCGCCGGCGTTGTATGCGGCGATGGCCATCGGTAGATCGTAGTTGAAGCGGTCCATCATCCCCCGCAGATGCCGGGCGCCGCCGTGGATGTTCTGACGCGGGTTGAAGACGTCGCGGACGCCGAGGATCGCGGCGGTCTCGGGCATCAGCTGCATGAGCCCGCGTGCCCCTTTCGGCGACACCGCCCTAGGATCGAACCCCGACTCCACGCGGATGACCGCCCAGATCAGACGCTCGGGGACTGCATACCGCGCCGACGCTTCAGCGATCTCGCGGGAGTACTGGCCGTAATCGGCCGACGCCGGGCGCTGCGATTCACGAACGGGGGGCACCGCGTACGCGGCGCGCTGATACGTGGGATTCGGCTGGATGTTCGTGAAGTAGGTGCTCCCGTCCGCGGCGGTTCGCTTGTAGACCTGCGCGGCGGCCGGGGTCGCTGTGGATATCGTGGCCGCTACCGCCAGGGCTCCCAGGGACCGCGCTCCCAAGCCGTTCATGCCCGGGTAACAGGGCAAATTCGATACCGAGTGGAACAGACCGTATTTTCATGCGGTTAGGAGTTGTGAGCCGGACATAGGCCTGGTACGTTCCTGGCCGGACGGATCATTCCGGACACCGGCCGGAGACCGATCAGTACTCGTCGAACATGCGCTGGATCTCGGGCGCGTCGTCCGTCCGGGTGAGGGCGAGCATGGCGAGCACACGCGCCTTCTGGGGCGTGAGGTTGTCGGCGACGACGAAGCCCTGCTGGCGCACGAGTGTGCGGGGCAGGACCCGACCGCTGCCGGCCCGGCTCGACAGCACGATCGCGACGCCGCGCCGGCGCGCCTCGAGGAGAGCCTCCGTCTCGGCGGGTGTCGTGACGCCAGGCGGGAGCGACGCCGAGACGATCGCGCGCGCGCCGGCGGCGACGAAGGCGCGGATGGCCGAGCCGTCGGCGCCAGCGTACGAGGCGGCGATGTCCACGCGCGGGAGCTCGGTGCGGCCGCGCACGTCGAACTCGGTGCCCGGAGCGTGGCGGCGCGAGGGCCGGCGGTAGATCGCGATTCGACCGTCGGGGTCGGCGTAGCCGAGCATGCCGAGGTCGGGACTGCGGAACGTCTCGAGCCGGAGCGTCGACGTCTTCGTGACGTCGCGCGCCGTCTGGATCTCGTCGTTGAGGAGCACCAGGACGCCGAGCCCGCGAGCCTCCGGCGCCGCCGCCACGCGCACCGCGTTCAGGAGGTTGAGCCCCGCGTCCGAGCTCAGGCCCGTAGCCGGCCGTTGCGACCCCACCACCACGACGGTTGCGTCGACCTTGAGGCTCAGATGGAGAAAGTACGCGGTCTCCTCGAGCGTGGCGGTGCCGTGCGTGATCACGACGCCGTCGAGCGGCGCCTCGCGACCGGTCGCGTCGTGCACCGCCGCATCGAGGGCGAGCCAGTCACGGGGACCGATCGACGTGCTTCCCACGGCGCGGAAGCGCACGGGGACGATCTCGGCGCCTTCGGCGACTTCGGGGAATCGCTCGAGGAGCTCGTCGGGCTCGGCCTTGCGGCTCGTGTCCATGTACTCCCAGAGGTCGAGGCTCCCGCGCCCGATCGACGAGATCGTCCCGCCGGTGCCGATCAGCGCGACCCGCCGCTTCATCGGGGCCGGGCGAGCACCTCCGCCGCCTGCCTCTCGACCGCCGTGCCCTTGAAGAAGTCCGGGTTCAGCTCACCCCAGAGCCGCACGGCGTTCTCGAACACGAAGTCGCGAAAGTCCGTCTCGTCGAGGAGCCCGTGCTCGACCAGCTCGTACGCCTCGGGGACGACCTCGGTCATGTCGGGGACGTCGAAGTGACCGATGTCCGAGCTGAAGAACGCGTTGAGCCGCGCGTGCATCGGGTTCGCCTTGCGATTGAAGGCCCACGCGTTGATCGGATCGTCGGCCTCGCAGCCGAAGTAGAAGCGCTTGACGTAGAGATCGTCGAAGTCTTTCTTGCTCCTGATCTTGCAGCGGGCGTAGTCGTCGAGATCCTCGACGCCGCCGGTACCGTCGCCGTTGTCGTCCAGGCCCTCGCCGCGACGAACCGCTTCGACCACCGCGGGCTTGCCGTACTTCTCGGCCAGCGCCAGGAGCCCCGCCCGATCGAGCCGCGCCGGGTTCGTGTTCTCGAGCGCGTCCAGCTTGCGCTTCTCCCAGTGGCCGATCAGGTCAGCGAAGAGCGTGCACGCCCAGCCCACGCCGCCCTCGAGGAAGGCGAAGTTGATCTCGGGGAAGCGGCGGGTGACGCCGCCGAAGAAGATGGCCTTGGCCATGGCCTCGCCGGCGGAGGCGAAGTGGCCGATGTGGTTGTAGCAGAAGTTGGACGGCGAGTTGCGCAGGAGAATCGAGCGCGCGCCGTTGTGGAAGCTCGGTGAGATGGAGAGCTCACGGCACTTCGCCCACACCGGGTCGTAGTCGTGCTCGCTGTCGATCGCGATCGGGTCGTACCACTCGACGAACTGCGCGGCCTCCGGATGCTCCTCGACCAGCGCCCGGATCGGCCGGCGGATGAGGCTGCCCATCATCACGACGCGATAGCCGAGCTGACGCGACGCGAACTCCAGCTCCTCGATCGCCTCCTCGGGCGAGTACATCGGGATGATCGCCGCGGGAATGAGGCGGTCGCCGTACGGGCGGAACTGGTCCATCGTGAACACGTTGTAGGCGCGGCAGAGGGCGCGCCGAAGCTTCTCGGGGGGCAGCCGGTAGTAGCCGAGCCCGGCGGTCGGATAGATCACGGAGAAGTCGAGCCCGAGGTCGTCCAGACGCTCGTAGAGCAGGCGCGGCATCATCGCGGTCGCGCGATCCAGCGTGTTCCTGGTCGGCAAGAACCAGAACGCCTCCTGCCCGATCCGCCGGCGGCGGCGCTCGCCGACGGACATCTTGAGCGAGTTCGGGATGCGGGCGCTCGCCATCGCCAGTGCCTCGACCGCGATGTCGCCCCCGATGCGGCGGAACTCCTCGCGCATGTGCGGCGCGAACTCGGCCCAGTGGCCGTCGGCGTCGATGATCGGGTGCTTGAGGCTCGCGCGGATCTTCCGCGCCTCGTTCTGTCCGTTGCTCGACATGGGCCATCCTCCGGAGCTAGCGTTCTCTCGGGATGATACTCCGGGGCGGCGGGTCGCGGAATGGCTCGAGCGACGCCCGTCCGCCGGATCCGAGCGACTTGATCACGGGCCCCGATGCTGGCTAAATCGGGGCGGCCGAGGAAAGGAGAGACTGCCATGCTCCCGGCACCGAGCTTCCATCACCTGCATCTGAATTCCGTGGATCCCGAGGCGGCGATCGCGTTCTACCTCGAGCAGTTCCCGACCAGCGCCAAGGCGAACTGGGGCGGCCTGCCGGCGCTCGCGGCGCCGAACGACGTGCTGGTGTTGTTCACGAAGGTCGCCGCCGCGCCGCCGACGTCGCCGCAGACCGCGCTCTGGCACTTCGGCTGGCACGTCACCGACACGCGCAAGAGCCTCGACACCTACAAGAGCCGCAAGCACGTCAAGCTCTTGCCGCTCTACACCACGGATGAAGGGGGCTCGGTCTTCATCAGTAGCGACACCTGGCCGGGGACGGGCGGCGTACCCGGCCGCACGAAAGCGCAAATCGCCGAGGCCAAGGCCCAGGGCATCCAGCCGACCCGCAGCGGCGGATTCGGGTATATGGAAGGTCCCGACAGCGCCCTGGTCGAATATGCCGGCGACCATCCGGCCGAGCGCTTCAATCACGTGCACATGTTCCACGACGATCCGTTCTGCGCGCAGCTCTGGTATCAGAAGCACCTCAACGCGCCCGTGTTCGCGGGGCGCACCGCCCCCGCGGGGATGACGGAGACCACCTGCCGCGTGCCGCGCGGCTCCGAGCGCTCCTGGCCCGCACTCGAGCGTCAGGGGATGTTCCGAGCGCCGTCGGCCGCGGTCGTGTTCGGCGACGTGGCGCTGCCGTGCTACATGCGCCAGGACGACACGCCGCTCGCGAGCTCTCGCGGCCACCTCTACGATCACATCGCGCTCGAGGTCGCCGATCTCGACGCGTGGGTCGCGAAGCTCCGCGGCGAGGGCGTTCGCTTCCTCGAGCAGCCCTACCGCCTCGGCGACACTCGCGCGGTGATGATCGAGGGGCCGAGCCGCGAGGCGCTGGAGCTCGTCGAGGTCAGGTAGCGCCGCCATGGCGGTCGATGAAGTCGAGGGTCGCGCGCGCGCAGCGCTCGGCGTCGCTCGCCGCGACGTGGAACGAGTTGCCCGGCACCACCAGCAGCTCGGAGTTCCGGATCGTCTGCTGCCACGCGCGCGTCTCCTCGACCGACGCGAGGCCGCTCTCGTCGGTGGTGATCACGAGGGTCGGGCAGGCGATCTTCGGCAAGTCGGCGCGGATGTCGGAGTAGTTGATCGCGGCGTTGAAGCCGACGATCGTCGACAGGGGCGTGCGTCCCATCGTGCATCACGCCGCGAGCGCGCGCGAGGTGCTGCTGGCGGGCGGCGTGTTCAACACGCCGCAGCTGCTCATGCTCTCGGGAATCGGCGAGGCCGACCATCTCCGCGCGATAGGCGTCGCGCCGCGGGTGAACCTGCCCGGCGTGGGCCGGAACCTCCAGGACCATCTCTCGGTCGACGTGCACCATCTCCGACGCGGCCGCGGCCCGTTTCACGCCGAGATGCGTCTGGATCGCACCGCCCTCAACATGGTACGCGCCTACGTGTTCGGCACGGGGCCCGGAACCGTCCTGCCCAGCCGTCTGCACGCCTTCCTCAAGACGCGGCGTGAGCTTCCCGTGCCCGATATCCAGTTCCTGTTCCGGGGCGCGCCGGCGCAGGCGCACCCGTGGTTTCCCGGGATCAGGCCACCCTACGAGGACAGCTTCGGGCTCCGCCCCGTGCTGCTCCACCCGGAAAGTCGGGGATTCGTGCGTCTGCGCTCGGCCGACCCCGCGGCACCGGTGCGGATCGTGCAGAACTTCCTCGCGACCGACCACGACGTCCGCACGATCCGCGAGGGCGTCAAGCTCGGACGCGACATCGCCAGCCGCAAGGGGCTCGATCCGTTCCGGGGCCGCGAGAGCGCGCCCGGGGCCGATTGCCGGACCGACGCCGCGATCGACGCGTTCGTGCGACGCACCGCGATCACCGCGCACCACCCGTGCGCCACGTGCGCGATGGGCGCGGGCGACGACGCGGTGCTGGACCCGGCGCTGCGCGTGCGGGGCGTCGAGGGGCTCCGCGTCGTCGATGCCTCGGCCATGCCCGACCTGGTCTCGGGCAACATCAACGCCTGCGTGCTGATGATCGCGGAGAAGGCGTCCGACCTGATTCTCGGGCGGCCGCCGCTCTCCGACCCGAGGACAAACCGTGCCGAAAGCGCCAGCCGGTAGCTACCGGTCCAAGGTCCGAAAGCCGGATGACTTCGACGCGTTCTGGGACGACGTCTTGCGTCAGGCATCCGCCGTTCCGCTCGAGCCGGAACTCGTCCCCGACCCGCTGCGGACGTCGGAGGACGTCGAGGTCTTCCAGGTCTTCTACACCAGCATCGACCACGTGCGCGTGGCCGCCTGGTATTGCCAGCCGGTCCGCCGGGCGCGACGCACGCCGGCCATCATGGTCCTGCCCGGCTATCAGATGGATCCGCCGATTCCCAAGGAGTGGGCGCGAAAGGGCTACGTGGCGCTGTCCGTCGCGCCACGCGGCAAGCTTCGCAGCAATCGCCAGTTCAACCCGGGCTATCCGAATCTTTTGACCCACAACATCGTCGACCGCCACACGTACGCCTATCGCGGGTTCTACGTCGACACCTGGCGCGGCATCGATTTCCTCCTCTCGCGCCCGGAAGTCGATCCGGCCCGCCTCGGGGTGACCGGCAGCAGTCAGGGCGGCGGCCTGACCGTCACAACCGCCGCGATGCGCCCGGAGGTTCGCGCCGCGTCCGCCGGAGCCCCGTACCTCTGCGGCTTCACGGATGCGGTCGAGCTGACGCACACCTATCCCTACGAAGAGATCAACGACTATCTGCGTGTGCATCCGGAGCGCCGCGCCGAGGTCGACGAGACGCTCGCCTACTTCGACGGGATCAGCTTCGCCGATCGGATCTCCTGTCCGATCATCGTGAACATCGGACTTCAGGACAACGTCTGCCCGCCGGAGACCGGCTACGCGCTGTTCGAGCGGATCGGCGCCGAGGACAAGCGGCTCTACCCCTACGACGGCCACGGCCACGACGCCGGCCGCGCGCGACACAGCGCCGTCGTCGACGCCTTCTTCGCCCGCCACTTGCTGGGCCGCGAGGCGAGCCGATGAGCGAGCCGACGCCGGCGTCCGTTCGCGACTACTGGCAGGAGACTCTCGCCGCGCTCGCTCGCTATCCCGCGCGTCCCGAGATCGAGCGGCTGCCGCTCAGGAGCACTCCGTTCGCCACCTTGTTCGGGGTGCGGCTCACCAGCCTCGGGCCCTATCGCCTGTTCGGCTATCTGAGCATCCCGGCGGGGGCCGGGCCGTTTCCGGCAATCTACTACCCGCCGAAGTATCAGAGCGTTCTCGAGATCATTCCGCAGGGCACCGCCAATCTCCAGCGCAGCCGGTACGTCACGTTTGCGCTCGCGGGCCGAGGGCAGCGCAATGCCGACGCGCCCTACGCCGCGATGTTTCCCGGCCTGCTCACCGAGGGCATCGACCGCGCCGCGTCGTACGTGTTCCGGAGCATCGTGGCCGACAGCGTCCGCGGACTCGAGTACCTCCTCACGCGGCCGGAGGTCGATCCGGCGCGCGTGGTGGTGTCCGGCAACGACCTGGCCCTCATCACAGCGGCGTCGACGGCGGGGGCGACGCACGTCGTCACAACGCCCGCGCTGTTCTACCGGACCTCCGCGCTCGCGCCGAAGACCCAGGCGTATCCGCTCGAGGAGATCAACGACTACGTGCGCGCGTACCCTGCGCGCGCCGAGGCGGTGGGGCACACGCTGGCCCACTGCGATCTGCTCGGCTTCGCGCCGCGCGTCACCGCCACGACGCTCCTCATGGCCGGCGCGCCGGGCTCGCTGCTCGACGGCACCGCCTTGCAGCCTCTGGCCTCGGCGCTCCGAGGCCCGGTGACGGTGTACGAATCCCAGCAATCGCTCTACAAGGACGGCCTGTACGCGGAGCAATGGATGGCGACGCAGTGTGGCATCGCCGACGTCCAGAGCATCCTCCCCCAGCACTGGCGCGATTAAGCGTCAGGGAGCCGCGTGCCCCCGCGAGCGGATGTCGGAGGACGAGGAGTCGAGCCGGAACCGGCTCTCGGGGATCGCGGTGAAGAGCTGGCCGAACCGCGGCGGGACGGCGACGTCGGCCAGCGAGCGCACGCGTCCGGCCGCGTCGATCCGCACGGCCACGAGGAAGCCGCAGCCCCGATCTGCGATCTCCTGCAGCGCGGCGGCCATCCGTCCGTCGTCGCCGCCGTAGTACCGCGTCGCCACCAGGCGCTCGGCCGTGTCGGCGCCGATGACGAACGTCGCGCCCGGGAAGAGCCGTGATTTCTCGAGGAACGTCGGCGCCCGCGTGAGCTCGACTCTCGCCCGCCACGCGAATTGCGCGAGCCGCTTACGCACCTCGCCGGCGGCGAGGGGCGGCTTGTCGACGTTGAGCACCGAGATCTCGAAGGCGATCGGCTGCTGCTTGATGTCCTCGGCGACGCGCGCGAGGAGGAGATGCCCGTCGTGCAGCGGATTGAACGACCCGGGCAGCACGACGGCCGGCGGCGGCGCCGAGGGCACGAGCTGGCCGTCGGGCCACGCCGTCACGCGCGCGAGGCCGCCGGCGAGGAGCCGGTCGACGAGATCGCCGGTCTGCACGACCGCCTCCGCGTAGTGCTCGTCGGCGTCCAGCAGGCTGCGCGGCGACGCCGCGGGGACCCCGCACGCGCGGGCGAGCCACAGCACGATCGCGCGCGCGACGAGATCCTCTTCGCCCGGACGATCTCGCCGCCCTTTCGCCAGCACGACCGAGCAGTGGTCGGTGCCGTCGCTGGTGGTCACCGCGATGTGGACGCGATGCTCGCCCTGTCGCGGGCGATCGGTGACGAGCCCCGCCGTCGCGCCGAGGCCGACCAGCTGGCCGCCGGTCGGCACGAGCTTGGCCGCGCGCTCGCGGGCGCGCTGCGCCATCGCCACGGCCGTCTCGATACTGCAGGCCTGTCCCGGCTCGACGCCCAGGAACGCGCTCAGCGCCCGCGCGTCGTACGGCACCACCGCCTCGAGCAGCAGCCGGGAGCCGCCGGGCACGCGGAGCAACTCGGCGATCGCCCCGCTGCCGCCGCCGGTGATCGCGAGCACCGCCTGGCGGCCGGACGCGTGCATCTGCGCGATCGTCTGCCGCCACGACGCGTCCGATTGACGCTCGGCTCCGCTGGCATCCAAGGCGGCCACGATGGTGGAAGAGATTCTCGGTGGAGTCAACGACGTGCTATGGTTCGCGCGATGCGGGTCCGTCTTCTTCTCGCGGCGGCTCTGGCGGTCCTGCCGCTGACGGCGACGGCGCCGGCCCTGGAGCCGCCGACGTTCAGCGACGAGGTCGTCCGCATTCTGCAGGCGCGCTGTCAGACGTGTCATCGGCCCGGCGAGCACGCGCCGTTCTCGCTGCTCACCTACCGCGACGCGTTCGACATGAAGGACGATATTCGCGACGCCGTCAAGGGCCGGGTGATGCCGCCCTGGAAGCCGGCACCGGGCTTCGGCGATTTTCTCGAATCGCGCCGGCTCGCCGACGCCGAGCTCACGACCCTGGTGCGCTGGATCGAGGCGGGCGCGCCGGAAGGCGATCGCGCGAAGCTGCCGCCGCCGCTCGTGTTCCCCGACGGCTGGAGGCTCGGACCCCCTGACCACGTCCTGGAGATGCCCGAGCTATACACGGTGCCGGCCCGCGCCAGCGACGTCTACCGCTGCTTCGTGATCCCGACGAAGTTCGCCGAGGATCGCTGGGTCACGAAGGTCGAGTATGCGCCCGGCGACCGCAAGCTCGTGCACCACATTCTCGCGTACGTGGACACGTCGGCGGCGGCGGAGAATCTCGATCGCGCCGATCCTGGGCCGGGCTACATGTGCTTCGGCCGCCCCGGCTTCACCCCGGCTGGCGGACTCTCTGGCTGGGCGCCGGGCAATCAGCCGCGAGAGACGGCCGAGGGCGTCGGCATGCTGCTCCCGAAGGGCGCGAACGTGGTGCTCCAGATGCACTACAACAACGGCGCGGCCGTGGCGCGCACGGACCGGACGCGCGTCGCGCTGCACTTCGCCAAGAGCCCGATCGACAAGCGGCAGCGCAGCATCGCCGTCCTGAATCGGACGTTCACGATCGCGCCCGGCGAGCGGCGCTACGAGGTGCGCGGCTCGTGGACGAACCCGTTCAATCGCGATCTTCACGCCAGCACGATCACGCCGCACATGCACCTGCTGGGCCGGGAGATGAAAGTGACCGCGACGTATCCCGACGGCACGGTCCGCCCGCTCATCCACATCGACGATTGGGACTTCAACTGGCAGACCACGTACACGTTCGCGCAGCCGATTCCGCTACCGAGCGGGACGCGGATCGACATGGTCGCGTTCTTCGACAACTCCGCCGAGAACCTCCGCCAGCCGAGCCGCCCGCCGCGGCCGGGGAGCTGGGGCGAGGGAACGACGGACGAGATGGCGATTGTCTTCCTCGGCGTGACGGTCGACGCCGAGCACATCGGGTGGCGGCCTCGCTGACGTAGCTGCACCGGCGCGCGCGCCGGCGTCGCTCAGCTCATCACGGCCCCGCCGTCGACGTTCCAGGCCTGGCCGGTGACGTGGTCGCTCTGCTCGGAAGCGAAGAACAGCGCGAGCCGGGCGATGTCGTCGGGGCGCGCCACGCGCCCAGTCGGCGGAAGCCCGAGCACCGGCGCTCCCGGCTCGCGCTCGGCGAGCGCGCGCTCGCGACGCGTGGTCGATTCCCGCCGGCTCGTGTCGACGCTGCCGGGGCAGATCGCGTTCACGGTGATGCCGTGCGGGGCCAGCTCTTGCGCCATCGACTGCGTGAGCCCGATCACCCCGAACTTCGACGCCGTGTAGGCGCCGCGCCGGGGGGTGCCGCGCTTGCCGGAGACGGAGGCCATGTTGATGATCCGCCCGCTCCGGCGCGCCAGCATGTGCGGGATCACGGCCCGGCTCATCAGGAACGTGCCCTTGAGATTGACGTCGAGGACGAGGTCCCACGCCTCTTCCGGCACTTCCCAGATGAGTCGGCGATCGGCCCCGTGCGGCGCGGCCGCGTTGTTGACGAGCACGTCGATGCGCCCGAAGCGCCTGAGCGATTCCGCGACGAACCGCTCGGCGTCGGCGGCTCGGCTCACGTCGCCCACGAGCGTGAGGATCCGGCGCCCGAGCCCTTCGATCTCCGCGGCCAGGCTCTCGAGCCCCTTCCAGCCCTGGCGGATCTCCTCCAGCCCCTCCTCGTTCTCGTTTCGTGTCCCGCCGGGGGCGACGTCGGTCGCGACGATGTCGGCGCCGGCGCGCGCGAACACAACCGAGAGGGCGCGGCCGACCCCGCGCACCCGTCCGCACCCGGTGATCAGCACGCTCTTGCCTCCGAATTCGCCCACGGGGAGGCCTCCTCGGTGCCCGACGATACGGCAGGCGCCACGCCGCGTCCAGCCCGCCGGGGACCGAGCGGCCCCAGGGATCGCCGTTTTCTTTGGCCCAGCCCACCACACGTGGTAGTCATGGATGGCAAACGCTCAATTCGCCGTAAAGGAGGAGCAGATGACGAAGCGAACGGCCAGCAAGAAGCCCGCATTCGGAGGCTACGCGATCAGCTTCCGGGGTCGCACGGACAGCCTCGAGTCGCTGTTCGGCGCCGAGCCGATCGGACCCGCGGAGATGACAAAGAAGCTCTGGAGCTATGTGAAGCGGAAGGGCCTCGCCACCAAGCACTGAGTTGAAGCCGAGCCGGGCGGCGCCGGCCGCCCGGGCTCCACTCGCCGCGCGTCGCCGGCCGCCGTCGCGCCGGCGGTCTGGCAGACGTCGAGCCGACCCCCATCTCGGAGCCCCACCGGTCGCTTGACACGGCAAGTAACCACATGGATACTTCGCCCACGGTCCCGGTATCCAGATGGTTACTTCGAGCCGCGACCCCGTCCGCACCCGCGAGCGTATTCTCCGCGCGGCCCGGCGCGAGTTCGTCGCCAAGGGCTTCGCCGGTGCGCGCGTCGACGCGATCGCGCGGACCGCCTCGGTGAACAAGCGGATGCTCTACCACTACTTCGGCGACAAGGAGGGCCTCTACCGCGCGACGCTTCACGAGGGGATCGTCACGAACCTCGACCTGGTCGCCGCCGCGCCCGCCGATCCAGCCGATCTGCTGCCGTTTCTCCTCGAGCGCGCCTCCAAGCGCGTCGACCGCGTCCGCCTGCTCCAGTGGGAAGCGCTGAGCATCGGGGACCGGAAGCCCATCGCCGAGGAGGAGCGGCGCAAGGCGTGGGTCGAGGGCACCGAGCGGATCCGTGACGCGCAGCGCGCCGGCCTCCTGCACCGGGATCTCGACGCCGAATACCTCGTCCTCGCGATCATGGCGCTCACGATATTTCCCCAGGCGTTTCCCCAGCTCGTGCGCATGGTCACCGGCGCGCGACCGTCGGACGCCGAGTTCCAGCAACGCCAGGCGCGCTTCCTCCGCCGCCTGGGCACTTGTCTGTCGCCATCGGCAACAAAGGAGAAATCGCGATGAGCTCCGTCCCGACCGCGCTCCTCGGGCGCTCCGCCGATACGTCCCCCGCGCGGGTCGACTCCGTCGGCCTCTACCGGATCGCGCTGTGGGTGCTCCTCGGCGCCAACCTCCTCGCCGCGTGGGGCGTGCAATGGGACATCCAGTGGCACGTGCAGATCGGGCGGGACTCGTTCTGGATCCCGCCGCACGTCATGACCTATTCGGGGGTCGCGCTCATCGTCCTGGCGAGCTTCGGGGTCCTGGCGCGTGACACGTTCCGGCATCTCGTGGCCGGCCGCACCGCCGAGGGAACCCGGCGGATCTTCGGGCTCGCCGGCACCCGAGGATTTCTGCTGGCCGCGTGCGGCATCGCGCTCACCGTGCTGGCGGCCCCGATCGACGACCTCTGGCATCGCCTGTTCGGCATCGACGTGACCCTCTGGAGCCCGCCGCATCTTCTCGGATTGCTCGGCGTCACGATCAACACCCTGGCGTGCGCGCTCATCGCGCGCGAAGCGTACCCGGCGAAGAGCTGGCCGCGGTATGTCGCCACCGTGGTCGCCCTGACCAGCTTCTACGGAAGTCTCTCGATCGGGCTCAGACCCGCCAGCCGGCTCGCGTATCTCTACGGGGGGCTCTGGTTCTACGCCTTCCCGATCCTCGGCGCGCTCTTCCTGCCGCTGGTGCTGATCGCCGCGGTGCGCCTGACCGGGCGGCGCTCCACGCCGATCGTGCTCCTGATCGTCGGGCTCGCCGTGGGGACGATCGGCACGACCATCGCGCGCGTCGGCTTCGAGATCATGCAACCCGTGTCGATCATCGAGGAGGAGATCGTCAAGGACCCGACCTCGCCGATCGCGGTGTCGCATGCGATCGCGCGGAAGAACGGCGGCACGCCCGGAGCGGTTCCTGGCGGGCGCCTCACGCGGATCCTCGCCTTCGCGCCGGTGCTGCTCCTGGCGGCGGCCGACCCGCGGCGTCGGCCGCTGGCCGCGACGCTCGTCTACGCGATCGGGCTGTTCGTGTTCTGGGCGCTGACGATCGGCCGGACACCGGCGTTCCAGCCGATGATGCCGGCGCTGGGTCCGACCGTCGTCGCCCTGGCGATCACCGCCGTGATGGCGCTGATCGGCGCAAGCGCGGCGCGCAGGCTCGCCGACATTCTCGTGGGAGCCGAATCGGGTTCAGGAGTGGACCGGACCTCGACGAATCTTCGGCCCGCGCAGGCGCACGATCGTCCAGCCGATCGCGCGCAGGAGCCCGTCGGTCCTCTGCAGTGACCGCCGGTTGCGCGGGCGGACCCCGCTATCCTGGGGCTCGGGAGTCGCGGGCCGCTCGACGCGACGATCCCGGATGATCTGCACGGTCGCGTTGCCTTCGAACGCGCGCTTGAAGAAGGTGTAGAGGTGCTCCCGATCGGGAGCCACCACGATCAGCTGTCGCGACCCGCCCGGCCGCTCGTCGAGAGTCCTGACTCGTCGGACCAGCTCGTAGAGCGCGCTCTTCCCGCCGTGGTAGCCGAGCGCCTGGGCCCGACGCAGGATCTCGACGGCCGAGATGGCGGGATCCTCCCGCAGCCACTGCGCGACGTGTGCCGCGTACTGCGCCACGATCGACGGGCGCCGGGCGCTGCGGGATTCCGAGCCGTCATTCATGGAAAGGCTCTGTGGCAAATTTGATACCGAGAACGGCACGCTAAATGGATCAAGGGGTTCTGCGTGAGGCCTCGCGTGAGGAGTGGCGCGTCTCTGACCGGGCAGGTCATTTTGGAGCCAGCGCCCTGCCTTGACAGCGCCTTCGACGGGGGCGCAGTATCGCGCCAATCTCGAGCGCACCCGACACCTTCGTGAGGCAGGGGGGCCATCATGGCGACTGACACCCGAGCCGAGCTCAAGGTCGACGCCCACCGCATCGAGCCCATTCCGGAAACCGACAAGGACTCCACCGGGCCGCAGCAGATGTGGATCTGGGCCGGCGCCAACATCGCGCCGATCAACTGGGCGCTCGGCGCGCTGGGCATCGTGCTTAACCTCGGGCTCTGGGAGACGATCGCCGTCGTCGTGGTCGGCAACATCGTGGGCTGCGCGATCTTCGCGGCCTTCACCGTGATGGGCCACAAGACCGGCGTCAACCAGATGGTGCTGGGACGCTCGGCGTTCGGGCGGCGCGGGGCCTACCTGCCGAGCGCCTTGATGTTCCTGATGACCCTGGGCTGGATCGGGGTCAACACCTATTTCCCGGTGAAGATCGCGATCGCGATTCTCGGCCAGTTCGGAGTCGGCGACACGTGGCTCAGCAATCTCGTCGTCGTCACGATCATCATGGTGATCCAGGTCCTCATCGGGATCTATGGGTTCTACGTGATCCGCACCTTCGAGAAGTACACGGTCCCGATCACGGCCGCGATCATGGTGCTGATGAGCGTCCTCGCCTGGACCCGGCCCGGCGTCGTCAACTGGGGGCTCACCAGCACGCTGCCTCCCGCCGCTCACCTGGCGATGCTCTCGCTCTTGATGACCGCGATCGGTGTGGGCTGGGGGATCTCCTGGGTCACCTGGGCCTCGGATTACTCGCGCTTCGTGCCGCGGTCGGTGTCCTCCGCCGCCGTCTTCTGGTACAGCTACGCGGGCATGTTCGTGCCGACGGTGTGGCTGGCCATTCTCGGCGCGACCGTCGCGAGCGTGACCAAGGACACCGACCCGGCGAAGATGGTCAGCGCGGTCTTCGGCGGCGTCATGAGCATCCTGGTGCTCTTGATGGTGCTGCACGGCCCGATCGCGACCAACATCCTGAACGTCTACTCGGCCGCGCTCGCCGCCCTCAGCATGGGCCTCAAGCTCTCGCGGACGGCCATGGCGCTCATCGCCGGCATCGTCGGCTATCTCGTGACGATCTATTTCGTCTTCCAGCCCTCGTTCGCCAAAGCGTTCGACAACTGGATGATCAGCCTGCTCCTGTGGATGAGCCCGTGGGCCGGCATCGTGCTGACCGACTTCTTCGTCGTGCGGCGTGGTCACGTCGACGTCGCCGAGCTCTACCGCGAGCCGGAGCGCAGCGCGTACGGTGACATCAACTGGGGTGCGATCGTGGCGTTCCTGGTCGGCCTGGCGGCCGGCTGGTCCGTCGAGGACGGTCTCGTGCCCGCGCTGCAGGGGCCCATCTCGACCAAGCTGCTGAGCGGCGCCGACCTCAGCTGGCTCGTCGGCATCGTCGTGGCCGGCGGCGTCTATCTGGCCCTCGGCCGGCGCGTCGCGCCGGCGCCGGTCCCCCAGCCGATGGGCGGCGGCGGCAGGCGGTAGGGCCCGGTAGCACGCTCGCGTCCGGCCGGGTTTTCCCGGCCTGACATACCCGGCGACTACCGGATTGTCTCTCCGTCCGCCGCACGGCTTAGTTGACTGGGTGGCGGTGTGACGTCCCTCAAGACGACCGTGAAGCGCGCGCTGCACTCGTTCGGCGTCTCGAGCAATCTGGCGCGCCGTGACGGCGCGAGCTTCATCCTCGCGGCCCACATCGTCCTGGAGGAGGAATCCGAGCGGCTGGCCGACGTCGTTCGCCTCCTGCGGCGGAGCTTCTCGCTCGTCTCCCTCGACGAGTACCTCGATGCCCTGCACACCGGCCGGTGCCGCAACCTCGTGACCCTGACCTTCGACGACGGGCTACGCAACCAGCTGACGGTCGGCCACGAGGTGCTCACGAGCCTGCGCGTCCCCGCGACCTTCTATGTGTGTCCGGCCCTGGTGGGCACGCCGTTCTCGACGTGGACGTGGGAGCTCGAGCCCCGGCTTTCGCGCCTGTCGGCCCGTCGGCGGCAGGAGATCTTGGCCAGCGGGTCCGCCGAGTCGTTCGAGCCGTTCCTGCAGGGCCTGAAGGAGATGCCGCTCGCCAGGCGAGAAGCCATCTGGGCGGAGATCGTGGATGCCACGCCGCGCTTCGCGTTCACATCCGACGAGGAGCGCCGGTTCGGCCTGATGGATTGGGCCGAGCTGGCGCGGCTGGACCGGTCGCTGATCACGATCGGGTCGCACACGCACACTCACGTGGACCTTCCCCAGGTCGACGACGCCCGACTGGAGCGCGAGCTGGCCGCGAGCAAGGCCGTGCTGCGGGAGAGGCTCGGGTGCGACGCGCGACACTTCGCGTACCCGAACGGCAGCTACGACGACCGGTCCGCGAGCGCCGTCGCCCGGCACTTCGATTCGAGCGTCACGATGGACCCTCGTGCTGTCGGATCCGCGGCGGGACCGCATCGGCTGCCGCGCGTCCACGTGCAGTGGGGCGCGCACGAGCTGGCCTGGACGCTGGCGAGAGCCCCGCGTGACTGAGCCATCGGCGACGGATCGGATCCTCGTCCTCGACGGCACCAGCCGGGCCGCCGTCGAAGCCGTGCAGTCGCTCGGCAAGCGGGGCCTCGAGGTGCACGTGGCGGCACGAGCGGACTGCCCGGCGTTTCGCTCGCGCTGGGCCGCGCGGACACTCGCGCAGCCGTCCACGTCGGACTCGCAGCGGTTCACCGACTGGCTGCGGGCGCTGCCACACGAGTACTCCCTGCTCGTTCCCGCCACCGGCTACAGCCTCTATCACCTGGCGCGCCTGCCCGAGGCCGACCCACTCCGCACGCTCGCGGTGCTCCCGGCCCCCGAGGCGCTGCACACCGCGCTCGACAAGGCCCGGACCCTCGATGCGGCGATGCGGCTGGGCATCAGCGTGCCAAAATCGTCGCTGCGGACGCGCCGCGACGCCGCCCAGGATGGCCTGCTGCCGCGCGTGCTCAAGCCGATCCGCAGCGTGCTCGAGGGGGCGCACGATCTGACGGAGGTGTTTCCGACCCTCGTCCGCGACCTCGAACAGAGAAAGGAAGCCCTGGAACGGCTCCTCCAGCAGTGTCCGGTGCTCGAGCAGGAGCTGGTGCCCGGCGTCGGGATCGGCATCGAGTGCCTGTACGCGCGAGGCAAGCTCCTCTGGCATTTCGCCCACGAGCGCCTTCACGAGGGCACCGGCGGCGGGCTCGGGAGCGGCAGCTTCTATCGCAAATCCATCCCGGCGCCCCCGGACCTGCTCTGGGCCGCGAAGCGGTTGCTCGACGATCTCGGCTGGCACGGGGTCGCGATGGTGGAGTTCAAGTACGACCGCGAGAGCGGCCGCTACTGGCTGATGGAGATCAATCCTCGGCTCTGGGGATCGGTGGCGCTCGCGATCGACGCCGGCGTGGATTTTCCGTACGGCCTGTTTTGTATCGCGACCGACGCGGACCCCGGTCCGCAGCCGCTCTACCGCCAGCGGTACTACACGCGGCTCGTCCCGCCTGATCTCGACTGGATCGCGCGCCAGATCCGCACGTCGGGCGCCTCGCGGGCCGTCGAGCTGCTCTCGTTTCTCCGGTTGCTCACTGGACGCGAGAGCTGGGACCACTTCGCCTGGACCGATCTCGGGCCGCTCGTGAAGAGCAGCACCGACTTCCTCCGGGAAAAGAACCGCGCGCTCGACAGCCGACGGCAGGCCCACGCCGAGGCCCGGGCGGCGTTGCGACAGCACGCGGCGAACGTGCCGCTCGTGAGGGCATCCGTGCCGGTCAGCCGGATCCTGTTCGTGTGCACGGGCAACATCTGTCGAAGCGCGCTGGCGGCGGCGCTGTGGCAGATGCAGCATCCGGCGATGAAGGTCGCGTCGGCCGGCTTCATTCCCCGCGAGGGCCGGCGGTCGCCGGACAACGTGCAAGCCGCCGCATGGGCGAGAGGCGTCAGTCTCGCCGACCATCGCTCGACCAGGCTCGACGAGACGATGCTGCGCGAGAACGACGTCGTCGTAGTGTTCGAGCCGCGGAACTTCGTCGAGCTGAGCCGGGCGTTTCCGCAGTATCTCGACAGGATGGTCCTGCTCGGCGCGCTGCTCGATCCGCCGCGGGCGTCCATCAAGGATCCGTATCAGCTCTCGACCGCCGAGACCGAGCGCGTCGCCGACCAGATCGAAGCCGGGCTCACCGAGCTCGCGGTGCTCCTCGGCCGAGCGGTCTGCTAGACTCCCCGCCAGCCGTCCCGCCGACAACCTTCGCCTTCGACGACGGAGATCGTGATGGGCAAAGCGATCGAGGAGCTGGCGCACTTCGTGGCTCGTACGCCCTGGGAGACGGTCCCCGAGGCCGTTCGGTCGCACGCCAGGCTCGTATTCCTGGACACGCTGGGCGTGATCCTCGCCGGCTCCGTGCAACCCGAGGTGGCCGGCGCGCGGGAGCGCCTGACCGCGACCGGCGGCCGAGGCGCGACGGTCTACGCGCCGGGGTGGCCGACGACGGATCCGCGCACGGCGGCTCTGCTCAATGCTCTGGCCGGACGCTCGATCGAGCTATGCGAGGGGCATCGCTACGTCTCTTGCCAGGGCGCGGTGCAAGCCCTGCCGACGGCGCTCGCCAGCGGCGAATGGCTGGAGCGCTCGGGGCGGGACGTGCTGGCCGCGCTCGTCTTCGGCTACGAAGTTGCCGCGCGGCTCGGGGCGGGGCTCCACGCGCGACCGATCGCGCATCAGAACGGTCAGGCGCCCTTGCTCGGAGCGGTCGCCGCCGGGGCGCGCCTGCGCGGATTGAGCGGCGATCAGATGAGCCTCGCGCTGCGCATCGGCTCGATCCTCGTCCTCACACCTGGCTACACGAACGCGGTGGCCGGGGCGACGGCGCTGAACGTGGCCGGGGGGATGAGCGGCTTCGCCGGCGCTCTGGCGCCGGAGCTGGCGCTGGCCGGCGTCGCCGCGCAGCCGAACGCCATCGAGGAGTCCTTCGGCCAGCTGGTCGGCGACGGGTTCAGGCCGGAGGCGGTGACGGAAGAGCTGGGCCGGCGCTGGGAGATCGCGCGCAACTATTTCCGGCTTCGCGCGTGCTGCAATCCGATCTACGCGGCCCTCGACGCCCTCGAGGACATCCTCGCCGATCTTCGACCCGATCCCGCCGGCATCGAGCGCATCGACGTGGCGACCTACCGCTTCGCCGCGAACATGCGCGAGACCGATCCGGCCAACTATTTCGCCGCCAAGTATTCGCTGCCCCACGCCGCCGCCGCCCTGGTGCTGCGGGGCAACGCGGGCTATCGCGCCTTCACGGACGACGTCGTCCGCGATCCCGCGATCGGCGCGCTTCGCCGGCGGGTCACAGTTCGCGAGGATCCCGCTCTCAGCGCGTCCGTGCCGCGACTCAAGCCGGCGCGGGTCACCGTCACGCTCAGCGACGGCCGGCAGGTGACGCGGCTCTGCGAGAGCGCGCGCGGCGACTATCAGGATCCCTACGGTGAAGCCGAAGTCCGGGAGAAGTTTCGAGAGCTGGCCGGGGTGGTGCTGAGCCCGAGCGGGGTGGCGCGCGTGGAGGAGCTCGTCGACCGGCTCGACGACCTGCCGCGTCTCGGCGACCTGGTCGATGCTCTGCGCCAGGACCGCGGGCGCTAGCGCCGCGGCCGCGAGATCGGACCGAACGCGGGCGGAGGCACGCGGCGCCGGGACGCGGCCTCATAGGCCGAGGCGATCTTCAGCAGGACATCTTCTCGACCCGGCTCGGCGCGGAACACCAGCGAGAAGGGCAAGCCCGGCTCGGGAATGGTCGTCGGCGCATCGGTCGGGACGGGCACGTAGCGCGTGCCTTCGGGGTTGAGCGCCCAGACCGGATCGTAGACGGTCGTCACGTAGCCCGCCGGGACCAGCACCTCCGTCAACCCCGCGTTCGGCCCGTAGAACGTCTCGAGCCTCAGATTGCCCGGCAGGCCCGGCTGGTAGGCCCCGCCGATCTTGCCCGGCGGGAACGGCGTGTGCAGGCGGACCAGCGCGTCCAAACGGTTCTCGATCAGGACCATCATGTCGACCCGGCGCAACAGCTCGCGGAGCATGATGCGCTCGTCGACGCCTTGACGCCGGCCGAGGGGATTGCGCGGGTCGGCCACTTCTTCCCAGTTCTTGAACGCGGCGCGGCCGTCGTCGCCCCAGAACTTCGATCGCGCGTTGAGCGCGGCGAAGTCGACGAGCGTCTCGGTGAAGCCCCGCGTCCTCCAGTCCGCGGCGCGCCGGCTCAGGTACTGCGGGACGTGGAACCGGAACGCCATCGCGAGCTCCTGCTCCTGGATCGTCGCGATGTCGAAATTGGCGGGCGGCTCGATCCGTCCCTCCGCGAGCCCAACGCAGTAGTCGATCGGCAGCATCGTGCCGGAGCCGAAGATCTTCCCGGGCGCGAACTCGGTGGGCACGATCGCGGCCGCGAGCTCCTTGAACAGGGGCCGCCCGTCGCGTCGCAGCCTGAACAAGAGGTCGGGCATGATGACGGGCACGAGCCGCGTCAGCGCGCGCCGGAAATCCGTCGTCATCGCCTCGACGTCGGGATCGCGCTTCCACAGCGGGTCGGCCGACTCCACGAGCGTCGCGCCCAGCCGGCCGCTCAGCACCGTCTTGATCTCCCGGGAGGCGGCGGTGACGATCGGCTCCTCGGTCTTCGACCCGGGCGCGTACACCATCGACTCCCGGACGATGCCGATGCGGATGCCCTTGAGCGCGCCCGACGTTCCCGGCATGTTCGCGTGGCTCGCGTAGGACGTGCTCAGCACCGACGAGCGCGGCACGGTCGTATAGGGATCCCGCGGGTCGTAGTAGCCTTCGACCTCGTCCTTGAGCGCATCGAGGACCCTGGCGCAATCGGCGAGCGTGCGACAGAGGATGCCGCTGCGGTCGCAGTAGATGTCGGCGCCGATCGCGCCCCCGTTGAACCCCAGCATCGACTTGTGCGGCAGGATCAGCGCCACCGCGTTGTGGTTGGCCGGGCCGCGGCACGAGGCCCGCGTCTCCTCGCCGAGGCTCGCCATCACGAGATTCGCGCTGACCGACACGCCCGAGCCCGAGCTCGAGCCGAGCGAGGCCGCGCGCGTCGTGTCGTAGGGATTCGCCGGGTTGCCGCCCCAGGTGCTCCGCTGGTAGCCCAGGGTCGACGGCAGCACCCGGTGGGGCGCGTGGCGGCCGCCGGGGTTCCCGGCGCGCCCGTTGTACTCGGTGTTGACGGCCTTGGCGAAGATGATCGCGCCCTTGTTGCGCAGCTGCTCGACCAGGACGTGATCGCGCGCCGGGAAGTCGATGTCGTACCGCGCGTCGCCCCCGGCGGTGGTTCGCATGTCCTTCGTGTCGAACGGATCCTTGAACGAGAACACCACGCCGTACATCGGCATCTTCTCTAGATTCGGATCACGGCCATACGTCGCGTCGAGCTCGGCCGCGCGCTCGAACGCGTCGGGAAGCCGGCGGAACATCTCGCACACGGGGGGCGCTCCGGGCGGCAGCGGGCCCGCGGACGGATGCCGGTCGAAATCGCCACGGCAGGTCACGGAACGTTCGCCGCGAATGTTCAAGGTCGCGAGCGCGTTAACCTGCCCCGCGTTCGGCTTGCCGACGATCATCCCGTACTGCTGCTGCACGGCAGGGTCCGAAGCCGTCGCCTCCATGCGTCCGAATTCGAGCGGCGGCCCCTGGTACTTGTGGGGATCGGGCAGGACGGTCGAGGCCTTGACGGTCTCGGTCGGAAAGCGCAACGGCGCCAACGCGCGCACGGCGCCCTTC
>Ga0209157_1000044_pt1 | contig 107148 bp, 119 predicted proteins | sample GraSoiAngelo_135_FD_185892 | JGI IMG/M metagenome (GOLD analysis project Ga0209157, IMG submission 185892) | Grasslands soil microbial communities from the Angelo Coastal Reserve, California, USA - 14_0929_05_40cm (SPAdes) (version 2) | ecosystem: Environmental > Terrestrial > Soil >... | reverse complement strand
CGCGTTAATCAAATGTTGTTCGTTTATGATTTTACCTCTCGAAGTATTTATTAAAAACGCAGTATTTTTCATTAATTTAAATTTTGATTTATCTATCATATGAAAACTATCTTTATTTAGCGATGCATGAATAGAAACAAAGTCACTGCGCTGTAGCAATTCGTCAAGCGATACATAAGTTAGGTCTAATTCTGATTCTATCCTAAGTTTCCGTGTTTTACTATAATAAATTACTTTCATATCAAATCCCCGTGCACGTCTTGCTACAAGCGTTCCTATTTCTCCCATACCAATTATTCCTAGTGTTCTCCCATACACATCGTATCCAAGAAAGACATCGGGTGCCCACCCAAATTTCCAATTGCCATTTCTCACATATCTATCTGCATTGACAATTTTTCTGGCAGCTGTCAGAATTAATGAAAAGGCAAGATCTGCTGTGGTATTTGCTAAAACATTCGGGGTATTTGTAACTGTTATTTCTCTTTTTGTTGCTTCATCAATATCAACATGATCATACCCTACACTATAGCAGCTAATTAATCTAAGATTGGGCCCTGCCGCATCCATGACTTTTGAGTCAATTTTGTCGCCTAACATGCACACTAATGCGTCCACACCTCTAATGTTTTGGAATATTTTTTCCCTATCTAATGTATCTGCCCCCGGATTCATATTGGTTTGAAAATATCTTTTTAATATTGATGGTCCTGGTTCTGGTATTTTTCTTGTGATATACACCTTATTTTTTCTAGGAGCAATATTCATTGAATAATTCGTTTCTCTCGTTAAGGTTATTAATATGGTATGGCTTTGGATTTTAATTCTCTTTATTAATCTCTTCTAATCTTTATCAATTTTGAATAAAATATTTTTAAGAAAATAATTCCCATGTAGTAGGGCATATTATAGAATGCAGCAAGCGCGGCTACTTGTGAACCAAAGAATTGTTGAGCAAAGACAGTTACTAGAATATTATTAATATAACTCATGACAATAAGACCTGAAATTTTTTCTTTCCTTGATGAATCTTTATTAAAATATGAGATAAGATATCCAGTAATTCCAAATCCGGAAAATAACAAAAAAGCGAAAATAGTTGTATTAATAACAAAAGGTAATTCTAAATAGAAATAACTTGAAAATTTTGAAAATATTGTAAAGTTAATCAAGCCCATTAAAATTATTGATAACGGTAACGAACTATTGTTTATAGTGGTTGCTAATCTGGGTAAATATTTTTTTATGATTCCACTTCCTACTAAAGGAACAAGCAGGGATATTACCAGTAGTAAAATCATATCAAATAATGGAATTGAAAATTCAGTATTATAAAAAATATAAACTAACGTTGGCAATATGAATGGAACAAGAAGTGATGTGATAATTACCATTCCCACTATAGTAGAAAGTCTTCCACCCACATAATTTGAGACAAATGGAGCACCAAGTCCTGTAGAAATTCCAGATAATAATACTACTGACAACGTGTATTTAGGGAATATCAGATTTGTGACAAAATACATTGTTACTGGTAGGATAATCACTTTCACAATAGATAATATCAATAAAAATTTGGGTTTTTTAAAAGTTGAGACAAGATCTTGGAAATCAAGCTGGATCAAATTTAGAAATAACAAAAATCCAAGAATTACTAATATGTAGGGCGAAAAAAGCTCTCCGGCAGAAGGAAATAAAATGCCGCAGATGGTTGAAAAAAGAATTGAAACTGAGAGTACTATCAGAACATTTGTATCATAAGAAGTCAATTATTTTGATTAGCTATAACATTACCATAAATATTTATAAATTTATCAGATCAAACAAATTACGATAATTCAAATAACAATATCCAATTATCTCGTTATTTCAAGCATCGTACAAGCATCAAACATAACATAAAAGGTGCTTAATTTTTGTATCATATTGTGAAATAATAAATATTACACTAACTTAAGAATGACCATGAATAGCTACAGTTTTGGAATAATATTTGCAATCTTACTAGTTATAGTAACATCAATATGCATATCAGCTTCGGCACAAACACTAGATACTATATCTAAAATTAATGCGACAATTATCACCATTAATCCATCAAATATCAAGAGTGCACTCACTTAAGTTTATAATAATACAAGTCCACACTATGTTAAACTCTCAGATAGTCAAATATATAATGCATTAAAAGATCTACCTGGATGGACAATACATGATGGAAAGCTGCATAAGACATTCACATTTGCAGATTTCTCCACTTTATTTGAATTCTTGTACCAAGTAGCTGACTCCTCAAAGGTTAAATCATCATCCAAATATGACATCCACATGGAATTGACGATAGATTATGATACATGGAGTCTAGGACATGTTATTTCCAATTTTGATGTGAAAGCAGCGAACACAATCGAAAAACTATACCAAGATAGTAATTATGCAGATATTGACAATTAACTGAGTGTAAACGTGATAGTGTTATAGAGCTTTGAGAAGTTTCTTCCGAAAAATACTCGTTAACAATCGCAATGACGTCCTATTTTTTACTTTTACTTTTCAGAGTCAAGCTATCCATTGACGATATGCAAAGGACACTTCTTTTGTCACAATTGTTACCGGATTTGGAAATGATTCCTTAGAAATTCAAAATAGAGAAATGCATATGAAGTAATTTTAAAAAACTCCACCTAGATATCATCAAAATTTAATCCTTTCTTGCTCTAAACAAAAAGTAAACAAGAATAAATGGTAGTGAGGCGAGAATAAATGATTCTATAATTCCCAATAGCGAATGTATTGCTAGTTCTAGACCTAGGTATAGCGTTATACCAGCGGGAATTAGACCGAGTAGGATAAATCTGTGACTTCTACTCTTGAATTTATCCAAATCTCCATATGGGTACTGTAAGTGGTGATACACTACTGGCATGACAAATAATGAAGCTGCCACTGTGATTGAATACAAAGCTATAATCAGGGTGATCGAATCAATAAATGCAAAATTATTAGGTACATTTATGGCCATATTCAATAAGAATCCGAAGAGAATCCCAGAAAAGGTACTTAATAATGCACTTTCCTTTAGGATTGTATCATAGCGTTGTACAAGCTTATCATCCATTTCACGTGTATTATCATCTTCAGGCAAACTAATCCTATACCTATTACAGTAATCTAAAGTTCATATAACTTATCATTCCAACTTTCTCGTTGCCGGAAATGCGAAAAATCAGAACTGATTTTTCAAGTAATTTTATTCTGGAAAATGGTTAAATAATTTCATATGCAGTTTTCAAGATGCTGAAACCACACTTTAAATGTGACATAAGTGCGTGAATAACTAGGACTCGAACAAAGAGTGGATTATTAATCTAATGAAATGTGACATTTGTGATGCAAATGAAAGTATTCCTTTTAGATGCAATTATTGTGATAAATTGTTCTGTCAAATGCACACGATTCCAGTAAACCATTCATGCGTTTCTGTAAATGAATACATTAATGAAAAAACATTAAAAATAATATTGCAATGGATTCGAATTTGAAATGCTCTTGCTTAAGATAAAATTTTCCAAATTAGAGATACTTCACCTAGCAATCGCGACAATTTTAGTAACTGCTGTGGGTTTATCCCTTGAGAATTCCAGTTTGTCCCTTTATAATTACAGAAATATTTCATGGCAATTTCTAATTATATTTGTCAGTGCATTCCTTGTACATGAATTGGCTCATAAATTATTAGCACAGTTTTATGGAAGTTGGGCCGAATTTCGGACAAACACGTATGGGTTACTAGTAACTGCAGTTTCTGCAATTCCAATTATTCCGTTCAAGTTTATAGCTCCTGGCGCGGTCGTAATAGATTTGTCCGACAGAAGTAAATTTGGTAGAGTTGCTTTTATTGGTCCTTTAACTAATCTAATTATGAGTTTTGCGTTCTTCATATTGTTATCCTATAATCCTTTTATTCGTTACCTATATATAGGAGCATTATTTAATGCTTGGATCGCAATATTCAATTTATTTCCATTTGGTGCACTAGATGGACAGAAAATTTTTAGTTGGAATAAGATTGTCTGGATCAGTATGATGGCCTGTGCAATGGGATTATTCGTTATGATAAATAGTTAATTGAAATAAATAAAAATTGATATCAACCTCTTACCATACTAGGTATAATAAGATATACCGAATCTTTACTACTGCTGATGCCGTCATACTGAATTTAATTCTTTTCTAGACAAAAGAGGACAATCGATTAAATCAGACTTACCTAATTTGGTAAATAGTATAGTTTAATTCTTAGCTGGTCCCGATTATTTAACCTCAAATTATTTTTTCGTTCATTACTTCAGTATCAATTTTAGAGCGTTGCGCAAAAAATACATGTAAGTGACTAATAAACCTCTATTCTTGCAACGTTTTAGATACAATAAGTGTAATTGTTGTTAGTACTTTTTTCATTTTTCTAATATCCATGTAAATAGCTTTTAATTCTTCCTCGGTTGAGCCAGATATTTTGGCAACTATATCATAAACACCAGATACAGGAGATACTTCTTGGACCCCCTCAACTTTTTTCAAATCCTCTACTACCTTTTCAGCTGAAACAAGATCGCAACAAATCAATACATATGCATTAACCATATATAGTTAATATTGTAGGTTTTAAATAAATACAACAGTATTCAAAAAATATCGCTAGCGATATGAAGGGTCAAAATTTTTCCTTAATCTTAGTTTACTTTTTCGTTGACTAAATATGCCCCAATAACGATTTACAACATAAAATTTTCAATATCAGAAATTATTAAAATTTGATTTCAAAAGCTTTATCCCAATTGATCTATTTTTTATAAATGACAGTATTATTAGTTATCAAATTGTATGATAAACAACAGTAAAGAAAAAAAACATGAATATTTGATTGAAGAAATGAATGCAGTACAAGTTAGGAAAACAATGAATGAAAAAACCCTTGCAATTCTTGTTTTAGGCGCTTGCGAGAACCATGGTGATCATATGCCATTCGGATCAGATTTTATTTTTCCCACAGAGGTTGCAAAAAGAGTTGCTACTAAGATGAGTAATGTTATTGTGCTTCCAACTATTCCATATGGTGTTAGTTTACACCATGACAAATTTCAGATGACTATGAGTATTAATCCTGAAACCATGGTAAACATAATTTCTGATCTTCTAACAAGTCTTATCCAAAATAAGATAAGACGTGTGCTGATAATAAATGGTCATGATGGAAATATTGCTCCAATTGAAATTGCAGCCCGATCTATAAAAAATAAATATTCGGAAATGACAATAGCCTGTCTGGAATCTTGGTGGATTCTAGTCGGGCAAATAAGAAAAGATCTCTTTGAAGTTTGGGACGGGCTTGGTCATGGTGGTGAGGCAGAAACTTCTGCTGTTCTTGCAGTTCGCCCAGATTTGGTACATTTAGAATCTACTCCAAAAGATGTAATTCCAAAATTACCTGAAAATATTAGAATATTTTGGAAATTTGATGAATTGACATCCACCGGAGCCACCGGTTCTCCTAAAAAGGCAAATATTAGGAAAGGCCGAGAAATTGTACAAATAATAGAAGATATCCTGCTTTCATTCATAAAAGAAATGGAAATGACTGATTGGAAATACGGTTTATACTTAAAATAAGGATTTTATCATTCATATTGAATTGTGGTTAAGCTGGTATTGACCTCAACCATATTATTACCTTGTTGCCTTTACCTAGATAACTGTTACAATGTTACTTTAATGTGTACAGGCAGAAATCACATTCTTCACAAAGATAATAGAGACTATCAAAGTCTGAGCATAAAGTCATAATATTATAGCATCTGGGACATTCTATTTCATTTTCAATTGTCTCACGAATTCTTGTCTCCGCTTCATGCTGATTTGCTACTCTAACTATATATTGTGATTCTAAATCTGCTTTATTCTTTTGATTATTTCTCATCGATACTTTATGAATAGACACTTATGACAATTCCAAATTATGATTTATAAAATATGTATAACTAGACAGAGAGGGGGAGGCCAAAATTTAATATTACCTGGCCTAATGGCCTAACATAAACACGAAAAAGATGAATAAAGATTATTGTAGAATAAAAACAAAATAAAATATAATTCAACGTTCATAATTGTACCATTGACATTAAAGGATGATGCAATTAATCTGCACCGAATGTTAAAGGGAAAGATCGAAATTCGGAGCAGGGTTTCTTTAGATAATGCATTTGAGGAAAAAGGGACATTAAGCCTAATTTATACTCCAGGTGTAGCCTATGTAGCCTCAGAAATAAGCAATCATGAAAAATTGGTTTATGATTATACATCAAAATGGAATAATGTAGCGATAATATGTGATGGTACAAGAGTTCTTGGATTGGGCAACATAGGTCCAGAAGGTGCACTGCCAGTAATGGAGGGAAAATCTGTCTTATTCAAAGCATTAGGAGACATAAATGCAATTCCACTATGCATTAACACTCAAGATAAAGAAGAAATAATTAGATTTGTTAAAATAATACAGCCAAATTTCGGTGCAATAAATATAGAAGATATTGAATCGCCGAAAGTTCTGGAAATAGTTGAAAGATTAAGTAAAGAACTATCGATACCTATTTTTCATGATGATCAACATGGAACTGCTATAATTGCCCTAGCAGCTTTATTAAATGCACTTAAGTTAGTAAAAAAAGCGCTAGATAATGTCCGCGTTGTTATATCCGGTTCGGGATCAGCGGGATATGGAATATTCAAGATCTTGCAGACAGCAGGATGTAAAGATATTATTGTTACTGATACCAAGGGTGCAATATATGATGGAAGACCGGACATTGACGATCAGAACCCATACAAGAGAGAAATATCGCTTAACACCAATATGAAAAAGTTAAGAGGAACTTTAGCAGATGTAATTAGTAAATCAGATGTATTTATTGGCGTGTCAGGAAAAGGGAATATTTTAAATAAAGAAGTGATAAAATCCATGAGTGATAATGCAATAATATTTGCTTTAAGTAATCCAGACCCTGAAATAATTCCTAATAATGCGTTACAGTTTGGTGCAAGAATCGTTGCAACGGGTAGATCAGATTTTCCTAATCAGATTAACAATGCAGTAGTGTTCCCATCAATTTTTAGAGCATTACTTGATCTTAGAGCTAGTAATTTAAATGAGTTTATGCTTGTGTCTGTAGCACGTGCTATTGCCGATATTGTTGAAGACATTCATCTTAGAGAAGATTACATAATTCCAAAAGTTGATGATCCTAGAATTCTCCCTATTGTTACCAAAACAATAAAAGAGGTACTTAGTACGCATATTAGAAACAGTTGATCGATTTATTTATTTGATTTAGAAAATATTACCAAAAGCTAAGGACATAATAAGAACGGAAATTGTCATAATCGCAAAGGTAGTGCAACCAAACAATGTTTGAGTTCGGATTATTTTTCTTTTTTTCACTCAATTCAAGAACGATTTACTTTATCATGACATGCATTTAGTATTTTGTTACAAATTTGGATATATGTAAATCCGGTTAGAAATATTTACTTTGTATAGAAAATATTTTTTAAATATGAGTATTATTACTGATAAAATCTAATAATGATTTCACATACCATTGAGATTCTGTATAATTTTATTTGTATTATTCCAATTATTTAATTCTGTATTATTCCAATTTTCAAAGTGAATTACCTTGGAAAGTATCGTTCTTCTAAGCCAGTCAAGTCTTTCCAAATCTGGTCTATCTTCAAATTTATTTACATATCCAAGACAAAGATATGCAATGGGTTTAACATGGTTGGGTATCCCTAATATCTTACGTAGATCTTCAATTGATAATATGCTGACCCAGCCTACTCCTATTCCCTCAGCCCTAGCTGCCAGCCAAAGGTTTTGAATTGCACAACAAACGCTATATTCTCCTGTTTCTGGAATGGATGTCCTTCCTAAAATAAAGGGTCCGAATCTCTCAGGATTGTATGTCACACATATATTAATATCAGATTCAAGAATCCCCTCTAATTTTAAATTAACATATTTATCTTGTCTATCTAAATCGTTATCAAGTAAAGAGATAGATTTTTCTCGTTCATGATTAAATGAATTCTTAACTCTTAATCTTGTATCTCTCTTCTTTATTAATATAAAATCCCAAGGCTGTGAAAAACCAACTGAAGGAGCATGATGAGCTGCATTTAGAATTCTTACTAGTACGTCGCCTGGAATTTTTTTGTCATTAAAATGAGATCTGATATCTCGCCTAGAGAAGACGGCTTTATATAGACCCTCTTTTTGAGAGATCGTAAAAGAATCGACATTGGTGGACATCTTCTTCCAATAATCAGATTATGATCGTGATTATATGTTTTATTGTAATTGGAATTTTCTGGAATGGAGATATGCAATTAAATGAAATCATGAAACTAGCATCATTATCTTATTAACATAACTGGACATGATGAGTGATGTAGAATCTTACTTGATACACTACCTAGTATTAGCTCCTTAAACTTTCCTATTCCTCGACTTCCCATGATTACCATGTCATTTTTCTCTTTTATGCTAAAATCCAGAATTATGGAAGCAGGATTGCCTTTAAGAAGAATGGTATTGATAGTTAACCCCTTTTTAGTAGCAATCTCTGAACATTTTGAAAGTACACCTTGACTTTCTTTTTTGTATGCCTCTAATAACTCGGTTAAAAGCTTTGGTGATTCTATGTGTGTGATAGGTACGTCTTCCATAACATGAATTACAGTAATATTTGAACCTAATTTTTCTGAAAGAAATAAGGCTGCATCTAAAGCTCTATAAGAGATATCCGATCCGTCAACAGGTACCAGTATTTTCGAGAACAATTATCATTATTAATTACTTGCACTTAATATATTATAATATCTACATTAATAACAATTCTAATCATATTATTATTAACTGGACCTTTATGATGGACTGTACAATGGGATTATTTGTTATAGTTAATACTTAATTTCAAATAATATAACTGCTGACTCTACTAGTTACCAGTATTATCAACGTTGTTGTTGTTATTGTTATCAGTATTGTCGTTATTGTTAGTGTTAGATAGTTTGTTTTTAAAATAGTTTGGATCTTCAGAACAGTGTACGATTTCTTGGTCACCAAGTTTATCTCCTATTTTTCCTGCTAGGTCTATACAATCTTGCGTATTTGCATCTGCCCCTTGATAAGCCTTTGAATCTTTAAAGTTATTCAAAGATATTGTATCGTCATCTACAACATGATTTTTTATATCGTGTACTAATTTGTCAAGATCATCATACTTTTCGGGATTGTTGTTAGTGTTAGTGTTAGAAGGTGACGTATTACTAGGATTGTTGTTAGTGTTAGTGTTAGTGTTAGAAGGTGACGTATTACTAGGATTGTTGTTAGTGTTAGTGTTAGTGTTAGTGTTAGAAAGTGACGTAGCACCAGAATTAGTGCTATTTTGAGAATAATAGTTTGGATCTTCAACACAGTGCACAATTTCTTGGTCACGAAGATTGTTTCCTGTTTTTCCTGCGAAGTCTATACAATCTTGTGTGTTTTGATCCGCTTTATCATAAATGTCTGAATCTTTCATTACAAACAAAGGTATCCCATCTTTATCAACTAATTTTTTAAAATTTACTTTACCATCTTTTATATCATGTACTAATTCTTCCAGCTTATCATATTTTTTCAAAAGTGCTGTTTCTTTATGAATTGCCTCTACTGGAGTGCTGTACGCTACAAGAAAGAATATTCCAAGAGTAATAGTTGCTCCTAAGAGGAGAAATTTTGCTATGGGTTGCTTCTTGTTCATGGTATGAAATTAAAAGTTATCATAAATAAATTGTTTTGTTTTGACAGACATACTAGCATTGCAAATGGTATTGGGGTTGATTTTCTTACCAGATTTTGACTTTACCTTCATAAGGCATCGATGAAACATCCTTGTGTTCTGTTTTTTTCTAACTTATTATTTTTTTTTTAAGATTATCAAAGCTCGAGTACAGTGATAAGTATTAATATTATGAAATTGTCTCTAAATTACTAATACCTAACATATTATTTAGATTTTCATTCAAATGGTAAATCTAAAATTTGTCATAATAGTTATTACTAAAAAAATCAAAAAAAGTTGCGTCGGTTAACGTTACCTCTAAATGTTAGTTATACTTGTAGTAGTCATCGTCATGAAAACAATGTAGTATCTCATAATCCGCCAAGTTATTTCCAAGGTCTTGTCTTTCACTTATACATTTTTTTGTGTCTCTATCTTCTTGTTTATAAATTGTAGAACCTTCAAATTTTTTCCAATTCATGTTATCATCATTAACCTTACCTTTATCTATAGCATTTACAAGCTCTTGCATAGTATCCTTGCCTTTCCAAATATCTTTCTCAGCATATATGACGGTATTAGTACCAATAAGGATCGCTCCAACAGCAATAATTGTTCCTACAATTAGAATAGGTATCGGTCGTTTCTTGTTCATTATTTAGTTTCAAAATATCTTGTAAATAAGTTAATCCTTTATAATATTTTTATATAATCCTACAATATAACATAAATAACTGAATCATGAGATGTTAATTTATCTATTTTTTCTAGCTTTTTATCATTTTCTTGAAGGATTATCTAAAACTTATTAAGCTTCGGCGTAGAATACTTTTATTTATTAACAGAATTTTAGTGCTAATCAAGCAGTAAAGGGTATATTATTAAGATTTTCTATCCATGTCGGTCAATAAAGTTATACATCAACTAAAAATACTAAACAAATTAAACGTGGAATTATTTAGACTTAAATTGCATTAAAATTATTTGATATGTATAATTTTATAAAGCTCAAGAATCGACAATTCAAGCTTCGGTTGTACAAACTATCTCAATAATCTCTCAATAATCTTACATGCTCAACTATATCTAGTATATTAGAATATTCTGAATTAATGCGGGTGATAATGTTTAGGCTCTACAGGCTCTACCTTAGTCATAAATACAATGAATAACAATAGCTTGCTGTGGGTCTGGTTGTAATTAGTGTGGCTATACATCATACATCATGTAAATAATCTAATTAACTATTCGATACTTATCTTCACGTTCTAATTCTAATATATTCATAAGCATCTGTTGAATTTTCAAAGACATATTGTAATTTTTGAAATTGCTCTCGGAATTTAGATACATCTTTACCTACTCTTGCAGTATCTGTCTTATCTATTACTATTTGTTTGATAAATGATGCTATCTCTTTCATCTCACTTTCTTTCATTCCCAGTCTAGTTACTTCAGGAACTCCTATCCTTACTCCACTTGGATGCATATAATGTTTACCAGATTTGATATCGCCCGGCAACAGTTGTCTGTTAAGTATTATGTTTGCTTTTTCTAACTCTTTTTCAATAGTTCCACCTTCTCCGAATTTGGAAACATCTACGGCTAGTTGATGTGATTCGGTATATCCACGTTTTTCTCCCAAAACTGTAAAACCGAAATTTGCAAGTGATTCGGCAAGGGTCTTTGCATTCCTTATGACTTGTTTTGCATACTCTTTTCCAAATTCTAAGGACTCTGCTAAAGCTATTGCTTTGCCTGCTACATGATGAAGATGATGGCTACTTGTAGTTCCGGGAAAAATAGATTTCTTAATACTATCTGCATATTTTTCTAATGAGACAATAATTCCTCCTTGTGGACCCCAGAGAGTTTTGTGAGAGCTCATTGTCATAGAATCCGAGCCTTCTCTAAGCGGATCTTGAAATTCTCCTCCTGCTATTAATCCTGCTACATGCGCTCCGTCGTAATTAACGTAAATATTATTATCATGCATAAAACTCGCTAATTCTTTAACTGGATGAGGAAAAAGGAACAAACTCCCTCCAAACATTGCTATTGCGGGTTTCTTGTTATTTGCGATCATTTCAGTAATCTTTTTTTTAGTAGCGTCCACATCGATTGTCATATCTTCCTTGGAAAATGGATAATGTTCTATATTAAGGCCATGTACTAGACCAGCTGTACCAGAATGTTCCTTTTTGCCGTGAGAAATATGTCCCCCACTAGGAATTGATGCCGCTAACATATAGTCTCCTGGTTTGGAAAAAGCAGAATATATTGCAAGATTTGCAACAACGCCTGAAGTAGCCCTGCAATCAGCAAATTCAGATTTGAATACTTTTTTTGCTAATTCATTACATATTATTTCTACTTCATCAATGTAAATACATCCAGCGTAGACCCTTTCTCCAGGCCAACCTTCTGCATATCTATTTCCAAAGTCCGAAACTATAGCCTCTCTTACAGCAGGACTTGGGATATTTTCGCTGGCAATCAATGGAATAGATGATTTAAACCATTTATGATGCTTTTCAATAAGATCAAATACCTTATAATATGATTCTTTAGCGTTCATTATGGTAAATATGGTGACTTTAAGATCCTAATTTAAAATATTGCTTGTTTGTATGCAATAAAATATTCTTTCAGATGCATTGGGTAAATGGTTATGATATTTCATTATCATTTCATTTCACAACTTTTAATTTACTCTAAATTGGATTTATGTTGATGGACAAAAATGATCTAAAATGTGTCTTGTGTGGTAACAAGTTAACTTTTAAGTATAAATCAATGAACGATTGGAATATTCCAGGATATATGTGTGGAAATTGTTATGATAAGAAATTAACGGAGTTTTATATTTCGCCTGATCGCAAGGATATCGTAAAGAGATAATATTATCTAAATTATATTAGGATATAATTTGTTGATAATGAGTAAAGCAGTTTAAAGTTCGGTTTAATTAAAAATAGAATAGAGTAGAGTAGAAAATTTAACGATATGATTTTTGTTTCCTACGTCTTGCCCCAGATCCACCAAATTTCTTTGATTCTGTTTGTCTCGGGTCTCCTGATAATAAGTGTCTATCAAATTCTGTAATTCTTTTGCGAATCTCTGTGCGTACACTTCTTGCAAAAGGATGATCTTTTGGATCTCTTCCACCCTTCCCTGCACCTGTTAATGCTCTGCAAATTGCAACAGTACTTGCGAATGCTTGTCCCATAAAACCACCTCCGTGCACTTTAACGCTGATATCTACTTTATCTCTATAATCGCCTATCAATTTAAGGGGAACAAGTACTAATTCTCTTGCTACTTCAGAATTCAATAATTCGGCTGGTATATTGTTTATTCTAACTTTTCCCGTTCCTTTTGAAATCGTTGCCACAGCTCTACTCGATTTCCTTTGGCCTGGATAAAGATCAATTTTATTCATAAGTATCCAACCCGTTCCAACCTATTTGTTTAGCTAATTCACCAAGGGTTATAAAATACGACGAGGGCTTCCTAATTTTAGAATCTTCAAAGGTTTCAAGCTTTGAATTCTTGAGTTCTGGGGGTATTGCAATATAAATCCTCAATCTCTTAAATGCACTCATTCCACTAGATTTCCTTTTTGGTAACATACCTCTAACCATTTTTGTGAGGATTCTATCAGGTTTCCTCGGATGAAATGGACCGTGTATGGGATTTGTGGCAGAAGCAATTTCCAGAAATTCTTTATATGTTTTAATAGTCCTGTATCTATTCCCAGAAATCATGCTTTTTTCTGCATTTACGACCCTTACATGATGGCCTTTGAGCAAAAGTTTTGAAACATGCGAACACATTCTTCCTGCAATACAATCTGTTGCATCAATCGTCAAAATTTGGTTAGGTTTTTGTGATTGTTCAAGCTGTTTAACCAATTATTCTTACCCCCTTACCATCTGGATATTTCTTTATCAACCTATCTAGAGGAAGTATTTTTCCACCGGCGTCGATTATCTTTCTCGTAGCTGCCTCTGAAATAGTGAAACACCATATTGTTAGCTTGTGACTTATTTCGCCAGAACCTAATATCTTCCCAGGTACTATTACAACTTCTTTATCTTTGGTGACATGTGCCAATTGACTTATGTTAACTTGTCTTCTGTTAGATCTCGATCTGGAAAGCTCCTTTATGACAGCTTTCCATATTGGCACTCTATTTTTCTTTAGAGCATTCCTCAGAGTCCAAATCGTATTGTTTAGAGTGTCAGGAAACATGAAATATTCTCGCTGTCCTTAATCCCAAATAAATCTATACCTAAATATTCTTTGGTAAAGATAATGATTGAATCACGCTATCAAATTCCTTGAGTTTCGAACCTAGTATTTTTGAAGACTCTAATACAATTTCTTCTGGTGTTAATGAGCCATTAGATTCAATTACAAGCACAGAGTCATCTTCATCCTTGCTGTCTTTTACTACTGCCACTGAGGTCGGTTGCCATTTTGCATGGTTTTTACCAATTCCTAACCTTGCATAGGCTTCAAACTTTAATTTTTGTCCCGGAGCCAATGCTACTATTGGAATTTCCTTATTTACTGGTGTTACAATTTCGTCTTCAGATATTAAACCTGCAGAAGTAATAACTTTAGTCTTTTCTTGGGATTCAGCGTCTAGAACTAATAAGACCCTACAATTTGAACAACCAAGGGTACTTTTACAATCACAAAGATCTGGCATTACAAATCTTTTAAGATCTGTACGCAACGGAATTAGACCTAGTCTATGAGCCACCGCCTCATCATGCATAACAGATGAGTTTTCTAGTATTACCACATCATCTATTGCAAAGGTAGGAACTTGACTAATAGACAATCTTCTTAATGCATTGACATATTGCCTAGGAGTATTATTAAATTGGATAACAATATGATTATTATCTCTTTCAAGAATTTTAATTGAGTTCAAATCGTCCACGAAATTTTATTCCCGTACACTTAAAAATCTACCGAAATTATGTATCATAATCAATTTATGATCTAAAATCAAAAGATTAATCCCTCATCATACAATTATTGGTCTAAGTTGAATAGTGTTAATCTTGAATACTTTGGTATATCTCCATTAGAAATAGAAGTTCTCTATAAGACTTTATCCAAGTTATATTTAGTAGATGAAAAAAATTTAGCTCAGGAATTTGACTATGTGAGTGTATTAAATATTGAGTTTCCAGTTCCTTACGATGAAAATTTTTTTCAATCATTTGGTTTTGATAGGTGGCAGATACTTAAAGGAATATTTAAAGAAATGAAGCGTAGGAGAGGTAGAAAAGTATTGAAAATTTCATTATCATTTTCCGGGATAACAGCAGATACCGATTCTAAATTGGTCTTTACGTTAACCAGTGAAATTGGTGAAGAGTTTCAGTTTGCAATAGAAAAAATACAATATATGATAGACGCTATTCATGTACAAATTAAGAGCCAGGAAACAAAAAAACAACTCATATCATATACTTATGATCCAACTACCCTGAAGTGGGTTTTAACTGATTAAAATTAATGACCACAAAATTCGAACCAAAATGTATTTTATGTGTAAGAAAGGCGATTCAGGAAAAATATTGTGAATATCATTATGAGGCCTTAGAATCTCTAAGGGCCCACTATGAGATATGGAAAAGTAGATATGGTGATATTTCTTGGGATGATTATTTAAATAGATTACAAAAAATGAAGAATACTGGCAAATGGATTAAGGAAGTCATTGAAATCGAGTTAAAAAAATGAGTTTATGTTTATTTTTAGCTTACATTTCTCCCATGCCAGGAGGCATGCCGCCACCAGGAGGACCGCCAGCTCCAGATTTACTTGAAGCTATTACATCATCTATTCTAAGAATCATGGATGCAACTTCTGTTGCTGATTTAATAATTTGTTCCTTTACACTAAGTGGTTCAACAATATCTAGTTTGGACATATCAACAACCTTTGCACTTCTTGCATCAATACCACTCCATTTGGATCCCTTTGTTTGTTTGGACCGTAGTTCCGTAAGTGTATCTATTGGATCCATTCCAGCATTCTCTGCTAACGCAAGTGGGATAACTTCAAGGGATTCTGCAAATTTGTCTGCTGCTAATTGTTCTCTTCCAGACAATGTTGAAGACCATTCTCTTAGTTTTCCTGCAACATAAGATTCGGGTGATCCACCGCCAGCAACTATATAGGGTTTTAACATCACATCCTTAGTAACCATTAGTGCATCATGGACTGAACGTTCAGCCTCATCTACAACCCTCTGTGAACCTCCTCTAATAAGAATAGTAACAGCCTTTGGATGCTTACAACCTTCGATAAAAACCCATTTATCCGTTTCAACTTTTCTCTCCTCCACGAGATCTGCTACACCTAGATCTTTAGAGCCCAAATCTTCAAGATTATTAACAATTCGTGCACCAGTTGCTCTGGATAGTTTGGTCATATCGCTTTCTTTAACCCTGCGAACTGCCAAAATATTGGATTTAGCCAAGTAATGTTGGGCAACGTCATCAATTCCTTTTTGACAGATAGCTATATTTGCACCTGATGAAATTATTTTGTCTACCATATTTTTTAGCATTCTATTTTCTTCTTCAAGAAACATTTTCATTTGATCAGGCGAACTAATATTGATCTTAGCATCAAATTCAGTCTTCTCTATTTCTAAGGCAGAGTTGATAAGTGCAATTTTTGCTTTTTCGACTCTCTTTGGCATTCCTCCGTGAACAACTTCCTTGTCAAGTACTATTCCTTTAATTAGTTTAGTATCTCTTAATGAACCACCTGCTTTCTTTTCAACTTTGACATCATCGATATCTACATTATAACCAGATTCATTTGGTTCTGAAACCTGTAAAGCTGCATTAACAACTACTTCAGATAATTCAGTAGATTCCTTTGAAACAAGCTTAGTTTGCATTGATGTTCTTGCTACTCTAATTAATTCAGCTTTATTGCCGCCATCTATTTTTTGTGCTATATGATTAAATAGTTCAATGCTTTTTATGGCACTCTTTCTATATCCATCAACAATTATAGTTGGATGAATATCCTTTGTGATTAACTCTTCTGCTTTTTCAATCAATGCCCCTGCTAAAACTACAACAGATGAAGTACCATCGCCAACTTCATTATCAGTAGCCTTACTTATTTCTACCATCATCTTTGCAGCAGGATGTTGAACATCAATTTCTTTTAATATAGTTGCACCATCATTAGTTATTGTTACATCTCCTAATCCATCTACCAACATTTTGTCCATACCTCGTGGACCCAAAGAGCTCTTTACTACTTCAGCAATTAATTTTGCAGCAGCGATATTATTTTTTTGCGCATCACGTCCTTTTGTTTGACTTGCTCCTTCTTTCAATATTAAAACAGGCATACCGCCTGCTGAACCTTGTTGAACTGACATTTATTATATCATATCTCCTAAAATTTAAAGTAAACTTTATTTTTGGGATATTTTAAATTTGCGACAATTTAAAATGAATATTCTAATTTAGACTATTATGTGGTCAAATTTTCCTGCTTTTAAATCAGAGTAGATTTCTTTTGCTGGTTTATTCTCTACTTTAATTCCGCTGCTTACGCAAGAGCCTATAATTTCCTTTACATTTGACTTTAAGCTAGTTGCATATGAAATATCAATTTTCATTTTCGCTATTTTTACTATTCCTTCCATGGAAATATTGCCAACATAGTCTTTTCCTGCTGTTCCAGATCCTTTAGATACATTAGATTCCTTTGCAATTAGGGCGGTAGTCGGAGGAACGCCGACTTCTACGTTGAATTTTTTTGTTTCTGGATCAATGTCCACTTTCACAGGCACTTTCATCCCATGAAACTCTTTGGTTTTTTCATTAATTGTATTGACTACTTGTAGTACATTAATACCCAATGGGCCTAAAGCAGGTCCAAGAGGAGGTCCAGCACTTGCTTCCCCCCCACTTACAAGAGCAGAAATAGATTTCTTTTGTTCCATCTTAGATTAGTCTTAGAATTATGTTCTTTAATTTAATAGTTTTTACACCGTTTCTATGATGCCTTTTTTAGATAATTTGCATCAACTGTTACAGGTATTTGATATGGAGAATCTAACAATAACACAGTTGCTTCTTGTTTTTCATAGTCAACCCTCGTTATCTTGGCCTTCATAGATTTGAATGGCCCTGCAATAACCTCTACTGTATCATCTATATTTAATTCCGATACTACTGGTCTTTTTACCAGATAATTTTCTATGTCTTTGTAGGGTAATTCTCCACGAATTTGTCCTTTAACATGTCTTACTCCAATCAGGGCATCGTAAGCTATATTCGAATTTGGAGCTTCAATAATTATGTACCCCTTAAAGCTGTCAAGTAATAATATGGAGCGCACAGCAATTTTCTTTGAATTTATCCTATTTTGTGCCAAATTTACAACAATGTGTTCTTGACCACCGGTTGTTCTAATCGCAAAAAATTTTGAATTTGATTGTTCTTGGTTATCGACTTTGTGAGAATCTTCAGTGCTAACGTTACTATCAACTGATTGATCTTTCATTGTATTAAATTCGGACGTACCATCTTCTAGGGAATTTTCCTCACGAATACTTCCATTTTTTTCGGAGGTAGTTTCAGTTTTGATGGCAGTGTCGTCAGTTAAAATTTTATCCAGATCATCAAAATTGTCTTCTTTTTCTATAGTACTACCTTCCAATTAACTTCAGTATACGATAGCTTCTTACAATTTATAAGTTTAATTAAAAATGAGGTTCTTTTCTCTTAATAACCGAGTAATTACAATATGCACTAAAATGATAATTGCAAGTAATAATGATTTCCTGTGCTTATTTTTTTCTTTTAGATGTGATAGAAGATGCAAAATAGATGATAAATCCGCATATGGCCATTATTAATCCGTAGAGGGACAAAGAACCTTTGCTGGTGTAAGTACCAATTCCTACAATTATAGCTCCCATAACTAATAGCAGCATACCGATTCTAGCGTACCGTGGAACAGTTATTTTTGACATGTTCTTTTTCTTAAATGAATTCTAAATTTAATTACTAATATAACTTATCATCTTAATGAAAACTAATAAATTAAACCCGGGAAATCAAAACATCACATTTTTATTTAACATTATATCATTCGTCGTTACCAAATGAAGATAGCAGTTGTAGGGATGGGAGTTGCAGGAGCTTATCTTATGAATGGATTGAGCAATAATCACGATAATTACGTGAAGGGATTTGAAAGAATGCCTATAGAAGAACATGATGCAGTTTGTGCATGGGCAACTTGTGAAAATATCATGGCTGATTTGGTTAAAAAATGTGGTCTTAATTTTGATGATTATGTTTTGCATGAGGGGAAAAGCATGATCGTGGACATGAGTCAAAGTAGCAAGGACAATAACAGTATTAATGTTGGATTAAAAGGAATGGTAACTTATGATAAGTTGAAATTAATAAAAGATATGACAAGGGGCACTAATATCCAATTTGGAGTTGTTCCAAGCAAAGAAAATCTCGAATCAGACTTTGATCTTATCATAGATTCCACAGGTTTTCATCGTAATTATTTACCACGTCCTCAAAATGAGATGTGGATACCCTGTATTCAGTACAAAGTGAAATATGTAGACAGTACGCCTTTTGACGACTTTTATTTGAAAGCATTTCCTTCAATGAAAGGTTACTTTTGGTATTTCCCGTTGGAAAACGGATATGCACATATTGGGGCTGGAGATTATGAACGGAAAAATAATAATGTATTTGTGGACAAATTTTTGAAAAAACATACATGTGAAATAATAAAGAAAGTTGGCCGACCAGTTAGAATTAGTCCTCCTAAAAATTCCGAACCCTTTACTGATGGTCGGAAAACTGTGGGTGTTGGTGAATCCATAGGTACTGTTTATCCTTTGCTCGGTGAAGGAATCATACCATCTACCTGGTGTGCAGAATTATTTATCAAGCACATTAATGATTTTAATGCATATCGAAAGGATGTTTTAAAGAAGTTTCAGATTTATGCACTAGTATTCAAGTTTATTCAAATGAAAATTAATGGTAAATTTAACATTTTTAAAAATGCAATAGAATTATTTAAGATTTATAATCACATGAAACATGAAGAAGAGAGGTACGGAATGGAAGTAAAATTCAAAGATTTGATTAAAGTTTCAGGTATATAGGTCATTACTAAATCAAAATATTTTTGATATTTTCCAATAAGAGTTACTAATTTTAGGGATTGCTAACATAAATAAGTATGAGTAAAATAATCAAATTTTATTTTTAGTTTCTCTGTAATGTCTTTTGCAAATATTTTGTTTTCAAATTACCCAGTAACAAAATCAGAACAACCACTAATCCTATAGCCAAAGTCGCTTTAACTATAGAGGATATTAATCGGTCAGTAGTGTTATTGAATAAACTGATATGCAATGGTCCTATTATAAAGACTAAAAAATATGAAACAATCATTATCATAATCCACATGATAAAGATGAGCATAAATAATCCAAATAATCTCATAATGATATCTTACCCATCATAAATAAATACTGTATGGCTATTGAAATAAAGGCCAATATTGATGAAAATGTTGCTAATATAAAAATTCTCGTTATTATTTCTCGTTCGGTCAATGGGCCCTTAGCAAGAATAAGTCTTACTAGCGTAGCTGGAGCGCTATTGTCCTTAGATGCCATTAATCGAAAATCACTGCATATGGTTACTGGTCTAGTTTTAATCTCTCTATGTTCTACAATCTTTTTTACACTAGAAAGAAACAAGAAGGAATTCATTACTGCTGGTAAAAGAGCAATTACTCCGATAATTTCTGAATTTCCTGCTATTAATAAACTAGCATACATTGATCCTAATAACAATGTACCGGAATCCCCAAGAAAAATCTTACTTGGAAATTTGTGATATTGGTACAATGCAATACTGCCAAAGAGTAATGGAAGGGCCATCAGAAGAACATTATTATTACCAAATACTATAGCACTTACTAATAGTGGTATCATTGTTATTATGACAAATCCAGTTGCAACTCCATTAAATACATCAATGGAATTTATAGTATTACCAACTATTGGTATTATAGATAAAATAAGCGGAATGTACAATATTGGAATAAATGCATTATCAAATATTAAACCAAGATAATTTCCGTGACTGCCTAAAATTACTATTGGAACAGCTGCCAATATCAAAGTTGTGGGTTTAAACCACCCCGGCATAGTTTTAAGATCGTCAATATATCCAATGATAAATGCAATAATCGTGGTAAGTAAAACAGAGATTATTTTTACATCTAGTATTAAAAAATAGAGTAAAATTTCACTGATGACTATCCCGATCAACAAGACAGGGCCAGCAGGTCTTGGAACATTTGGCATTCCAGGTTTATGATAGTCTTTTACCACTTTGCCTTTTTTATTTAGAAATTTAATAAATGCGGGTGTAATGAAATATATTATTAAAAAGGAAAGGGCAGACACGAAAATTCCATAAAAAACAATATTTATTGTGGAAACCAAATAAATTAATCACCTGTAGTAAACTATACATTCAAAATAACTTTTTGTATTCATTTTTGATAACTTTTAATTTGGTTCTTGAGTTTTTTTGCAAGTTTAACTCCTATTTTTGGTATGTTTGCTAATTTTGATTCAGAAGTTTTGTCAATTTTAGTAACGTCTGTTATTCCTACTTTATATAGAGACCTTGCCCTAATTCTTCCAATACCTTCAAGTTGTATAAGTGGAATCAATTCTGATTTTATGCCATATTTGATTCTTAACCGTAGTATATTTATTTCTGGTAGAAGATCTTTTCTTCCAATCAATTTTGCAATTTCATAAAGACAATACGCCAACCAATACGTCGTTTCAACCATTCTATAGAGATCACCAGGCTCAACTCCAATTTTTTCATTTAGCTTGCCTTCGCTAGATTCATCAATCCATTCCAGAAGTATAACTAAATTCTTTAGTGAATAATCATAGCTTGACAATCCACATGAGTGTAGTCTATGTTTTTCAAATAATCTTTCAAAGTATTCTATCTCATTTTGCCTCAATGTTAATTTTGGATAAAAATCATAACAATTACTAATCCAATATAAAAAATTTAATGCATTGTCGGACTTGTTACCATTATGTGGATCCAGATTATTCTTGAAGTGAATTCCCGTTTTAGGATCAATATATAGTAAAGATATGCGTTTACCAAATCTAGTAGCCATAAGTAAATCATTTCTCATGATTATCAATCCTTCCTCACTTAAATATTGCAAGAGTGAATCAAGCTCTGAACCGATTTTTTCATTCCCATGATATTTCGCAAGAAATGTTTGTTCAAAAAAATAGAGCAATTCAGATTTCAAGATTTTGGGTTTTGAAGCAATTATGCCTAGAGCATGCACCCTTAGTGCTCTTTCATTCATTAATTGAGAAATAATGGGTTCTGGTGTTCCCAAAACAAAATGATTGTAAAGGTCTTCTGGGTTGGTTCTTGAATCTGCGATTATAATTGCTTCCCCATATTTATCATAAGCTGGCCTTCCTGCACGACCGCATAATTGTTTGTATTGCAAAATAGTTATTGGAATATTACCACCATACTCAGAATCGTATCTAAAAATACTGGTAATAACTACACGTCTAGCGGGTAGATTTACACCTGCTGCAAGAGTCGGGGTAGCAAAAAGAATTTTTATGATACCATTTCTAAACGCATTTTCTACAATTTGCCTGCTCTTTACTCCCAAGCCTGCGTGATGGAATGCTACACCTTTTGTTACTGTACTTGAGAGTGTTCGATTAAGACCTGTGTCATCTCCTTCTTTTAAAATTTGTACTCCTGTCTTCTGTGCCAAGAGTTTTGAAGATTTATCGAGTAATTTTGATACCACTTCAGAAGTTTTTTTTGCTAGTGAAACAGAACGCCTACGTGTTTCTGCAAAAACAAGTGACTGGCCCCCATCGTTAGTTATTGAATTTATTGCAAGACTTATGATTGCACTCGATGAATTATTAACACCCATAGTATTATCGATTTCGAAATTTGTACCATTGTTCATAGTAACTCTACCATAATTATATACACCCTCTACCAATACAGTGGGACGCCAATCACTTTGAATAGGTTCGCATCTCAACCAATCAGCGACTTCATCTGAATTTGATACGGTTGCACTCAGTCCGATTATTTGAGGCTCCTGTGGCATTTGTTTTATCTTTGTCAATATTATTTCTAGAGTTGGACCACGGTCACGTTCTGTAAGTAAGTGTATTTCATCTATGATAAAAAGGCCTACATTGTAGACCCAATTTGCGTCATGCCTTAAAATTGAATCCATTTTTTCATTCGTTAAAATAATAATATCTTTATCAATCAATTCTGTTCCATAAGAATCATAATCTCCTGTGGAAATACCAATATTTATTCTCCTATTTTTGAAACAACTCAAATTTCTAATAATCTTAAATTCACTAAATTTCTCTGTGGCTAGTGCTTTTAATGGAGTAAGATATACTACCTTTTTTCCTTTATTAAGAATATTTAGTATACCCATTAATCCGATTAGTGTTTTGCCACTTGAAGTAGGAGTTGTAACGAGGATATTGTTACCATTCATAACACCTTTTGATAATGCAAGCTCTTGTGGGGGGTACAATGAATCATATTTTAATAATTTTAAAAGTTCCTCCAGACACTCTTGCATATTAATCAGATTTATTTATTCCAATTAATATATTATAATATTCGTACTTCTGATAGATTATCTATGATCAACTTTTAAAGGAAAATTAGTTTCTTGTTTTATATACTAGAAATTACATTTCTTCAACCTTACTCTTTTCTTTTTTACAACAAGAGGATTTGTGACATCAACGAGTTTATTGGTAGATTCCAAGCTTTCTAAATAGTTTTAAAAACTATATACGTGTCATCTTGGTCTTGTTAATAGTAAAGTTTGCAATATGAGATGAGAGGAGTTAAAATATTCCACATGGGGAAATATGATAAATATTTTAAAGAACTGAATCATTTTTCTTATGCTTTCGCATAAAAGCCAGACCTTCTCTCGTATATTTGTCCATTCTGCATAGCTCTTCTTATGAATCCTTTGGCTTCGTCTTCTGTGAACTTTCCTGTTTTCACAAGTTCATTTATGAAATTTTTTTCTTCAACATCATTCTTGTCTTCTCCAGATAATCCATTAAAAACATCCGTAAATGTTTTTAATTTTGAAGTTTCACTAAGTGGTTTTCCATGAAGTACCCCCAGATCCACTTTTCCAGTATTAACATCTATACCGACAGTTGCTAACATTTGCGAAACAAGAAATATTGCTCTGTCAGCATCTTCAGGTTCCACACTATCTTTTAATAACAATCTAGCCCTAGCAGTAGCAAGGCGTACTAGCCCTTCCAGCTGACGAGGAGTTGCTGTGATCATTCCTTCAGAATCAACATTTCTCATTTTCATGTAATATTCTCTTAGAATATCAATTGCTTCCGTTGTCAGTTTTGGTTCAGTTTGTTTGGCAAATGCTAGATATTTACGAAATAGATCTATTTCTATAGCAGGCTGGGCTGCATGTTCTATATCTCTATGAATTTCAAGTATGTGGCTTGCTATACGATTATCTTTTTCAACTTCGGCAGTATCTCTAATGACGTGAATGATATCAAATCGTGTCAGTAATGGTATAGGAAGTGGCTCTACGTTTTCCGTGATATTTCTGAACGGATCATATTTACCATATTTAGGATTAGCTGCAGTAAGAATTGATGTTCTAGCATTAAGTGTGGCTACTATTCCTCCTTTTGCTACAGAACAGGTTTGTTGTTCCATAACTTCATGTAGTGCAGATCTGTCCTCAGATTTGATTTTATCAAATTCATCGATACATACCAATCCTTGATCACCTAATACTACTGCGCCAGCCTCCAGCATCATTATACCAGATTTATCACGAATTACTGCTGCTGTTAAACCTGCAGCAGTAGTACCTCTTCCGGATGTATAGAGGCCTCTTGGGGCTATTTTTGCTGCAAATTTGAGCATTTCAGATTTGGCCGTTCCTGGATCTCCGACAAGAAAAATGTTGATATCTCCTCTACGATTTGAACCATCAGCTAATTTTTTTGTTACGGATCCTACAATTAGTAACAGTATAGATTCTTTAATTATTTCATGTCCATAAATATGAGGTGCAAAAGATGCAATTAATTTGTCGTAGGCATCTGGCATACCTGCAATACCGATAATCTGTTTTTCATCCTCACTGCTTATAGCTATTCTATCAACTGTCCTTCCGTCTTTATTTCCAGCAAGTCCGCCGAGATATTCTATATTGTTACCCTCCATACGAAGTCTAAATAGACTTGTCCTTACCTGTATTGTTTGTTCTTGTTCAATTCTGACTATTCCAGTTAATAAAACCCTGTCTCCAGGTCTGCAACGATCTACAAGATCATCCATAACAGTAACTTCTACATAGTGTGGAAGTTGACCTGCTGGTAAATCTTCTGGCAATTCTTGAAGTCTAACAAGTTGAAAATCTGTGAAAAAACTATTTTCTGGATCCATTTCAAGTTCTTTTTCAGAACAGTTAGTACATCTTGTAGGTTTCTTTAGTGTTAGTCCTTTTAGCTGGGCCTCGTTTAATGTATTACAATTTAGGCAGGCATATGCTATTTTTTTAGCAAGTGGTTTAATCTCAGAAGTTCTGACCACCATACCAGGCACGCTAATTAATTTGTTAATTACATCAGCATTTATCTCTCGTAGCCCTTTTTGAACCGAATAGTTTCCGATTCTTACTTTTATCTTGTCCTTAATTTCTTGAGCATAATCATAATGAATTTCTCTTAATATCGAGTATATAGCGTTGTTAAAGGCATCAAACATATCATCAGGTGTGTCTGTGATTAATTTTGTAAGTTCTGGGTTATTTGTATCCAGATCAATATAATCAACTACAACAAATGTGGAATTTGATGCCATCATATTGTTTATTCTGTCAAAATACTTGTAATTCCCATCCCTGTCCTTAAATCCACGTAGAAATGATTCTAATTCATCTGATATCGCCGATGTAGTTTGTTGTTTTTGTTCAGTCATTTACTTGTTTAACACCAATTCTTTAAAGGCCAGTGAAGAACTGTGAACAAGATTATAAAGCTGTTTTTCCTCTGCGGATAATTTTCCTTCCATCTCTGCAGAAAGGGATGAAGCAGCAGCTAATTTTACAATTTTTTCCAGTCTGGACATCACAAATGAATTAAGAGATACCATTCGCTTTTCTCTTTCTTTATCGTTAAGACTTTCAAGAAAGTCCTTGACCCTTATGTAAAAGTCGCTATCTACACCTGAAATGTCGTGTGGTTTTGATATTCGTTCCCTATTCAATGCCTTGGAGACATAGCTTGATATTTCATTATCCTGAATATCAATCAGGTTTTTTCTTGCCAAAATTTTTGTAAGCCATCTTGGCAATAACATGATATCTCCCTCTTTAGCATCAATTTTGATATCATAAATGGATATTTTTACATCAGTCTTGAAGGTAACTCTAATCTCTTCAAGAAGATATTCTAGCAAATATGTGTGTTTTATACTTTCAAATACGTTATGAGCAAAAACAGTGTTTGATGATGACATTATTCGGAATATAGTCTTAGAACAGCTGGTAAATAAAGTTCTCAGAGGACTGAATATATAACTGATCATTAGAAGATTTTGTATGCCACAAGTACAGGCAAAAAACTTGTCTAACTTAATGTGGGTGGAAAAATATAGACCAATCAAGTTGGATGATATTGTTAATCAAAAAGATATTCTAGAAAGTTTAAAGAATCTAATAAAGGAACCTGCCGAAATGCCGCACCTATTATTTACAGGACCTGCTGGAGTTGGCAAAACTACTACAGCCCTGTGTATATCAAGACAATTACTTGGTGAAGACTGGCAAAGAGATACACTTGAACTTAATGCGTCAGATGAAAGGGGGATAAAAATGGTGCGAGAGAGAGTTAAAGAATTTGCGGCAGTGATGAAGATTAGAACTAGTGAAAAGGATGAAAGAAAATTCAGAATAATAATTTTAGATGAGGCTGATGAAATGACATCCGAAGCTCAGACGGCCTTGCGAAGAATTATCGAGGATAGTTCTGAAACTACTCGCTTTGTCATTATATGTAATTATTTATCTCAAATTATAGAGCCTATTCAAAGTCGCTGTGCAATTTTTAGATTTAAGAGAATTGAAAAAGAAATTGCAGAGGATCATCTAAAATGGTTGTGTAAAAAAGAGGGAATAAAGTATGACGATAAAGCAATTTCACAAATTTTTGGTTCGACCAATGGCGATCTACGACACTCCATAAACTTACTTCAAAGTGCATCTGTAATGGGGTCGATTTCCATTTCAAATGTTCTTGCATCACTAGGACTTTCCGGTAAGTCAAAGGTAAATGATATTATTAAATTAGCCATGTCAGGGAAATTTAACGATGCCAGAATTAAATTACTTGAATTAACTGCAGTCTATGGAATGTCTGAGTTCGATTTTCTAAAATATGCGTATGAAGGCGTCTATTCATTAAAATTGGTCCATCCTGAAGAGTTTGCTTCTCTGATAGCTGAATATGATTATCGTCTAACTCAGGGATCCCACCCAGATATCCAGTTAACTGCATTCTTGGCTCAATTATCAAGGATTGGATCTAAAGAGCAGGCTAGATAAATTTCTATTAATTATGAAGTTAAAATTTTAGATAATGATAAAAATTATAAAATAAAATTCTTGTTACCATAATCATAATTCTACTGTTGTAGATTAATAGTCTTCTTCAAATTCTTCTCCGCCATCTTCTTCCTCGACTTCATCAAAATCTTCTTCGAGCTCCTCTCTTTCATCAGCACTCTTGTACGGGAGATCAGCCTCGCCAGCAGAATTGCACACGGGACACTTGAATTCAATTGTCTGTCCTTCAAGATCCAATGGGAATTCCTTTGAGAAGACCTCATCGCATTTTGAACATACCAATGTTGTCTGTATATTGTCAGTACTAAATTTGTGTGATTGTAATCTAAATATGGTATTTGTCATATCTTACCTATTGAAATTGTCCTTTTTTATAAGGATTATTATGATTTTATATTATACTGTATGTATCTTTGGTTTTGAATCATATATTAAAGCTAACAGATGTGCTCGTGCGTCATTTTGTTCAACAAGACCACGGTTTGCTACGGTTATTATTGTACTATCATTCCTGACTCCGCGCATCTTCATACATAGATGCTCACCCTCTGTAATCACAGTTACTCCCTTAACTCCCATCTTCATTATCTCGTCTGCAACCTGCTTTGTGAGTCTTTCTTGAATTTGTAATCTCTTGGAGTATTTTTCTACCAAGCGTGCAAGTTTAGAAATACCAAACACTTTGCCTGAAGGTGTGTAAGCAATATGAATTCTACCAAAGAAAGGGAGCATATGATGCTCACACATACTATAGAATTGGATGTCTTTTGCAATAATTGAATCTATTTCTTCACTGAAACTGATTTCAAGTTCAGAGTTCATACAATAACCCGCAAAAATTTCTTCGTACATATCTGCCATTCTTTGTGGAGTTCCCAGTAAGCCTTCACGATCAGGATTTTCTCCGAGTTGTATAATCAACTCTCTAATTAGTTTCTCAATCTTTCGTTTATTAAATGAAGTTTTTTTCATTTTCACTCTTTTTGCATGATTCATCTGGCCCCTATTTCTTTATGTAACTGTGGTATAATTCTTACTTCAGGAAACATCGGTTGGACAATATCATAAGAGTCTAAGAGTTTATTAACGGTTGGTTGATCCATGCCATGACTGGGCTGTATTATGAAAGGCATAATGTCTGAGGGTTTTATTTTTTTAGAAATATTGTATACCAAATTCTTGAAACTTTCAAGTCTTGTCGAATTAGTTACTACTATTTTAATATAAGTAGTCTTGTTGTGTTGGATGGCTAAATCCAGGCATCTAAATTCATTCAATAGCAAATTATCATAATATTCATCTTCAAGAACTTCTGAATCTTCTGTCTTAAATTCAATCTTACATATATCCATATAAGGTAAAATCTTACCAAAAAGTTCAGAATCAAAACATGATGATTCTATGTATGTCTTTAGGTTTGTATTCTTTTTTATAAAATCTGCTAATTGTATTACAGCTTCATATTGTAATAATGGTTCTCCCCCGGTGAAATTTACCTTGTATGTGAATGGCTGGAGCTGTTCTAAAATTAGTTCTTTAATTTCATCAATCTGGTAATTATTCCCACTATCCAAACGTAAGGCATATTTTGTATCACACCATCTGCATTTTAAATGACATCCTGCTAATCTGACAAACATCGTTTTCTTTCCTACAAAAGCGCCTTCGCCTTCAAAGCTAGTAAATATCTCACTAACTCTTACTCTTGTTTTATTTTCAGTTCTTTGCATAAACTGTTTTATCCTCTATCCCCGCTTTAGTAAATGCCATCTTCCTATTTATACACGATTCGCATTCTCCACAATGCAGTATATCTCTATGAATTTTTTTTCCATTAGAATAACAACTCCATGATTCGAAGATAGTATCTCCGAGTATCTCGTGACCTAACTTTAGTAGCTCGTATTTGCTTATTCCCTCTAAAGATGGGGACCATATAGATATTTTTCTTTTAACTCCACTATTGATTTTATCTTCCTCTCCTATATTCAAAGCATTTGTAATTGATTCAATAAATTTTGGTCTACAATCAGGGTAACTGAAATCATCAGAATGTGCACCATAAACAATCAAGTCGGCATTAACACTAAATGCCCAAGCTGTCGCAATAGTTATGAATACCGCATTCCGGACTGGGACTACAATACTATTATCAAATTTAGAGGGAATCGGTAAGTTAGTGTTGGTTAGGACGTTTGAATTACCATATAATTCCTTCATAAAATTTATGTTTACTATACGGTGTTCGTCAAAATCAAGAATTTTGGCAAATCTTTTTGACTGTAAAATCTCACGTTTTGCTCTCTGGCCATAAGAAAAAGTAATAACCTTTATTCTATATTTTTTATATCCTTTAACATACGCAGTGGCACAAAGTGAATCTAATCCTCCACTCATTATACATATTGCAAATTTTTCATCTTTCAATTAACGCATAGATCCCTCCCATGCCATAAGATGCTGCAACAAAAAATCTAGAAAGTGCTAAAATATGTTCATGAATTATACTATGAGCCAGTACTGTGTCAATTAGCAATAGAGGTGGAACCATAAAGATTGCAATTATTCCAACAACAAATTGCTCCTTGTTATCATAATTACTGTAAGATTTAATCAAAAAGTAGGTTGAAATGTTGCCCATACCGATGCCCAAAAGTATCAAGTATTGTGAAAATGAATGAAATACAGGTATAACCAAAAATGGTCCTGCCCAACTTAAACCATTAATTATTTTTGCGTAAAGAGGCCACCTTATACTATTTTTCATTCTGTTTCTGATGGAATAAAACGTATTCTTCATTCTCAAAAAAGTAATACTCAAAATTACAGTAAAGCTCATTACCCAAAGTAGAAGCTGATAATAAATTGGAATATGATATCTTGATAATAATTCGTTAGTTATAGTTCCAATTAGAACTGCTATTGCAATACTAATAAAAAGGAAACCAAATGCTCTAGATTCGATTCTTATATTGCTATGCAATAAACTATGAAATCTCTTTCTTTAATTTAAAGCATTTAGAAAATAAAGTGAAACTTCATTTTTGTGAAACTGCGCTATTTCAATTATTTTCAGCGTACAAGTATCCAGCGTACAAGTATCCATGCATTTTGATGATCTAGCATATTGGGCATATTATTGATTCAAAAATGAAATTGAATGCTAGGTCCAGAATATTTTACAATACTAGTAATAGCTATTGTTGTTTTGAACCACATTTGGGACAGAACTTTGATCCTGTTTTTAGAGGATAATTACAATTATTACAGTTACTCTGTTTTGCAACTTGAGTCGAAATTTCCTTGAACATATCTGTAACCGCGCCACTGGGCCTGAACGAATCATCAGTGTCTGGAAGGAAGTCAGAATCGTTTGTTTGATTGTCGACATTATTTATATAAGTCATCAATCGAGGCGTAGTCTTGTTTTTTCCAGGAACATTGACTTGGTCTCCTAACCAAAGTGCAAATTTTTTTAACGTCATTTCAGGAGTTGAAAAAGTTAGGGAGTGTGTAGACATATACTCTTCAGTAGCAGCTCTCCCATTGAATATTTCCATAATAAATTGAGATCAAATGGAGTTTTTAATCATTGCGAATTCCCACATTTGGGACAGAATTTAGCGATAAGAGAAATGGAGGAATGGCACTTGATACATTTCTTTTTTGAATTTTGTTTTTTTTGTTCAGATTTGACTATTATATCGACAGGCTTGAATTTTGGTTCGATTGTTTGTTCAGGTTCTGGCATTATATATTGATCATTATCTGATCTGGCTCCAATACCACCACCCTTATCTACAAATGCATTAATTCCAAACCCAGAACCAGATGCAGGCTGTGCAATTCCACCAGTAGGATTTTTTACTGATGAACCTTTATCTGTTGCAGATTTCATTTCTAATATTACTCTAATAGCTAAAAAATTTAATGCAGATAAAGAAATCATATATTTTGCAATTTTTGCAAAAAATTCTTTTTCACCAATTTTTCCCTTTTTGTAAAGTTGAGTATCATCAATAAGTGATTCATAATGGTCTTGGGTTTCATTTACCAATTGCTTTAGTTTTTCGGTCAAACCACCCAATGTATCAACACCAAATGACATTATTATGGAATAAGTCATCCAGTTTAATAAAAAGTTTGAAGAGCTTAAAATAGAACCAAGAATACTTAAATTGGAAACATACTGTGCCTGCTTTTGTTTGATTCAAATAGCCCCTGAATATTGATATACACCGTTTAGCCAGAATCCAAATTGACGGAGGGGTGGTCTAGACTGGTTATGATACCTGCCTTACACGCAGGTGGTCATGGGTTCAAATCCCATCCCCTCCATACTATTGTATTGCTAAATCGGTTATGATAGTCGAATTTGGTAAAAATTATGATAAATCTCTTCCGTAGAGCACTATTTCATTAAATTTATACTAATCTTGAAAATGGAGGTCAAATTTTGTTTTTGAAATATAATGATATGTCTAAAACAAATTAAATACAGGTAAGAGAAATCAACTAAATAACAAATGACACTGTTTTCTGGTAAATTGATGTATGTAAAACGTGATATTTATGGATAAGAAGACACATAGGAACATAGGAATGTCCTTAGTTTTGATCATACATCAGCATACATTGTAAATTCATGTGGATGAGGGCGAACTGCCAATTCCATGTGTTGTTTTGCAGCATCGTCAACTATACGGTCAATAACATCTTTACCAAATACTGGTTTCAAGAAATTTGAATCGGATTTTAATTCTTCAATCGCTTCTCTTAAACTAGCGGGCAATTGTTTAATTTTATGTTTTTCTCTTTCAGTATCAGTCATCTTAAATATATCTGCATCAACAGGATCTTCTATCTTGGGATCATTTGTTTCAATCCTGTTTTTTATTCCACTAATGCCCGCAGCAACTATTGCAGAAAAAGCTAAATATGGATTACATGACGGATCTGGCGCTCTGAATTCTATTCTCTTCATATGTGCAAATTTTTCTCCTTTATAATGGGCAGGAATTCTAATTATTGCTGATCTATTTCCTGTGCTCCAAGCAATATAGACAGGCGCTTCATATCCAGGGATTAATCGTCTATATGAATTAGTAGTGGGAGCAACGATAGCTGCCAGAGCTTTGGCGTGATCTAGGATTCCTCCACAAAAGTATCTGGCAGTCTGAGATAGTTCAGCATACTTGTCATTTCCGTCATAAAAGAGATTTTTCCCCTTATTCCAAAGACTTACATTGACATGCATACCAGAACCGTTATCCAGTGCGATTGGTTTTGGCATCATTGTTGCTATCATATTATGCTTTTTAGCAATATTCTTGACAATGTACTTATAACTTTGAACTGAATCCGCAGTATTAACAAGACTATCATAACGAATATCTATTTCACATTGTCCTGCAGTTGCGACCTCATGATGATGAGCATCACAAATTATCCCGAAGTTAGAACTAAGAACATCCACACATTCATTGCGATAGTCCATGAGAGTATCTCCAGGCGGACTCGGGAGATATCCTTCTCTTAGTCTGAGAGTATAACCAACATTTTCTGTCGACCATGGAGCTTCACGAGAAGTTATTTCATAGCTTTGACTATGAAATGAAGTTAATGTATTTACTTGAAGTTTATCAAAAACAAAGAATTCAACTTCGGGTCCCCAATATGAAACATCATAACCATTTTCCTTTACGTATTTTTCAGCATTAAGAGCTATTCCACGTGGATCGCCTAGATAGGATCCTCGCTTTTCACCACCAGAGAGAACATCACATATGAGTCTGGCTGTGGGATACTTTTCTATCCATGGGATAAGTGCATAGGTAGCAGGATCGGGTCTAATAATTAAATCGGATTCATGGATTTCTGTGAAGCCTTTTATTGAGGAACCGTCAAGTTTTGGCAATCCATCTTTAAAATCATCTTTTCTTAACATATTGGCTGCTACTGTGGTGTGATGAAACCTACCAAATAATCCAGTGAATTGTAGATCAACAAATTTTATCCCTTCTTTTTCGATCTTAAGTAAAACATCATCGCTTGTATACGATAAAGGTTCGATTTTCCCATTAATTATTTTATAAGGCAAACAAAACCGATTATATTATTCTCATAATTAAGTTTTAAATTGAGTTTGCAAACTTCAGTATACATTCTTAGAAAATTTACTGAATTAAAATTTTAATAAAGTGATATATAAGTATAGAAATTATCAAAAAGGTAAGGAATTATTGATAGCCATGGGTGATAACAGGAGTAGTAAAAATAATTCTGATAAAAAGATCGATTTGGATTTTATCTTGGAACTTCTCAAGAAGGAAACCCAAATTCCAAAGATCCAAGGTCTCTCATCTGATATTTATAAGAAAATTGCACAACTAATAAAGGAACTTTCTATCCAAAAATATGAAGACTTGGAATTAGAAGTCCATAATGAACTGATTAGGCTACTAATATTATCCACAAAATCTTTGATCGAATTGAGAACTCATAAACTTTTAGAAAATTCTTACGGCAAATATTTGTCGTATTATTTTTTATCTACTGATGACTATTCCAAATTGACCGATGAAGAGAAGTATATTTTTGAGGAGGAAAGAAAAGTTTCACAAAGAAAGGACTTGATCATCCAGTCTCTAGTTGATGGAAATGTGAAGAATTTGGATTCCATATCACGAATCATAAGATCCAAAATGATCATCATAAGATTTTTGGAATCGACGGACCAATTTATGGGCGTTGATATGGCAAAATATGGTCCATTCATTAAGGAGGACATTGCTATTTTACCATTTGAGAATGCAAGGTCATTAATAGAAAGGAAAGTAGCATTAGAAATAAATGATTTACGCTTTCATGTTAAGGAAACATAGATATTTGTTTTAATCTTATATCGATAATTAATCTACTTGCCTCATAACGGAGTCGATATTGATCAATACATTCTACTTACCATATATCCAATAGTAGTATTTTTTGCAACAGGTTTTATTGGAAAGAAAATTAACCTTGATGATGCGCTAAAGTATTTTCTTCAAGGTGTTAGTTGTGTTTTATTTGGGATTTTTTATATTGCCATGATTCCTAGGGGCGGAGCTCAGGGACTTGCTATAGTTTTGATAATGTTCGGCTTATTGTTATTTTTTATGGCCAGAAAACAGAAGATATCACCAAAAGATCAAACTTTCAGTGAGTGACATCATGACTTTAAATAAGGTCTCTATTTTCGAATTATCATTTTAATGAGAATATTTTCTTCTCCGGTATTCGATTAGACCCATTAATTGATATCCATATTCTAAATTGTGCTTCACATGATTTATTCCATGTGAACCGTGTGGAACAAATTTACCCTCTAACACATTTTCTACGTAGGTCTTTACTTTTCTAATCGAAATTGTTGCATGCTGCAGCTGTCTGTCATTGAATTTTCTTCCTAATTCTTTCTCAATTTGGCGACTAAATTCCTCCGTTCCAATTAGTTTTGAATATTTTTGTAATTTACTATAATTTATGCATAAATCTGTTATTTTCTTATAATCTTGTTCTGGTATTCTTGTTAACAATTCATTCAGTTCATTCTTTTTTCTTCCTGTAATAACACTAAGACTATTTACAAGATCCTTCTTGCTTAATGTATTTTCCTTTACAGAAGCTGGTATCAAGGTTTGCAATGAAGAAACTTCACTTAATTTTTTCTCACCAGCATTATCAGCTTTTTGGACTACGCTAACAATGGGTTCAGAAATATCCAATTTTTTATTTATGGCATCATGCTTATTTTTTAGATAATATCTTTCTAATCCGTAAAGATTTACCTTTTCGCCACTAATGTCAGAACCTCTTCGAATTATTGAAATAACATTCAGAATAATTTTTGGATAATAATATTTCAAATCATTATCTACATTATCATAATTCTCCATAATGTCTTTGTATATACTAAATATAGCATCGCTGACAACCTTATTCATAAACTGGTTTTCTGAGCTGACTTTTGTTTCATATTTCTTATTATCTAAGCCTCTAGCTCCAATCGTTAGAAAGTCACAAAGTTCAGCTTTTGAAAAAAGATACTTGTTCTCATCGCATATCACAACTATTGCTTTCATAATATTGATCCAAAATTCATCATCATTGGAAATTTGGAGATTTTTTACTAATGAGGAAGTATTTTGTATTATTTTATTGTCTGTTATTCGCAATTCATCTAAAGTTTGAGAAAGTACTTTTTCCGGATTAATTGTATTGTCTCTATTTATCAATAGTTGATCACCTTTATTATCCTATAATACTAATTATAGTATTTGCTATTTAAAATAAATTTCTGATAATACGATAATATTATTATGTATAAAAAATAATGACTTTTGCCTGTTTAGAAGATTAGTATTTTTGGTTAGGTCAACTGTTAAGATAAACCATTATCACATCTTATGAGACCATCAAATGATGTTCTAGAATCACAATATTTTTAATATTTTTCCATTATTTTTTCGAATTTCTGCTAAAATCTGCTTTGATACTTTATCAAGTGTTTTTTTAACTTGTTCTTTCGCATATCCCTTTGAAACTACTTGAATTCTTATTCTAGGAATATTATCAGCATAGCCTTGCGGGTGAGTTTTTAGGTATAAACTGTCTTTTGGCATTGATGTAACTATTTTTGTTAATGTGGATGATATCATAGCTTCACTTATTCCTAGAACATAGTAGTTAATTTCTAGTATTGTGAAGTTACCTAGTTCTTGTTTTATTTGGGGTAAAATATTCTGTGTAAGTATTGCTTTCATTTCATTTGGAACACCAGGTAAACATATTATTCGTGTCTTATCTGCAGTAAGTAATATTGCAGGAGCGTTACCGACAGGATTCTGAATTGGAATTGATCCTATTGGAACTAATGCCATCTTTAACCTTGCGTTATTTATTTTCACTTTTTGATGTTTGTCTTTATAGCTTTTTTTTACCATTTTTAATGCAATATTGTTTAGTATCAGTTTTTTTTTCAATGATTTACTAATTCCTAGTAAGGTTTTATCGTCATAAGTTGGACCTAATCCTCCACAAATTATGATCCAATTGGGTTTCCTATTAAGAGAATCCCTTAAAGTCAAGTCAATTTCACGTAAATCATCTCTAATTACGATCACTCTTGTTATGTAACCGCCAATTTTTGTAATTTTTTTTGATATCCAATGAGCGTTCGTGTTTAAAGTTATGCCAGATAGTAACTCATTGCCAATGCATAAAATTTCAACAATATACATTAAAGTATCTTATTATCAAGTGTTTATGAATATATTTTTGATATGTTGAAAATTATTGATGTAAGCCGCATATTTCAAATGCAAACATAATATATCCAACAATTTTTGTTGATTGTCTGAAGGGATAGAAATTATTGGTATCTTTTGGCATTAGTTCATATTTTAATGCGCTAGCTTCTGTTTTTGAGATGGCTACGCGTATTAAGCTATTGTCAAGTATAGAATCCCATGGCAACTGAGTCATAATTTCTTTTTTTGTAGCTAGTATAGAGATTACTCTATTCGAATTTGTTTTATCCAGAATAACAGAGTATTCATAATCATCACTTTCTTGAAATGGATCATTGGTGGTAAATGGGTCTATATCAACATGTTTTTTAATTTGTTCTCTTAAAGAGACTGATAATTTATTCATGGTTGCCAAATCCTTTAAAGTTAGCGTTTTCATTTGATTTGGAGATGGGGACTTAATTTCTGTTGTTGATAACATAGTTTAGAGTACTTGTGTTAATCATTATATAATTTTTGATATTTTATAAATAAAGTCAATAACTCTTAATATTATAGAATTATAAAGATTATCATTACTTAATCCATTGCCGGGGTACCCAAGCTAGGTATGATAAATACAAGATTCCCTAAAAGGGGTCAGCCTCGAGATCAAAATTATGAATACCGATGCGTAAGCTGATGTTCGCAAGAACTCGTGGGTTCGAGTCCCACTCCCGGCGCTTCAGATACAGTGGATAAGTTGTAATATTTTCAATGGAATCGTAAGTGAGACGTGTTTACAAATTGTTATGAGCTATTTTGGATTATAATTATTCAATCACAAAGTTTGTATGCTAACCACACTGGGCAATTAATTCATTTTCATGTGTATAACAAACGTGTTCGAGTCTTGTATAGTCTTCAAAGGAATATTTGCAGCCACATTGATATTCCAGTACTTTCTTCTTTATGTTATATTCATTTGAAGAAACTAACTTAGACATAGCATATTAGCACTAAACACATATATCAACTTTAATTCGAATTTTTATAAAGTATTGAAATCCTTATTTTTTGCAACTGATTGTATAAATTTGTCATCGTTTGTGATTTGTATTAAGATTAGATTAAAATAGATCACGATACAGCAAATGTAGTGAGTGTAAAATAGATTTATTTTTAACTTGTATATTATACAGAAAAAATCTTTTGTTGTTATTAGTGGTATTTCTATTGTTCGGATTGTGTACAGTTGCTTTCTTTGTGACATATACATTTGCGGCACTCCAAACAAATCAATCAGATTTTAATTTTGTAGCAGCGGGAGACTTTGGTTGTGGTATAAACGCGAACAGAACGATAAGCAATATGTTGACCAAGAAACCAGAGTTGATGATAGGATTGGGTGATCTTTCATACCAAAAAACTCCAGACTGTTGGTTTAATATTGTTTCTCCATTAGATACTGATGGACGACTGAAAATTGCGATTGGAGACAATGAAATGTACCCTGCAAAATTTGATGAATATATGAAACATTTTAAGATGGATAGCCCATTTTATTCGTTTAACTACAAGGATGTTCATTTCCTTTCAATGGCAACAGCCAAAAATAAAATAATACCTTATAATGAAACTTCAAAACAATATAAATTTGTCAATGACGATCTCAAAAGAGCGCATGCAAATAACAGTATTAATTGGATAATAGTGTACTCTTTCAGAGCCTTTTATTCTTCTAATACAACACATCCTGGACTCGACGAATTGCAGGACCTCTACCATCCTTTGTTTGATAAATATGGCGTCGATCTAGTACTACAAGCTCACAATCATAACTACCAGCGGACATACCCACTCAACTACAATGAGACTAAGACATTTACTCCGATAATAACTGATAAAGAGACTGAAAAATATACGCATGATCCAAAAGGACCCATATTCATTACAGTAGGAACTGGAGGAGAAGACCTCTATAATATTACAGGCCAGGCGCCCTATGTTATAACTCAATTTCAGAGACATGGATTCTTGAATATAGATATAGTGGAAAATGGAAAGAATTTAAATGGCATTTTTTATGAGAATAGAGGAAACACCGGCAAAGATCAATTTAAGATTATAAAATAGCCAATTTTTCATAATTGTTATAGTGATAAATCTTTAAACCTCTATGAATGGAAAATGTACGTCTAATGAGTTAAATGTCTATGTAGTAAATTTTGTCATTTTGTATTGGTAATCATTCATTAATTATATCTTCAAGTAGATATTTTGGTATTTTGGCCAATTGATCCACCTTCCAATGACAACTCCAACAAAACCCACAAACAACACACGTAAATTGCGTTCTTATTCTACACGATTTACACTCTTTATATTCAAATCCTATACTGTTTCTCAAATACTCATGGTTGAGGTACTTATCTTTTTTCCCGATTAGCCGGGAATTCATTTCCATCTATCTAAATTATAGCTTATCTGAAATATATTTCTTCTTTTGTCACAATACTACATAGCATATCGTTCTTCACAGTATAATAAAATAAAAATAATAAATTGAATTTAATATATTTGATACCATATTATGATATTAGTTATTAACTAGGGAATTATTTTTCCAACAAAACTATTAGGAGTTTTTCAAATAATATTTTTACTGTTCTAAAATAGTTTTTGGTAGGCGATATTATTTGTGAATGTAATTTATTATCTATTTCCATTGTCTTCGATCGCCTTCTAATAGCCCAGAATCACCATGAATTCTATCAATATGTTTGGATAACTCATCGTTATTGTTAAATTTCGATGCACAATAGGGACATGACACTTGAGTATTATTTGACATTATTGTAACAACTTAAACCGTTCAAATTAACTTTTTTGTTTTAATATCTCAATATTACAATAAAGGTGTTAAAATGAAACTTGTCCTATCATAATAATATAAAATGTCTAGTGTTTCTCGAAAAATGATATCAAATCATCATCAGTTTCTATTATCCAGTCTACTAACGTTTCATCTAATTTATGATATTTTAGATGTTCTCTTCGTTTTTCTCTTAATATTTCTTCTTTACAGATTCCACATTTCATAAAAAGATTTGGCACTGGTAATGCTAAAGTATAATTTTAACATATATATCACTAGTGATATTTGACTATATGTATTCTAATATAAATTGGGCTAATTACAAACCGAGCTTCTGAAATATATAGATATAAAAAATTAAATAAAAAAGAAAAAAAGTATTATTTTATTAAATTCTTTGTTCTTTTATTGAAGTTTGTAGGAGCTCGCCAATTTCGTTGTGCATCTTCAAGAAATTCAATCCTTTTTCAGTTGTCTTATAGGTTTGTGAGCCTTCTAAATATTCTAGTAAATTATTTTCAATAAGTACAGAGAGATATTCTCTTAACTGAGCATAGCTAAGAAAAGCTTTGTACATGATTCTTGTTTTTGTTGCCCCGCCATTTGCTGCTTCTAGGATCATTGCTACTATTTCTGTTCTACTTCTGTATTTCATATCAAGATACAATAAACTTATTTATTTTAATGTATTGGCACAATAATATAGAACATAACTACATTAATTCGGTATTCTAGTTTCTTATATTGTATGAATCTGAATAAACTGTAGTAATATCGTGTTTGTAGAAAATAAAAATGTTAGTTATTGAGTTAACTTGCCCATTTCGTTACGCTGTATCTTTAGTAAGAACCTCATTTAGCCAATTGCCTTCCATCTCATCATCTTGAGTATCAGCCGACAATACTGACTTTTGTTTCTCTTCATTATCATTATTGGAACCTGATCTCGTATCACTAATGTCATCGATAATCTCAATATCCTCTTGAGTTGAGTTGATGTTTTTGTCTTCTGATTCATTATTTGACAAAACAGTCTCTGAACTTGGTTGAGCAATTCTCGAGAGAAAGCTGTTTATCTCATCTTTTTCTAATTTTATCCGATCTAATAATTCGTTTGAATTTATGTTGATTTGTTGATATGTTTCTTCAACAATATCATTACTCCTATATTGCAACTTTGCATCGAAAATAATCGTTTTGATGGTTGTACTTTGCAAATCCAATTCTTGTAATCTTGAGTTTAATGATTTCATGACATCTTGTTCGTTACTTTCTAAGTCAAATAATCTCTTTTCATATATTAAATGCAAAACTTCAGCATCATCCTTCATTAAATCGTTTTCTTCAACCAAATTTTCAAGTGCTCTAACTCTCTTGAGTGTAAGATTTTTTTGTCTAAGTAATTTCTGTGCTTCCATTCGCCATCTTGGTATAAAAATCACATAATCTCCTTGGACAAGCAACTGTTCGTATGAGAGTTGTTTTAACCCAATCGAACCACAGTCCACACCGATTGACTCTATAGAACCATCGATATCAGTAACTAATCCGATTACCTTTCCCACATATGCACCATACATATCTTTTACCTGTTTTCCAACAAATTCGAGCTTTATGTCGCTCATGAGATTGAATCGATATAAGGATATAATGCTAGCATTGTTAAAAATAATGAATAATTTAGTAGATGTTTTAATACTTGGTCGAGAAAGTAGCATGACATTAACATGAACTGAATAAATATGTATATGGATTATTTTCTAACAATATTATGAATTTTGAATCTCTTTACGATTTTTCAGATCGAGAAAAATCGATACTTGATCAACATTTTTCTAATTCAGATAAGCATGTATTTGCACTTACGACTCCTAGACAGGTCGATAGAGGCGCATTGATGTCGAGATATTCTCGATCGGATAAAACAATGAGGAAGATTTTTTTGGATGAATTTGTTACAAATCCGAACAGAGGAGAGGAATTCTATAACAAGATATTATCAGAATACGGTGATGATTCTGTTGCGGAGTTGGGAGAAGCGCAAATTGGTGTAGAGTGGATCTCCAATATTGCAGCAAAAAAGATTGAGGATCAAAGAATTGGGTTATCATATCTAGAAAAATCTTCTCGTTATATACCATTTGATCAGAAAGTTGGTAATATGTATAAATATTATAGAGATGACAAGATAATCAAATCAAAGTATGCAGATCTATATGTAGAATCTTGTGATCACGCATTTGATGTTTACAGTAAAAGTATCAAATTAATGGAGAAATTTATTTCAGAAATTGAACCTATCAATGATTTTGTGTATCATGATTCAATTTCAAAATCGGAAAAACCTTTCTACAAACTTACAAATCAACGGGATATAGAATCAGCTAAAAAAGTGTACAATACTACAGTTAGATCCAAAACCTTAGATATTCTACGTAATTTGCTACCTGCGGCTACTCTTACCAATTTGGGTATAACTGGAAATGGTAGAGCATTTGAATATCTTTTAACAAGATTGTATTGCTCTGATTTAATTGAGCTCAAGGCCTTGGCACGTTCATTGAATTCCGAACTTAATCGTGTTATACCATCGTTCATCAAACGTGTAAATGAAAAGCACGGGAAATCTCTGCAATCTTTTATGGTAAATACCAATAAAGAGGTATCAAAATTGACGGATAGATATCTTAGAGATATTCAACCTGATCTTTCTCCTATAGAAGTGAGATTGATTGATTATATTGATAGTAAAGATGCAGAGATGAAGATTGTTTCAGCAATTTTATATGAAAATGCACATGGACAATCACTCCATGATATAATAAAATTAGTTGAAACATTTCCGCAGGAAACAAGAAATGAAATTATTTTCGCCTACACAAAATTTCGGGGAAATAGAAGACATAGACCGGGCAGAGCATTTGAAATGGTTGAATATCTATTTGAATTGTTTACAAACTTTGGAATGTTTCGTGATTTGCATCGTCATAGAATTCTTACTATCGAAAGGCAATTACTTTCAACTAGACATGGATATGACATTCCTAAAGAAATTCTTGATTCAGGTATCGATAAAGATTTTAAAGATTGTATGTATGTTGCTAATAATGCTTATGAAAATATTGCAAAGAGCATGCCTGTTGAAGCTCAATATGCAGTTAATTTTGCTTATAGATATCCATATTTTATAAAAATTAATTTAAGGGAAATTTATCATATGATTGAATTACGTACTTCTGCACAAGGTCACCCGGATTACCGTCGTATATGTCACCAAATTTATAAAAAAATTAATGATATTCATCCAGTACTTTTGAAAGGAATGAAATTCGTAAATCTGAATGAGTATGTACTTGGGAGATTTGATACTGAAAAGAGAAAAGAAATGAAGAGAAGAGAATTATTATCTCCTAATAATTAATAAAACAATAATAAAAATAATTCTAGAACCATTTTTCTAGTGATTGATTTTTATTCATGTTTGAATTTTGAACCTTTAGTAAAGCTGAATTAACACGATCAGTTGAAAAGTTTTTTTCGTTACATAAAAACTCAACTATCTTATCATAATTAATGGAATTAAATTTAATATCATCATTAGTAACGTTTGTAACGTCTGGTTTTAGAAATAGTTCTCTAATTTCCTCATAAGGTATATTAGATAAGGCTTCTTGAAGTTGCTCGATATTTTCCAATTTTGAATATTTTTGAATTAATTTCAATGCAGTCTTTGGACCAATTCCTGGTATACCTCCAAAGTTATAATCCGTTCCAATTAAAATTCCTACATCAACTAGTTGCTCAGTTGTTAATTTAGTTTGATGAAGTATATCTTCAAGATAAAATATTTCTAGAGGAACTTCGATGTAGGCATTTCTATTAGGCGCTTTCCTTTTCCCACTTATTGTAATATTTCTTACCAATCGTTTTGCACCAAATAAAATTGAATCATAATCTTGACTTGCACAAATATCCACCAAATTGGAATTTGTTAATCTTGCTGCAGTTGCTTCTCCTTCTGATGGAGCTTGTATTGTTGGTATTCCCAATAAAGAAAGCAGTCTTTTTGATTCTTCTATCATTTTGTCGGTCAAGACTGATGTTCCTTGACTATATTTTCTTGCTTCATCTAATTTGCCTTGAAGGAGTGCTTTTTCATATTTTTCGGTGGCTAGCTCCTTAATTTGATGTCTACGATGAATTTCATTTGTTTTTAAGGCGCTAGATACTCCGTCAAAAACATAAACAAGTTTGATATCTTCTGCAAGTAAATTGATATTTCGATAGAATAATCCACTTAGGTGACTGGTTATTTCTCCGTTAGAATTAGTAAGAAGTTCTCCGGTAGATCCACGAATTGTAGCTAGGAATTGGTGAATGGTATTGAAAGCATCGACAGCAATTATCTTATTTGATAAATTACTTATCTTAATATTTGTGTAAGTCAGGATTGGTTTTAGATCTAGGCCCATTAATTGGATTATAATCACACAATCTTTGTTTTTATTTTTTTTCTATTTTCTTTCTCATTATGTAGCTAGATAAATTGGATAATATTTGGAAAAAAGTAGATAAGGTAATTTGATTATTGGTCAACTATGAGTTTGCTGATGAATGTAAGTACTGTGATAAGCGTTTTGAATGTTGGTGTCTTATTGGCGTTGTTAATGATCTATACCAAAATATACATCAAGAGTAGAGCGGTGTTTACGGTTGGTCTTATGTTCTTCACAGTTATGTTAATGCTTCACAATCTAATAGCTGTATATGCCTATTTAGTTATGGCCCCACTTTATCCGGACGATCTGTTGCCGTATTTTGTAGCTATACATGTAGCTGAACTCGTTGGAATTGTTTCATTATTAAGAGTAACTCTTTAAATAATAATATTGAAGCTAGAATTTTTTATTAAAATTTTGGATTTTCTAAAAAAATGAATGTTGGGGTTTGGTTTAACCTTCTTCCCATCCCTTTGAGAACAGACCACTCTTCTTTAGTGGAATAGGCTGACCTGGTGTGTAATCCATTGGTCTCATCCAAAATATTGCTTTAGTTGGACAAACGCCGATGCATGCACCATCTGAAATGCATCTTTCAGGATAGAATACAAAAGCTTTACCTCTCTTCCATCCCTCAACTGGTTTTACCCTCAATACATCTGGACCAAGAGAAGTACAAATTTCAACACATAGAGCACAGCCGATACAATGTTGTTCGCTAATATCTGGAAGTATTGCTACTGGCATTTAATTCACTTAAATCAGAAGTAAAGTCGAAACTATTTAAACACTGTGCTATTTTATAACACCGATATAAATTTACGAGATTGCATGAAGTGGATATTACGAAATATAAAAACAAAAGCTACAAATTATATTTTACAACAATTTTACAGGTGGTACGTAAAATCATTGTACTTATTCCAGTTATTATTGGAAGTATAATACTGGGTGTTTTGGGTTTAACATTTATTCCAGAGGGAATAAAAAATAGGAATTTAGACTTTTCAAAAGGAACAATAGTTATAAACAATCATGCGATAAGAGTTGAAATTGCTGAAACTCCAGCTGAACGACAAAGATGGTTAACTTTTAGAACTGAAAAAGTACCATTTACTTCAGCATTACTTCTTGTTTATGATAAATCTGATTTGTATTCTTTATGGCTTTTGAACATACAATTCAATTTGGATTTGATTTGGTTTGACAATGCTGGCAATATTGTTTATATGATAAAAGATGCAGTACCGTGTAGTAATACTTTAGACGCTGCTCAATGTACATATAAGAATACAATACCATCAAAATATATTCTTGCGACAACATCAGGATTCATCAATTATCATAATATCACAAAAGATTCAAAAGTAAAAGTAGTTTCAATCTAAATTTCATGTTTGTTGGAAATTAGAATTCATTAAAGTGTAATCATTTAGCGATATTGCGAAAATCTAGATATGTTTGCTTTATTTCCTCAATTGAAGCTTCATCCTCAAGGGTACTTGTATCACCAATTATTTCAGAATCAGTTATTATTGATTTTAGTAATCTTCTCATTATTTTTCCACTTCTAGTTTTAGGCAATTTATTGGTGAAGTAAATTTCATTTGGAGTAGCGATTGGTCCGACAGTCCTTCGAATATGATTGATAAGATCCATTTTTAATTCTGAAGATTCTGTATATCCAGTTTTAAGAACTAGGAATGCAACTATTGCTTCCCCTTTTTCTTTATCAGGCTTGCTGATTACGGCTGCTTCGGCTATTGCCTTGAAGGATATAAAGGCGCTTTCTAATTCCATACTACCAAGTCGATGTCCAGCAATTTTGAGTACATCATCAGATCTTCCTAGTAACCAAATATAGTTATCTTGATCCATAAATGCAAAATCACCAGAATAATAAAGTCCTTGAAATTTATTCCAGTATGTATTAATATAATTATTATCATTATTCCATAGTGTCATTAGCATTCCGGGCCATGGTCTTTTAATGACCAAATAACCTTTATTATTAGCATTTACATCGATCCCTTTTTCATCCACTATTCCAATATCTATTCCCGGTACTGGAAATGTTGCTGATCCTGGTTTCATTGGTATTGTATCAATGCCTAGACATTCACTTATCATAATTCCACCTGTTTCGGTTTGCCACCATGTATCAATAATTGGACACTTTTCTTTTCCAATTGTTCTAAAATACCATAACCAAACCTCAGGGTTTATTGCTTCACCCACAGTGCCTAAAAGACGCAATGAAGATAAATCAAAATTGTTAGGAATTGATAAGTCGTATTTCATGTATATACGCAGTGCTGTAGGAGTTGTGTATAGAATTGTGGCTCTATGTTTTTCGACTAATGCCCAATATCTATCAGGTGTGGGGAAATCTGGTGTTCCCTCATAGATAACACTTGTCACACCATGTAATAGAGGTGCATACACCATGTAACTATGACCCGTAACCCATCCAATATCTGCAGTGCATAAAAAAATGTCCTCGTTTGTGTAATCAAATGCCCATTTTGCCGTTGCATAAATATGTGTAAGATATCCACCGGTACTATGAAGCACTCCTTTTGGTTTTCCAGTAGTTCCGGAGGTATACAAAATGTAAAGTGGGTGGGTACTTTCTACAAATTCAGGTTGGCAGAAGGATTTTGCTTTTTCGATCAATTCATGCCACAAAAGGTCTTTCTTGTTCATCCTAATTTCAGTTGTTCCTCTTTTAAGAACAATTACATTTTCTATAGATGGAGTCGATGTTGTTGCGCTATCAACTATTTTTTTTAGTTCAAGTATCTTTCCACGTCTTATTCCTTCATCAGCAGTTATAATCAGTTTAGATTTTGAATCATTTATACGATCGGTTAATGCCTTCGAGCTGAATCCAGAAAAAACAACAATATGTATAGCTCCTAATCTACTGCAGGCCAACATAGCAATAGGCAATTCGGGAATCATTGGAAGGTAAATTGTAACTCGATCGCCTTTTTTTACTCCCAAGCTACGTAAAGCATTTGCTAATTTATTTACTTCAAGATACAATTGATTAAAAGTATGAGTTCGAACATCTCCTGATTCACTTTCCCATATAAAGGCCGCTTTATTTTTAGTTGTAGTATTGATGTGTTTATCAAGACAATTTACAGATGTGTTAAGTACCCCGCCTAAAAACCACTTTGCAAATGGGGGATTCCAATCAAGAATTTTATCCCATTTTTTACTCCATATCAAATTGTTTGCTTGTTGAGCCCAAAACTCCTCTATATTTTCAAGTGCTTTATTTCTTATTTCTTGCAATTTTTTTCCTTGGAGATTTATTTCTAGCTTCTCTTCTTCATTTAATTTTGTTGTTGAGCTTTTTCTTTCAATCATTTAAATGTCTAATTTGATACTTTTTGCATTAAAAAGATTATGCGCACAAGATTGTATTGTTTTGATTAAATCATGTACAATCTAGGTAGAAATGAAGATGAATAGCCATGATTTTTACATAGAATGTGTCGGGCTGGTATGGATTCATTGATGAAAAAAATAAATCTATGGTATTGAACAAATGAAATGTTGGTAGAATGGAATGAAGAGATTAAAGCTCACTTAATGTGGATTTGGGGAGGAGAGGACGGCTTTATGAAGAGGAAAAAGGAAGGAATGCTTGTTGTAACCCAAAAAAGACTGATATTTATAACAAAGACCAACATGTCATATAGAATTCATCAAGTACATTCGGACCGACAGCTTTTGCGATTTAAGGAGAATAAAGAGGTTTTTTTACCGGTAGAGGGATATGGTATTACCGAATTGAGGAATGATATTGAAAAAAGTGATCAAAATATTGTATTGCCTTTTTCTCAAATTTCAGATATATACTTTCTTGAGAAAAGATGGGGTACGAATCTAAAGGTTAAAGTCAATATTGATAATAAACTAAAAAATTATAGTTTTGCAATTGTAAAAAGTTGGGTGAAATATCCTGCAAAGGATCCATTACAATTTCATCATATGGATTGGAATCCTATCATCACATTATTCAAAATGGCATAAGGATATCTTTAATTTCGGTGTTTTAAAAAGTAATTTAACCGTAATAACAAGAAAGTAAAATATAGACAAGTATTATACCAAGTTATGTGACGGAAAATAAAAACAAAGGTAAGAAATTATTTCTTGTAGGGGTCGGCCCAGGTTCGCCAAAATATTTGACAGATTTAGTAAAAGAAGTAATAATAAGATCCAAGTATTTGATAGGTTATAAATATACTTTAGGAATTATAAAAGATTTGATTGTTCATGATTTTCATCAGGTTTATGAAGTAACCATGAAGAATCAAGACGAAATTTATAATGAGGTATACAAAAAAATGCAACATGATGAGTTTTGTACTATTCCATTTACTGGTGATGTAAATTTTTCAGAGTCTGAAGTTGTTGATAGATTATTGGAAATTTTTGGTAATGATAATGTAGAATTAGTGCCGGGGATAAGCTCTATTCAGGTTGCTGCTTCAGAATCAAAGGTTCCACTAGATAAAACAAGAGTACTTAGTTTTCATGTTACTGATGATATAGAAGACAAGAAGAGAGAATTGGTTGATGCAATACAGCATGAGAAGAGTGTGATTTTGGTTCCAAGGCCTTGGAATAATAACGTAACAAAGAATTTTATGCAATCAGATATTGCGTTCTACCTTAAAAATAAGGGAATAGATACTTCTCATTTAAAAGTTTGGGTTTTTGAATTTTTAACTACTGTTGAAGAGAGGGTATTTAGGGGTAAATTGAATGAATTGGAGAATATGGATTTTAGTCCAATGTCGGTTACGGTTATTGATCAAGTTAAACGCAGAACATATTTGGATTTTGAATGACAGAAATTATAGTTTGTAGTATTAATATATAGATGATATTTTATTTTTGATGTTTTATTAGAATCTAGTATATTATTTTAGGAAATTCATGTTTCCCGACTGTCTTATTAGATCCCATTCGATTATAGCACTAATAAATAATATTATTGCTACAACCCCAATCTCAAAACTAGTATGTATAATATTTTCTATTATGTTTGTTCTTTTCAGGATCTGAATTAATAGCAAATAACTTCTTGAGATCGCTATTCCGTATGAAATTAGCTCCATTATTCCAAATATTGTTAAAAAAACAAGTAATGGTGGAAGTTGGATTGGTAAATCTTGTGTTATGATCATAAAGATGTTACCGGTACTAAATCCTGAAAAGAGACCAAATGCAATTCCAACCCCGGGAATAAACATCAAAATTGATATGAGAAAGTTATTGATGAAAATCCCTGTGCTATCAATATTTTTGATTTTTTTTTGAAACTGTTCTTTCAAAAGCGTGGCGGTAGTTTTGTCAAATGAGATTGTAGTGCCAATAAGAAAAAAGATCAAAAACAGAAAAATACCAACGGCAAGGTAAAGAAACCTTTTTTTAAAGTTGTACGTGTACATGTATCTTAAACATAATATTTGCTTTTAATAATTTATGCATAAACAAAACGTTTTTAGCATTTATGATTGTTCTGTTCAATAACAAAACTTGGATTCACTTTCTGTTGCATTGATTTATGCGATAAATAAGGGTTATCAAGTTCATCCGGATGCTTTTGCCTTTCTTAAATCTCTTGATTGTGATGTCGAAAAAATAGTCAAAACTATAGTTGAAGCTAAAAATAAATTTAGAAAAAAATCTCCAATATTAATTGAGGATATAAAAAATGTGATTTCTGGAAGGGATAATCAAAATGATCAAATTGTGACGATAGATACAGAGAACAATAATGAAGGTTATAAAATTATTTTTGATCCTACATACAAGATAAACGCAGAAGATAAAAAGGAGTTTTCTAATCTATTTGATAGTCGATATAGAAAAACTCTGAAAATATTATCAATACGTTCGGAGAGTAGACAGATAAAAAAAATAAAAGATATTAAGGATCTTAGGAATAAATCTAGATTTAATTCTCTAGATAGTAAAAATGGAAGAGATAAGCTAAACGATTCTGTTTTTGTAGCAGGTTTGATAATGTCTAAAAGAAATAGAAAAAATGATGTAGAGTTGGTGATCGATGATACTAGTGGCAGTATCCCTGCAATTTGCAAAAATAAGGAGTTAATTAATCAAGCCTCAACGCTAGTTTTGGATCAGATGTTAATGTTAGAAATTTCATTTAATAATAAAAATTTAAATGATTTTATTGTAAAAGATATTATTAATCCTGACATTCCAGAGCATGTTGCATCCAAATCTGGGTCAGAGTCATATGCCGTTCTCATTTCAGATTTGCATGTGGGCAGTAAATATTTCATGGAAAAGGAGTTCAATGACTTTCTAAATTGGCTATCATCAAATGATGAAATAGTAAACAAAATTAAATTTGTCTGTATAGCAGGTGACTTAGTTGATGGGATTGGAATCTATCCCAATCAAGACAAGGAATTAATTGACATAAACAGTAATATGCAAATGTCATATGCAGCATTCTTACTACAAAAAATTCCTAAAAGGATGCATGTTTTTTTGATTCCAGGAAATCACGATCCAGGAAGAAGAGCTTTACCACAGACGGCTTTAACAGGCTTACGTGAATTCCAACCGCTGGAAAATTTTAGCATTATGGGTAATCCCTCTGTTATTGAATTGAACAAAGTAAAGTTATTGATGTTTCATGGTCAAAGTTTGGATGATGTTATTGCTACAGTCCCTGGATTGAGCTATTCAAAACCGGTAGAGGCGATGAAAATTTTACTGAAATCGAGGCATTTATCACCGATATATGGTAATCGTACACCGATCGCTCCAGAATTCGAAGATATGTTGGTTATAGATGATGTGCCGGATATTTTTCATGCGGGACATGTACATATCACTGAAGTCGGAAGATACAAAGGTACACTAATTGTAAACTCTGGTGCATGGCAAAAGCAGACAAAATTTCAACAAACCATGGGCATTAGTCCAACTCCCGGAATATCTATAATAGTTAATCTGGCTACTCTTCAATCTTTTAAAAAGGATTTCAATTGCTAATGTCCTTAATAAAAGATGACAAAAGTGGATCGTTTTTAACGACTTCTTTTACAGATGAGATATGAATATGTAGTTTTATTCGTTGTGTTCTACCATAGCGACCTTGATTGATTATGTTGGTTGTTATTAATCCTAGCTGGTCCAGCTCTCCGACTATTTGTGTCATTCTTCTTTGTGTTAGAGGTTCTTGTTCAAGTCTTGAGCAAAAATATTGATATATACCATAGATTTCTCCAGTGCTACCGTTTTTAGATTTGATTATTGAAAGTATGACTATTTTTGTGTGTAATGTTGAATTGGTCAAAATTTCAAAATTCGTGTCACTATCTATCTTTTGTTGGGCGCTTCTTATATGATCTTCAGTTATTTTCTTTGTCATAGATCTTTCTGCAATTTCTGCTGCAACTCTTAGAAGGTCTATGGCCTTCCGAGCATCACCTGTTTCTCTTCCTGCAATTGCAGCGCATAGATTGATTACTCCCATAGGAATAGCATTTTCGTAAAAAGCAAGTTTACATCTGTCTATTAAAATTTGTTTTAATTGTTCAACGGTGTATGGATTAAAGACAAGCTCTTCTTCACTTAAACTGCTTTTCACTCTTGGATCTAATTTATCCTTAAATGTTAAGCTGTTTGAAATACCAATTAAACTTATGAATTGATCTGATGAAATTCTTTCATTAGCTCTTGTAAAGTTATATAGAATATCATCACCTTTTCTGTTAACAATGGAGTCAATTTCATCTATAACAAGGACAATTTTAATTGATTTACGTTTAATGAAATCAAGAATTCTATCAGTAGCTTCACTCATAGATAGGCCAGTGAAAAAAACTTGCATTTTCTTTTCTTCTTTATTGATACCTAAAAATTCCGCAATTTCATAAAGTATTTTGTAGGGGGTGTTTGAATTTTTTGCATTAATGAAAGGGACTCTTAGGTTTATGTCAAGTTGATTGGTTTTATTGTGTAAATGCTCTATAACGTTCTTTACAACTGCTGTCTTTCCTGTTCCTGGCTTTCCAAAAATCAACAAGTTGGATGGACGGCCATTTTTTAAAATAACTGATAATGATTGCGCTATTGCAGTGCTTTCTTTAGTCCTAAACAATAGCTTATCAGGAACATAGTCGATGGTCAAAACACGTCTATTTTTTATGATGTTTTTATTTTTTATAGCACTATCAAAAATTGTATTTAAGATATCATCATCCAATTTTGAACACCTCTAAGAGAGACACCCCTCTTTTTCCTCTGTATCTCAATATAATTAATTCATTTAATGAATGTGATATATTTATAATAAAAGCTCCTAAATCAATTTTCTTTTATTTATGTGTCAATATTTAGTGTTTACTTTTTAATCAAAAATCATAGACGAGCTCAATGAGAAATGTAGGGGTGCGCCATTTACTATTATCTATACTGTTAATATAAAATAAATAGAAAATCTATGATATGACCCCTTCATTTCCAGTGGAGCCTGTTTAACAGATATTAACAATGTTAAGAAACTGATATGACCCCTTTATTTCCAATGGAAAACAATTAAAGTTATTGTATAACAAAACTGATAACTACATCAGACAATAGCTCAATGAAGCATCGCCTCATAAACTAGTTAACAAAAACTAACCCTTTTGTTAACTTGTTAATCACTTTAGCTGTTAAGTGTAATGCGATTTTAAATCTCAATCTGCCATCCGGTAAAAAAAAAATTAAAATAGAATTGGAAGATGAAAATGGAGAAAAATATAACTTATCTCTACAAGGTAATTTATCAAAAGAAAAGATAATGAATGTAATTGAATTTGTTCAAATATTCGAAAAGAACTCAATAGATGGTGTTTTCGAACACAAAGAAAACGAGATAAAATTAGGCTCAAAACTATGGAATCTAATAATCGGGAATTTTAGATATCACACATTCACTTCTTCTGATCTGTGGAAAATCTATAAAGAAGTATTTTACGAAACTGTACAGCTAAGTATTATCTCCATTTATTTATCTCGGTTTTATGATAAAAAACAACTTAACAGAACGAAAAACGGTAAACAATGGGTCTATACTTTAGTCAAAGATATCCAAAATTATGATAAACAAATTAGTGAGACATTTAACCAATCAAGTTTGTTGTCTGTTCCAACAGTTTACGACCTTCATTTGTAATTTTATATTTGAAAGGTCTGGTACTCTCATCTCTCATCACAATATTTTCTGAATATAACTTTTTCATCAGCCGAGATGTATGTTCACGTGATTTCTTAATTCTTCCCTGAATTTCTCTCGATGTCAGTGGCACTTCTAACATTTTAAGTATCGAATCTATGGTATTCAAATGGAATCTAAAATCATCATCTTTAGTAGAATCATCCTTCTCTGTGATAATCACACTACTAGTCACAGGACTCGGACTATTCTGTGATGCATTTTTGTGTGATATACTATTAACGACATCACCGGCAGTAACTTTACTTGCATTGTACGCATCATATACATCGTGCGTGCCTTGCCTTTTTTCTTGACCAATTTTTGCTTCAATAATGTCCATTTTTGTTCGTAAGTCTGAAATTATGTTGTTGTATTCATCAAACTTGTGAAAATATACCTCAATTAACATATCCTTCATCCTATAATCCTCTCTATCTATTTTCTTCCTATCAATAAAATATCCAAAATAAAGAAAAAAAACAAAAGATATCACAAAAAGACTTATTGACACTAAAATATCCAACAATGAATATTGAAGGTTAAAGTCAAACATATTTCTGTGATATCATGTGATTTAGATAACAGATCTTTATTAATTTTTTCTATATCAAGACTAGTTTTTTAATCACATTATCAATCAATAACATCACATTATCCAAACTAACTGCATCAATTTCATCACTTTCCTTATTCAAAATCACATTTATTTGATTATTCAATTGATCCAATATTGATAACGTTTCTATATCTATAACAGTGAGCAATCGTAATAACAACAATGTATAAACTGCCTTCCTTATCTTGGTTCTACATTGCCCTAATTGTCGGTAATACGCACCAGAAGTCATGTTTTCATTGGGTTTTGCTTTTAACATTTTCTTATAAATAATTGATATTTGCTTTTTTGTAAATATAGAATTTACAATAAAATGATCCAAAAACACTGTATAATTCAAATCGGCGTTTTCCATTTACTATACAAATTTGTATAGTACCATTACTTAATTAATTTATTATTGAACAGGTGTTATCTCTCGTTTAAATTCTCTAATGAGATTATTTATTATACGAGTATCTACTTTGAGAAATGATGGAAATACGAAGCACTGAAAATTACATTCTGAATGAAATTAAGAAACAAAAGACCTTATGCTTTCCCCTTATAGATTCTGAAAACTCATTTAAGACTATAGATCTGGCAAAAAAATTAGAGAAGATGGGCGCTTCAGCAATATTAGTTGGCGGCTCATCAATATCAGATCAAATTGAATTATCAAATTTTGTGACACAATTAAAAAACAATATTCACATTCCAATCATCCTATTTCCTGGAAATATCACAGGAATATCACCAGCTGCAGATGCAATTTTGTTCAGTTCTCTACTTAACTCTGAAAATCCTTATTATATAACGGGCGCCCAAGCCCAAGGAGCATTAATCATCAATAAATATAATCTAGAAGCAATCCCAACTGGCTACCTTATTATTGGTGAAGGCTCTACTGCATGGTTTATAGGTCAAGCTAAATCCATTCCATTCAACAAATCAAATATTGCAGTAATGTACGCTTTAGCGGCATTATATATGGGTATGCGATTTTTATATCTCGAAGCCGGATCTGGTGCATCACAAAATATATCACCAGAGATGATAAGAAATGTAAGAAAATTCTATAAGGGAATTTTAATAGTTGGCGGAGGAATCAATTCTGCACACACTGCCAAGGAGGTATCTAATGCAGGCGCTGATATCATAGTTATAGGTACGATGATCGAAAGAGAAAAAGATTGGGAGTTAGAATTTGTTAATATTATGAAAGCAATAAGAAATTGAATAATCGTATTAAGGAAGCAAGAAATAGCGAAATTCCTCCATTTTATATTGAATATCACCAGAAGATTTCAAAATATATTGAAGATACCATATCTATTGCACAAGCAGCGAAGAAAGAAGGCCTTGATATTTCTGAAAAAGTAGAATCACAGATAGGTTATGACTTACCAGATAGAATAGCAAAGATACACGATATCGATATTTCTGATAGATTAAGGACGCTGCTCCCAAAATTAGGAAAAGAACAAACTGCGTTAAAGATAGCGGAAGAAATTGTGTTGGGTAGATATGGAGGAGAAACTATTGAAGAAAAACTAAACAACGCAATAAGAGTTGGACTGTCAGTTGTAACAGAAGGAGTAACTGTGGCACCATTGCAAGGAATTTATGATGTAAAGATAAAATCAAATGCCGACAGATCTCAATATCTGTCAGTTTCTTTTGCTGGTCCAATTAGATCTGCAGGGGGAACCGAAGCTGCCTTGACAATGTTAATTGCTGATCATGTCAGAAAGATCATCGGATTACACAAATATATACCAAATTCATATGATGATGAAATTAGCAGATATGTTGAAGAATTAAGAATTTATGAAAGAGAGGTAGGGAACTTCCAGTTTAAGGTTTCCGATGATGATGTGATTAGTTGCATAAGCTCTCTGCCTGTAGAAATTGATGGCATTGACACGGACCCTGTTGAGGTAGTGGGTCACCGTAACTTGCAAAGGATTTCTACTAATAGAGTACGTGGTGGTGCACTAAGAGTAATGAATGATGGTTTGATCGGCAGAAGTAGAAAATTATTGAAGATAGTTGAAACACTAAAAATAGAAGGTTGGGATTGGCTCAAGAATCTAGAGGGAGCAATTCAAACTCCAGAAGATGATACTATATCACATAGAATGACTGAAGTTATTACTGGAAGACCCGTTCTTTCGATGCAAAAGAAAATAGGTGGTTTTAGATTACGGTACGGTAGAAGCTGTAACACCGGATTTTCTACGATTGGAATTCATCCAACTATTCCAATATTATTAAATTATGCAATCGCTGTTGGTACGCAAATAAAAATTGATGCACCAGGAAAAGCCTCTACTATCGCGCTAGTAGATAGTATCGAACCACCTATTGTAAAGCTACATGATGGAAGCGTTATGAAGATAGAATCAATAAATCAAGCTAAAACTATGGCCAATAAGATAACAAAAATTCTATATTTAGGAGATATTCTAATAAGCTACGGCGACTTCCTTGAAAATAATAGCCAACTACTTCCGGCATCATATGTCGAGGAAATTTGGGCCCTGGAATTAAAATCTAAACTACTTAATACAGACTTAAACTCAATTTTTGATAGTAAAAGATTAATCGAATTAACAGAACGTCCATTGGAAAAAAAACCATCCGTTATTGAAGCATTTAAGATTAGTCAATTCTTTGATATACCTTTTTATCCTGGATTTCTTTTTTATTGGACCGCTTTAACGTTAAATGAATTCATTATTCTGATTACTAAATTATTAGAAAACAGGGAGATCGTAAATAATACTGATGAAAATAAGTATTTTATTAATAGTTTAGAATTAAAAATAATTTTTGAAAAACTTGGTATAATTCATTCACTTTGTCTTGACGACAGCAAAATTAGAATAGATGATCCCAATCATCTATACATTCTAACCTTATTGATAACTAGATGTATGGAGTATGAAACAAAACTCGATAAATTATTCTTAAAATCTGATGATTTCACAAATGATGACGCAAATCATGTTAATGTTAAAACACATATTTTAGATTCAATTTCTGAATTACTAGATGTTAATATAAAAGAAAAATTCTCTTCCTCAATTGCAGTTCGTGTAGGCCGTCCTGAAAAAGCTGCAGATAGAAAAATGAAACCTCCCGTTCATGTATTATTCCCTATAGGGACAAACGGTGGCCCCACAAGGGATATTTTGAAAGCAATGCAAAAACCACTTTATGTTGAAATTGCAAACAGATTTTGTAACAATTGCAAATCACCAACTATAAGCGTATCCTGTCAAGAATGTCACTCTAGCACTCCAATTCACACAATGTGTTCAACATGTAAGTATGAAGTTAACAGTCAAGAACAAAAGGGTCCTTGTCCTATCTGTGGAAACCGTTTAAAAACACATTCGCCAACCAACTATCCACTCAAAATTGCTATTGAAAAAGCAAAGAAATTTCTTGACATACAACCAATTGAACCATTAAAAGGAGTCAAATCTCTGATGGGTAAAAATCGTTGTGCAGAGCCTTTAGAAAAAGGAATCTTAAGGCAAAAACACAATTTATTTACATTTAAGGATGGCACAATACGCTTTGACGCTACAAATGAACCATTAACCCACTTTAAACCCAAATGGATTAAGACAAACATCACAAGGCTAAGAGAACTTGGATATGTTAAAGATCATCTCGGTAAGGATTTAGAATCACCAGAACAATTAGTAGAATTATTCATCCAGGATATAATAATACCATTTCATGCTGCAGAGCATCTTTTGAGAATCGCTCAATTTGTAGATGAAGAACTTACAAGATTCTATGGAGTGGGTGCATTTTATAGAATTCACACTATAGATGATTTAATTGGACACTTAATTGTGGGTTTAGCACCGCATACATCCGTTGGCATAATTGGTAGAGTTATTGGATTTATCAATTCGCAAGTTTGTCTTGGTTCGCCCATTTGGCACTCTGCGAAACGCAGGGATTGTGATGGTGATGCAGATTCTGTAATGTTGCTTATGGATATATTTCTGAATTTTTCAAGGGAATATCTACCTGATAGAATTGGTGGACTTATGGATGCACCATTATTAATTCAACCTTTAGTATTTCCGCATGAAGTCCAGAGGCAAGCCCACAATATAGATATTGATGATACATATCCCTTGGATTTTTACAGATCTTCATGGAATTTGGAGAAAACGACTAACGTAATTGACAATATTGATATTGTCAAAAAAAGACTTGGACAAGCAAATCAATTCTTTGATTACAAATTCACTCATACTACTGACAATATTATGCTAGACGAATCACACAGTTTGTATTCGATTTTAAGTACAATGGAAGAAAAACTAAAAATGCAAATTAGTACTGCGAAGTTAATAAATGCAGTTGACGCAGACGAAGTAATGTCCATGGTTCTAACTACACATATTTTGCCGGATATTATGGGAAATTTAAGGGCGTACTCTTCACAATCATTTAGGTGTACCAAATGTGGACAAAAATACAGAAGAATGCCGATTGTCGGCCGATGTCTTGAATGTAATAATGAATTAACACAAACTGTCACACGAGGTACGGTTGAAAAATATGTACAAACTGCATTAAATATTTGTTCACAATTTAAAATTAATGAATATTTAACAAACAGGATAAACACCTTACAAACAGAATTAAGCCTACTTTTTAAGCAAAATGTAAAAGATCAGCACACAATTATCGATTTTATCTAGTACTTTCGGTAGTCTATCAATCCATTTCAAATTTACTAAACAATATGATATTACAATTAGAATATTAAAGACTATAATAATAAGTAAAAATCATATTGATAATAAACGGTGAAAATATTTGAAGCAGAAAAAATCTCACATTGCTATTTTCGATACCTTTAAAACAAAGAAAAATAAGTTTACGGGCGAAGCCAAAAGACAGAGAGGAATTATAATTCATTTAGCTATGGAGAAAAATCCTGAATTGAGAACACGGACATCTATTGCGCATGCTATAGCAAAGAACAATGGTATTTTATGGCAAAATATTTACTCCGGTATCTTCAAAGATCTCGATGAGGTTCTAATACCTTCAGGAGTAGTAAAGGAGGGGGGACGTCTTCCATTAAGACGCGGTCCAAAAGCACTTCAATTAGAGGGAGTTCCTTTCTACGAGTTAACAGAAACTGGCATTCTTGTCGCATCATCCATTGAAGAATTAGGTGATAGCAGAATAAAAATTCTTGAATCATACTTTAATGGTATGAATGTGAGTGTATCTAATAATGAAATCATGAAAAAAAGTATTTTACTGCTTTTAAAAACAATACCATCTTTTGTAATAAAGATTATTAGCGCATATATTTATGCATATAGCACTGGTACAATTGATAACATAACTCCCATAACTATTGATAGATTTCGTTCTGTTATAAAAGAACAAATATCTATAGAAAGAGAATTCATCGAATCTTATGATGTTTTATCTCAAAATCAAAAGCAACTCTTAAAAGATTTTTTCAAGATAGTAAGCTAATTCTTAATCCAACAATCGTTTTCAATACTTACGAGTTTACTAAAACTAATATACATATTTCATAAATTCTTAAAGCTAACTACTAATACTAATTTGTAATATGATATACTTACAAATTATAAAGGACTTTTATGGCGTTACTGTCCAAACAAACCCTTATAATTTACCAACTCACTTACTGATATATCATTTATGGCAGACATGAAGATTGTTTTTCTTGGAACATCAGCCGCCATTCCAACTCAAAGAAGGGGTTTATCCTCAATTGTTATTAAGAGAGAGGGTGAATTATTGATATTTGATGTGGGCGAAGGAATGCAAAGAAATTTTCTTCAAGCCAAATTAGGAATAAATAAGAAAATGAAAGTTTTCATAACTCATTTACATATTGATCATTGTTTAGGACTTTTAGGATTTTTTCAAACTATGTCTCTCTTAGGACGCACAAAAAAAATTGATATTTATGGAGAACCAAGATTAAGAGAATTTCTGAATGAAAATTTTCGTATTATCAATATTGGATTGTCATTTGAAATCACAATTCACATAATTGATAAGGAAGGTATTATAATAAATGAACAAGATTACCAAGTCAGTTGTTGCAGAGCTGACCATTCAGTTCCGGCATTTTCTTTTTGTATCAAAGAGCATCCAAGACCGGGGATATTCAATATTGATAAAGCTATCGAACTAAGCATTCCCAAAGGAGGCATGTACCGTAGACTCCAGAATGGTGAAGATGTAATTGTTGATGGTAAATTAATAAAATCAAATGAAATAGTTGGACCTAAAAGAAGAGGTCGAAAAATAGGTATATCTGGAGACACCCGACCGTCTTTGAAGTTGAGAAATTTTTTTGATTCATGTGATATCCTAATTTTCGAATCAACATACAATCAGGATTACCAAGAGAAGGCAATCGAGACATTTCATTCTACTTCTGCCGAAGCGGCTCTCCTTGCCAAAGAATCGAATTCTAATAAGCTAATACTTACACATTTCAGTTCAAGATATAGTGATGCAACAATTCTTCTAAATGAAGCAAGAACTATTCACAATGATGTAGACTTTGCAGAAGATATGAAAACATTTCATATTCCGTATACAGAATAATCGATTCAGCTAGCTAATCTAACACTTTTAAATAGTTGTGCAAAAACATTTCCATATTCTTACATTGCAACAAAATAATACTGTTATAATTTCAGATGACCGAAATTCTTCTCTCGCAAAAAAAATTTCAATGGATTTAGATGTAGAATACAAGAAAACTGAGCTACGCGTTTTTGCCGATGGAGAGAGCAAAATAAGACTAGATAATGTCAGTAACAAGAACTGCATAATTATACATTCTACTCATCCTCCTACAGATCAGCATTTAATGCAACTATTCATGATTGTCTATAAATGTAAGCAAGATGGTGCTAGTGATATCTGTGTAGTAAGTCCATACTTGGCATATACAAGACAGGATAAGGTTTTTGTTGATGGAGAGATAATAAGTATTAATTTAATTGGAGAAATTCTAGAATCACTAGGGACTACAAAATTAATAACTATTGATACCCATAATCCAAACACACTTAATTACTCTTTTCCAACAATAGATCTTACAGCAATCCCATTTCTAGCCAAGTATATCAAGAAAAATATCAAGTTAAATGATCCAATTGTTGTATCTCCTGATCAAGGAGGAATTGAAAGAGCTAAAAAATTTGCAGAAATCATCCAGGCAAATATGCTTTCATTAATTAAAACACGAGATAGGTTTACTGGAAATATATCAATATCATTTAGTGACCAGCAGTCGCTTGAAAAAAGAGACGCTCTTATTGTAGATGATATGATAAGTACTGGTACTAGTATTATAAAAGCGACTGAAGTATTGAAAGAAAACAACATTGGTGATATGTATGTCATAAGTAGCCATGCACTTTTACTAGATGATGCCAAAGAAAAATTACGCAATGCAGGCATCAAGGAAATAATATCCACAAATTCAATACCCAATGAATTTGCCAAAATTGATTTAAGCAATGTAATATCAAATTATTTTTTGAAACAATAACATTTAAACAAATAATACTATCTTTTATACGTTTACTATTATTGTCACTTGGTTATTGACAGTTTTATCTAGCTCTTCAGTTACTGCTTTTAAGACATGTGCAGTAGATGATAAACTAGAAAAATCGAATATCCTTTTTCCATCAACGATGTGAATCTGTGGAGCAAGTTCATTTTTAGACAGATCATGATCTTTAATCACCGACTGAATTTTTTCTTTCATTTCTTTAGGATTACCAGTGTAGATATCCGCATTTTCAATAGATATTCTAACATGACCATACTTATCAAGGACTAACACAGGTTGTTTTTTTGATTTTAAAAACAATTTCTTTTTATGTATTTCACATGCAAATATGTAATAATCCTTCATATCAAATATTCTATGTACTCCCTCATTAATACCAAATAACTCGCAAGCTAATACTTCTGCTTCCTCGTCATCAATTTCTTTAGTATCCTGAGCAGAACCAAGATCCAACTTCATATTTCCATAAACAGTAACACGTAAAAGAGATTTTTCATTTATATATTCAGATTGAGTAGAAATTGATTCAGGAAGCGCTCCCTTAGAGATCGCAATTTTTTCGACCTCCTGAATAAAGAGTGATATGTCATTCGGATTAGGATTATTTATGATTTTTTCCCTTTCCTCTCGTATTGATGCCGTACAAACACCAATAGACGAGATAACTTCTGAATTTTCAGCAATTTTATATTCACAATTCAGTTTCTTTGCAATCAATGGAACGAGTACGGATGCACCTCCACCTCCGCCTATTAACACAAATTTTTCATCTTTCAATTTGTATTCTTTTATTAAAACTCTTACTGTCTCCAGTATCTTTTTAGTTGATATATCAAGAATTTTATTTGCAACATCTTCCATTCCCATTCCTAATCTCTGTCCTAAAATTGATAACGCTACTTTTGCGGATTTTTGGTCACCTTTTGCATAATCATCATCAGGTAAAAGTTCTAATGCATTGGCAGCACATGTAGTAGTTATTGCAAACCTTTTACCCCCACCCACCTCTATTCCTATGTAGTCAATAGGGTCTCCTTCTTTTGGCATAAATGTTATTATCTGTCCTCCTTCCAACTCTTGAGCTTCAGCAAAACATGAATATCTTAAACCGGAAATATGTGCTGACCTTGGTCCCACATCAGTTATCTTTTTACCAGACCATCTCACAAGCGAACCACCAGCAATTCCAACTACTCTTACATCTAACGATTTTATGCACGTAGGATGATTCATTATTGTAACATATTTTATTTCAGGTTTACCATTTTTTATAATACAAATATTTGTTGAGGTACCTCCAACTTCTATGAAAATTCCGTTAAGTATTCTTAAATGAAGTAATGCTCCCGCGACACTTGCTGCAGGTCCTGATAAAACAGTCAAAATAGGTTTAGTCTTAAATGTATTCATATCAGTCATACCTCCGTCACCCTTCATGATCGTAAGTGGAGCAGAGATTTTTTGTTGACGTACTGCCATTTCAACATATTTTGCTGTGTTAAGAGCCTTGAGTAATATGCTTGCATTTATTGCAGCAGTGAGAGTTCTTATTTCCAGACCATAAATTCCCGTTAATTCGTGTCCTGCAGTTGCAGGAAGGTCGGATTTTTCCATAACATATAATTCATTACTGGGATCATCAACACCATACGCTTCACTGACTACGAGAACCTTCGCTCCTTCTTCCTTCAGTTCATTTATTAGTTGATCAATTTCATTTTTATCTAAAAATTTTGAAGTATCTAAAAATCTATAACATGTTTTCAAATATTTGTTTGGAGCCAGTTTAACATTCCTTATGTTTGTTCTTTTGATAATATCATTTTTTTCCAAACTTACTCCCATACCAATAATTCCTACCTTTGTGGTATCTCCTTCTAATAATGCATTAACGGCCTGTGTTGTACTATGAGATATTAATTCAATATTTGACTCTTTAATGTCCTCCTTCTGGATTAATCTGATTAGTGATTCTATAATTCCAGTCGATACTCCTTCTTCTGAAAAATGTGAAGTTGGAACTGTGACCTTTCCTATTATCTTCCAATTATTCATGTCTATTGCCACTGATTTAGTAAATGTTCCTCCAACATCAACACCGATTCTTACTCTGTTCATCATTAAAACCGCATGATATTTTTCTAATCGCTGCTTATTATTTAAATCCTGTTAGATTTTAGTGTAATAATGGATGAAATTAATAATAGAAAATTAATGTATGGATAACTAATATGACACCAATTTCAACAATTCCTTTTCATCGTTTAGAGTAGCTATCCAATCAATATTTGCAATTCTCCTTTCTGACTCATCATGTAAAGCTTTGATTAAACGTTTGATAATTTCTTTACTAGAATTCGTTGTGGTATCAAATTCAATGATCTTATTTAACCCAAATTTTTTTATACTATCATATAAACATATACCAATTATTTCACTTGTTACATTTTCCTTAATTTTCATGATTGTGTAATTTCTTTCTTTAAACGTTTGTAAAAGATATTTAGGTGAACGTCGTAAGACTACGACTAAATCAACCTGATTAGGGCTTATTACATATGGAGCAAGATGTCCTGTAATGATAACATCATTATATTTTTTTATTTCCTGTCTAAGCATCAATGATGCTTTTTTTATATGGATATCATAAACTTCTAATTGCTTATCTGTGAATACGACCTTATTTTTTATTACAAATTCATTTATATTGATTATTTTGAATCCTAACTTTTTTGCCAACATATTACTGATTGTACGTTTTCCTACTCCTGGATTACCAGTAATGACGATTCTTGACAAGTTTTTAATTTGTAATTACTCTAATTTTATTCTGTCGTTCTTATTTATAATAGATAATTAATAGAAATGAAAGACTTAAAACCTTCTACATAAACAAATGATTATTAAAATGAAAATAACTACTTTAGGTTCCGGTAAAGAAGTTGGACGTTCTGGATTTACGGTAACATCGGATAATACTAACATTTTGTTAGACTATGGGGTGCTTTTAAAAAAAGAACCATTCTTTCCTATTCATGTTAGACCAAAAGATATCAATACTGTTGTTATTACCCACGCTCATTTAGATCATTCTGGATTTGTTCCATCACTTTTTTCATCCAATTCTAATATCCCAGTCTTAGGAACAAATCCAACTTTTGATCTTTCCAATCTTCTTATTGAAGATATGATCAAAATATCTGGTTTTTATTTGCCATTTGAATATGCAGATTTGTATAACATGATGAATCATTCAAAAATCTTGGAGTATAAGGAAAAATATTTGATTAATGATATGCAAATCACTCTTCATGAATCTGGGCACATTATAGGTGGCTCCTCAATTCTTGTAGAAAGTGAAGGCAAACGTATTTTCTATACCGGGGACATAAATATTAGAGGTTCAAAATTACTTAGATCTGCAGATTTAGAGTTACCTGAAATTGATATGTTAATAATTGAGAGTACCTATTCTCAAACAGAGCAGACGCCTCGAGAGGAATCAGAAAAAAACCTTGCTAATTTTGCGTCTGATATTGTTGAAAGAGGAGGGACTCTTTTCATTCCTGCGTTTTCAGTGGAAAGAGCACAAGAGATTGCATCTGTTTTGAAAAGTTTCAACTTTAAATATAAAATTGCCATGGATGGGATGGCATTAAAAGCTAATGAAATAATGTTAAAAAATCCATCATTTTTAAGAGAGCCTAAAGTATTTAAAAAAATTATATCTGAAGTAGAATGGGTTCAAGGATGGCATAGAAGAAAACAATTGGTAAAAGAACCAGGTATAATAATTTCTCCTGCAGGAATGCTTGTAGGCGGTACGGCAATATTCTATTTGCAAGAAATTGCAAAAAATCCCAATAATGGTATTGCTTTAGTGTCCTATCAAGGTAAAGGTACGCCGGGTCGTGTTCTACTGGAGAAAGGACTTGTATCTTATAATGGAAAAACAAAAAAAAGTCTTGCAGATGTAAAACATTTTGAATTTTCCGGACATAGTAGCAGAACTGAATTGTTTGATATACTTAAGAAAATAAAAGGTAATCCAAAAGTCCTTGCAGTTCATGGAGACGATATGTCATGTATTAAATTCGCTAGTGAAATCAAAGAGAAGTGTGGACTTGACGCAATAGCTCCAGATAACGGGGAGATTATTGAGGTTAATTAAGAAAAATGTATCAAATGTTTATTCTGTCTCAATTTTATAATAGGATGGCCGGAAAACTATTTTATAATGTTAATATTTACCCTAATCTAAATGCAAAGTATTAGTAGTATACCAAAATGCCTTGTTAGTTCTAAACTGGTATTGCTGATTGTAATTTTTACTTTATTCCTAACTAGTTCACTTGTAGTTCATGTACATGCTTTAAACACAAATCAAATATTTTATGGCGTCGATATGAAAGGATACTATACTAGTATGGCTCAGAGCAGAACTATAGGAAGTGTGATGCCGTCCAACTATTTTGCTGATAGTTTTAAATTAATCTCACAAGCAGGGATGAATCACGTACGGTTTATATTCTATTGGGAAGCATACGAAAAAGATCCTACAAATTTTATGCTTGAACTGCAATCTGTGGCACAAGCTGCAGATAAATGGAATGTTAATGTAATTTATGATAATCATCAATTTCATACCTCTTCATGGTTTAATCCACAAAGAGGAACAGGGTTTCCTTCATTTCTTTTTCAAAACAATCCCTCTTATCCTGCTGGAAATGGTGGTGGACCTAAATATACACCCGCAAAAGTATGGTGGACGGATTGGTGGAATCGAGCAGTAGTAGATTCTAATGGTACCGATGGATGGACTTTACAAGCTGAATTCTTCAAAAAAATAATAGACACTGTAGATGAGCATAAAAGTACATTAGGTTATGAGCTCCTCAGTGAACCTCAAGTCCATAACTCCGACCAGTGGGAAAAAATAGGTAAGTATAATACGTTTATGGTAAATGAATTAAGGAAATATACGAACAAAGTACTCGTTTACAGTATGAATATTCCAGTTGATCTAAAAAGTCCAATTAATTTGACACCAGAAAACATTGCCAAAATGAAGCCACAAAATAGTACAAACGTAGTTTTTAAAATAAGTATATACGGATTACCAACGGGCCCATATCAACAAGCCAGATTGAATACCTTTCTTAAGGCCTCTAATATTACAGGTATACCAATTTATGTAGGTGAATGGAATAACGTGCTAAGAGAGCAAGTCATTAATGAAGAAGGGAGTGCAGTTTTTCAAATAAATCCATTTGAAAGTGACATAAGTCAACAGCAGGCTAATCAATTTGTTAAGACGTTTAAGGATATTGGAATTTGGGGATTAGCATACTGGAAATGGGATTATATCTCACAAAATACTCCAAATTTTAATTTAATTTCAGTTGGTGACGATGGACATTTAATTACAAATAAGTATTTCAAACAATTAAAGATCGCATTAGAAAGTAATTATGGCAATCAAGTCAACAAATGAAGAACGTAGTAAATAAAATATATTTTAATATATGCAATTGTCCTATACCCTAATGATTTTTGAATGATAATAAAAAATACTGATCCCTATAAGTTGAAAAAATGCGTAGCTTGTAAAAAAGATATCAAATTAGAGGAAAAATATTTTACATATCCACTTTCATTACAATGTATTTGTTTGGAATGTTCTATAAAAGAAATACCTAAAATAATTGAAACTTTGGAAACAGATTTAGAAAAAACAAAAAGATTACTAAACACTAGTAAAAGCAGTATTGAATAATATATACATATGCTATATTTAGATTCTAGATTTAATCCTGAAATCAGTATCAATAGTGGGCAGATGTTTTTATGGGATAAATATAACAATTCATGGTACGGCACTTATGGAAATTACATCTTAAAATTTTCAATCCTACATAATAAAATAGAATTTTACTCGACTCCAAATTTTGATAATTGGGAACATGTCATTTTTCGATTGGATGATAATATTCAAAATATTTTCTCAGACTTTTCGAATGATATTTTTCTATTTAAATTATTAAAAAAATATACCGGTCTACGCTTAATACGTCAAGATCCTCATCAATGTATGATTTCTTTTGCTTGTTCAAGTAATACAAACATATCAATGATCCGTACAATGTTAAGAAATTTATGCATGAAATTTGGTACCAAAAAAGAGATTGATAATAAATTATTCTTTACCTTTCCGCAAATTAAAAATCTATATGAGGCATCCATCAACGAATTATGCGCTTGTAATGTGGGATATAGAGCCAAGACTATTAAATCAATTGCTGAAAAAATTATTACAAAGGCTTTGACGGTTGATGAATTATATCATTCCAAATATGATGATGCCAGAAAAATGCTAACTAGCGTTTATGGAATTGGAAATAAAATAGCTGATTGTATATTGCTATTTTCTTTAGAAAAGACCGAGGCTTTTCCCATTGATGTATGGATGGGTCGTGCAATATTCATGTATTACAAAGGATTATTTGACAATGGTAAAATAAACTTTATGAACACAAACAAAAAACTTAGTTATAATCAATATTCTATTTTATCAAAAATAATGAGAAGCCATTTTGGCAAATATGGTGGTTATGCACAACAATATCTCTTTTATCATATTCGAAATAAAGAAAATAAAAAGTGGTAGCAATCCTTATTAGAATATCAATATATCCTTAATTACAAATCGCAAGAGAAACGATATATCTTTATCTACATATGATTTTGTTCATATTCAATTTTCCATAAAGAAAACAAATTATTGGTATCTATTTTAGAATGTTGTAAGTTTTCAAAATATTCAAATCCACATTCATCCAGTATTCCTTCAAAATCATACTTGGTTGAATTTTGTTGTTGACAATGACTTAATGCATTTGTGATTTGATCAGTATATTCTAAATTCTTAGTATAAACATACCACAAATTATGGGCTCCACGCAAATCAAATAGACTATCATATATTTCATCTGACATCTTTGTATAATATTTATTCATAATTTGATAATTTACATCTATCCAGGACGGAGTTCTCCACCAAGCTATCCTTCGAAATCCAAACACCTCAAATTCTGCCCCTAGACTGATTCCCTGATCAAGAGTTGTTATAATACAATCTGTACAGCCAGCTACTGCTTTTCTAAAATCAACTCCAGGATCCATCCATCCTACAAATATTACATCATATTTTTCATTCAGATCTAATGATACATCTTTAATATGAATATAATCGGGTTTAGCCATGTTAAATTCATAGAAAATACCACCATCTTTTTCTATGCCAATAGCTTCTGGTATAAATTCTCTAACTTTTTCCAAAAAGTCACCATATCCACATCCTACATCCAAATACCTGGGTTTTGGAGAAATTGATTTTGCTATTGCGACAACACGCAATACATCAACTTTTCGATAGCCAAAATAGGTGCCACAAATATATGGAAATATAAAACGTTCATGAAGAGGAGAAACTGAAAAATCTCTAAATTTTTTCAACTCATTATAAGCCTCATATAGTTTTCTGGTACTGTACGTCTTTGTACTGTATACCATTTTATTCAAAGAATACCTTCCATAAAGCCTTGTTAGCATGGGTCAATGTTACAAGTTCTTCATTATAGTGAAATCCACATTCATCCAGTATCACTTCAAAATCATATTTTTGATCATCTGAAGAATGTTCACTTTCTTTCTTAATCCATAATTTTAATGCATTATTTACTATAGATGATAAATTTTCTTTTGCATAAACATACCACATAGTATGTGCAGAGCGCAGTTTGAATAATCCTCTTTTTGTCTCATCTGACATCTTTGTGTAATATTTATTCATAATTTGATAATTTACATCTATCCAGGACGGAGTTCTCCACCAAGCTATCCTTCGAAATCCAAACTCTTCATATTCACATCCACCATTTATTCCACACTGGCCTCCTGCGTCAAAATTAGTAATAATACAATCTGTACAGCCAGCTACTGCTTTTCTAAAATCAACTCCAGGATCCATCCATCCTACAAATATTACATCATATTTTTCATTCAGATCTAATGATACATCTTTAATATGAATATAATCGGGTTTAGCCATGTTAAATTCATAGAAAATACCACCATCTTTTTCTATGCCAATAGCTTCTGGTATAAATTCTCTAACTTTTTCCAAAAAGTCACCATATCCACATCCTACATCCAAATACCTGGGTTTTGGAGAAATTGATTTTGCTATTGCGACAACACGCAATACATCAACTTTTCGATAGCCAAAATAGGTGCCACAAATATATGGAAATATAAAACGTTCATGAAATGAAAAGTTGTTATTTTTACTGAATTCATTGTATTTTAAGTATGCTCCATGAAGATCATCAATTTGAAATGGCATACATTAATAGATTACAAATTTTACTCAAATTTAACCTATTATTTTAATTTTTAAAAAGAAGAATTATTTATCGATTTTAAATTTAGGTGTCAAATGTTTAATATGAAATTGTCCAAAAGGCTTATAAAGTTCTACTCTGACTTTTTAATTATGGGTCGTTCATATGAAGAATGGTGGAATACTGTTCCCAGTGATCTGAAGGAAAAAACTCGTAAAGGTGATGAAGGAAACAAACCATTGTTAAACCAAGTTAACTATGTTTTACTTCATCTTCATTTAGCAGGAAAACATGATGCAAAACCTAGTCACGATGAATTGAAGGACTGGCTTCACAGCGGTCAAGTTGACGTATTAAGAATGGCACCTAAGAAGTAACTCTCCTTTTTTATTTCTTTTTTCATATATTTTTTGACTTGTTTTATAACACTGTTTTGTATACGACATAGTGTTTAAATAGTTTAAAACATATGCACCTTTAGTGATTTAGTAGATTGCCAATTGCAATACTTCCAGATGTTGATGAACAAAGATGTATAGGCTGTGCTCTCTGTGTAGAAATTTGTACTGCTCTTGGTCCAGATGTATTGAGGGTAAAACCGGTTGAAGGATGGAAGAGAGGTAAAGCTTTTGTCTTCTATCCTGAAAGATGTATTTCAGATGGTGCATGTTTAGGCGTTTGTCCAACTCATGCGATATTCTGGATGAGACCAATGGAATACACATCAGGAGTACCTGTTCCTCTACACAAGAACGGTGTATTCGACAAGGGTTGGGAAGAAGGTTAAGCAAATTTTTCACAATACTTCCTTTTTTTAATTTTCTTTATTCACATTAATTGATAATTGAATTACAATATTGTAAATCCAACTTATCATGATTAAACTAATTCATTGACTTGTCATTACTAAAATTACTAAAATCTTTAAATGAATGGTCTCAAAACTAGTAGGTTAAGACTCAAATTCAAACTTGTTTCCAATGAAAATAGAAATATCCTAGATTAGATACTTGTTGTATTCTGCTATTTTGGAACTTTTCTCGTAATTTAATATTTGATCATTAAAATGCAATGTAAAATTAATTTCATCTATTCCTTCTACAAGCATTTTTTTCCTAGTTGAATCTATATCAAAATTTATTTCTTTTTCAGAAAGAGAAACTGTTTGTTTAGGTAAATTAATCTCTACAGTTGGATCTTTTTCATTCACTACATTAAAGAGATATTCTATTTCATCCTCACTTAAATATATGGGTAATAGTCCTTTTTTAAAACAGTTATTATAGAATATATCTGCAAATGAGGAAGCAATTACGACCCTAATTCCATAATCAAATAAAGCCCATACCGCATGTTCTCTAGAACTTCCACATCCAAAATTATCTCTTGTCAATAATACTTGCCTTTCATTATATTTAGGATCATTGAGGAAAAATCCCTTCTTAGGATTTCCACTATGATCAAAACGCCAATCATAAAAAAGAAAGTCTGCATATCCGCTTTTTTGGATAAGTTTGAGAAATTGTTTAGGTATTATTTGGTCTGTATCTACATTAATCATATCCAAAGGAATCAATTTACTTTTAACATCTCTAAAGGGCTCCATTTTTTATCACCAGACTATAACCAATCTCTTACATCAACAAAGTGTCCTTCTATAGCACACGCAGCAGCCATTATTGGACTTACTAGATGAGTTCTTCCACCAGCACCCTGCCTACCTTCAAAATTTCTATTTGAAGTACTCGCACAACGTTCGCCTGGTGATAATATATCCGGATTCATGCCAAGACACATACTACAACCTGATTCTCTCCATTCAAATCCTGAATCCTTAAAGATCCTATCCAATCCAAGCTTTTCAGCTTCTAATTTAACTTTTTGGGAGCCAGGAACTATCATAGCCCTAACTTTTGTTGAGACCTTCCTCCCTTTAACAACCATGGATGCTTCTATGAGATCTTCTAATCGTGAGTTTGTGCATGAACCTATGAAGACCCTATCAACATGCAAATCAGTTATTGGTGTGCCTGCCTCTAAATTCATGTATTCTAAGGCTCTAATAGCCAATTTCATTTTATTCTCATCACCATCTGCAAATTCTTCGGGTGAAGGAACCGAATCAGTTACATCAACAACCATAGAAGGATTTGTTCCCCAAGTTACTTGAGGCGCAAGTCTATCAATCTCAATAGTTTCAACTCTATCAAACTTCGCATTCAAATCGCTTTTCAAATTGCTTTTCCAGAATTCTATCAATCTATCCAATTCTGATTCTTTAGGAGAATATCTTCTTCCTCGCAAATATTTGAAAGTAGTTTCATCAGGTGCAATTAATCCGGCTCTTGCTCCACCTTCAATAGACATATTACATATAGTCATTCGTTGTTCCATTGATAATGCAGAAATTACCTTCCCTTTGTATTCAATAACAGTTCCAGAACCTCCATTAGTTCCTATTTTATGAATAATGTGAAGTATTATATCCTTGGCAGAGATAGCATGAGGTTTTCTTAAACTCCCTTGAACATCAATTAAGAATGATTTTGGTTTATACATCCATATACATTGTGTTGCCAGAACATGTTCAACTTCACTAGTTCCTATTCCGAACGCAAGGGCTCCAAATGCGCCATGAGTTGACGTATGACTATCACCGCAAACTATTGTCGTACCAGGCAGTGTAAATCCCAGTTCTGGCCCAATTACATGAACTATACCTTGGTCAGGGTTACTCATGTCAAAAATGGTTATACCGAATTCTTTGCAGTTATTGCTTAATGTTTCAAGCTGCCTCTTGGATACCTGATCAACAATAGGAAGTGACCTGTTTTCAGTTGAAACGTTATGGTCTGCTGTTGCTATTGTTAAACCCGGACGTCTAACTTTTCTACCAGTCTGCTTTAGACTCGCAAAAGCTTGAGGAGATGTAACTTCATGAATTAAATGCCTGTCTATGTATATTAATGAAGGGCCATTTGTATCGTGAGCATTTTCAACTAGAGTATTATCTATAACTGCATGATTATCCCAAATCTTCTCAAACAATGTTTTTTGCATTATTATAATATTGTTAATCGAATCCGAATATAATCATATTACTAAAAACAAATATTATTTTATTGTAAAATACTAGCATAGTGAGTGATAATACTTAAATCTAGTATTCGTAGAAATTAATTCAAATGTTTCAACCTGACAATAAGAATCAAATGTTTCAACCTGACAATAAGAATTATGAAGAATACGTTTTAAATCATATCAAGAAAGGAACTACTACCTGTGCACTAACATGCAAAGATGGAGTTGTTTTAGCTGCAGACACTAGAGCCAGCGCTGGTTTCTTTATTGTAGATAGAAATGTTATGAAAATCCAAAAAATAGATGAACACTTAGGGATGACAATTGCCGGTGGAGTTGCCGATGCTCAAAACTTGGTTGATCTATTACGTTATAATGCAAATTTGTACAGACTATCAAACAAACAAAGGTTAATTCCTGTAAAATCTGCATCAAGACTTTGTTCGAATGTTCTGTTCAATCAAAGATATTATCCTTATTACGTACAGATTATCATGGCCGGATTTGATAAGAACGATGAAGGTTCGCAGATCTACAACATCGACTTATTCGGATCTATGACTACTGAAAAGTTTATTTCAACTGGTAGTGGCTCACCGGTTGCTTACGGCTACTTGGAGTCAGAGTATAAAAAAGATCTCAGTGTAAATGAAGCTTACAAGATTGCTATACATGCAATTGCAGCAGCAATAAGAAGAAATTCTGGAACTGGCGATAACATAAACGCAGTTATTATAGATAAAGATGGATATCGAGAATTATCCAAAGAAGTAAAGGACGCTGTAGAAATAGTATAAGTCACCTATCTTCCTAAATAGTCACACTTTCAAACATAAATTATTTTATTGAATGTAAGTTCCCGATTCAAACCAGAATGCATGAAATTGACTAATACACAAGCTAGAAAATATCAAAAAATTGAAGTAGACGTAAAAAGATTTATTCAAAGACATAAAAAAATAGATCATTCCAGAATTCTTAATGAAATTGATGTAGATTATGACACATTAATGAAAATATTGAGGAAATTAAAGAATCAAGGACAATTAAAATGACCTACTTAAGGTGTTCTAGTAATGTCTTTTGATTTTCTTCATCAGCATCATTATATGCATTATCTAAAATTTTTCGTATTCTTTGGGCGCGTACGGTACCAAATCCAGGGATCTTAGCTAACTCAGCAGCTGATGCATTTAACGCTCTTTTTGGAGTGTTAAATTCCTTCAGCATTTTTACTGCAAACATACCACCAACTCCAGGTAATGATGAAAGAATAGATAATTGTTGTATTTGCTCAGAGGTTTGTTTTCTTATTTTTCGTAAAAGAGGTCCGTATGAATATTTTCTGGATAATTTATTTGCAATTGCTATAAGAAAATTGGTAGTATGTTCTATATTTGGTGTATGGACTAAGGGTATTTTGAAATCTAAAATTATTGTAATTAATGAATCATAAACTAATTGAAATTTTTGATTATAATTACGTAAGGATCCCCTTGATTCAAATTTCAGATCCTCTATATTCCCTTCAACAATCAGTAATGGAGTCGAAAAATGTTTAACGAGCTCCGAACACTGGATAAATAATCTTCCATCGTAAAAAGAGGTGAGTAGATCTGATACAGTTTTTCTTTCAATCACCACATTATCAAAAACAACGTAATCACCAACCTTTAAGGTTGCAAAATCTACAAATACACCCAACTGCTTGAGCAATTCTGGAATACCACTATTTTTTTCTCTTTTATCGACTACTATTCTCAAATAGCATCTACCTAGAAAATAATATACCAAAGTTTTAAAAATATTGATCTATATCAACCATGAGCCTCTAGTGGGACTTGAACCCACGACCTAAGGTTTACGAAACCTTCGCTCTACCATGCTGAGCTATAGAGGCCTAATTCATGGATACATCTGCAAACACACAACTAATTTAACTATTTTCTAATTATCTGAAATCTCACTTCACATCGCATTCAAAATTATCCTTCTAAAACAAGATTAAATAGTCGAAAATTCAAGTTTTTTTAAAGTGAAAATATCAATCTCTGGTATAAGAGGTATTTTTGGTCAAGATCTAAATTTACATAACGTGATAAATTTTTCTCGACAGTTTGGTTCTTTTATTATTAATAATTCCAGTAAACCCAAAAAGGAATGTTTGGTTGCGAGAGATACCAGACCTTCAAGTGATGTAATTCTTCAGACAGTATCAGCAGCCCTCATGGAACAAGGAATCGATGTATTTGATTTGGAGGTGTCTCCTACACCGTTTGTATTTCGTGAATCAATTAAGTATGGTTATGCAGTGATAGTAACAGCGTCGCATAATCCTTTGGAATGGAACGGCCTAAAATTTGTAGTGAATGGCAGAGGGATCTTCGAAGAGGAACTTAATTCAATTCAACAAGAAAATATTTTATCTAGTACACAATATGGTAATTCATACAACATTCATTCCAATTATATATCTGATATTCTTGAATTAATGGAAAAGAATAAATATTTTGAATATGATAGAAAAAAAAGGATTGTAATCGGTATAGATCCTGGAGGAGGAGCTATATCAACATTCATCTCAAAATTATTTAAAACGTTGGATCAAAAATTCTATTCTATAAATGATATTGAAGGTATTTCATCAAGAACTCCTGATCCTACAACAGATGACCTTTATGAACTGAGAAATCTTGTTTTATCCAGCAAACTAGAATTTGGATTTGCGTTTGATATGGATGCTGATAGGGTTGTAGTAGTTGATAAAAATGGAAACAAACTTTCATCAGATCTGACGCTTTTATTATGTGTAGCAAGCACATTAAGTCATGGATTAAAAAAATATGTCGTGAGTATAGACACTAGTAATGCTATTGAAAACATGATTAGAGACCATGGCGGCAGATTGAACTACTCAAAAGTAGGAGAATCCAATGTAGTAAAAGAAATGCTTGACTTTAACGCAGACGCAGGTGGCGAAGGAAGCAGTGCAGGTTTTATTATGCCAAAATTTAACATGTGTAGAGATGGTGTATTAGCATGTGCGATTATCAGCTCATTAAATGAGGATCTGTATAATGATTGTATACAAATCGCTTCAAATTACTCAACAATTAGATCAAAAGTACCTATAGAATCAAATTTCCAGAACACTATAATTGAAAAAATTGAAGATAAATTTAAAGGAAATTCCTATCAGATATTAAAAGTGGATGGAATCAAAATTTTGGTAGATGACAAATCTTGGATCATAATCAGATCTTCAAATACAGAACATGCTATTAGAATTTCAGTAGAATCAACACCAAATAATGTACAATCTCTCTTTAAACAAACTAAGGAAAAGGTACTGTCTATATATGACACGATTAAATGAAAGAGAAATTATAGATCTCTTTGTCACATATTTCAAGGATCCTTTACTAAATAAGGTAAAAGGGGATGATCTAGTAATTGTACCACTTAAATACAACATGTCCAAGAAAACAAATAAAACAACGAGGACAAACCTTGTTTTAAAGTGTGATATGTTGGTTCAAAGTACCGATGTGCCTGAAATTATGAAACCGTGGCAAATAGCAAGAAAGAGTATGACCGCATGTGTAAGTGATTTTGCTGCCAAAGGCATAAGACCATATGCATGTCTTATTTCTATTGGAATACCAAAAAGATACTCTAAAAATGATATAATTGGACTTGCTAATGGATTTTCACAAGCATCAAAGGAGTATAAGGTACGTATCTTGGGAGGAGATACGAATGAATCAAAAGAGTTGATAATTGATTGTAACATGGTGGGTATAACATCGAGAGAAGATAATAAAATTCCGAGGAGAAACGGTGCAAGAGCTGGTGACTTCATAGTAACATCGGGAAAATTTGGATATTCTTCTTCGGGATTAAAAATTATCTTATCCAACTTAAATGCTGAGAAAAAATTCAAATCAAGATCTCTATCATCAGTAATAAATCCAAAACCGCAAGTAGAATTTGGATTCCATCTCGCAAAATATTTTTCATCTTCTATAGATTCTAGCGACGGTCTATCTTCTTCTCTATATGAGATTGCCCTACAAAGTAATAATGTGAATCTGTTAATTGATGAAATTCCCACACCAAAGGAATTATGTAATTTTGCTAATTCAAATTCCATCAGTATTGAGGATTTGCTTTTTTTTGGTGGAGAAGAATATGAAATAGTTGCAACAGTTCCCAGAGCAAATTATAAGAAAATGATCAAAAAAGCTAAAAAACATAAAATTAAGATATATAAAATTGGTAAGGTACTAACTGGGACTGGAAATGTATACTACAGTAAAGAAGGGGTTCAAAAGCTTGTCAAAAATAATGGATTTATGCATTTTGCACGATAGTTTTTCTTACTAGAATTTGTAAAGTTTTAGAGGATGGATTAGACTCTCCTTCCTCTTCGTCCACCAGGCTTTCTCGTTGTATCATGAGGTATTGGAGTTACATCATCAATTCTACCTATTCTAAAACCAGCTCTAGCAAGGGCCCTAATCGCAGCTTGGGCGCCAGGACCAGGGATACGAGGTCCAACACCTCCGACTGCCCTTACTCTGATATGCAGAGCAGTTATTCCTTTAGTTTTTGCAACGTCTGCTGCTGCAACGGCAGATTTCATTGCAGCATATGGGGATGATTCATATCTATCTGCAGTTACATGCCTTCCACCTGAACTGAACGCTATTGTTTCGGCACCGCTAATATCAGTAATGTGAACTAGAGTATTATTATAACTACTAAATATATGGGCTACACCCCATTTGTACTGTATTACTTCCTCAACCTCTGACATTAAATATGTAAAATTAAATTTTTTAAAGGGTGTTAAAAACCTATCCTACTTATGGATGATGATAAACTATCCAACTCACTACGAATGAACCATATAATTACCAAATAATCCAGTTTTTCCATAGATTTAGCATAACTTTAATCAAGTGGATTATCCTGTAAATTATTTATGAAATGGTTCAACCAAGACAAAACTGATGACGAACCTAAGCTCCTTGCCTGCAAATATTGTGATATGAAATTTGAAGACAAAGAACGATTAAAGAGACATACAAGAAAAGCCCATAGTGAAAAAGGCGGCGACATGCCAAAGTTTAATCTTTTTGGTACATGAAAGCCATACTAATAAGATAAGCATGTTTCCACTTCATGATGACAATGAGAGAATACATGGCAGACCGTATGTAAATTACCTGCTAATTGCCATCAACGCAATAATCTTTTTAGTAGAAGTAGTTGCTACTGGATATTTTTCTGATAGAACATCAACGTTTGAATTATTGGAAAAATATGGCGCTATTCCATACAAAGTACTTGGGGGAGATATATCTTCTATAATCACTTCAATGTTTCTTCATAGCGGAATTGCACATCTTATTGGTAATATGTTATTTCTTTTTGTATTTGGTGATAATATTGAAGATAAGCTCGGCCGTATAAAATATGTTTTTATGTATATTGGATGGGGAATTGCTGCAGCACTGGCTCACAGTTTCTATGCAATGTCTACAGGTGGAGGCGAAATTCCTGCAATTGGTGCATCCGGAGCAATTTCTGGAGTGTTGGGAGCATATTTGATACTGTTTCCTAGAGCTAAAATTTATACTGTAATTACGGCATTTTTTATTACAACAGTAAAGATACCGGCCATAGCATACATTCCATTCTGGTTTATAATGCAAGTTATATTTAGCTTGGTAAATCCCCTTGGTGGAGTGGCCTATATTGCACATATTGGTGGTTTTGTTGCGGGAATCCTAACCGGATATATATGGAAAAATTTTGGAACAAGATATGGAATCGTAACACCCCAAATACGATATCCTAGAAAGGATCGTCAAAATATGGCAGATATAGCAGATATGGCAGATATGACCACTCATACACAACCAGAAGTTATCAAAGGATCTAATTTTTATGAAATTATTGCTGAAATGCCAGGATTAGTAGATCAATCAGAGATACAAGCTAATTATGATCCGAACACTCAGAGTGTAAGGATATTTACTACTGGTTCAAGAAAATATGATATAAACGTTAGATTATCTGATATTCAAGATAAAAATATAACAATAGATCAAACAAAGTATCTCAATGGCATAGTGAGAATTCATATATCAAAGCAAACGCCATAGTTGTTTATCTAGTTGCCAAAAACTCAGTTCAATTCAAAATGACATTAATCAAAGCGAATACTTATTTTGTAACTTGATCGATAATGGTTGAATCATACAAACTCTTGCTTAATTCCCTGTATTTCTTATTAATAAAGTCCAAAGACTCTACAAGCTTCTTTGTTTTTGCGTATTTGAATCGTACTAACTCCTTATGTCTCCAAAAATGTTTAGCATCTGCAACATAAATAGTTGTGAAATAATCAGGTCCAATCAAATTATCTGGCAACTTAATATTATAAGGAAATAGATATTCAACACCAAACCACTCATCTCCATCAGGATAATCATTACCTGTAATAATATCAAAATATATGTGTAATTTATCTTCGACAGTGAAACCGTCATCTTTTATGAAGGGGTGTCTAACATTAGATTTATGATAATCTATTTTCAATAATTCTACTTCAAAATATGTTTTTATTATGGCCCGTCTAAAAATTTCATTGGATTCCCTCAGATTCAAAGATAATATAATAACACACGATGACTATTTTATAATCTTTTTAACAGAAGAATGAAAAATTTGTGATGCGTTGTGAAAAACTATTGAATTAATGGATAAACATCTGCATAATTAATATAATACCAAAAAATCTAAATCATCACTTAAGCGGGGGTCGCCTAGCCTGGTAGGGCGTGGGATTGCTAATCCCATGTTCGCAAGAACTCGTGGGTTCGAATCCCACTCCCCGCGCTTATCTTAGGGTTTTATCCAAAATAATAAAAAGGAAAAAGCTGAGGAATTCCAATTGTAAAAGATATTTGTCAAAGGCCTCACTAAAAATATGACAGCCATCAATAAGCAAAGGTAGTAATCCCACTTGAAAAAGCAGCAAATGAGTTCTATGATAAAATTAATTCAATCACAAACTCATGCACAAAATCTTATTTTAAGCAAATACTCAGAAGGCTAGCTGATAAAAATCCTACAAATGCTAGCAATATCTATGACTATATATTCGCTGAGGAAACTCAATTTAATATCAAAAATTCTACAAAAGAAGGTAAAATAAAGACACTAAGTATGGCTTTCAAATTTTTTTAGAATAAAATAACTTAAGAAAATAAATAATAATAATCATTTTAGTATAGATAACATAGGCAATAATTCCGTACTCTTATGATATTGATAATTGAGTTACATAAAAATAAAGCAATGATATAATCTTCATTGTGGATACTAGAAATACATCATGATAAAGTATCGGTAGACTTTCAAACGCGACAAGCCATTAGTGTAGACACACAATGGCGACAAAGTATCAGTGGTAGACTTACATTTTAATAAAGATAAGTGGTAGACTTCTTGATAAGTGGTAGACTTCTTGAAAGTATCAGTGGTAGACTTATACAATAAGATAAAGTATCAGTAGTAGATGTGCAATAAAAATCACTGTTGGCGTCGGCAGACTACTGAGGATAGTCAATAGATCGATTGAATTGAAGTTATTTTTCAAATGCTCGTGAGCAGGTATATAAATAAATATATGACAACCAAAAAGGTATTTTCCTGTACTTTTGTCAACATGAGCCGGCTTTTAGTCACGAGGGCCAGCTTTAGAGTTTTTATCCCAAAACAGTAGAAAGGAAAAAGCCAAGAACTCCAGTTAATAAAAAGCCGTTTTAAAGTCGAAAAGCCGGCTAATTTGGAAAAGCCGGTTATTATAATACGGACAAACTTGGAAAATTAAAAAATCTCTGTCGTCATGAACAAACCTAGCAATATAAGAAAAAGAAAAAGTTAATGATTATACCTAACTTATGAATGAAAGGCATTGTACTTTTTACACTAATAGAACTTCTCTTATTTCCAAAGCTACAGGTATTCTTTCTTCTGTATCATAAGCTCCGATTTCTAACCTTCCCTTACCCTTCTTTAAATTGGGTTCAGGTTGAATTGCCCATTTGTATGTGTGTTTCTCTTCTTTAAAATTTAACTTACCAATTTGTCTACCTTGACCTAAGTTCCTAACAGTGGTTTTGTCCTCACACCAATTATACTCATTTACAGAGTCCTTAATCTCACAGGTTATGAAACCATCTTTAAGGCTTCCATGAAAAGTTACCGAAATATTTGTAGCTCTATCAATAGGAATTTCGTCTGGAACTTCGATATTAGTAAAGTAATTCTTAGGATTCTTAGGATGGTTCCTAAGGTAGGAGTAAACTGTCCCATGTTTAATTGGAATGAACATAACTATAAGGGCAACGACAACTCCACCAATTATAGTTACCATTAAACTTTGCCAAATATCAGGGTCCATGATATCGAAAGTTGGAGAATTAAATTTAACTTTTTGCTGCAAAGAATCTCATTGCCGGTTTCGAAGGGTATAGACTCCATTTTAAAATAATGAAAGTCTGAGCAAAACAATTTCGGCGGGACGATAAATTGAAAAATCGTTAGTCACAGGCATCCCAGAAACAGGTTAGGGGAAGGGAAGGGTGAAGAAATAAAAATTATTTGTTACCTAAAAAAAGTATGGGAGAAGAAAATGACCTTTGCGTTTGCGGTCATGCCAGAATCCATCATCAGCATTTGTTGGGCACAGAAATCAGATATCCATGTTTAAAATGTGCTTGTCCCACTTTTAGAAAGAGATAAGTCAGTTGTAAAATTAAACTGGCGAGATGCATTAGAGGCGTATCAAAAAGGATGCGACAACCCTCGACAGTTGTAGTTAAAAATTATGTCTGCCTAGTACTTATTATTTGCAAAGTCGCATTGAAGAATAAATCAGTTCTTTAAGAGAGACTGTGAGGCCAAGTCTTTATTTATTCATAAAAGAGTCAGCTTCGACAACGTAAAATGCTCCAGCTCCGGACATCAGAAAATATGAAATATATTACTCGATTGTCCACATGACGTTATTCATCTGGGTATTCGGTTTTACTGTTATTGCTAGCAGAAAGGGCCACTGAGCCGAATCTGACAGAATTGAGTATATTTTGAATTGTACCTTCAGATTCACCCATTCTTCTCTAGATGCGTAGCATATGCTATGACATATGTGATGCCACCCTGATGGGTAGTTATCAAAACTGCCTCCAATCCTTGATTAATTGGAATATTGACTTTATGAAGTTGGTCAGCAGTTGCGGAAATAGAATATATATGTCCTGATGAACCGTCGCTCAAAGTCATATCATATTCTCTATTGATTGTTACGTATTGTGATAGTAACAGTGAAAGAAGTCCAGTCTTTTGACCAAGAGGGAGAGCAAAGTTGGCCAATGAAGGTAAGTTTCCAACAGCAAAAAACGCACTACCATCGTCATTTACTGCATTCCAATCCATTCAAGCGCCAGTTTAATTTAGAAATAGTTTCTGAAACTGTTCCACTATTCCATGAATCAGGAACATCCATACTAATCTTAAGATTATTGTTAGTATTATCGAGAATCTGTTCAGGTCTAGCCTCTGCAATTTGTACATACGTTTCTAAATTCATTAAAACGCCAGCATTTACTAAACAGGACACTAATATCACATAAAACAATTTACGGTTATTTCTCATATTACTAACAAGATATAGCTTGTGAATGGTATTAAACATCATGTCCTTGATAGACTCCCGAAATGGAGAAAGTTCCTATTTCGAGTAATAAGATTACCTTTGTATCGGAAATTACTTTAAATTCTCAATTATCTTCTGAGTTTCTTCCAAATTGAAGGCTTTAAGAGTTGTAGTACGTACGTTTCCTAACGCTCCGGTACCAAGTAAGACCTCCAGAGTTGTATCATCATTAGGTAATTCAACTATCAATACCAAATCATATTGTCCAAATGTATAAAATACACCGGCTAATTTGCCACCTTTCTTCTCAAGATATGATTTAAAAGCTTCAGCACGCTTAATCGTGTCCTTTACATTTCTTATTCCTTGGTCTGTCCAATTTAGCAAAAGGATATAGTGAGACATAGTTTCAAGTAAATCAATCTAATATTTATGTAGATGGTTTTTTAAAAGGCAGTGCGCACACAAACCACAACTCTGCCTTTATGAGGTCAATTCAATTTCTTGAAATTAACGATTGTTTCAAGAGCCTGTAACTAAATTTCATAATTTCTAAAGCATAAAATCGAGCTGTAACCAATCGGTTAGAGTGGCATATCTGATTTTCACTTGAATTATTGTAAAACAATTAACAAACTATAATTGTATTTATTGCCCATTAATTTGCAATGCCTGTGAGGAGGATAGACAAAAGTAATCTATCCTGATACTATATACCAGTATCGGACATGAGAGTGACAGCGTGCATTCAAATTTAAAAAGCTTGGAGACAATAAGTAGTAAACAGTGATTGAATATAGCAATTTATAACACGAACAGAGGACGCACAAAAACAATAGGATATTGGATCGCTCAGGAACAGTACTCAATGGAAAATTTGTTAATATTTGTAGCAGAAGCTGAAAGATGTGGCTTTAACATCACAATGACAAGTGACCATTTTCATCCATGGTGGCATGTTGGTGGATATGGTAATTTTACTTGGATATGGATTGCTGCTGCCGCTGAACGAACTAAGAAAATGAAATTTGTAACAGGAGTAACGGCCCCAGTATACAGATATCATCCTGCTATCATTGCTCAGGCGTTTGCTTCACTTGATGTACTGTATCCTGGAAGAATTGGACTTGGGTTGGGAACTGGAGAGGCTATGAATGAACTTCCTCTGGGATATGAGTGGCCAAAGTCTTCTAAAGTTAGATTAACAAAAACTACAGAAGCAATTCAGGTCATAAGAAAGTTATGGAATGAAAGAATGAAAGGCAAGCAATATGGTGATTGTAACGATATAAGCAGTAACTATGTGAAAAAAGACGGCTTTACTGATTTTAATGGTCAGTATTTTCTCATCAGACAGGCAAAACTTTACACTCCTCCTACCTCTCCGCATATTCCTATTTACTTAGCTGCTGCTGGTCCACAGTCAGCTAAGGCTGCCGGAAAGTTTTCTGATGGCATGATTACATTTCTAAAGCCACATGAATCAAGTAAAGTAATAGATACATTCAACGATACGGCGAAGAAGGAAAATAAGAATTTGGATTTCTTAGAAAAAATTGCCGAATATAAAATATCGTTTTCAGAGGACTACGAAAAGGCATTTGAGTCAGCCGGGTTTTGGAGAGCAACTTTAATAAAAGATGTATTTGGTTCCATCATAAGTGACCCAAGAAAACTACAGGAGAAGGCAAATAAAGAAGTGTCCAATGAGCAGCTAATAGAATCCATCCAAATAGTTACATCAATTGAAGATTCCATAAAATCAATAGAAGAATATTTCCGAGTTGGATACACGGCGGTATATGTTCATAGCACCAGTCCTAATGAAATTAAGTTTGTTCATGAATTCAGCAAAAAAGTGTTGCCTTATTTTAACACCAAGGATTTTTAACATTAACCAATAGGCGGTATGCCTCATTTTTAAAGAATATTTCTTAATATCGTCACGTTTTCAGATATTGACAGTAAAATTGGCTTGTTATTGTTGCAATTTACATACACACATTTGTTATAATCCTAATCTTCCAGAGGAACATCTCCTTTTTGCACGTGGACAAATAACTCATGCCGCTGCATGTCACCTAAGCTCCGATACTTCTTTCCACATAACCTGCATCTATAGCCCGAGGTATTTTTGCTTAATTTGCTAGTAGTGTTAGCCATTTTTTGTATTACTCGAGAGCTTTTACCCCGTATTAAGGTTTCATACTCGTTACACAATAGTCCGCAGGTGTAAAAATAATCTACTAGTAGGATGACTAAAAGTTATGGTACATAAAGACGGTAAGGATTTATTGCAATTGAATAATCAGTTTAGGACAAAATCCGAAAAATTCATTGATTATACAAATAAATTTTACAGTACAAATAAAAAATTAAAATTAAATCCTGGTGGAATTTATACCGGTATTTGGTGTAGAGACGCATCTTACATTCTTAGAGATTGGTTTATTTCCGGTAGAGTTTACGAGGCATTGAAACAGCTTGAGACAATATGGTCATATCAAATAGGTCCTGAGAGTGAAGAAAAGGTAGTTTATGGTAGAGGCTCCCCCGAAATGGACTTTAGACCAGTTATTGCTAGTCACAAAACTATAAGAAAATTCGATGGGGCACTTCCGACCTCAATATTTAAGGTAAATAATGTTGTGGAAGTATTTGGAAAGAATCCTGATATTGATTCAACCGCTTTAATGATTTATGCGACATCTTGGATACTCATTGAGCTATTAGAAAAGAAAGAAAATGCTAAAGGCAATAGCCAGAGTTTATTGGATTTGTACGAAGAATCGTCCTTCATATATCTTGGTAATATAAAGGGGATAAGAAAAATAAAAACTTCAAAATTGTATCCTTTAACAGATAAGGTCATTAAACTTGTAATCCCTAGAATGGAAAAGGCTACAGCATATCTGGCTAGACGAGATATTGATAATGATTTTCTGCTTGAACAAGAACATAACGAAGATTGGATGGATTCTATTATGAGAATTGGCAAGATTGTTTATAGCAATGCGTGCTGGATACTTGCTTTGAGAAATTTTTCTAAGTTGTTGATGCTACTTGATAACGTGAATCATAGCAGTAGTAGAAAATCACAAAAATATATCTACGACGTTGCGGAAAAGACATTAAACAACAAAATTGAGAAATTAGCTGATAACACATCACGAGCTGTAGAACAAGAACTATGGTCAGAAGAAGATGGAAGTTATATAGATATACAACAGAAAGAACAACATATTGGCGGGCCTTACAGAACACTTACACAAGACGTAGTTTTATATTTAATTGCATTAACAGAGAAAGAAAAAGAATTTGGCAGACGAAGTCAAACTAAAGAAAGACGTCATTCCGAAACTTTGGTCAAAAGGAATAGTGGGAGCACTGACGACAACAACTATGAATCTTCCTATGATAAGGCCTTAAGGACTCTATCGGCTATTAAATCCAGAACATGGAAGAAGAATAAATGGCCGCTAGTAACCGAAGTCGAATTACAGAGAACGGGTCCCTGGGTTCTTAAACCATATCAATATCATAATTACACATTTTGGCCGTGGACTACTGCATTAGAGATAATTGCCCGAAGCAGATTTGGTCAGCTCAATGAATGCAATATACTTTTCTCCAGTCTTGCATCAAGTGAGGAGCCTCATATTCATACTTTTTATGAATGGCTAAATCCAATGACGGATCGGGGAGAAGGTGCATATCCATTTAGAACAGGCATATCTGCTGTAAGATTATCTATTTTTGATATTCTTAAGAATACGGGAAGCAATAATAATAATGATAAATAAAATGAATGATATCGAAAAGCAACCAAAAAACTGGATTCCTTCTCCTTTTCAAAATGCAGCGAGGAATCTCGCTAAAGATGCAGTAAAACAGTTTGTTAACCAAAAAGATATCAAAGTTATAGGACTTGGAAGTGGACCTATGGCGGCGGAAATCGTGAGGCAGATGAAGATTGGTATAAAAAATGAAAAAACAATAGAATGTGTTGTTACTTCTTTTCAGATAAAATTAGAAGCAGAGTATAGTGGACTGAAAGTAGTTGACGAAGGTCGAATTCCTGAGATTGACGTTGTATTTGATGGCGCTGATGAAATCGATTCAAACTATAATATGATTAAAGGAGGAGGAGGTGCTCTGCTCAAGGAAAAAATTGTTCATTTGGCGGCCAAAAAAGTAGTTATTGCAGCAGAATCAAAAAAGTTTGTAAATAAATTTAGTTGGCCTGTACCTATTGAAGTATCTCCATTCGCAATTTCAATTGTAATAAAAGAACTTGAACAAAAAGCTGACGGCAAACCTAAATTACGGATGTTAAATGAAGGCTATCCTTATGTCACAGAGAATGGTAATTTTATACTTGATACGAGATTTGACTTTTCTACCATTAGTAACATAAGAAAAAAAGAAGTTGAGCTAAAGAACATTCCCGGAATAGTAGAGGTGGGTCTTTTTACTCGATATGCCGATGTTTACTATAAAGCAAACAGCGACGGTACCTTTGAAACCGTTAAGTTATGATATCAAAGCAACAGTTCTAATCTGGCGGGATGGATTAGAAAACGGGATCAAAAAGGATATGGTAATCCCGACACTCGATGTTATTTGATTGCGAATTAACTATTAACAATATAATATACTATATGTGAGTGAAGCAAATGATTGGAAGAATTTTTTGATTGAGTGATAAATAAGACACAACCAATAATTCCACCAATTGCTTGTGTTTAAGCAAACAAGTCTGCTGACTTTAACTATATACTATCTTGGATAAGGCGATGGCATTCACTTCTACAGAGGATTTGATGAAAAATTTGCCCAAAGCCATGGGAAATATTACAGGAATAATGGGTGCCGGTGGTCTTGGTGATTCTCTCACATTCAAGTTAAGTATGAGAGAGTATGAAGACATGGGCCTGAAAGTAGGTGACAAGGTATCAATAGAAATTAAGAGAAAGCAAGATAGTGGTATTTAATCTGAATTTTTATACAGACTAACCAATGACCGTACGACTCATCTGGAACGAACCATGATTGCTTTATCTAGTTTATTATGTACATTATCTATATATAATTAGAGATGAGATTGTTGGAAAAGAAACTGAAAAGTATTGAGCCCTTTACATCAAGCAGTGAAAAGAATTCAAGATTCTGTATAGGATGCGGAGAACTTGCAACCAAGCTAGTCAAGTACAGTACCGAAGGAGCCGTAATATTAGAGAAATATTGTGATAAATGTGCCAAAGAAATTGAAGATAGTTCGCCAAAGTAATGCTAATTAAACTTAGTCACAGGTAGTTACATCATAATAGGTGCTTATTAGAAGAGAAATAAAGCATACGAGTGGCGGAGACATTCTATAAAATAAATTTAATTGTATGAATCCCCAAGCATACCTAATGGTTTCGAATCCCACTCCTCGCGCATTACTTGATATTTGTATAAAATTAAATTAAATTTCACCAGCTTATTCGAATCTTTTCAGAAGAGACATACAAGAAAATGATAAACAAAACGTTACCGAAAATAAAAAAGAAAGAAAGGATTACTTCTCTTCTAACTCCTTAATTCTCTCTTTTATTCCTTGAACTTCTTTCTCAAGGCCATCACTATACTCCTTCAGCAAAGAAATCCTTTCTTCCCTAGTTAGGAAGTTTCTTACTTGGTCAACTCCTATTCCACAGCATCCGTATCCCATACAATCACCTCCATGTATATCATATCGGTCATACGATATATAGTAAATGATGTATTTATATATATCGGACATCCAATATAATGTGTGCGAGGATTCGATAACGAATGCTGTGATATGAGGGGATTATTGGGTTTTCTAGTCCTTTTTTTACTCTCAAAAAAACCAATGCATGGTCAAGAAATAGCTAATGAGCTCGCAAAAAGAAGGGGAGAAAAACCTAGTCCTGGAACTATCTATCCAGCTCTCAAGAGTCTCAAAGATTTAGGTTTTCTGAGTGAGGATAAAGAAGGCAAAACCATAACCTACAAACTTACATCTAAGGGTGAAAAGGCACTCGAAATAGCAAAAAAAAGATTCACGAGAACATTTTTGGGAGTTATTAAATAATTATTTTTCCGAAATCTGCGATTTTTAAATACTATCAACTCTACTATGGCATAAATATTGATCACACTTAAGAAAGATTTGGAGCATGTAACTTCAATTTTATACGAGACTTTTAAAATTACACCATTCAAAAGAGACTATGATTACTCGTTTGGAGAAATCGCAAATATCCTAAAGCGTTATGGGCTAAACGAAGTTCCAAGGGACCTACGTCTAAGATTTACTTTATTCATGCAGGAATTTTTTGATTCCATACCTGAAAACCAATGGAGTCTGAAAGATGCTAAATTCATAAAAGAATCTGAAGAATTTGCAATTACAAAGTTTAAAGAATGGATATTAGAACAAGTAACATAGTCTATGTTTCTTTCTCAATGCATTTTGTCAACATATCCATTACATTTATACTTGATTTTGTAGACCGTTACTATTTTAGTCCAGAATAGTTCATCAACGGTCTAATCTCGTAGTTCATAAAACTAGTGATTCCCAAAACTCAGTGGCTTAAGTTCCACAATAAGTTCCTGATTCCACTTATATTTTTCATTCATCAACTCTGAGACTAGCGCAGTCAATTCACTTTCTTTATTTCTATTGACAATTCGCGCAATACCATCAAAAGTAATACCGTCAATGCTGAATGTAATTTTTGGATTATAACCAATATTTCGAATCCAATGTGCGTTTTTTCCACATTCTGAAATTACGAAATATTTTTCATTGTGCTTTACAAACCAGATCTCTATTCTATGTTTTTTACCCGTCTTCCATCCAACTGTTGTCAAATATAGAAACTTTGGTTGATTCGATGGTTCATTCATCATGATTCAAATATTGTTACACATCACCTTCATAAATCCTAATTCATAATTCTATGTGCTCTTGCATTAGATCTAACCAATGATTGTAATCTTGAATCGATCTAGATTCTATAAAAATTCACAAGACTCTAATAAATCAGACTACGGGTGAATAATAAACAGGGATGCTTATCTGGAAGAAGAGTTCTATGACATGCTGACCTATTGTATACAGAATCCTAACGCTTCTGGAAATATTAGAACTATCTTTTCAAGTGGTAGTTACTAAAAACATTTTTGGCAGCAATTTAAAATATTACTTGTAAAATAGTTTTGTGTTAGAAACTAATAATATATTTCTCCTTACAATCGTGCTGACAGCAACGTCACTATCAGAAGTTCTACATAATAACATTTATTGGTAACTATAAAGAATGTCATTTCTAAATATTAACAAGAACAATTATTTTTTACAGATAAATAGCATGAGTTGTATATTAGAAATTAAGTTATGCTGAATTGAATCTGTATAAATCAATAACACCTTGCGCATTATGTCATGAACTATCTATTACTGATACAATGATTAATACAAAGTTAGGAAAAATATGTGTAAGGTGTGATATTCAAATGAACAAATTAAAGGAGATTAAGGATAAGAAAAAGAAAAATAACAACTAAGATTACTAAACTGAATAAGCAATTGAGTTAATTAAATATTCAAATTTTATAATACTTATATGTCAACTGAATGTTAAAGAAGCGGAGTCAGATTATGAAATCTGGAAAAAGAGAAAACTATGGGCTTCTCTATCAAACACCCAGATGCCATCCTTTCGTAAAATGGGCAGGAGGAAAAAGCCAATTAATACCTCAAATAGTTCGGCTCATTCCATCAAAATTAGGCAGATATTTTGAACCATTTCTTGGTGGAGGTGCTGTATTCTTCTATATTGCTTCCTATGATAGGAACGCATTTCTTTCTGACACGAATATCGATTTGATTAATGCTTATAAAATAATACGAAACCATGTGGAAGATCTTATTACAACTTTAAAGTACTATCAAATAGAATACAATAAATCTCCAACAAAATACTATTATCAACTAAGAGATAGAACTAATTCACTTAACAACATAGAGAGCGCTGCTAGATTTATCACCTTAAATAAAACATGTTACAATGGATTGTATCGTGTAAATAAGCATGGTTTATTTAATGTTCCAATCGGAAGGTACAAAAATCCACTAATCTGTGATATGGATAACTTGAGAAAAATGAGTGTACTATTGAGACAACCTGGATCATATTTAGGGGTTAGTGACTATAAGAAAATATTACTTGAAAAAGCTACTAAAGGTGATTTCATATACCTTGATCCCCCTTTTCATCCAATCAGTAGCACTGCAAATTTTACTAGTTATACAGATAATGGTTTTACTTTTGAGGATCAGAAGGAGCTTGCAGTTATTTTCAAAGAATTGACAAGAAGAGAGTGCAAAATCTTACTGAGTAACTCAGATACTAATGAAATAAGAAAGCTTTATTCAGACTTTTCTCATCTTACTGAAGTAGCTAGTGTAAATAGATCTATCAACTCAGTTGGCTCTAAACGCATAGGACATAAGGAATTGTTGATAAAGAATTATGAATTATGAATGAATGATTATCACAAATTAATTTATTTGATTATTGAATTTGGAAAACGAGAAAAATAAAAAATTATTTTGATTAATTATCACTGATTGTTACCGTTACTAAGGATTGATTGATGCACTACTGTTCTTACTAATCTATGGAAAAGAAGGAAATAGAAATAAGGAGAAGAGAACGAAACTGTTTCTTTTTTCACATAATATATGATACAAAATAAATTACTGCATAATTTTTCGGTTAATTCTGTATTTTTTTTATTAGGATTATATAATATCACTGCATTTATAACCATGTAAACAAATTATTTTCGTATGAGTTCACATTCAAGTGACACATCGAGTAATAGTGTGTTTCTTTCACCCAAGTCAATTGCAATCATTGGTGCCTCTGAAAAACCAGGAATAGGAAAAGCAATTTTTTCTAATATTAAAAATGGCTATAAGGGAAAAATCTATCCGGTTAGCCCTACTAACGAGTATGTATTTGGAATCAAGGCATACAAAAGTGTGCTTGAGATACTCGAAGATATAGATCTTGTCGTTGTGGCCACTCCAAACAGGATTGTCCCGAAGGTAATGGAAGAAGTTGGAATGAAGAAAATTCAAGGCGCCATTATTGTTTCAGCAGGATTCAAAGAGGTAAACGAACAAGGCGCTAATCTTGAAAAAGAAGTTGCCATGATTTGTAAGAAATATGGTACTAGAGTTATTGGTCCAAATTGTTTGGGCATAATGAGTTTATCAAAACAAAATATGATGAATTGTACATTCTTGAAAATTACACCAAAACATGGAAATATTGCTCTAGTGTCACAAAGTGGAGCTATTTGTGCAGCCACCGTTGAGGATGCTATGGCACAGGGAATAGGTTTCTCAAAAGTAATTAGTATGGGGAATAAAATAGATGTTGATGAAAACGATGTATTAGAGTTATTGTCTCAAGATCCTGAGACCTTAGTTATCATCATGTACTTGGAAGATATTCATGATGGTAGGAGATTCATGGAAATTGGCAGGAAAACAACCAAACAATACAAAAAGCCTATAGTTGTCATAAAGGCTGGAAGAACTCCAGAAGGTGCAAAGGCAGCCATGTCACATACTGGTGCTTTGATGGGGGCTGATGAGGCATATGATGCATTATTTTTACAAAGTGGTGTAATCAGAGTCGATACTATGCAGGAACTTTTCGATCTGGCCACTGCATTTTCAAAACAGCCAATTCCTAAAAATGAACAGGGCACAGTAATTGTATCTAATGCAGGTGGACCTGCCATCATATCCACAGATGCATGTTCAAAATATGGAATGAAATTAGCAGATTTAACCACATCGAGAGAGAAAATCTCAAACATTATACCTCCACATGGATCTGCAAGAAACCCAGTCGATATTGTAGGCGATGCGGACTTTAATCGATTTGAAAAGGTGCTAGAGGAAGTGGTCTCAAATCCTAATGTCGGATCAATTGTTACTATGTGTACTCCATCAGCCACTCTGGATTACAATGACCTTGCTAGAACAATAGTCAAGACAACTGCGAATTCGGGAAAAACCTCTCTTGCCGCACTTATGGGTCTTGCAGAGGGAACGGAAAATAGACAAATTCTATCTGATGGAGGAATTCCCTACTTTCCATACGCAGAGCCAGCAATAAGGACATTGAAAGCTATGTATGATTTTTCTAATTGGATTACACGAAAAGAAATAAAAATTAAAACATTTGATGTAGATAAGGAAAAAGTAAAAGAAATTTTTAATAATGTAAAAAAGGGCGGAAGAAAACATCTTTTGGAAGAAGAGGGTTACGATGTACTAAATGCATATGGATTTCCAAGACCAAAAAGTTATCTCTGTACAAATCAAGACGAATGTGTAAAGAGTGCTGAAGAAATTGGCTATCCTGTGGTTATGAAAATTGTATCACAAGATATAATCCACAAATCAGATGCAGGAGGAGTAAAAGTAGGTCTTAAAAATATGCAACAAGTTTCATCCGCCTTCAATGAAATAATTGCTAATGCAAAGAATTACAAAAAAGACGCAAATATTAAAGGAGTTCTTGTACAGCAGATGATAGAATCTGCTAGAGAAACAATCCTAGGTGCAAAACACGACAAGCTTTTTGGTCCTTTAATTATGTTTGGTCTGGGTGGAATCTATGTTGAGGCTCTCAAAGATGTGGTATTCAGGTTAGCTCCTATTGATGAACAGGAAGCAACGAAAATGATAGAATCAATTAAAACATTTCAGATACTCAAAGGTATAAGAGGACAACCGCCAGCAGACTTGAAGGTACTGGTAGATTGCCTCCTGCGACTCTCTCAACTGGTGACAGATTATCCTGAGATAATAGAATTCGATATGAATCCATTGTTGATACTAGAAGAGGGAAAAGGAGCTTGTGCAGTTGATGTAAGAATTGGGCTTACCTGAATAACTTATGTGGTTATTATAATTATCTTTTCTATTTGATTAACTATTCGTTAGCAATCTTTTTACCACATTCAGCACAAAATACCGCATCAGTTTCATTTTGATAACTACAATAAGAACATTTTCCCAACTGATTCGATTTTGAAGAGTCTGAATTTTCAAGTAAAATGATATCCCCAATTTTGGAAATATTTTTCCAGGCAATTTCAACATTTTGATTATCGTTCTTCTTGGGGATCTTGAGATTTATCTCCATTTTACCTTTAGAAGTTTTTTTAAGACCAATTTCCTGAACATTGCCAATCAGCATCGCATCCCAATCATACGCAGGCATCCCTACAAGAGATTGAATTGAAATAAACTGGTTTTCCGTAGGCGAAGAGGAAGAAGGAGTCACAGTGGTGCTGGTGTCTACATTGATATTTTTTGTATCTGAGTCTTGACTTGTATTTGACAAACTGGACAAATTAGATTCCTGTCCTTGTTGTAATTCTTCTTCCGGAGCATCAAATTTTCTATATTGGGCAATTATGCTCTTGCAGGAATTACATTTGTATTCGCCTTTCTCATACAGAGTCACACCCTCACCAAGATCTTCATTAGGATTCTCAAAATTGATACTCGGCGCTCCGTCATAGTCTTTATCACATTTATTACAATGGTACTTTACAAATCTGTCAGAAGGAAGTCTTCCTATGCCTGCCAAAAATAACTCCGGTCCTCCTAAATTTCCTTTCTTCTGCTCCTCATCTGTAATATGGGCAATTACAAAACCACCAGAGCCACGCAATTTTTTCTCTCGCAGATCTTGATTTTGATCCTGATCTTCCATCATATTTTTACTATCACTTCTGTAGAATTTAAATTATCAACTCTAATTTACAGTTGGAGCCGACTTTGGCAGCATTCATTGAAAAATAGAGTTAATTACCTATTGATTAATTTCAGTGTAGTTTGATCAAAGTTTTGTATCATCACACTTATATCTCCGATAAAAGCTCATTACATTAACTAAAGGGACGGCAGGTAAGTTAAGTGAAAAAACAAGTAAACCTTTCCAGATCTTCCGTAACTTTTGTCAAAAACAAGATATGAATTAAAAATGGTTTCATTTGAAGAATTAGGTCTAAATATGTCCATAATTAGGGCAATTAAAGAAATAGGAATGGATAACCCCTTTCCGATTCAAGAACATTGTATTCCACTTATTTTAAAAGGTAAAGATGTGATAGGACAGGCACATACAGGTACAGGAAAGACTGCTGCATTTTCTCTTCCACTAATAAATAGAATAAGATCAAAAGGACCAATCCAAGCTCTAGTTATTGTTCCAACAAGAGAATTAGCTATGCAGGTCACAACTGAAATTAAAAAGTTTTCAAAATACATGGGAACAAGATGTTTAGCTATCTATGGAGGACAGAGCATTAACATACAAAAAGAACAACTTAGAAGAGGGGTGCAAATTATCGTTGCAACACCAGGGAGACTGATAGATCACTTAAAGCAAGGTACGATTCAACTAGAAGATGTAAATTATGTCATTCTAGATGAAGCTGATAGAATGCTTGATATGGGATTTATAGATGATATAAAATTCATTCTCTTTTATGTAAACGAAAGAAGACAGACATGTCTATTCTCTGCGACGATGCCTGTTGAAATTTTACGATTATCTCGAGAATATATGAGGGATGCACAACAAATTAGACTTAATGAGGCTGAAATTAGTTTAGAAACTATCGATCAGTCTTATCTAATTGTAGAAGAACGGGAAAAATTTAAACATCTTTGTAATTTTATTAAAAATAGAGAAGAAGGACAACAAACTATTGTTTTTGTTGCTACAAAACAAAGAACTCAAAGGATAGCCGATGATTTGAATAAACAAGGATTTCGAGTAATTACAATCCATGGAGATTTATCTCAAAGACAGAGAGACTATTCAATGCACAGATTCAAAAATGGAAGTGAAGATATACTCGTGGCCACTGATATAGCTGCTCGGGGCATAGATGTACCAACTGTGGGGAATATTATCAATTATGATGTACCTGAAGATCCATTGATATATTTCCATAGAATCGGTAGAACTGCAAGAGCAGGCGGAAGCGGTAAAGCAATTTCATTAGTTTCAAGTAGTAGATATGAAGATTTTTCGAGGATTATTAAACGTACAGAACTACCAATCAAGAGACTGAACGACGAAATAGGAATTGAAGTTCCTACATTATATGTCAGTAGAAACAGAATTAATAGACCAAGATCCTTTGAGTACAATAGTCAAAATAGAAGAAGATTCGGCGGCATTAATAGAGGGATTAATAGAGGTCGATACCATTATGGCAGACAGAGTAATCATAGTCAATATAAAAGAGGATAAGTAAAGATAATAATTCAGAAAGGAACAACAAACATATTTTAAGAAAATCATAATAATAAAATAAAATTAAAAATAATAGTTAGGAAAATATTCAATAAACTTAATTACTCACTATTTAAACAACCGAGAAGAATTGGGCAGAATAAAAAGTAGATATTATTCAGTCCCTGCATACAACTGAAATAGTCTTAACGAGAGAAAGGTGAGTTTTGAAAGAGACCACCGTCCGTTCCAATGCTAAGTTTTAGGCAAGTCCAAACCATGACTGCTGAGCAACCATTAGCACTTTACCCGGAACTAATGATATCTGGCCTTATTGCTCAGATAACTTCAATGACTATTTTTCATATATGTTTTCTGACTAGTATATCATTATCTTGTATCTTCACTTCATATGATGAAACTGCTTGCCTTGCGGGAGGCTTTGTTGGTTCACCAGTCCTAACATCAAATTTGGAACCATGCCAAGGACATTCAACTTCAAATCCTTCAAGTGTTCCCTCATTTAAGGGTCCGCCAACATGAGTACAGACGTTTCCGATCGCATAATAATTTCCTTCAGTATTAATGATGCAAACTTTTTCGCCGCCTATTTCAACTGCTTTCATACTTGAAGGTCCAATGTCTTTTAACTCTGCAACCTTAACAAAATCTTCACTCAATTCTTACACCTCATTTTAGGATAGACCCTATGCGCTATAAATTTTCTCTAATAATCAGATTTGCATCAAGTGCTGCAAAAAAATCGTTCATTAACGATTTTACATTCGGGCATTAAATTTATCTATATTGAATTGATATAAAAACTATAAAGATGGCGAATGATGCATGGAAGGCTCAAGATTGCGAGACTTTTAGCTATCAATCATGCAGGAGTAAGAATAGAATTAGTATCCAAAATTACACTATGTGTTCATCATATTTAATGCCGATTTTTTTTCTGTACATTGGTTGCTCTACTAGAATTAATTTTTTCTTCCATGTCTATGAACCCAATACATGGTCAGATTGAGATAACTACTGATGAGAATACCTCGACCCCAATATTTAATGGGACAATGGGTGAAGATGATGAGCCAAATCCTGATATTTTGTATTCTGCATTAAATTCGGACACAATAGTAGGTGAAGTGCTTAATAACTTTACATATCCTATTGAATCAGTTCGCATAACCGCAAGTGTGTATGATAAGAACCGTTTACTAGCCGCAACAGGGGAAACTTACACTAGTGATTATCAGTTAAAACCAGGCAGTAGGTCTGGATTCGATATTTACTTAGATGAAAAGTTACCTAGTAATAGTAAGTATACCTTGACAAGCACTTTTGAGGAATCTGAAGACGATAAACCAGAGGCTCTGCAATTGAGTGTGGGCAAAAATTCTAAAGGTTCAGTTAGTTTTAAAATTCTCGGTGAAATACTAAATCAAGGTCAAGATAATGCCAATTCGGTGAAGGTATCAGGTATATTTTATGACAAGGAACACAGAGTCTTAGACATCGATTATAAATATACTAATCCAGACATAATTAGTCCTAATAAAAAAGCACCATTCGAATTGTCGTTCTACACCCATGATTCTAAGAAAATTAAATCAATAGCTATTAATGCTCAAAGTAATGAATATTCGTTAATAACAAATAACAATCAAAATAAAACAAAGTCATGACCGTACTCGTAGAACCAGTCTTGTCAATGCGATTAATGCGTCTTTACTGAAACCTGAAAATTATCTCGTGTCGCTTTTGTAATGCACTCGTCTAAAAAACCACCTAGATGGAGTGGTAAGCTACTTGCTTGCCTTAAAAAAGAATTGAATCTCCCTTAAGCAAATCCTCGCATGAAATTCCATAAACTGACGAAGTACTTTAGGGTAACTTGGTGCTATATATTTAGAATTTACAGAACATACAAAATTTCTGTACGATTCTCCAGACAGTACTAGTTCTTCTTTTTGTAATGTCTTCAATCCAAATATTATTCAAGAATCAAATATTAATGCTAATCTAAATAGTCGATAAACTTAATTATTATTCATTATACTTGTATCTGATGCTTACTAGCACTTCAAAATACATTACAATTGCAACCGTAGTCTACCTAATTGCATTTTTTGCCTTTGCTTCAGGACTCGTAAATTCAATTATAGAAGGCGCAGGCGCACGATCCAAACAATTTATTATTCCATCAAGGTCTATTCAGACAATTGGCGAAACAATAGTAATAGTTATGATACTACTTATGGGAATGTTTGGAGCTTATTTGCTTTATAATTCAGGGAAAACAGCTTCATCAAAAAATCAATGGGGATTTTTGACCGGAGGATTTACTGTTCTAATGGTTGCATTGATTGTTGGTTTCCACATAGTTGGGATTAAAATACAGGGTTAACTCCAGCTTGGGATCTTATTTTTTATTATGAAATTTTTTTGATTAATTTTTGGATGTCTCATGATTGTAACTGAAAGATCATTAATATTTTTCATTTTAACATAAAAATTCAGAGAACTTTTCTTATTAAGAAGTCTATTGCTTGTCACTACTCCTTTTCTTTTATATCGAATCATGCTGGTTACCAGAAATGGGATATTACAATATGAAGTATGTTTTAGTATCAACATCAGAAAAAAATAAAGTAATTGATTTAAACTTCCAATTTTTAATCTGTTATTTGAACTCGGTACTATTTTATCATAAAAAAGGTTATAAAACGAATTTATAGAATCAAAAATAATTAAGGAGTATTCCTCCATTGATTTTATAAGATCCACTACAATAAAATCTAAGATATCTTTAGATGGGAGATATATTTTCAAACCGCCTGATTGTGACTGGTAAATATCGTCATCTATTTTTTCTATTTCTATGAAAGGAATCAATCCTGCCTTAGCATAAGAAGTAAATGCCGCGTCAAGGTCTATGTAGGCTATTTTTTTTTGGTACTCAGTATTATTCTGGAATTCTAATATTATCGATGTAATTAGACATATTTTTGCATAAGGATCATCATATATCAGAGTATTAAATCCACTATTGTCCAGTATCTCAGAAATCATGATTTTTATTATAATGAATTATTTAAAGGGGTTATAATGGATTATGATGAATCAGAAGAAAAGGATATAGAAATAATACGTAAGGATTTTCCAGTTACGAAAAAAAAGATCTATATGAACTGCGGTTCATTTGCTCCGATGCCTTTGTATACAATAAAGGCAATTACTGATTTTTTGGTAAGATGCTCTGAAGAAGGACCTGATTCGAGTTCTGTTCAAGAATACATTACAGCGCTTATGAAAGAGCTTCGAACTAATCTGAGTCAACTTATTAACTGTGAACCTGAAGAAATAATTTTCACTCAAAGTACAACTGAGGGATTAAATCATGTAGCATCAGGTATTGATTGGAAAAAATCAGACATAATTATTGCAAGAGGAGGTCTTCATGAGCATTATGCTAATTATTTTCCATGGTTAAATATTTCCAAAAAACATGGTGTTAAATTGGAAGAAATTAAAATTGATAATAATGGTTTCTTTGATCTTGACAAGATTGATAAAATTGCAAAAAATAAGAATACAAAACTGATAACCCTAAGTCATGTTCTTTACAATAATGGTGCAATTATGCCCGTTGAAGAAGTCGGCGAAATTGCAAAGAAGCATAACACACTATTTTCTATAGATGCAGCCCAATCAGTAGGTTCAATTAATGTAGATGTAAAAAAAATTGGATGTGACTTTCTAGCTTTTCCCGGATTCAAGTGGATTTGTGGACCACCTGGTATTGGAATTTTTTATTGTAATAAAGAATCTTCTGGATTGCTAACTCCTAAATATATTGGAGGAGAATCTGCAATTATTACGCAAGAAAAAATCCTGGTTTATGTTGATTCACCGCAAAAATTTCAGACCGGTTTTAGAAACTATGTCGGTATCGCTGGACTTTTGTCCTCATTAAAGTACTTGCAGCGGTTAGGCATTAACAATATAAGAAAAATGAACATGAATGTAGCTAATGAAATAATAGAGAAGCTAAAAATGATTCGTGGGATCTCGATATCTGGGCCTGAGGATGAGAAGCTGAGAACGTCAATAGTATCTTTCGTCATAGATTCTGTCAGTCCAAAGATTACAGTATCTAACTTGGAAGAAAGAGGAATAATAGTCGCAGAGAGGGATATTGTTGGAGGCGGAAAGAAAAAAGCAGTAAGGGCATCTCCACATTTTTTCAATACCTCAAACGAGGCATCAACATTTATCCAAAATGTTAAAATTATTCAGAACATGTTGGGTTGATTCTTTTTATCCTTTCCTGCCTGACCTTCTATTACTATCATTGTCAGCGTAGATCTAACCTTATCTATTCTTCTTACGTGCCATGTTATGGTTTCTCTAAGCTTGTCCATAGTATCTGCAGAAATCTTTACAATTATATCATATACTCCATATACTCCACTTACCTCACTTACTCCAGGCAGTTTTCTAATTTCTTGTAATATCTCTTCCTCAGAACCAAGATCACAATTTATTAAAACATAAGCTGTTGGCATACTAATAGACTATAGCCTAGGGAGTATTAAAACTCGATGTAGATTGATTGAGGATATTTCACGCCGTTTTTGATTCCCAAATTTAATATTTGGTTTATGAATCTAATATTTTCTTATTTTTTATTCTTCTCATAAACTCTTGTCAATAGCAATCGCTCTTATAGGGGATCCCGATGCACCAAATAATTTTAATGGCATTATTATCAAGGTAAAATATTGATTGTTTAATTTACTCAGATTACACAAATTTTCCACAACCAATACATCCTTAGATAATAACATCTTATGTACAGGGAAATTACTATCCGACCCTCTATCAATACTAGGTGAATCTATGCACACGGCATTAACTTTCTTATCAATCAAATATTTCGCCGCGTCGTCTGCAAGGCCAGGATTATGACTAAAAAAATAATCCTTATCTACTTCGTACTCCCATAAAGTGGAAAATACAACTGTGTCACCTTCATTTATGCTCACATTAGCGGCCTCTATTTCACCAGCCGAAATTAATTGATCAGATTCTTTCTTCATCTTAATTAGAACCGCATTAGAAATGAATCTGCTGACTGGTACTTTATCAATTGATGAAACGTCTTTAACAAAATGAGAGGGAGCATCCATATGAGTACCTGTATGAGTACTCATAAACATTACTTCAGAATCATAATTATGAATATCTATTTTAGTCCAAGAAATAAATTTGGGTAATGGTGAACCAGGAAAGACTTTAGTATCATTTTTTACTTCTCTAGTCAGATCTACTATCATCAGCAATCATATTCAGTTATGATTTATTCATATTTCTTTTCGCCTTCCGATTGGATCTGACTATTCCATTGACGATGATAATACTCAAGAATCCAAATGTACCTATTAACATGTATAAAACACCCATATGGGCTATTTCGGTTAATTCATCTATCATCATTTCTAACATCATTGGTATTAGATTAATTAATAACTTAACAAATAAAATATTTGCTGTGATTCATTATTCATTTGATTTATCAATAAATAATTATTATGAAAGATGGTTGAAGGAAATAAGCATACTATCTTTGGAACAGTAATTCATATAACATCATATTATTATTTTTATTTTAACCAACTCCAGATTTGAATACCTCTAATTGCACACTGTTTTCTAATAATTTGTCTTGCTCTTCTTGCAGCCTCAGCCTCATCTACAGATTTTGTTCTTAAAAATTGTATCAATAATTCTTCATAAAGTTTTTTCGCTCTATCCTCAGAAAATTCTTTGTAGGCTATTTTATTACCTGATTTATTTGATAACTTTTTCGCTTTGTCATCATCTTTAATCGTAGATTGATCTAACCCTTTTAATTCTGCGTACTCCAATTTACAATCGGGACAATTTTCATCAAAAAAATCCTTGTGGATGTTACATGGAGACAATTAAATAATATTATTAAAAGTTAGATTTAAGGAAATGTATGTATAAATGATAACCTGCACAATAGACTAAATATATCAAAATTATATCCTATTTTTAATTACCTTAAACCTAAAATGAAGACTAGTAATGAGCAAGTAGGATAGTGACGAGACTATCAAACTTGGAATTGTGGAGCCTATTGTTGACAGCTGTGATAAATATATCGGGGAGTAGTCAGAAAGTAAATAATATAACAACGCTCCCATAAACCATGACACCACAGCAGGATAACCTATCTTTATAACAGTGTTACCATACAGCATATTATTCTGATATCTTCCACGCTTAAGTATGAAATAATCGGTTAGCAACACTCCAAATAACGGTATAAATAGTGCTCCTATCAGTAGTAAAAATTGTTCGTATCCTTCGATTGATACAAAAATAGCTAAAATAGTACTTGCAATAGAAAATCCAATAATTAAATGTCGTTGATTTAGATTATGAAAGATACTTTGTGAAGAAATTGCTGCAGAATATATATCTGCAAATGCATTATCAACCTCATCCACAATCATTACCAATAAAATAAATCCAAATAAAATTCCTTGAATTGAAATAATTATCGATGAAATATCTCCAAATCCCAATAACAATCCCCCAAGATAAAAAATCACATTTGTTATTGAAAATCCAATTAAAGTACCTGCAAAGGCACCTTTACTTGTTCTAGCAAATCTGTTGTAATCAGAAACTAAGGGCATCCAAGATATAGGCATGGCTATTACAATATCAAGTGCAACAAAAAATGACATATCTTTACCAACTACGGATATCGCATTTGGAAGATTTTGAGATAATAAAGTGATTAGGATTATTATTGAAGATCCATAAACTATCCATATTGCAAACTTTGATAGCCATTGCTTTACCAAAAATAAAGGACCAAATATACCAAAAATAGCAATGATTCCACCAAATATGATGTTCCATACAAAGGTAACATGTATATTTGTTAATTGTTGGGCAGCTTTTGACAGTATCAAAATCTCAAACGTAGTCCAACCAATAAGCTGTATTATATTTAGTATGGCAGCAAGATATGAACCGTACAATCCAAAAGCAGGCCTTATTCCAATAAGAGATGGTATAGCATGATCACTACCTATTTTTCCTGCCATTGATAAAAGAACGGAACCTGCAACAGAACCAATTATTATCGCTAGTATTGCCTGATAAAAAGGGGCTTCGGATAAAAATGAACCTGCGGAAAAAACTAAAAGACCAACCCCAAAACTAGACCACAAAATAAAATAGTCAAAACCTCTGAGAATTCTATGTTTGGTAGGAACGGGATCGATTCCCCATTTTGGAAGGTCTGTAGGAACCATTGATGTTGATTACTAATTTCTAATTAATATAAATTAATCAAAGAGAAAATAATTTGGTAGATTTGGTGGTAAAAAACTAAACGGGAGTCAAACTTATTCAATATTCTTCTAAAATATCAATTATTTCATAAATTTTTTGCACAATGTTAAAATGCTGAAACGATGTATATTATTATAATGTCAATATGTATAATGTGTCTTAAACAACATGATGAAAAGAATGCAAATCTTCAACGAAAAATAGTAAATGATGAAGATTTTTGCAATGAATGCTGGACCGAATTTATGAATATTGAGTGAGATCAGATAAAAATCTCATTATTTTTGATCATCTAAACAAGATAGTTACCATCTGTGCTATGAATTCCATTTTTCTCTCTTAGTTTCGTATTCCTCTCTGGAATATCTTATGGTTGCTGGATGGCCCATAACAACCACATTGGGAGGTACATCTTTGGTTACAACAGCTCCCATCGCTACCACGCTATTTTTTCCCACACTTACTCCTGCCTTAAATACGGCTCTTCCTCCAATTATCGCACCGTCTTCCACTGTTACTCCAACCATTTTTGGACTCATGGGATAAGGATCATTTGTGAAGGTTACACAAGGCCCGATGAAGACATTTTTTCCAACTCTAGTTAAAGGAGGAATATAAACAGAACCTTCAATTCTTGTGTTCTCTCCTATTTTTACATCATAATCTATATGCACTAGCGAACCAATAGACACATTATCTCCTATCTCAGTATTGTTACCAATATAGCTGAAATGCCAAATCTTTACATTCCTTCCTATCTTTGCATTTTTTGAAATAAAATTGATTAAATTGTTATTGTCCTTTTTCATGATTTGTCAGTTCTACTATGATTAATATCATACTATATCTCCCTTCAATTTATAATTCCTTCCACTAATTTGAATATGTTCAATTACAAATGCCATGGATTTCCATTTTTTGTGATTTTATTAGGAATTTTTTCCTGCCATTTTTGCAAAAATTCAATGTCTTTTTCTTTTTCACGCAGCTCATCTGGTAGCATGACTGGGATTTCTTCAGTTATCGGATAGAACCTTGAGCATTGGGTACAAAATAATACTCCCTCCTTTATCACAGTTTCATTAATGGTTGTATCTTCAGTAGTATCAATTTCAAACAATTCTAATGGATAGTATTTATCTATAGGACATGCAAGTATATCTAGCATAGATCGTCTCATGAGTATGTCTTGATTAATACATATTATTATTATTATTATTTCATTTTAATTCCAAATAAATTGGTGAACCAGTTTCACTTGAAAGAAGTGCGGCTTCTGCCACTTTTGTAACATTTGTAGCTTCTACCGAACTAACTACGGGTCTTTTTCTCTTTCCTTCTATTACCTCAATAAAACTCTGTAATTCTAATGTAAGTGGCTCTTGAAACTGCTGTCTTCTAGGGATAATTGTAGCATCCCCATGATCAATTCTTATCTCCTGAGTTATAAAATCACCATTTACAGTACCTTCAGTACATACCGCTGAGAACGTTCGAACCTTCTTTGGAGTGACCCAATTAGATGCAATTATCGCAACCTTTTGATCTTCAAATCCTAACATTATGGTTGCAAAATCCTCATACAAATGAAATTTTTTCCCCGCCCTCGCAAAGACCATTTTTGGTCCCTTGCCGAAGAGAAACATTGCAGTATCAATATCATGTACGGATGTATCGTATATTACACCTACATCTTTGATGTGCAAGGGCATTCTATTTTCCCGGTGAAATTCCATCATTAAAAGATCACCGTAAGTCTGTTCTTGGATTATCTTCTTCACGTCCTGAACAGCAGGATTAAATCTTTCAACATATCCGCAGGTTAATATCACCTTGGCCTTCTCTGATAAATCTGTCATTTCTTCACATTCTTTTGAAGAAAATGAAAGAGGTTTCTCCACAAAAACATGACAGTCGTTTTCAATTACTTCCTTTACTACTGACAGGTGAGATTTGGTTGGCGTGCATACTAAACAGGCATCCAATGCGCTTTCATTGGAAAAAAGATCCTTAATTGATGAATAAGACTTTATATCGTATTTTTTTGCTATTTCTCTTGCACGATCAGCTGACATATCACAAACGGCTTGAAGAACCCCCATGTTATGAAGGACTCTAACATGATTCTTTCCCCATCCACCTACTCCAATCACTGCAATTTTTAATCCACCGTTTTTAATTTTTACCAAGTAGGCGTTAGCCATCCCATGAATTTTTCAGTCTTTCCAACCACAATATTTTCATAATATTCTCTAATGGTTCTTGTCACCGTACCCTCCTTTCCATTTCCAACAGTGTGTCCATCAATCTTTGTAATTGCAATTATTTCAGCAGCGGTTCCAGTAAGGAATATCTCTTCCGCTAGATACAATTCTGTTCTTGAAATGGGACGTTCAATAACCTCATATCCCATCTCTTCTGCAATTTCTATGGTAGTATTTCTTGTAATCCCTTCTAATATTGAATCCGATAATTGTGGGGTGTGCAGTTTTCCATTTCTTACAATAAATATATTTTCCCCAGACGCTTCACTGACACATCCATTCTTATCAAGCAAAATAGACTCATCATATCCATTTCGTCTGCATTCTTGAGTTGCCAATACAGAATTTAGATAGTTACCAGAGGCTTTTGCCATTGGAGGTATAGACTCATCATCAATTCGTCTCCAAGAAGAAACGCATGCAGAGATGCCATCACCCTTAAAATATTTTGCAAACGGAAAAATTATGATAGTAGTATGAGTAGGAGAATCTTCACTCACATTTAGATCTATTCCATGTAGACCAACAAATGTTAATGGCCTAATATAGCATGATTCTTTTATAAAGTTTTTTCTAATTAATTCAACAGTAGCGTTGCAAAGCTCATCAGCAGAAAATTTTGTTGTAAAGGAGTAAACACTTGCTGATTTATGAAGTCTTTCCAGGTGTTCCTTAAGTCTGAATATGTATAAATTGTCATCAGATGAATATGCACGAATACCTTCAAAGACTGCTGTTCCATAATGCAGGGCATGTATCATTATGGGAACCTTAGCTTCTCCCCATTTCACATATTGTCCATCAAACCAGACCAAGTCTGCGCCCTTATCCTTCATAATGGCAAGTCAATAATTGGATAATAAAAGTATTCAAATCTTGTGTATTGAAAACATTTAGTGCAGAATACCTTCTGTAGGGAACTTCATTCCGAATATCTTAATAGTTTTGTCCATTGATTGCGCAAATTTTTCAACAATGTTCCAGTTATCCAGAATTATGCGAATAACCGTCTTTGGTACCATCCCTTGCCAAGATTCTCCTCCCAATTGATTTATGCGGTTTGAATTATCCGAACCATCTTCCA